>Ga0214172_1000266_pt1 | contig 26674 bp, 26 predicted proteins | sample TroBogEpilimnion_29_FD_153010 | JGI IMG/M metagenome (GOLD analysis project Ga0214172, IMG submission 153010) | Freshwater microbial communities from Trout Bog Lake, WI - 12JUL2007 epilimnion | ecosystem: Environmental > Aquatic > Freshwater > Lake > Epilimnion/Euphotic zone | place: Trout Bog...
AAAATCTAGAGGATATTACTAATAACTAAGCTCAAGATTAACATTTAGTTAGACTAAACTAAATTTTATCTTCAATACTATTTTGCTTTGGAATGGCAATGGCCCTAAATTTTCCTTTTACAGCAATCGTTTCACAAGCGGAAATGAAGCTGGCGATTACGCTGTGCACAATTGATCCGCTGATAGGCGGCGTTCTGATCTTTGGGGATCGCGGAACCGGAAAATCAACCACTATTCGTTCCTTGGCTGGCTTATTACCCACCATGAAATCGATTGCTGGATGTCAGTATCACTGTAATCCCCATTCAAAAATTCTGTGCTCTGAATGTGAAGCCAAAAAAGCTGAGGGCATAAAGTTAAAGGTTGAGAATATTGCTGTACCAGTGGTAGATTTACCCTTAGGCGCTACTGAGGATAGAGTAGTCGGTGCTTTGGATATTGAGAAGGCTCTGACGCAAGGAATTAAATCATTTGAGCCTGGTCTACTTGCAAAAGCAAATCGTGGTTATCTCTATATTGATGAAGTGAATTTATTAGAAGACCATTTAGTGGATCTATTGATTGATGTTGCCGCTTCGGGTGAAAACATTATTGAGCGCGAAGGTTTAAGTATTCGTCATCCAGCCCGCTTTGTATTAATTGGCAGCGGTAATCCAGAAGAGGGTGAGTTACGTCCGCAGATGTTAGATCGTTTTGGTTTATCAACTGAGGTGAGAACTCCATCTGACTTTAAAGAGCGCGTTGAGATTATTAAAAGACGTGATGAGTTCGAAAGAAATCCTGAACGTTTCATTGCTGCCTGGGAAAAGTCGGAAGAAGAATTCAAGAAAAAAATTAGTAAATCTCAAAAGCTTTTAGATCAGGTTCAGGTAGAGGATGAATTGCTTGAGCTTGCTACCAAGCTCTGTGCCCATCTGGGAACTGACGGTCTGAGGGGGGAGTTAACACTGCTACGCGGTGTTAGAGCCTTAGCAGCATTTGAGGGTAAGAAGAAAGCAAATCTTAACCATTTGAAAAAAATTGCACCACTTGCCCTGGGGCACAGGTTGCGACGTAATCCGCTTGACGATAGTTCCTCAGGCGCACGAATTGATCGTGCTATGCAAGAGTTTTTTGCAACATCATCAAAGTGAAATCAGATCAAACAGCATGGTTTGATGCCAATTTAATTGCTATTCTGCTGGCAATTAATCCTAGAGGGCTCAAAGGAGTTACGGTCAAAAGTCAATTTGGACCTGTCAGAGAAGCATGGCTTAAATATCTAAAAGATTTAACTGTATTGTGTGGTTCACAAATACTGAAAGCGCCAGCTAATATCTCAGCAGACCAGCTAAAAGGTGCATTGGACATAGAGGCTAGTTTGCATAGCGCCTCATTAGTGATGAGTAAGGGACTTTTGGAGCGAGCAGAGGGCAACCTTCTTTTGCTCCCTATGGTGGAGCGCATGGATTTACAGGTGATTGCATTGATCTCTCAAGCTCTAGATGAAAAAAATACTGTGGATCCCGCCACTCATTTTGGCGTAGTCGCGTTTGATGAGTCTGATAATGCTGATGAAGCTATTAGTGCTCGACTCTTAGATAGATTGGCATTTGAGATTTATTTGGATCAATTTTCTATTGCAGACATTAATGAATCTCTTGAGGTGGATGTGCAAGATATTGCCAAGGCAAAGAAGCGCTTACCTTCAGTCAAGTGCAGCAATGAGTATTTAGAGGTCATGACAAAAGCTGGCCTTAGTCTTGGCGTTAGTTCTTTCAGGGCAAATCAATTTGCTTTAGAGACGGCAAAAACTTTGGCTGCATTAAGGGGTCTAGCTGAGGTTAGTCAAGACGAGGTGATTGATGCTGCGCGTTTGGTGTATACACCCTCGAAACGAATGCACATCAACTCGGAGATGGATCAAGCTGATCAAGAATCCGATGAGAATCAGGATGATCAAGCTCAAGATGAAGATATAGAGAATCAAGCCGACGATGCACAACGCGATTCAGAATCAGATCAGCCAAATCAAGAGCAGCCATCCAAGGAGGATTTAGAGGACATGATTGTTGAGGCTGTAAAGGCTTCGATTCCGCCTCAGCTTTTGCATCACCCCAAGAAAAATTTACCTGCTGGTAAGTCTGCTGCACATATTTCAGGTAAGTCAGGCGCTGTACAGAAAAACTTTCTAAGCGGAAGACCTCTGACTTCTCGTAAGGGTAGGCCACAAGATGGCAGGCGTTTGGATATTCTCAAAAGTATCAGAGCTGCAATACCCTGGCAACGCTTACGGGGGATGATGTTGGATGGTGATCAGCAGAAAACTGCGCGTAGCAGAATCGACTTTAGAACTGAAGATCTTCATATCAAGCAGTATTTAAGAAGAAGAGGGACAGTCACCATCTTCTTGGTAGATGCTTCTGGCTCATCTGCAACACAGCGTCTAGCTGAAGCAAAAGGGGCTCTGGAAGAATTATTAGCGCAGTGCTACATTCGGCGTGACGAAGTAGCCATGGTTTCAATGCGTGGCTCTAAAGCAGAGATTGTTTTGCCACCCACACGCTCGCTCGTGAGGGCAAAAAGAAATTTAGCGACCTTACCTGGCGGCGGCGGTACACCCTTGGCAGCAGGTTTTCGTGCTGTCAATGAAATGGCCATCTCTCTTGAGCGTAAAGGACTAACCCCCATTATTGTGGTGATGAGTGACGGTAAGGCAAACGTAAATCTCCATGGTGTTGGTGGTAGAGAGAGTGCTCATAGCGATGCTTTAATGGCAGCTAAAGAGTTACGCATTAAAAATCACCGACTCTTATTTGTAGATACCTCTCCTAAGCCTGAGATCTTGGCCCAGGAATTATCTGGTGCCATGGCTGCACAATATTTCCCATTACCCTTTGCTAACTCTGCTAGCTCAGGTAAAAAGATATCGCAAGCAGCGATGCAGTTGGCAAATTCTTGATGTATCTTTTCTTAATGCATTTTCTTTTGCGATAATTTTTTTAATACCTGTTGACCTCTAATATAGGCATTCGCAAATAATCCTAGGCCAACCAGAATACCCAAGCCTAACAAGATGCTAACTAGTAGAGACATGGCTTTCTCCCTCCTTACTGAATGCTTCTTCAATAAATTGCAGGGCAAGCGTTTCATTTGCTTCATGAAACATATGCCCTCCTTTAATTTCAATAATATTTGCTTGATTAAAATATTGATCAATCACCTTACGAAGTGCTTGGGCTGGTATCCAGCCATCATCCTCAGTCAGAACAAAGGTAATTGAGGATTTGATCTGATTGCACTGCTCCAGAAGACTTGGTATATCTGTTCCTGCCATAAAACTGACAGATCCATTGAGATGATCGGCATTTTTAAATAAGGTTTTATATCTAGCGCGCTTATCGGAATCGAGTTTGGTATTGGTTGAATCAATAAGGCCATCAATCATCCTGGTGTGTGGCAAAAGATCAGAAAGTACAGCAGTAAAAAATGATGAGGTGACTATTGGATTTAAAAATGGGGCAACAAATTTATTGTAAAAACTCGGTAAGCTAATTAGAGAGGGGTTTAGACCAATAATTGTTTTCGCTTGTTTATTTTTCAGTGTGTAACTTAAAGCAAGCGTAGCTCCTGCTGAGTGACCAATGATGTGGTCAAAATATTCAATATCGAGGGCCTCTCGAAGTTCGGCTAGCTTTTCGGCTAATGCATCTAAATTGAGATTTCTTTTCCCAAGATTTTTTGTAAATCCATGACCAGGTAAATCTGGTGCAATAACAGTGTATTTTTTCGCCAACTCTGTAAATAGGTTTCCCCAAGTATGCGCAGAAGAACCAGTGCCATGCAAAAGAAGTACATGAACAGGTGAAGTCCCGGCAACTTGCACATGCCAAGATAAATCGCCCGTTTGAATGCTGCGACTGAAAGATCGATTGGGCCAGTCTTCTGGAATACTCTTAAACATACTTTTATTTAGGGTAAACCCTTATATTTTGGTTTGACATCGACTCAAATAGTGTCTATATTTTTTTACATAGTAAATTGTATTTTAAATTAGACAAAGTAATTGAATTCTTTTAAGGGGCAAATTCATGTCACCAATCAAACATTTGGAAAGAGCGCTGGAGCACGCTCTGAAGGCGAATGAGTCGGCTAAAGGCCCGGCTTTACTAAGTAAGGCAATTAGACATGCCGTTTTTCCAGGTGGTGCACGCATTAGACCGCAGCTGACTCTAGCGGTAGCTCATGCTTGCGGAAATGATGACCCGCAATTATCAATGGCAAGTGCCATTGCAATTGAGATGATTCATTGCGCATCCTTAGTACATGATGATTTGCCTTGCTTTGATAACGCAGATATGCGCCGTGGGCAAACTTCAGTCCATAAAGAATATGGAGAGAGATTAGCTGTTCTGACAGGCGATGCACTGATCGTCATGGCATACCAAACGATTGCTTCTGCATCGAGAAGATCTGCTCAAAGACTGGCACCGATTATCAAAACAGTTTCACAAGGAGTTGGTGCACCATGCGGCATTATTGCTGGTCAAGCCTGGGAGTGTGAGCCTCAAGCAACCTTAAGCGATTATCAAAGAGCCAAGACGGGCGCACTATTTTCTGCAGCAACAGCAGCCGGTGCTCAGGCAGCTGGATCTGATGCCGAGACATGGAAAGGTTTGGGTGAGTGGCTAGGAGAGGCGTATCAAGTTGCGGATGATATACGTGATGTGTTGGGCGATTCCCAGTTTCTTGGTAAACCTGCTGGTCAAGATGAGGAGCATCAACGTCCTAGTTCAGCAAGAGAACTTGGCCTTAACGGCGCAGTAGAGCACTTTGATCTTTTGGTGGGGAAAGCAATTGCTTCAATTCCAAGCTGCCCAGGAGATGGCTATCTGAAAAAGTTAGTTGCCTTTGAAGCCGAAAGACTATTACCTTCCTCTTGGTTTGAGCGTGGCGAGAGACAGTTAGCCATCGCAATCCAAAGACAAGCAGCGTAACTAAAGCAAATAAAAAACCCACACATCTATGGCGCAAATTCAATCTCTGTCGATTGAGCAAAGGCAGAGTGATTATGGCTTTTGGGACAGGCTCTGTATTTTAAAAGATCGCTTGATTGCAGATACTCGCTTTCAGAATCGCGTCGCAAAAATTCCTTTTCTAAAAAATATAGCTAAGAAAAGGGCAAATCAATTATTTGATGTAATGGCTGGATTTGTTTATACCCAGATACTGCTTTCATGTGTGCGATTAAATCTTTTTAATCTACTAAAAGATGGCCCCTTACATTTAGATGAGATTAAAAAAAGTTGTAGCCTTGATGCAATCCCTTTAAAAAAATTATTAGATGCAGCAGTTTCTATTCATCTTTTAGAGATGCGCTCTAAGAAGAGGTATGGCCTGGGAACATTGGGCGCACCTATGGTTGGCAATACCGCTTTATCTTCTATGATTGAGCACCATACTGTTTTATATGACGATCTTCGTGATCCATTGCGCCTTCTATCTGGTGATGTTGAAATCAAAAAGATGGAAAAATTTTGGCCTTATGTTTCTCCTGATCAACAAGATCAAGATGCACTAAAAGATAAAGAGCGCGTTAAAAATTATTCCGACTTGATGTCAGCCTCTTTGCCTCTAGTGGCTGATCAAGTAGTAGATGCTTATGATTTTTCTCAGCATGAATGTTTGTTGGATGTTGGCGGAGGACAGGGTACTTTTTTAAAGCGCGTTTTTCTCAATACGCCGCAAATCAAAAGAAAGCTATTTGATTTACCAGGAGTTGCTAACCTTGCCAAAGATAGTTTTGCGCTGACTCCGGATCATCAAGATATTGAAGTGTGTGGGGGAGACTTCTTCCAGGATCCACTACCAAAGGGCGCTGATCTCATCACCTTAATACGGGTGATCTTTGACCACGATGACGAGCGCGTCAAAATTTTATTAAGTTCAATATATGAAGCCTTGCCTGCCGGCGGCAAGTTATTGGTGGCAGAGCCAATGGCTGATACCCCCGACCATCCTGCGATGGGGCATGCTTATTTTGGGTTTTATTTGCTTGCTATGGGTAGAGGCAGACCCAGAACAATTCAGGAAATCAGTCATTTAGCCTCATATGCGGGATTTAAGGGGGTAGAAGTGCTGCCCTGCAGCATGCCAATTAATGCCCAAGTTCTCCTAATTAGTAAATAAATCAGGGTAATTACTAATGACTATAGCCCGATAACTGTATAAATTAGTTTACATAAAGAAAGTAAATTAAAATAGACATATGCTAAGTCAACTCCATTCAACCGCTGTTTTGCTTGAGAGCCCCCGGGAACTCAGGCTGAAGCGTCTTTTGTTGGATGAACCTACGGATTCAGATGTAGTTATCCAAATTGAATGGAGTGGCATCAGCACAGGAACTGAAAAGTTGCTGTGGAATGGAACAATGCCAGATTTTCCAGGCATGGGCTATCCATTGGTGCCAGGATATGAATCCGTTGGAAGAGTGACTCGGGTCGGAAAGAATTCCAAACTAGATCTTTATCAAAGAGTATTTGTACCTGGCGCAAAGTGTTTTGGAGATGTGAAGGGTTTATTTGGTGGAGCCGCATCTCATGTTGTCGTGCCAAGTGATAGAGCAGTTGCACTTCCCGAGGGAATCGGTGAAGAAGGTGTCTTATTGGCGCTTGCAGCTACTGCCTACCATGTCACTCAAGGTAAAAAGGCATTACAACCAGATCTCATCGTAGGACATGGAGTCTTAGGCAGATTGATTGCCAGGATTGCTGTGTTGTTAGGCCATCGACCTGTAGTTTGGGAAATTGACGCAGACCGTATGAGAGGCGCAGAAGGCTATACAGTTCTTCACCCTTGCGATGATCAAGAAAATAAATATAAAAATATTTGTGATGCAAGCGGACAAGTCAGTGTGCTCAATAAATTGATCGGCCAATTACAAGCTGGTGGTGAGATAACTCTCGCGGGCTTTTACGAAAAAGACATTCAATTTAATTTTCCTCAGGCATTTATGAAGGAAGCCAAATTCCGGATTGCCGCTCAGTGGACCCCTCAAGATTTAATGGATGTAAAGCAACTGATTGCAAACGGAAAGTTAAGCCTTAGCGGCTTGATAACCCATCATCGCAAGCCATCTTCAATTGATGAAGTGTATCGCACTGCATTTGAAGATCCTAGCTGTCTCAAAATGGTTGTTGATTGGAGAGAAGCATTATGAACGCGCCAAATGTCCCAAAAGAAATCACGATTCAATTTACGAATCTGAAAAAAGAGGCTGCCATTGAACCGGACAAAGTTCATACCGGCGAAATCAAAAAAGAGACTCAGATCATTGCCATCTACGGTAAAGGTGGTATTGGTAAAAGTTTTACTCTAGCCAACCTGTCATACATGATGGCCCAACAGGGCAAAAAAGTATTACTCATTGGCTGTGATCCTAAAAGTGATACCACTTCATTATTGTTTGGTGGGAAAGCATGTCCAACCATCATCGAGACTTCATCTAAAAAGAAATTAGCGGGTGAAGAGGTCAAGATTGGGGATGTTTGCTTCAAGCGTGACGGAGTTTATGCCATGGAGCTTGGCGGTCCAGAAGTTGGACGCGGTTGTGGCGGTCGTGGAATTATTCACGGCTTTGAAACTCTAGAAAAATTAGGCTTCCACGATTGGGGTTTTGATTATGTCTTACTAGACTTCTTGGGTGACGTAGTTTGTGGTGGATTTGGTCTACCTATTGCCAGAGACATGTGTCAAAAAGTGATCGTGGTTGCAAGTAATGATCTGCAATCTTTATATGTTGCCAACAACGTTTGTTCTGCAGTTGAGTACTTCCGTAAGTTGGGTGGCAATGTTGGTGTAGCAGGTATGGTAATTAATCGTGATGACGGTACTGGTGAAGCAACCGCTTTTGCTGAGCAAGTCGGTATTCCGGTCTTATCTGTTATTCCTGCAAATGACGATATTCGCAGAAAGAGCGCTAGCTACGAAATCATTGGCAAGCCAGACTCTCAGTGGGGTCCACTATTTGAAGGTCTAGCAAGCAATGTTGCTGAGGCCCCTCCTGTTCGTCCAAAGCCAATGACTCCAGATGATTTGCTGGGTTTATTTGCAGCTAATCAAGTAGGTAGAGATGTAGTGCTCGAGCCTGCAACGATTTTTGACATGGTTGGCAAAAATGAAGTGATTAAGCCAACTCTCGAAGTGATTTACGACAAAGCGTAAAGAGCAAGCTCATCGTGAAATCCAATAAAGTCATTCCGATTCAAGACCAGACTAACAATACGTCTGGAATATCTTGCCATTCTGGGGCGGAGGATTTGCTGGCTGCTGCTAAATCAGCTAATAAGAGCGAGATTTTGGGGCAGTATGCTAAAGACTATCCTAAGGGGCCGCATGATCAACCGCAAAGTATGTGCCCAGCCTTTGGATCCTTGCGCGTTGGTTTGAGAATGCGTCGCACAGCGACAATTTTGTCAGGCTCAGCTTGTTGTGTATACGGCCTAACTTTTACTTCTCATTTTTATGGCGCTCGTCGTAGTGTTGGGTATGTGCCATTTAACTCAGAGTCATTGGTTACCGGAAAGCTCTTTGAAGATATTCGAGATGCTGTATATAAAGAAGCCAATCCTGAACTCTATGATGCAATCGTCATCATTAACTTATGTGTGCCAACTGCAAGTGGTGTCCCATTACAGCTGTTACCAAAAGAAATAAATGGCGTACGCATTATTGGTATTGATGTTCCTGGTTTCGGTGTACCAACTCATGCAGAAGCAAAAGATGTTCTAGCAAGTGCCATGTTGCGCTATGCCCGTACAGAAATTGAAAGCGGTCCAGTTTCTGCGCCTCGTAATGGCGTATCCGATAAGCCGACTATTACTTTGCTGGGTGAAATGTTCCCAGTAGATCCAATCAGTATTGGCATGATGCTTGAGCCAATGGATTTGGCAGTCGGTCCTGTAGTTCCTACCAGGGAATGGCGTGAGCTCTATCAGGCCATGGATTCTAAAGTAGTCGCTGCAATACATCCTTTCTATACAGCGAGTATTCGTGAGTTTGAAAGTGCTGGAAGAACGGTTGTGGGCTCAGCTCCGATTGGATATGAGGGAACGGCTCAGTGGCTAGAAAATATTGGAGCAGCCTCTGGTGTCAGTGCAGAAAAAATTGGCAATGCTAAAGCCAAGTTTTTACCAATGATTCAGGCCGCACTCAAAGCAAAACCAATTAAGGGCAGGATCACTCTGAGTGGCTACGAAGGCTCTGAGTTATTAGTAGCGCGTTTATTGGTAGAGAGTGGTGCCGATGTGCGTTACGTTGGCAGTGCCTGTCCAAAAACAGCTTGGAGTAGTGCCGACTTAGATTGGCTAGAGCAGCATGGTGTGCATGTTGAATATCGCGCTTCTCTTGAGCAAGACCTTGCGGCGATGAAGGAATTCAACCCTGATTTGGTGATCGGCACAACACCAGTAGTTCAAAAAGCCAAAGAATTGGCTATTCCATCTTTGTATTTCACTAACTTAATTTCAGCGCGGCCATTAATGGGAGCAGCTGGAGCTGGTTCTTTAGCTCAAGTGATTAATGCCGCATTAGCCAATCAAGATCGCTTTGATGCTATGAACTCATTCTTTGAGGGTGTTGGTAAAGATCATGCAACTGGTGTTTGGGAGTCGGTACCGGTTGACCGTCCTGACTTTAAGGCTGATGTAAGACGTCGCATGGAAAAAGCGCGCGCCAAACAAAAAGCTGAGGAGATGGGCTAATGCTAGTCCTGGATCACGATCGCGCTGGCGGCTATTGGGGCGCCGTCTATGTTTTCACTGCCGTGAAGGGTTTGCAGGTAGTGATTGACGGCCCGGTTGGCTGTGAGAATCTACCAGTCACTTCAGTATTGCATTACACAGATGCTTTGCCTCCTCATGAGTTGCCTATCGTTGTTACAGGTCTAGCAGAGGAGCAGTTAGGCCGCGAGGGTACCGAAGAATCCATGAAGCGTGCCCACAAAGTATTAGATCCAGATTTACCTGCAGTGGTAGTAACAGGATCGATTGCCGAAATGATTGGTGGCGGCGTTACTCCAGAGGGCACGGGTATTAAGCGCTTTTTACCTAGAACCATTGACGAAGATCAGTGGCAATGCGCCAACCGCGCAATGAATTGGCTATGGACTGAATATGGTCTGAAAAAGATTCCGGAGCGCAAGAGGGTTGCAGGTGAAAAACCCAGAGTCAATATTATTGGCCCCTCATATGGAAGCTTTAACTTATATAGCGATTTAGCGGAAATTAGACGCTTAATCGAAGGTATTGGCGCAGAAGTGAATATGGTGTTCCCACTGGGATCACACCTTGCCGACATTCCAAAGTTAGCTGATGCTGACGTTAATGTCTGTATGTACCGGGAGTATGGACGTTTGCTTTGTGAGACCCTAGAGCGTCCTTACTTACAAGCTCCAATCGGAATGCAATCCACAACAGCCTTTTTGCGAAAACTAGGCGAGCTTTGTGAGTTGGATGTAGAGCCCTTCATAGCAAAAGAAAAACACACTACGCTCAAGCCAGTATGGGATTTGTGGCGCTCAGTAACCCAAGACTTTTTTGGTACAGCGAGTTTTGCGATTGTTGCCAATGAGACTTATACCCGCGGCGTTCGAAACTTTTTAGAGGAAGAGATGGGGCTTCCTTGTAATTTTGCCGTCCCTAGAATGCCAGGTAATAAGACAAATAATGTAGAAATACGAGAATTAGTTCAGAAGAAAACGCCACTAGTCATGTTCGGTAGTTATAACGAGCGGATGTATGGTAGTGAGATCGGAGCACGTTTTTCTTATATCCCCGCATCTTTTCCTGGGGCGATTATTCGGAGACATACCGGCACTCCATTTATGGGATATGCGGGCTCAGTGTATTTAATTCAAGAGGTTTGTAACGCTCTATTTGATGCGCTATTCAATATTCTGCCACTGGGCTCAGAAATGGATAAGGTTGATAAAACACCAGCTAGAGTCCAGAGCTCAATTAAAGCTATGCCATGGGAATTAGAGGCACAAGAGCTTGTAAACAAATTAATTAGTAATCAACCTGTACTTACCCAAATATCGGCCGCAAAAAGAATGCGTGATGAAGCAGAGCTTGAGGCCCGTAAACAAAATATTGAAAGAGTCACAGTAGATTGTGTACAGAAGTCATCCTTCTCCATTACGGCCGGAGAGGTTGTATGAAGCTAGTACAAAAAAATTACCCTGATCAAGGGTTAAACCAATATGGCTCTTCCAGGTCATATCCTCAAATCTACAGGGGTGATGTAGAAAAGACCGTAAGGTCAGTTTCAAGGAGTTGTCATCATGAGTGAAAACAGATCTATATCTGGGCTTACCGATGCAGAAGCTCAAGAATTCCATGCATTTTATGTGCAAGGTCTTTTAGGGTTCGTTGCTATCGCAGTCGTCGCGCACATACTTGTATGGGCTTGGCGTCCATGGTTCTTTTGATGCAGTAGTAAGTACATAGTAAATAGCGCAGCTAAAAGGAGTAATGAATATGAAGACCAATACAGATTTAATCAATAAAAATGATCTTAAGGACACCATGTCCTTCAAGTTTATTTTCTTAGTTAGTTATGTGGTGATCTTTGTAGTTGCCCTCATTTTGGTTGTGTTGCCTTCCTCACAGAAAAGTTGGTTATTTTCAGAGGCTGACGGAGGTTCATTCTTTAAGTCAGTTGAGTCAGGTGTTTACAGCTTTATGTCTTACTTAAATTAGGAGAAATATTATGTGGAGAGTATGGAAACTATACGACCCGTTACGTGCGATGGTTGCACAGGGCGTTTTTCTATTTGCTTTGGCGGCCATGATTCATCTCATTTTATTGAGCACTGCTCAGTACAAATGGTTGGATGGAATGAGTCAAGAGCAGTACAAAGCAGCAATCGCAGCAGCGAAGAAGTAATTAGATGTGCAAATCGTAGACGAATCTCTAGAAATAGGCATTCGTCTACGTACGATTAATTAGTTTTGAGAAATATTCTCAATATGTTAGGAGCGCAATATGGCCATGCTCAATTTTGAAAAAAAATACCGCGTTCGCGGCGGGACTCTGGTGGGGGGAGATCTTTTTGATTTCTGGGTAGGCCCGTTCTATGTCGGTTTTTTTGGGGTTACAACGCTCTTCTTTGCATTCTTAGGAACTGCAATGATTTTTTGGGGTACCTCACAGGCCGGTGTCTTCAATCCTTGGCAAATCAATATTGCACCACCGGATCTTAAATATGGCCTTGGGGTAGCGCCAATGATGGAAGGTGGCCTGTGGCAAATCATCACTATTTGCGCCTTAGGTGCATTTGGATCTTGGGCTATGCGAGAAGTAGAAATCTCTCGTAAGTTGGGAATGGGCTTACATGTACCAGCTGCTTTTAGTATGGCAATCTTTGGTTACTTCACTTTAGTAGTTATTAGGCCGGTTCTAATGGGCGCTTGGCATTATGGTTTCCCTTATGGCATCTTGAGCCACTTAGATTGGGTTTCCAATACTGGCTATCAGTACTTGCACTTTCATTACAACCCTGCACATATGATTGCAGTGACATTATTTTTTACAACAACATTAGCGCTCTCTCTTCATGGCGCCTTAATTTTGTCTTCAACCAATCCTCAGTCTGGCCATACCGTTAGGACGCCAGAGCATGAAGACACTTTCTTCAGGGATATTGTTGGTTACTCCGTCGGCACATTAGGCATCCATCGCCTAGGCCTATTTTTAGCTTTAGCGGCAGTCTTTTGGAGTGCCGTATGTATTGTGATCAGTGGACCATTTTGGACTAAAGGATGGCCAGAGTGGTGGACATGGTGGTTGAATCTACCAATCTGGGGATAGTTTTAGCTCAATTGAAAATGCGGAGAGCATGATGGAATATCAAAACCTATTTACACAAACGCAAGTTACCGGCCCCGCTAGTCATGGCGTTCCGATTAATGATTACGATATGCGCGAGAGAACTAAAACGATTGGTTTTAGTCATCTCATGGGGCGCCTAGGTAATGCGCAGCTAGGCCCGGTATATCTTGGTCGTCTTGGAGTTGCATCATTGATGTTTGGTATGACCGCTTTTTTCATCATCGGTATGAATATGTGGGCTCAAGTTGGCTGGAATCCACTACAGTTTGTGAGAAAACTCTTTTGGTTGTCACTTGATGCTCCTGCGCCTAAATATGGATTAACTTTTCCACCTTTGAATGAAGGGGGTTGGTGGTTAATTGTGGGTTTATTTACTACCATCTCCATCATCTTGTGGTGGTTACGAACATTTCGTAGGGCACAAGCGCTAGGCATGGGTACTCATGTACCTTGGGCATTTGCATCTGCAATTTGGTTATTTCTGGTGTTAGGTTTAATACGCCCGGTATTGATGGGTAGGTGGAGTGAGGGCGTTCCTTTTGGAATCTTCTCCCATTTAGATTGGACGGCTGCCTTTTCGATTCGCTATGGAAATCTCTTTTATAACCCATTCCATATGCTCTCGATTGTGTTCCTCTATGGCTCAGTACTCTTATTTGCAATGCATGGTGCCACTATTCTTGCTGTGAGTCGTTTCGGTGGCGAGCGAGAAATTGAGCAGATCGTAGATCGTGGAACCGCATCAGAACGTGCGGCTTTGTTCTGGAGATGGACGATGGGCTTTAATGCCACGATGGAATCCATTCACCGTTGGGCTTGGTGGTTTGCAGTATTGACACCATTGACAGGTGGAATTGGAATTTTGTTAACTGGTACGGTAGTGGATAACTGGTACTTGTGGGGCGTTAAACATAATATTGCTCCCGCATACCCAGCGATTTATGGGACTGTAGCTGATCCTGCATTAAAAGCGCCAGCAGCCCCAGTAGCCCAAGGGGATAAAAAATGAGAAATTGGACTCAAAAAATTGCGCTTGCCGTAAGCATCTTCGCAATGCTGTTCTTGACAGCATGCGAGCGTCCACCTGTTGATTCAAAGCAAACAGGCTTTCGTGGAACTGGTATGGATCTAGTGATTAATCCACGAACCAATGAGCAGCTAGCTAAGTTGAATGAACTGCCGCCGCCAATGCCTTCGTCCCCGGATGGCCCGAAAGCAAGCGCAGTCTATAAAAACGTTAAAGTCTTAGGCAATCTCAGTACAGCTCAGTTTGGCGCTTTCATGGTTTCGATGACCTCTTGGGTTGCGCCGAATCAGGGTTGTACATATTGTCATAACGTACAAAATTTTGCGGATGATTCTCTATATACAAAGACAGTAGCTAGAAGAATGATTCAGATGAATCAAAATATTAATGGTAACTGGGGCGATCACGTCAAATTGACTGGAGTAACTTGTTATACCTGTCACCGTGGTAATAATATTCCGCAAAATGTTTGGTATGACACTGTTGAAAAACGTGGCGGTAATATGTTGGGCAATAAGAATGGTCAAAATGATCCATTAGTAGGTAGTGCATATGCCTCGTTACCCAATAATCCATTCGGAAGCTATTTTGTTGCCAATGCAGGTGCCGCAAGAGTTGTTGGTAGTACAGCATTACCGACCGGGAATAAGGCTACGCTACAAAGTACTGAGAACGTCTATGGCGTGATGTCGCATATGTCACATTCACTTGGCGTGAACTGTACTTTCTGTCACAACAGTCGTGCCTTTAGTAGTTGGGAGCAAAGCACTCCGCAACGTGTGCAAGCATGGCATGGTATTCAGATGCTAAAGGATGTGAACACGAACTATATGGACTCATTGGCCTCTGTATTCCCTGATAGCCGCAAGGGGCCAGGTGGAGATGTGGCTAAAGCCAATTGCGCTACTTGCCACCAGGGGGTTAATAAACCTCTCTATGGTAAGAGTATGTTGCAAGATTACCCTTTCCTTGCCCCTAATAATGGCAAGCCAAAAGAGGGTAATCAAGTTGCAAAAAACTAATGCACTAATAACTAATTCCTTGTTGATGCAATTGATCAGCAAGGAATTGAATTAGAGGTGACCTAATGGATCAAAAGGTCGATCACTTTAGAATTCCTGAGGACCTTGCAGTCTATGGGTCCGGTAAGCGCTCTGAAAGAGCTATCGTCATCGGTTCTGGATTTGGGGGCTTAGCAGCTGCAATACGACTAGCCGTCAAAGGCTATGATGTGCAGATTCTGGAGAGGCTCGGTAGCGCAGGTGGAAGGGCATACGTTCATCACCGCAATGGTTTTACATTTGACGCAGGTCCAACCATCATCACAGCACCATTTCTTTTAGAAGAGCTATGGGAGTTGTGCGGCAAGAAGATGTCAGATGATGTTGATTTACGGGCAATGGACCCTTTTTATCAAATTCGCTTTGCTGATGGGCGTGTATTTAATTACACAGGTGATCTCGAGCGTATGAAAGCAGAAGTTGCTAAATTCAGCCCAAAGGATTTGCCCGGTTATTTGCTCTTCCTAGAAGAGGCAGAAAATTGTTACAAGCTTGCATTTGAAGATTTGGGCGACGTTGCATTTGATAGCATTGGGGACTTAGTCAAGGCGATGCCTAATCTAATTAAGATGCGTGCCTGGAATAATTTGTATAGCCTAGTGGCTAAATATATCAAGAATCCTCAATTAAGAGAGGTGATGAGCTTTCATCCGCTTCTCATTGGTGGAAATCCGTTTTCAGTCAGCTCAGCTTACGCATTGATTAATTCCTTGGAGCGTAAATGGGGTGTGCACTCAGCTATGGGCGGTACTGGTGCAATTATTAAAGGTCTCGTAAAGCTATTAGACGGCCTTGGTGTCCCTATTCGTTATGTCAGTACCGTGAAGAAAATTAACATCGTTGACAATAAAGTGACTGGAGTCACATTAGAAAACGGCGATGTTTTGTACGCCAGTAAAGTGGTCTCAAATGCAGATACCGCTTGGACTTATAAAAATCTGATCGATCCACAATATCGAAAAGTATGGACAGATAAAAAAATTAAAAATGGCAAGTACTCAATGAGCCTTTTTGTTTGGTATTTTGGTACAAAAAAACAGTATCCAAAAGTACCGCATCATATGATGCTCTTGGGTAAGCGCTATAAAGAATTACTAGAAGATATTTTCAAACGCCATCATTTAGCTAAAGACTTTAGCCTCTACTTACATCGTCCTACGGCGACTGATCCAAGTCTTGCCCCTGATGGTTGTGATACCTTTTACGTCTTATCACCAGTGCCCCATTTAGATAGTGGAACTAATTGGAGTGAGGTTGCAGAATCCTACAGGCAGTCCATTGCTAAGATGCTAAGTGAAACGGTCCTCCCTGAACTAGAAGAAAACCTTGTGGAATCATTTGTAATGACGCCACAAGATTTTCAAGACCGCTTACTATCTTATAAAGGTGCGGCGTTTGGTCTTGAGCCTCTTTTAACCCAGAGCGCTTGGTTTAGACCACATAATCGTAGCGAAGAAATTGAAGGTCTTTATATGGTTGGGGCCAGCACTCATCCAGGGGCTGGCATACCTGGGGTATTGTCTTCCGCTAAAGCTCTAGACTCTCTCATTGAACCTGCAACATTGGCAATTCATCATGCTTGATAGAGCTATTACCTCAGAGTATGGATTTCAGATTGATCTAGAGTCTTGCGAGAATCTAATGCGCGATGGTTCTAAATCATTTTTTGCTGCTGCCAAAATATTACCCGCGAAGATACGAGATTCAGCTATCGCCTTATACGCATTCTGTCGCTTGCTTGATGATATGGTGGATGATCAACATGCACCTGAAAATGTGATCAAGCAAATCGAATATCGCCTGGATCGTGTTTATGCACAAAATCCAGTAGACATTCCAGCTGATAGAGCCCTTGCTATTGTCGTGGAGCGCTTTTTAATACCACGAGAGATCTTAGAGGCTTTGGTAGAAGGCTTTAGATGGGATCGCAATGGCAGGCAGTATCAAACCATTGATGATTTGTGCGACTACGCTGCAAGAGTAGCCTCAACAGTAGGCGCCATGATGACCTTGATTATGGGTGTGCGTGATCGCAATATATTAGAGCGTGCGTGCGAGCTGGGTTTAGCAATGCAGCTAACCAATATCGCCAGGGATGTGGGTGAGGATGCCAGAAATCAGCGCCTATATTTACCAAGAGACTGGCTGGTAGCTGAGGGCATTGATCCAGATGATTGGTTAGAAAAACCCGTTTTCAACGATGCGATATCTAGGGTGATTCAGAGGTTGATAAGGTATGCGGATGAGATGTATGAGCGATCCTCCTATGGCATTGTAGGTTTACCTCGTAATTGTCGCTCTGCAATTGCTGCTGCAGGTCTGATCTATTCTGAAATTAGTCGTCAAATTGAGCGACAAGGTTTAGATAGCATCAGCCATAGGGCAGTGGTTTCTAAGAAGAAAAAGATATTGCTATTGCTAAAGTCTTTGCAATCAACAATCTACAGTAATAAATTAAATCATAGTCTTACTAAGATTCCATCTATCCAATTTCTGGTCGATGCTGTCGAGCCCGAAGCTCCTTATGCACATTACACTGGCTCAGTAGAAGATAGATTGATCTGGGTAGTCGGCTTAATGGAAAAAATTGAGCGCAGAAAAGTACAGTCCTTCAATTCTCTAGCGCAACATTAAGAATTAATGGTTAAAAATTAATAATTAAGAAGAGTCCGACACTTTTGCTTTAGAACATCCGAGTTGGATTTCTAGGCATTCTCCAAGGCAGCATAAACTGCACAATATTGGATTCTAAGCGTTTGACATTGAGAGTTTCATGCATTGAAATGACTTCTTCACCAAGTAGGTGGGATTTGAGCATCGAACGCGCATAGAAGGGTGTATCTTCAAAGGTGCTGAGTAGGGCAACACTAGTGTCCCCATGTTTTTCAGAGCGCATATTTCGATCTATACGCCAAGCAGTTTTGTTTAGCAATACTCTTTCGGGTGGCGCAAATGATTCTACGGTCCCATCCGGATTGAATTTGCTGGCAATGATCCGCTCACGACCATTCTTTTGCCGAACATCATAGATAACGGCAGTACTACCATCTTTGAGGTGTGCTCTTGACCAATCCCATTCGCTAAAAGGCTTGCTAATTGCTTCATCACCTTCATTGGAGTCAAAATACGCATTACCATGCCAATGAAGAGCGGGGTTTGTAAAGGAAACTTCAACCCTTGCAGAGGGTGCAATAGGCCCCCAACGATGTTTACCAAGATCATCAAGTTCGACAACTTGCTTGAAGAGTTTTTCAGGAAATACTTTAATACTCCCTTGAACTTTATTACCTAGTAATGGGACTCGTTCGTCAATCTGAATTGTGAGTGCACCATTTTCCCAGTGCAGATGACTAGGTCCAACGGTAAATTGATGTGCAGTTCTCTCAATGGCATTTTGACCGCGTTCTGTCATCGTCCAGTACTTCTTTGTGGGGGTGTAGAGTGCGACATTGATCGCACAGTAATCATCAGCAGGTGCTGGCTTTCTTTTATTGGCCCAGGCGTAATAGGGCGAGAAGACACTACCAACGAATGCAATGATGCTAAAGCCATAAAGCCCATCGTCACTCAGGCCGTCGATGTACCACCATAAATAATTACCAGGATCTACCGCTTGATCAAACCGAGGCGTTCCATCAGGGTGGCGGCCGCCAGTCGACCTGACATGGCTGCCATGGGCACTCCCGGTCCCGGATGAGTGCTCCCTCCCGCTAGCAGAAGATTGCTGATTTGCGACTGAGAGCCGAGTCGTTGAAAGGAACTCATCCAACCGTGGGTTGCTTGGCCATAAAGAGCTCCCCCGCGACCCGGAAATAGCTTGGCAAACTCCTGAGGTGATGTGCGAGTAATCTTCGCCTCCTGAAGTTGCAGACCATATTGGCGCATGAGTGAAAACGCTTTTTGTTCGCATCGTTCTATTTCCTCATCATCATGAGATTGATTATCACCGTTAGCAGGCGCATTGACTAGGCAAAACAGCCTCTCGTAGTCATTATTGTTATTTGCTAAATCCGTTCTATCTTGAGCGCAAATATAGACAGTGGGATTGCTTGGCAATCTTTTTTTCTCGAATATATCGGTAAATTCACTTTGATACGGCTGATTAAAAAAAACATTATGTCTTACTAGTGGGAAGCCAGAGGCTTTAACCCGCATAGACCAGGTCAGCGCAGAAAGAGAATCTGTTTGTTTCAGGTTTGTTGGAATAGCTGTATTTGCCTGTTTACCGAGCAAGCCTTTTTGTAGAGCATTGATATCACCATTAAAAATCAGATAGTCGCATTCAATTACTTCGCCCGAGCTAAGTTGAACCCCGCTAACCTTGGCTCCAGAAAATTGGAGAGATTGCACTTCAGCCCCATACTGAAACTGACAACCCTTTTTTTGTGCCAAGCGTGCAATCACCTCGGGGATTTTCGCCATACCTCCTTTAATTGACCACACACCTTCCATTTCTACTTCGGCGATCAGCATTAAAGTGGCTGGTGCTAAATAAGGGGAAGAGCCACAATAGGTCGCGTAGCGTCCAAACAATTGATGTAAGCGTGGGTCTGGAAAATAGTTTACAAGAGAAGACCAAAGACTACTAAAAGGCCCAATATCCCAAAGCACTTTACTCTTTTGTAAACCTAAGGCTGACATCATGCCCACCATATTTGGGCGAGGGGATTCGATAAATGGAACTTTTAGTGCGCCATATACTTTCTTGGCAGTCTTGCAAAACTCTAAAAATAATTGAGCTTGTTTGGAGCTACTGAATTGACCAATAGCATCAGCACTTTTTTGGGTATCTGCATACAAATCTAATGGCACTTCTCCCCAACTATGGCGCGCAAGAATATCTAAGGCTTCAAGCTCAAACTCGGCATCAAAGTTTTCACCGCAATCAGCAAAGAGCTTTTCAAATATCCAGCGCATTGTAAAAACAGTTGGACCAGAATCAATGAGTGCATTATCGACATTGACCTGACGTATCTTTCCCCCTGGATGCTGACTTTTTTCTAATACAGTGACATCTAGTCCATGGTGCGCAAGCTCAAGAGCAGCAGTGAGTCCACCAATGCCTGCACCAACGATCAGAATCTTAGGAGATTTCGACATGCTTACCTTGCCAAATCCCTTGGGCTTTTAAAACTCTGAAACGGGTAAACATAGACTCAGAGAAATAAGATTGACCGTATGCGGCCTTTATCGCAGAGAGATGGGCGCCTTGCTGGGCATATTGCTCAAGGGATTGAGCGTTATCCCAGATCGTGAAGGTTGCTTGACGCAAATAGGGCGCCTCTCCAACTCCTGCTGTCAATATTTTCCCTGATGCTAATGTAATCGCATCTTCTGCAGGTTTTGCTTTGGCCCAAAATTGCCTTGCCTTGCTTGGCCTAATAGATGCTCTTGTTAAAGATGCAATTGGCCCATGGATTGGTGGGCTTGAATCTGCGCACTCCATAGAAAACCCAGACCAGGAGCCCCTACTAGAGTAAGCCTGTGCGCTTGCTAAAAAGAACTCATGAGCATGGTCTTGATAGGCCTTAAGAATAGAGGAAGACTCTTCAAACCGAGCGGCATTGTCTGCGCTATCGAAAACACAAAAGAAGCCTTGTTTAGTGAGGCTGGGTTTAGTGCTAAACCCACCATTAAAGCCAGAGCCGAGTACTTTGCAAAACTGCAGGCCTGGACTATTTTGAAAAGGAGATTTACCAAGGATGTATCTTAAAAATCCCCACCCTCTAGAGTTTGACGCAATATCAATTAAACCTAATACTGCTGTCTGATCATTCATTTGATCTTAGGCGTCAATATCATCGCTAGCATTGCTATCCACAATGCCAAAACGTCTCATTTTGATATAGAGACCCTGTCTTGATAGGCCTAGTAGCTCAGCTGCGGATGCTCTATTAGACATTGTGAGATCTAGGGCGGCCAAAATACACAATTTTTCAATAATGTCTGTCGTTTCAGTCACAATTTGCTTGAGAGGCACTTTGCCAACCAATTGGGTCAGCTCTTTAGCGTTCTTACCGAGACTATCAGGCTTATCTGCTGGTTGATTTAGGCCTTTAGAAATCGGGTGAATACCGATGGCGACCAAAGACAGCTTGCCACTATTAAAGCTGACAGCAGAAATTCGGACGTCTACAGGTGAACCGCCATCATCAGCTGTGATCGTACTGGCGTAGTCTTTAATCGATCCATGCTCACGCACAGTGCCTAAAATAATTTTGAGATCAACACTAGCCCTTCCAAGCCATATCTCTAAGGACTTGCCTAAGACGCTCTCTTTTTGTGTTGATTGAGACATCGAGACAAATGTATTGTTGCTAGTGAGAATGACCCCATTAGCGCTGCAAACAATAAAGCCGTCTTGGAAATCTTCCATGGCTTGTGAGAGCAGTGCGGCTTGCTCATTCACTGTACCGAGATTCGCAGTTTGAGACTTTGACTTAATCGAGACTAAGCATACATTTTGATTGCCCTCGCGTAAAAGCGAGCTCGAAATTTCTACATTCTCTTTTAAATTCTCGAGAGTCGTTTGGAAAGAAGACTGCAGTATTCCAGCTTTCGATTCCAAAAGGTAACCTTGAATTGCTTCATGGTCTTTAGTGGGAAATAAATTAACAAAGAGCTTGCCTTGGATTTTTTTCAGATCCCCGACTAAAAACCCTGCTGATTTATTCACTTCAATAATTTTTAAAGTCTGACTATCCACAATCAGGTAGGCTTGATCAATGCTATTGAAGAGTTGTAAATAGCGATTTTGAATAGCATGAAGATTTGCATAATCACGCTCAATTTCTTGTTGAGATTCAACTAATTTTTGCTGCAGCATTGAGATGCTGCTGAGATCTTTACCAATGGCTACTAATTTATTTTGTTTAGGAAAAAATATAGTGCTAAATTGGATTGGGAAAGAGTCATCCCCATTGATTTCTTGGTTCACTTGACGCCATTTTTGCTCATCCTGATCTTCACGTGTCTTGAGCAGTGCATTGACTTTAGGTTGACTATCAATCGCTACGGTATCAAGCCATTTTTTTCCAACCAGGGAGGATGTATTTGCTGTAACCGGTTTTGAGCCATCAACTACTTTTTCAATGACGCCAGATTCATTTACGATGAGCGTTAAATCTACAGATAGAGCCAGCAGCTCAGCTGCTAAATTCACATCCAAGTTATTTAATTCAGAAGTATCTAAATTATAGATTTTGGTCACGTTTTATTTTCTACTTATTTAGCTAAGTATTATTTTTCTAATTGGCTGAGATATTGCTCAAGTTTTTGAACGGATTCCTCAGGGCTAAACGCTTTCACTTCCGCCTGAATATGATCAAAAGCCTCAGGCGCCTTATTATAGAGCGGGCCACCAATAAGAACAATGATTTTGGAGTTCTGAGATTTTTGTCTGAGTAAGTCAATGAAGTCTGGAAGACGCTCAAGTTGCTCATTAGTTGAAACCGAAATGGCAATTGCTTGGAGCATTTTCGAAGATACTCCATAGACAATAGAGTCTATATTTGCTTGATTAGGACGATGAACTTGCCAGCCAGAAAATGTTAGAAAATTGGCAAAAATGAGAGTGCCTAAACTATGCTGCGAGCCTGGGAATCCTGAAATAAAAATAGCTTTATTTTGCTGTCGATCTAGTTGATTGGCTTGAAAGAGGTAATCAAGCTTATGTATCACTCTCTCAAGCTTGCTTACTCCCATTGATACATCTGCAAAGCTAAGACTATCATCCTCCCATTGTTTGCCAAATCTCCTAGCAATCTCTGGGACAAGCTCTAAAACAATGTAATCAATTGACGCGCCGTGGGTTTTTAGTACGGTGATTGCAAGCTCAAAAGACCCCTCTCTGCTATCAAGCAAGAGATTAGTGAGTTTATTGATTTCCTCCTCATCCAGTGTGTTTCGATATTGATTTTGTTTAATTTGGGGTGATTGAACCCAGTTTTGATTAGAAGAGGTCCTAGACGCTGATGAATCTACTTTGCGTTCAATCTCCCCAATCAAGTCTGGCAATTGAGTGCTGACTACTTCTCTAATGAGTTCTTTTTTAGCTAATAAATTCACTAAATAGCCCTTAAGGTAGTGCCTGCCAATTAAATGACAATTAAATGTAAAATAATTATTACACTTATGTTGAATTTAATGCAATAAATTTGTATAAACTAGGGTTAATACTTATTATTACCCCTATATATCAGGGAAAGTACTAGTTTTTGTAGAGTAATTTTAGCGTAAAGTTTTGTTTACACATAGCCAACAAAGTAGCCAAAAAAATGACGATTAGTAAGCCACTTTACAACCCAGAGCAGCGTGCAAGACGTGATGCAACGGTTTGGACCTTGGTTCAGGCAATCCTAGCGCCTATTCAATTCTTGGTATGCCTCATTAGTCTCTCTTTAGTGTTGCGCTATCTCATTACTGGAGATGGGTATGCATTAGCGACTATTTCAGTGGTGATTAAAACGGTATTTCTCTACTTAATCATGCTGACAGGAAGTATTTGGGAGAAAGTTGTTTTTGGCAAATACCTTTTCGCAGAGAGTTTTTTCTGGGAAGACGTATTTAGTATGTTGGTCATTTCACTGCATACCCTGTATCTCTACTTCCTCTATGAGGGTGGCATGAGTCAACGTGGATTAATGTATTTGGCCTTAGCCGCCTATGCGTCTTATTTTATTAATGCTGGTCAATTCATATACAAACTTCGTATGGCGCGTTTGCAAATGAATAAGGGAGTCACTGCATGAATGCCATCGTAGACTTACCTAAAGATCAGCTTAGTAGTGTGGGAAAAAATATTCCTATCTATAAAGAGCGCGGTCAAAGAGAAGTATTTTGTGGCCTAACCGGAATTATTTGGTTGCATCGCAAAATTCAAGATGCCTTTTTCTTGGTAGTAGGCTCCCGCACCTGTGCCCACCTGGTCCAATCAGCTGCTGGCGTGATGATCTTTGCTGAGCCACGCTTTGCCACTGCCATCATTGATGATCGTGATCTTGCGGGAATTGCAGATGCGCACGAGGAGTTAGATCGTGTCGTGAAATCCTTACTGACGCGTCGCCCAGATATCAAAATGCTATTTTTGGTTGGCTCATGTCCTTCTGAAGTGATTAAGCTTGATCTCTCAAGAGCTGCGCAAAGGTTAAACAAAGAATTTTTAAATCAATGCCGCATCTTAAGTTACTCAGGTAGTGGCATTGAAACTACCTTCACCCAAGGTGAAGATGCTTGTCTTGCGTCATTAGTAAACGAAATTCCCAAGCCAGTAGTGGCTGAGGAAAAAAATCTACTGGTTGTGGGTTGCTTACCAGATGTAGTTGAAGATCAATTTCAGCGCCTCTTTAATGAGCTGGGAATTACTCGAGTTTCATTTTTCCCACCAAAGAATTCTCAGCAAAAGATAGAAATTCATAGCAATACCCAATATCTGCTTGCGCAGCCATTTTTAGCTGAAACAGCAAGGTTGATTGAGGAGCGCGGCGCCAAAAGAATCTCAGCACCATTCCCCTTTGGAATTGAGGGAACAAGTGCCTGGCTCAAAGCGGCTGCCAATCAATGGGGAGTGAGTGCTCAGAAATTTGATGAGGTAACGCAGCCCAAAATTGAGCGTGCTCAGAAGGCCTTGGCACGTTACCTGCCAATGTTAGAGAGCAAGCGCATCTCGTTCTTTCCAGATTCTCAACTGGAGATTCCACTAGCGCGCTTTCTTTCTCAAGAGTGCGGTATGAAAGTCCTAGAAATTGGCACTCCATATCTACACAAGCAGCACCTAGAGGCTGAGTTGGACCTGCTTCCTGAAAACTCTCGGATCGTAGAGGGCCAGGACGTTGAGAAACAGTTGGATAGATGTCGTGCAGATAAGCCAGACATTGTTGTTTGTGGTTTGGGATTGGCAAATCCCTTGGAAGCAGAAGGCATTACGACCAAGTGGTCAATTGAGTTGGTATTTAGTCCTGTGCATGGCTATGAGCAGGCTGCAGATTTAGCAGAGCTCTTTGCGCGACCTATAAATCGAAGTATGAGATTAGCGGCCTAAGGGGAAAAGATGCAACTCACTCTATGGACATATGAAGGCCCCCCACATATTGGAGCAATGCGCGTTGCTACTTCAATGACGGACTTGCATTATGTGCTGCATTCTCCACAGGGTGATACCTACGCAGATCTTCTATTTACGATGATCGGACGTTCACGTAAGCGTCCCCCCGTGACATACACCACTTTTCAGGCTAGAGATCTAGGCGGTGATACTGCGCAGTTATTTCAGGATTCCGTAAACGATGCATATCAACGCTTTCAACCCAAAGCAATGATTGTTGGTGCTTCATGTACTGCTGAGTTGATTCAAGATGATCCAGGTGGATTAGCTAGAGCACTCAGTTTGCCTATTCCGGTGATTCCATTGGAATTGCCTTCGTATCAGAAAAAAGAAAATTGGGGTGCTTCAGAAACGTTCTATCACATTGTTCGCGCCTTGGTGCCCGCAGATAAATCAATCTCAGCACAGCAGTATCTAGAGAAAAGAGTGGCAAATAAAGAGGCAGGACAAAAACCCAGTTGCAATATCTTGGGCCCAACTGCCTTGGGCTTTAGGAATCGTGATGATGTTCAGGAAATTGCTGGCTTATTAGAATCGATGGGTATCGAGGTTAGGGTGGTTGCACCACTCAACGCTTCTGTATTGGAATTAAGTCAGATCTCAGAGGCCGATTTCAACATATCGCTTTATCCGGAGATCAGTCAACTGACATGCACTTGGTTGAATAAAACGTTTGGTCAGCCATTTACCAAGACAATTCCGATTGGTACTAAAGCCACTAAAGCATTTATTGAAGAGGTAGCTCATCTTGCTAATCTCAATCCTGAGACTATCCTCGCAAACCAAGAAGAGCGGGCGCGCTGGTATTCAAAGTCAGTTGACTCAACCTATCTTACTGATAAGCGGGTATTTATTTTTGGCGATGCAAGCCATGCGATTGCTGCAGCTAAGGTTGCTGCAGAAGAAATTGGCTTCAAGGTAGTTGGTCTAGGAACTTATAGCCGTGAATTTGCTCGTGAAGTGCGTGAAGCAGCAAAATCATATGGTATCGAAGCACTAATTACTGATGATTATTTAGAAGTTGAGCAAAAGGTATCTGAATTAGCTCCAGACTTAGTTCTGGGTACGCAAATGGAGCGCCATATTGCCAAGAGATTGGGTGTTCCTTGCGCAGTCATTTCAGCACCAGTGCATGTGCAAGACTTTCCAGCGCGCTATTCCCCTCAAATGGGTTTTGAGGGTGCTAATGTCTTGTTTGATACCTGGATTCATCCTCTGATGATGGGCCTGGAAGAGCATCTGATCATGATGTTCCGTGATGACTTTGAATTTAGTGCCAATGCAACGTCATCTCATCTAGGACATGGAAGCCCAAGTGCAAAAGAGCATGCTCTGGTTTCTACTCCCGTTGAAGATGCTGTTGTTGCTAAAGTAGCCCAAGTCAATGCTGAAGTCTTTAATGGTGCTAATCCAATTAATCCAGCGAATCTTTGGGATGCTGCTGCCGAAAAAGAATTGGGAAAAATTCCATTCTTTGTAAGAGGTAAGGCAAAGCGCAATACTGAAAAGTTTGCAGTCGAGCATGGTATCAGCCAAATTACGATTGAAACTCTCTACGATGCAAAGGCTCACTATGGCCGATAAGCGTCCTTCAATGAGAGTCACCATCATCAC
>Ga0214172_1000269_pt1 | contig 26562 bp, 23 predicted proteins | sample TroBogEpilimnion_29_FD_153010 | JGI IMG/M metagenome (GOLD analysis project Ga0214172, IMG submission 153010) | Freshwater microbial communities from Trout Bog Lake, WI - 12JUL2007 epilimnion | ecosystem: Environmental > Aquatic > Freshwater > Lake > Epilimnion/Euphotic zone | place: Trout Bog...
TCATCCTAACTCAACATACTCTGATCTGCAGTTAGCTATTCAGCTGGCTAGTCGCAAAGGCCCAATTGGTGTTTTAGAGTTATCGGATTTTTGCTCCCGTGCTCAGGCGCTTGCTGAGACCTTGGGTTCGCAAATCGATATGCCAAGTGTGAGTGCGATGCTTGATAGCGCTAAAGAATTAGATGTGATGGCGGCAGAGAGTGATATTCAGTTAAGTATTAACGTGTTGTTTGATGAGCCCTGCCCCTGGGGCAACTTTGATGCGCTGATGCGTCAACGTGGCTTTAAGCTCGCTCGCAATGGTCGTCAGTACGAATATCAAAGCAAGGGCCTAACGCTTTTCAATAGCAATGACTTGGATCCTAACAAGTCTGTGAATCAAGTAACCCTATTACTAGAGGTTCCTTTGGTGCCCCAAGAAGAGCGTGCATTTGAAAGAATGCTCTCTGAAGGGGTTGAGATTGCGCAAGCAGCTCATGGCCGCTTGGTTGATGACAATGGCATTAACTTAAGTGAAGCTGCAGTTATCAGTATTCGTCAGCACCTCGATATTCTCTATGCCAACCTTGAGAAATCTGGCATCCCTGCCGGATCTTCTACAGCTAGCAGATTATTTAGCTAGGAAATTACTTTGTCGTCCAATAGTCCGACAAATTTAGCGGAGCGTTACGCATTCTTACAGGTAGAGCTAGCTCGCTTAGAGCATGCTTACTATGTTCTTGATAACCCGCTACTACCTGATATTGAATACGACCGCCTCTACCGAGAGTTACTTGATATTGAAGCTGCTCATCCAGAGTGGATCACTCCTGAATCTTTATCCCAGCGTGTAGGTGGGGCAGCACTAAAAGAGTTTGATTCAGTTACTCATGCAGTGCCGATGCTTTCTTTAAATAATGCCTTTGAGGATTCTGAACTCATTGCTTTTGATCGCCGTTGTCGTGAGGCGCTCCATACAGATCATGTGACTTATGCTGGTGAGCTCAAGTTTGATGGTCTAGCTATCTCCCTTCGTTATGAAAATGGCTTTTTGGTAACGGCAGCTACTCGTGGTGATGGCGCCAGTGGCGAAGATGTCACCGCCAATATCAAAACAATTCGTGCGATTCCGTTAAAACTAACTGGGGAAAATATTCCTCAGGTATTAGAGGTACGCGGCGAAGTCTTTATGTATCTTAAGGACTTCGAGAAAATGAATCGACAAGCCGCGGAGTTAGGTGAAAAAGAATTCGCCAACCCCCGCAATGCTGCCGCTGGTAGCTTGCGTCAGTTAGATTCGAAGATCACAGCAAAGCGACCACTCTCTTTCTTTGCCTATGGTTTGGGCGCCCTAGAGCCACAGTCCTGGCTACCTAATACCCATGAAGAATTGCTCAACGCATATGCAGACCTAGGCTTGCCAGTTTGCTCTGAGCGTAAGGTACTGCATTCTGTAGAAGAAATCTTGGCTTTCTATAACGAGATTGGTGCTAAGCGTGATTCATTGCCGTACGACATTGACGGCGTTGTTTATAAGGTGAATTCATTTGCAGAGCAAGCCAAGTTAGGCTTTGTCTCCAGAGCGCCTCGATTCGCACTGGCTCATAAGTACCCAGCGCAAGAGGCGCTAACTACGATTCTAGGTATTGATGTGCAGGTAGGGCGTACTGGCGCAATTACTCCAGTAGCTAGATTGGCGCCAGTAGAAGTGGGTGGTGTCACCGTGACTAATGCCACACTTCACAACGAAGATGAAGTGAAGCGTAAAGATGTGCGTATTGGCGATACGGTTTCAGTTCGGCGAGCAGGAGATGTGATTCCGGAGGTGGTATCGGTAATTAAGGATCGTCGTCCAGAAGATGCTAAAGAGTTTGTGATGCCAACACATTGTCCGGTATGTGACTCTCATATCGAGCGCTTGGCAGATGAAGCTGTAGCCCGCTGTAGTGGTGGATTATTCTGTGGTGCTCAGCGCAAGCAGGCGCTCATTCACTTTGCCCATCGAAGAGCGCTTGATATTGAAGGTCTTGGCGAGAAGATTGTTGATCAATTGGTAGATCATAATCTTGTCAGAACCCCCGCAGATTTATATCGACTTGGATTTGCTGCGCTAGCCAACCTAGAGCGTATGGGTGAGAAGTCTGCCGATAATTTGCTTCAGGCAATCAACCAATCTAGAAACACAACGCTTGCACGATTTATCTTTGCTTTAGGTATTCGTCATGTGGGTGAGACCACCGCTAAGGATCTAGCTAATCATTACCAATCCATGCATGCCTTAATGGATGCGAGTATGGAAGATTTGCTCACAGTAAAAGATGTAGGCCCTGTAGTTGCAGATTCGATTTCGAGCTTTATGCAAGAAGCCCACAATCGCGAAGTAATTGAGCAACTTTTAGCCTCTGGAATGCAACTCGCTGTTGAAGAAAAAGTGATTAGTGCAGCAGTTGCTGGAAAAACATTTGTGCTGACGGGAACCTTTCCTACTATGACCAGGGATGAAGCAAAAGATTTGCTAGAGAAGGCGGGCGCCAAAGTAGCTGGCTCAGTGTCTAAGAAAACAGATTATGTGGTGGCTGGCACAGATGCAGGGAGTAAGCTGACTAAAGCAGAAGAGTTGGGTGTGCCAGTGATTGATGAACAAGCAATGCTAGATTTGCTAAAGTAGTTTCAAGATGAGTTCATTGAATCAAAAATTTCACATTAATTCAGAAGATTGGGCTTCAATAGAGCCGATTTCTAATCAAGAAAAACAGATTCGTATTGATTTAGCAACAGCTTATCAACTAGCGTATCTCAAAAATTGGGACGATGGAATCTATACCCATATTTCGGCAGCGATACTCGGTGAAGAAGGCGCCTATTTACTCAATCAATTTGGGCTACGCTTTAATGAGATTACCCCGCAAAATTTAGTGAAGGTCAATATCGATGGACAGATATTGTCTGGCGAGGGTCCGGTAAATCAAACGGGCTTTGCAATTCATGGAGCTGTACATGCAGCAAGGTTAGACGCGCATTGTGTATTCCATTTACATATAGATTCTGTGATTGCAGTATCAGCCCAGAAAAAAGGGCTGCTACCAATTTCTCAGCATGCTTTGCGCTTCTATCAAGATATGGGCTATCACCCATACCAAGGCTTAGCGCTTTCATCACAAGAGCAAACTTCTTTAATTGCAAACTTAGGTAAGAAGAGGGCAATGCTTTTGCATAATCATGGCAGCATTGTTTGCGGATCATCTATTCAGCAAGCGTTTTATTTAATGGATGTTTTGGAGAGGGCTTGCAAAATTCAGCTACTGACTAGGCCTCTTGAGGAACTTATCCTCCCAGATCCTGAGGTATGTCAGTTAACCTATAGGCAATTGTGTATGGATGGTGATGATGAGGGTCAGATAGAATGGCCTGCATATCAAAGAATGTTTATGGATAGCAAATAGGAGAAAAGCATGCCATTAATCCAAGTTCAATTATTTGAAGGCCGTACAGATGACGTGAAGCGTGAATATGCGAAAGCAATTACGGAGGCTGCTGTCAAAATCATGGGCTGCTCTGCTGAGTCTGTAGATGTGATTTATCAAGATGTCAAAAAATCAGACTGGGCTACTGCAGGTAAGTTATGGAGTGACTAGTTCCCCCTGCATCCATCCTCAAATCCCCAGGCATTGGGGATTTTTTTATTCAATTTTCTCTAGGGGGAAGACCTTTCCACCACTCTCCTTTAAATTGGCCTTGTAACCAGTCAATACATTGGCTTACTTTAGTGGGCACGTGTTTAGGTGATGAAAATACCGCATGAATTTCCTGGCTTGGTAGTAACCAATCTTCCATCACGGGCTGCAATATTTGATCTTTAATAGATTGGTGTGCTACATAGCATGGTAGCGCCGCCAAGCCCATGCCTGTTCTAGCTGCAGCGAGAATAGAAGAAAGATTATTGGAGATAAATGGGCCTTTTACTTCGACGATTTCAGTTTGATTTTGCGGATTCGTAAAACTCCAGCGATGATCGCTTTGTGCTGTTGTGTAGATCAGGGCGCGATGCTTTTTGATATCTTCGGGCACCTTAGGGGCTGGGTGCTGCCGAAGATAGTTAGGATTGGCAACTAGTATCCAGGGATTTGTTCCTATAAATCGGGAGCCTAGCGAGGAGTCTGGCAGGTTTCTCATTCGAATTGCCAAATCAACTCCTTGCTCAACCAAATTGATGTAGCGATCATCCATGCTCAAATCTACCTCTAGCTCTGGATGGTGCGACATGAACTCTAAGATCGAGGGAGTTAGCACCCGGCGACCAAAGGCAACCGAAGAGCTAATCGTTAATTTGCCGCGAACCTTCGATTGCATTAATGAGGCTAAATCATCGGCTTCTTCAATTTCCTGTGAAATGATTTTGCATTTCTCGTAATAGAGCTTCCCAATTTCAGTCGCTGTAACCCCGCGTGTGCTGCGATGCAGCAATAGAGTGCCTAAACGTTTTTCTAGGCTGGCTACAAACTTCGTAGCGGTGGGTTGAGTAATGCCGAGATCCTCAGCAGCCTTACTAAATGAGCCTGTTTCAACAATTCTGACAAACAGAAATATGCCTTGAACACGATCCATAGTGATTTTTAATGGTTTAGATGCACCATTTTTACACTATTCCATGGTGGAATACTAGATATAGATTTGCTGATCTTCTCAAAAACCTCAAATTTCAAGATCATTGCGCTACAACAACATTGGGAGGCAAATCATGGCAAAAATGAAGGCAGCAATGGCAGCAGTTTTGGTAATGGAAAAAGAGGGCATTACTACTGCTTTCGGCGTTCCCGGTGCTGCAATTAATCCCCTTTACGCTCAACTGCGCGAGCGTCAGTCTATTACTCATATTTTGGCGCGCCACGTTGAGGGTGCATCGCACATGGCCGAAGGGTATACACGCGCTAAGGCCGGCAACATTGGTGTATGCATCGGTACTTCTGGCCCTGCTGGAACCGATATGATTACTGGCCTATATTCAGCTAGTGCTGACTCCATTCCAATTCTTTGCATTACAGGTCAAGCGCCGCGCGCACGTTTGTATAAAGAAGATTTCCAAGCGGTTGATATTGAGAGTATCGCTAAGCCTGTGACTAAATGGGCTGTTACCGTTCGCGAGCCAGGTTTAGTGCCACGTGTATTTCAGCAGGCATTTCATATCATGCGCTCTGGACGTCCAGGCCCAGTGTTGATCGACTTGCCAATTGATGTGCAGATGGCTGAGATTGAATTTGATATTGATACTTACGAGCCATTAGCGGTTTACAAGCCTACGCCAAGCCGTAAGCAAATCGAAAAAGCGATGGAAATGTTGATGACCGCAGAAAAGCCATTGATTGTGGCTGGCGGCGGTATTATCAATGCAGATGCTTCTAAGTTATTGGTGGAGTTTGCTGAGCTGATGGGTATTCCAGTTATTCCAACCTTAATGGGTTGGGGATCAATCCCGGATGACCACCCCTTAATGGCTGGTATGGTTGGTTTACAAACTTCGCATCGCTACGGCAATGCCACGATGCTCGCAAGTGACTTTGTATTAGGTATTGGTAACCGTTGGGCAAATCGCCATACCGGTTCAATTGATGTATATACCAAAGGTCGTAAGTTTGTTCACGTTGATATTGAGCCTACTCAAATTGGTCGCGTATTTACGCCTGACTACGGAATTGTTTCTGATGCCAAAGCAGCTCTCGAGTTATTTGTTGAAGTCGCTAAAGATTGGAAAGCAAAAGGTAAGCTCAATAATTATGGTGATTGGGTAGGTCGTTGCCAAGAGCGTAAAAAACTCATGTTGCGTAAGACTGATTTTGATAACATTCCAGTCAAACCACAACGTGTTTATCAAGAGATGAACACTGCATTTGGTCGCGACACGATCTACGTCACAACTATTGGTTTATCTCAAATTGCTGGTGGACAGTTCCTACATGTCTATGGTGATCGTCAGTGGATTAACTGCGGACAAGCTGGCCCATTAGGCTGGACTATCCCTGCTGCTCTGGGTGTGTTAGCTGCTGATCCTACTCGTACTGTCGTCGGTTTATCAGGCGATTATGACTTCCAGTTCTTAATTGAAGAGTTGGCTGTAGGTGCGCAATTCAAATTGCCTTTAGTGATGGTGTTAGTAAATAACAGCTATCTCGGATTAATTCGTCAGGCACAACGCGGCTTTGATATGGACTACTGCGTACAGTTAGCCTTTGATAATATTAACGTGGACGATACAACCCTCAAGGGCTATGGCGTTGACCATGGCAAAGTAGTTGAGGGTCTAGGTTGCAAATTAATCCGCGTAAGCGATCCTGCCAAGATTAATGCTGCTTTAGTCGAAGCGCAGAAGATGGCTAAACAATTCATGGTGCCAGTAGTAGTAGAGGTGATCATGGAGAAGGTAACCAATATTGCGATGGGCATGGAGATTGACAATATCAATGAGTTTGAAGAAGTTGATTGTCGCCACCCAGCTGGTCGAGAAGGCTTACAAATGGCCGGTCTCTTAGACTAGCATTCAAGTATTTTGTGTTACTAGAGCCCAGCTTAAAACCTGGGCTCTTTCTTTTGGGGATGCATTAGGCCCCTAAAGCTTCTAGTAACTCAGTCTCAAGCTGTATCTGTAATTTTGGGTTCTTACCCAAGTTGGCGGCATCTAATAACAAGATATCTTCTACTCTTTCACCCAGTGTATTAATCCTTGCTGTATGAATCGATACTTGATGCTTCGCTAGTACTCTAGAGATGGTGTAAAGCAAGCCTGTACGGTCACTAGCGGAAAGAGCGAGCGTGTAGTACCTGCCGCGATCATCCGGAACCATATATACGCGCGGTTGAATTGGAAAAGTCCGTGATTGTCTTGAGAGGCGACCCATACTTGGAGCTGGTAGCGGCTCTGCATTTGTTAAGGCTGCCGTTAACTCAAACTCTACTAGCTGGATGATGTCGCGGTAGCTAGAACCTTCATCCACCAAGTTGCTGCCAGAGATCTGGAAGGTATCTAAAGCATAGCCATGACGGGTCGTATGAATACGTGCATCCCAAATCGAGAAACCATGTCTTTCAAAGTAAGCACAAATTCTGGCAAACAGATCTTCTTGGTCTTTAACATAAACAGCAACTTGTAAGCCTTCGCCAATGGGAGACAGTCTTGCCCTCACAATCGGTTGATCACTATTGACCTTGTTATATAGATGGCGTGTGAGCCAGGCAATGTCAGATGAGTCCTGTCTTAAGAAGAAGGCCACATCTAATTGTTTCCACAGCTCTTCATATGATTCATCGCTAATGCCATACAGACGTAATTTAGTCTTGGATTCTTCTTGATGTTGGGCTAACTCGGATGACGCGTCTGGTTTGGCTCCACCTAATACTCGCAGTGTTGCGCGGTAAAGATCCTCTAGGAGTTTGCCTTTCCAGGCATTCCAAACTTTTGGGCTGGTACCGCGGACATCTGCCACAGTTAATAAATAAAGTGCAGTGAGATGGCGTTCATCACCTACCTTTTTAGCAAATGCTCTCACTACATCAGGGTCTGTAATGTCTTGTTTCTGAGCTGTTTGACTCATATTGAGATGCTCAGCAACCAACCATACCAATAGCTCAGTATCTTGTTTATCTAAGCCATGATCTTTGGCGAACTTGCGCGTATCCGCTTTGCCTAGTTGCGAGTGATCACCCCCGCGTCCTTTAGCGATGTCATGAAAGAGTGCTGCTATGACAAGCAACCAAGGTTTTTCAAAGTGGGCAATCAGGCTGCTACAGAATGGGAACTCATGGGTGTGCTCAACCACCATGAAGCGACGTACATTACGCAACACCATCAGAATATGTTGATCAACGGTGTATATATGAAATAAGTCATGCTGCATCTGCCCAACAATTCTTCTGAAAGCGGGGAGATAGCGACCCAATACACTGCTGCGGTTCATTAGGTGAAAGGCGCGACTCACGCCCTCAGGTTGCTTCAGTATCTCCATAAACAGTGCTCTATTAACTGGGTCAGAGCGCCACTTACTATCCATTTTTTGGCGAGCGTTATATAAAGCTCTAAAGATCGTTGCAGAGAGACTTTTGACATTCGATGTTTGAGCAAATACCAAGAAGGTTCTCAGAATCTGTTCTGGATGATTCTGAAATAGCTGAGGGTCAGTGATATCTAAAACCCCTTGGCGCTCAATAAAACATTCGTTACCTTCGCCTGGAATGGCGAGAATAGTTTTAGATTCTTGCGGAAAGAGCAGGGCTTCTATGTTTTGTAAGAGAACATCATTTAGCTGAGTGACTGCTTTAGCTGCCCAGTAATAGCGACGCATGATTGCTTCACTTGCTTGACGCGATGATTCTTCTTTAATTCCCATCGAAGCTGCCAATGCTGCTTGCAAGTCAAAGGCTAGAACGTCTTGCCTGCGTCCCGCTAGTAAATGCAAGTTTGCACGCAGCGTTTCTAGAAAGCGCTGATTACGGTTGAGCTCAGTGAGTTCCCGCTGCGTGATAAGACCGGCTTCATTGAGATCCTTAAAGGTATTCCCCAGTAAAGCGGCCTTACTAACCCAAGAAATCACCTGTAAGTCACGTAGGCCACCAGGACTCTCTTTGCAATTGGGTTCTAAGGAGTAAGGGGTGTTTTGATATTTATAGTGACGCTGAATCTGTTCGGCCTGTTTGGCCTGAAAGAAAGCCTTGGGATCCATCGCCGCTTCAAAAGCTTTGGCGAAGTCTTTGAATAACTGCTTCTTACCGCAAATCAGTCGCGCCTCTAAGAGTGAGGTGCGCACAGTAATGTCCTGCTCAGACTCGGTAATGCACTCTGCAACAGTTCTTACGGAAGATCCAATTTCCAAACCGGTATCCCAGCAGCTTGCAACAAATTGTTCCACTTGTTTTGATAAGGCCCTAGCTTTTTCATCATCTGCTGGTAGCAGAATCAGAATATCAATGTCGGAGTATGGAAATAAAGTGCCTCTACCAAACCCACCAACTGCTACTAGAGCAGCTTCATTATTTAAGCCGCAGCTATTCCATAGGTGGGAGAGTAGCTGATCACTTAGTTTGGAAAGTTGCTTGGTTAATTTGCCAACGGACTGTGTTTTTTTAAATTCGTCATAAGCAATTTCGCGGGCGGCACGCAGGCTAGTCGCATCAATAATTTTACTGCCTGACTGCGTATCACTCATGGACTTAAGCGCTTACAACTGAAGGTCTAAATGTAAGGCCTTTAACGCAATCCGGAGGAGGGTTGCTTCCCTCTGACCAGGTCAGCACTTCAACCCCAGTTTGCGTAACTAAAAGTGTGTGCTCCCATTGTGCTGATAGGCTACGATCCTTTGTTTTCACAGTCCATTGATCGGGCATTGTGCGAATATCGCGCTTGCCGGCATTAATCATGGGTTCAATTGTGAATGTCATGCCGGCTTCTAATTTTTCACCAGTACCCGGTCTACCATAGTGAAGAATTTGTGGGTCTTGGTGAAATACTTTGCCAATGCCATGTCCACAGTACTCACGAACAACTGAGTAACCCGCTTTTTCCGCATGAGTTTGAATCACATGGCCGATGTCACCGAGTGATGCTCCAGGTTTTACTTGAGCAATACCGAGCCACATACATTCAAATGTGATTTGTGTGAGACGTTTTGCCATGACAGAAACTTCGCCCACCATGAACATACGACTGGTGTCACCGTAGTAACCATCAGGGGTAATCACTGTGATGTCGAGGTTTACAACATCACCATTTTTGAGAACTTTGTCTCCCGGGATGCCGTGACAAATCACATCATTTACAGAAGTGCAGATTGATGCTGGAAAAGGAGGGTATCCAGGAGGCTGATAGTTCAAAGGGGCGGGAATGGTTTTTTGGACATCGCGCATGTATTCATGGCAAATCCGATCCAATTCACCCGTAGTTACCCCGGCCTTAACGTGGGGAGCTACATGATCGATCACTTCACTAGCTAAGCGACCGGCTTCACGCATCCCAAGGATGTCTTTTTCTACTGTAAATACACTATTCATGCCTTGATTATCAACGACTTGAGGGCTTTTGGCTTGCTAGTAATGCCTAAAAATTGAGCATTAATACGCTTTTTAGTGCTTCTAGGAACTGTTTTGATGCTGGAGCCTTCGGTTTGGACGGGGGTAGAGCTAGCTAGAGCATTGATATTTAAGCTATAATTTTGGTCTCAGGTCTATTTTGGACTTGAAATCGCGAGTTGAGCCTTCCAGGGTGGCGTTTTTTAGCGCAGCTAGGACTCAACTTTAGAAACAACCCTTAGGAGAAGTTATGTCAGTAACGATGCGTCAAATGCTGGAAGCCGGTTGCCATTTTGGTCACCAAACACGCTTCTGGTCCCCAAAGATGGCCCCATTCATTTTCGGTCATCGCAACAAAATCCACATCATCAACTTGGAAAAAACATTGCCAATGTTTCAGGATGCCCTGAAATTTGCAAAACAAGTTGCTGCCAATCGTGGCACGATTTTATTTGTTGGTACTAAGCGTCAATCACGCGAGATCATTGCTGAAGAAGCTACTCGTGCTGGTATGCCTTATATCGACAGCCGTTGGTTGGGCGGTACGCTCACCAACTTCAAAACTGTTAAAGGTTCCCTCAAGCGTTTGAAGGATATGGCCGCTGCTAAAGAAGCTGGCGACTGGGAAAAGCTGTCCAAGAAGGAAGCTTTAACTAATGACCGTGATCTCGACAAATTACAAAAAGCGCTTGGCGGTATTCAGGATCTGAATGGTGTTCCTGATGCGATTTTCGTAGTGGACGTTGGCTATCACAAGATTGCTATTACTGAAGCTAATAAATTAGGTATTCCAGTGATTGCTGTTGTGGATACCAACCACTCCCCAGAAGGCGTTGATTACATCATTCCTGGTAACGATGACTCAAGCAAGGCTGTAACCCTTTATGCACGTGGTATTGCTGATGCAATCCTCGAAGGTAAAGCTAACTCTGTACAAGAAATCTTGACAGCAGTTAAAGAAGGCGAAGAAGAGTTTGTTGAAGAAGGGAAAGCTGAATAATGGCCGCTATTACCGCTGCAATGGTTGGCGAGTTACGCGCCAAAACTGATGCTCCGATGATGGAGTGCAAAAAAGCTTTGACTGAGGCTGATGGTGATATGGCTCGCGCAGAAGAAATTCTGCGTGTAAAGCTTGGTAGTAAAGCAGGTAAAGCAGCTTCACGTGTTACGGCTGAAGGAATCGTTGCTGCTTCCATCAACGGTACAACTGGCGCATTGTTGGAAGTGAACTGTGAAACCGATTTTGTTTCTAAGAACGATGACTTCTTGGCATTTACTGATGCTTGCGTAAAGTTGGTTGCTGAAAAGAACCCAGCTGATGTTGCTGCATTGTTGGCCTTGCCAATGAATGGCCAAACTGTTGATGAAGTTCGTAGCGCATTGATCGGTAAGATCGGTGAGAACATCATGCCACGTCGCTTCAAGCGTTTTGCTGGTAGCAACAAGTTGGTTTCTTACCTTCACGGCACTCGTATTGGTGTAGTGGTTGAGTTTGAAGGTGATGACACTGCTGCTAAAGACGTTGCAATGCATATTGCTGCGATGAAACCAGTGGCCTTGTCTATGGCTGACGTTCCTGCCGAAGCAATTGCTGTTGAGCGTAGTGTTGCTGTTCAAAAAGCAGCTGAATCTGGTAAACCACCAGAAATCGTTGAAAAGATGGTCGAAGGTTCTATTCAGAAGTACCTCAAAGAGGTTTCTTTGTTGAATCAGACTTTCGTGAAGAACGATAAGCAAACTGTTGAGCAAATGCTCAAGGCTGCAAATACAACAATCAAGGGTTTCACCATGTTTGTCGTAGGCGAGGGCATTGAGAAGCGTCAAGACGACTTTGCGGCTGAAGTAGCTGCACAGGTGGCTGCCGCCTCTAAAGCAACTGCTTAATTAGCTAGTTTGGGGCTTGCCCCTGTGTTTGTTTATACCCAAAAGGGCATAGAAACCTTAGTTTCTGTGCCCTTTTCTTTGATCCTTCCTAAGCCCTTTATAATTTGGCGGAGATATTAAAAAGTGCTTAAAGATCAATAAGCTAAGTAAGTGAATTACTTGGCAAATTACGGAAAATAAAAAACATGCCAGCCTACAAACGAGTCCTCCTAAAACTATCTGGTGAAGCCCTCATGGGCGACGATGCTTTTGGCATCAATCCAACCACTATCGATTCCATGGTGAAGGAAATCGCCGACGTTGTAAGTAGTGGTGTAGAGCTGGCGATTGTGATTGGTGGCGGTAATATTTTCCGCGGTGTTGCAGGCGGTGCTGCCGGAATGGATCGTGCAACTGCAGACTATATGGGCATGTTGGCCACCATGATGAACTCTTTGGCATTACAAGATGCACTTCGCCAAAAAGGCGTTGAGGCGCGCGTACAATCCGCTCTTCGTATGGATCAGGTAGTAGAGCCTTATATTCGTCCGCGCGCTATTCGCGCAATGAGTGAAGGCAAAGTAGTGATCTTTGCGGCAGGTACTGGCAATCCATTCTTTACTACTGATACTGCAGCTGCCTTGCGTGGCGCAGAGATGGGGGTTGAGATCATGCTGAAAGCAACTAAGGTGGATGGTATCTATAGTGCTGATCCAGTAAAGGATCCAAGTGCAACTTTATATAAAACAATTACGTTTGACGAAGCGTTAATTAAGAATCTACAAGTCATGGATGCAACTGCATTTGCATTGTGTCGTGATCGCAAATTACCAATCAAAGTATTTTCAATTCTCAAGCCAGGTGCATTAATGCGTGTCGTGCAAGGTGAGCCTGAAGGTACTTTGGTACACGTTTAAGGCATATGTTTAATAGGGGGCCTGATGTCTGCAGCAGAAATTAAAACCAATACTGATCAAAAGATGCAAAAGTCTCTTGAGGCTTTGAAGACCAATTTAGCCAAGATTCGTTCTGGTCGTGCTAACCCAGGAATTTTGGAGCATATTCATGTGGATTACTACGGTAACCCTACACCGTTAAGTCAGGTTGCCAGCTTGGGTTTGGCAGATGCTCGCACTATCAACGTTCAGCCATTTGAAAAGACCATGGTTGCTGCGGTTGAGAAGGCGATCCGTGATTCCGATTTGGGTTTAAATCCAGCTTCTCAAGGTACTGTGATTCGCGTACCAATGCCAGCACTGACTGAAGAGCGTCGTCGTGAGCTCACCAAGGTTGTAAAAAGCGAGGGTGAAGACACAAAGATCGCTGTTCGTAATTTGCGTCGTGATGCAAATGAGCACCTCAAACGCTTAACTAAAGATAAAGAAATCTCTGAAGATGACGAGCGTCGTGCTACCGATGAAATTCAGAAGATGACAGATAAAGCAGTGATCGATATTGATAAGATCATTTCTGAAAAAGAAAAAGAGATCATGACGGTTTGATCCCGTCCTGACTTTAGTTTTTCATGACTCAATACGCCAGTTCAACCCTAGTCATCCCAGAGGTCCGCGCTGTACCACGCCATGTAGCGATCATCATGGATGGCAATGGGCGCTGGGCTAGCAAGCGAATGATGCCGCGTGTAGCTGGACATACCGAAGGTTTGAGTTCTGTGCGCAAAATTGTTGCAGAATGTCGCAAGCTTGGCGTTGAGTATTTAACGGTATTTGCCTTTAGCTCTGAAAACTGGCGTCGCCCACCAGAAGAGGTGGGCTTCCTAATGAAACTTTTCCTAAAGTCGCTCAAGGGCGAAGTATCTCGTCTTGCTGAAAATGATATTGCTCTGCGATTGATTGGCGATTTAAGTCGTTTTGATTCGGCAATCCAGGAGATGGTTGAGTTTTCGGAAGAAAAGACTGCTGACTGTAAAGGTCTTACCCTTACGATTGCGGCAAACTATGGTGGTCGCTGGGATATCCTGCAAGCGATGCGTCAGTGCGTACTTGCTAATCCCAATTTAAAGCCAGAGGAGGTTACAGAAGAGTTGCTGCAACCCTACTTCTCAATGGCCTACGCTCCTGAGCCTGATTTATTTATTCGCACTGGTGGTGAGCAGCGCGTAAGTAATTTTTTGTTATGGCAATTGGCTTATACCGAGTTGTACTTCACGGATACCTTGTGGCCTGACTTTGATGAGAAAGAACTGCACAGAGCGTTTGACTGGTTTAGTCAGCGCGAGCGCCGTTTTGGTCGTACTAGTGCTCAGCTTGCATCACAAGCGATGAGCGACGCAGTTTGACGTAGCTAATTACGAAACTCATTCCCCATGCTAAAAACTCGAGTCATTACCGCCCTTGCTCTGTTGGCGGTGTTATTGCCTGTACTTTTTTTGCTCCCCCAAATTTATATTGGCGCCTTCTTTTTGGTTACCTTATTGATTGCGGCCTGGGAGTGGAGTCGTTTGCTAACGCCAGGAGCGGGGCGCGCTGCTTGGATATATGCTTTATTTTGTTTAGTCATTATTTTGATTTTGCTAGGTATGAAAAACGCCTCCTGGCAATTTGCATTGTTGCTTCTGGCAGTCATCTTTTGGTTCTTTGTCGCGCCTTTTATTCTATCCAAAGGCATGAATCTTTCACTTGAAAGGCTGCGTCCATTTTATGTAGTACTGGGTTTAATTGTTTTGCCAGCCACTTGGTTCGCTTTAGTGTTCTTGCGTGAATTAGGCCTTATCTTTTTGCTAAGCAGCATTGCCCTAGTGTGGGTTGCGGATATTGGTGCTTACTTCGTTGGTAAGGCATTTGGTAAGCATAAACTTGCAATTCAAATTAGCCCGGGTAAATCTATCGAGGGCGCCATTGGCGGCTTAGTGCTTTGTTATGTATATGCATTCTTATGTGTTTACTTCCTCTCTTTTGAATCGACTTTGTTTGGCGCTTGGGCTATCCGCTTTGGTTGGATTCCAATGTTCTTAATGGTTACGGTATTAACCGCCTTCAGTATTTTTGGGGACTTATTTGAGTCTCAGCTCAAGCGTTTGGCGGGAGTAAAGGACTCTAGCCATTTACTACCTGGTCATGGTGGCGTCTTAGATCGTGTGGATGCTTTAATTCCAACGATGCCTATTGCAGCACTTCTAGCGGGATTAGTGTGATGTCAGTAAAGCAAGTTGCCATCTTGGGCTCCACTGGTTCTATTGGTGTGAATACGCTCGACGTTATTCGTGCGCACCCAGATCGTTTTAAGGTGGTTGCACTTACCGCTGCAAAGCAAGTTGACCGGCTGGCTGAGCAATGTATTGAATTCAAACCATCTATTGCGGTAGTCGAAGATGCCGATGGAGCGGCGCGCTTACAAAAACTCTTGCAAGAGAAAAAAGTTAATACTCAAGTGTTGTATGGTCCACAGGCTTTGGTAAGTGCCGTTACTGAGTCTAATTGCGATACTGTGATGGCCGCAATAGTTGGCGCAGCAGGATTGATGCCGACATTGGCAGCAGCTAAAGCCGGCAAAAGAGTCTTACTTGCGAATAAAGAAGCATTGGTGATGTCTGGTGATTTATTTATGCAGGCAATGAAGCGGGGTGGCGGCGAGTTATTGCCAATCGATAGTGAACATAATGCGATCTTTCAGTGCCTACCGAATCGTTTTGCTAAAGACCCAAATCCAAGTTTGGGTGTTGAAGAGCTGTGGCTTACTGCCTCTGGAGGCCCTTTCCGAAATACACCACTTGACCAATTAGCAAACATTACTCCTGAGCAGGCTTGCGCACATCCTAATTGGGTAATGGGCAGAAAGATTTCTGTAGATTCTGCGACCATGATGAATAAGGGTCTTGAGGTGATTGAGGCTTTTTGGTTATTTGGCTTACCCTTGGAAAAAATTAAAGTATTGATTCATCCGCAGAGCGTGGTGCATTCGATGGTTCGCTACCGAGATGGTTCTGTGCTGGCTCAGCTTGGTCAACCAGATATGCGCACCCCGATTGCCTATGGCCTTGCATGGCCAGAGCGCATTGAAGCGGGCGTTCCCCCATTGAGCTTGACGCAGTTAGCAGCATTGAATTTTGCTGAGCCAGAGTTAGATCGCTTTCCATGTCTATCTTTGGCATTTGCAGCAGCAGCATCTGGAGGCACAGCACCAACCGTTCTGAACGCTGCTAATGAAATTGCGGTAGCTGCATTCTTAGATACAGGTCTAGCATATTTACAAATCCCTCTTGTGGTGGAAAAAGTATTAAATAAGATTCCTGCGGTTAATGCAGACTCCTTGGAATTAATTTTGGATGTTGATGTGCGTGCTCGTCGCGTTGCAGAAGAAGTGGTGAAGGATATTCTTTGCAGGCATTAATTACTCTTGCTGCATTTTTGTTAACCCTGGGAGTATTGGTTAGCTTTCATGAGTTTGGACATTTTTTAGCGGCTCGTTGTTGTGGAGTTCGCGTCCTGCGCTTCGCAGTTGGTTTTGGTAAGCCTTTATTTATCTATCACGCAAAAAATAAAACAGAGTGGGTATTGGCTTCTATTCCATTGGGCGGCTATGTGAAGTTACTCGATGGACGAGATCCTCAGCAGGCTATTCTGCTAGCGCAGGAGTCACAAGCTTTCGATCGAAAGCCACTTTGGCAGCGATCTTTCATTGTTGCGGCTGGTCCTTTTGCCAATTTTTTGCTGGCAATTCTCTTTTTTGCCTTGATCTATATATCCGGAGCCCCACAACTACCAGCTGTTTTACAAAATCCTCCTGAGCAATCGGTCGCGGCTAAGTTGGGTTTGATAGAGGGGGATCGTGTGATGGGGTGGCAAAATTTGGGCCCTGGCGAAGACAAGACGCCCTCTTTTGGTGATTTTGACCCTGTCCTCAGTTGGAATGCCTTACGCTGGAGTTTGATGGACGCGCTTACGGGGCAAAATGGATTTGCTTTAGAGCTGCAGACCCCAGCTGGCGGTAGCTCAGTAAAGGCCTTTTATGCCAAGGATTTACCCAAAATTACCCCAGACAGCGACGCTATGCTGGCATTAGGTATTCTTCCGGCAAAAACACCTTTGGCGCAGTGGCAGGAACTGAAATTAGGACCCATAGATGCTCTCATTTTTGCATCTCAGCGGGTGGGGGTAATTAGCAAGGTTTCTGCAAGGCTAATGCTTGGATTATTTACGGGAAATACCTCTTTAAAACAGCTGGGTGGACCACTCAGTATTGCCGACATGGCGGGCAAATCAGCCCAGGTGGGTTGGCAGCCATTTTTAGCCTTTTTGGCACTTATGAGTATTAGCATTGGTTTGCTGAATTTGCTGCCTTTTCCAATGCTGGATGGGGGTCAGCTACTGTATGATGCATGGGAGTTGGTCGCCGGTAGACGGATTTCATCATCAACGCAAGAGCAGCTTCAAAAAGTGGGCTTTGTGTTGCTGATTTTTATGTCACTACTGGCCTTGTTTAACGATTTACAACGCTATATTTCGCCTTGAATTCTCTGACATATCCTTTCCGTATTTTCACCCGTTTCATTGCTCAAAGCCTGATATTTTTTGCGCTTGGACTGAGCTTGAATGCTTCTGCAGCCGATTCTTTTGTGGTGAAAGATATTCGTGTTGAGGGATTGCAGCGCGTAGAACCAGGGACGGTGTTTAGTTATTTGCCTGTTCAGGTGGGCGATACTTTTACTGAAGAAAAAAGTACTGAGGCGATCAAAGCGCTCTACAGCACTGGATTTTTTAGAGATGTTCAAATTCAGGCTCAAGGCAACGTACTGATTGTGATTGTTGAAGAGCGTCCAACGGTTTCCCGTATTGAATTTACAGGAATGAAGGAGTTCGATGCGGAGATTGTGCGTAAGTCCTTAAAGACCGTTGGTGTCGCTGAGGCACGTTTCTATGACAAGGCCCTAATTGATAAAGCTGAGCAAGAGCTAAAACGTCAATATGTTGGCAAAGGGATGTATGCCGCAGAAGTCGTTGCTACAGTAACACCTGTTGAGCGTAATCAAGTGGCTATTTACTTCAATATTGATGAAGGTCCGGTTGCCAAGATTCAGGAAATTAATTTCATCGGCAATGAGGTGTTTAGTGAGAGCACTTTGAAGGGTGAGATGCAGTTAAAGACTGGCGGTTGGCTGTCTTGGTATAGCAAAGACGATCTTTATTCAAAACAGAAATTAACTGCAGACCTAGAAACCATTCGTTCTTATTATTTGAACCGCGGTTATCTCGAGTTCGTGATTGACTCTACTCAGGTATCCATTACCCCAGATAAAAAAGGTATCTTCCTCACTATTAGTATTCGTGAAGGTAAAAAGTTCACCGTCAAAGATGTGCGCCTAGCTGGGGAAACTTTAGGTAAAGAGGCTGAGTTGATGCAACTTGTTGTTCTGAAGCCTGGAGATACTTTTTCATCGGCCAAATTAACAGAGAGTACTAAAGCAATTGCAGAGATTTTAGGTTCCTATGGGTATGCATTCGCGACCATCAATCCGCAACCAGATATTCGTCGCGAAGTAGCTGAGGTTGACCTCACTTTAGTGGTTGATCCCGGTCGTCGTATCTATGTTCGTCAAGTAGCTATTTCAGGCAATGCCAAAACGCGCGATATGGTGATTCGTCGGGAGATGCGCCAGTTTGAAAGCTCTTGGTTTGATAGCGATAAGATTGATTTATCTAAAAAGCGTCTAGGCCGCTTAGGATATTTCACGGAAACTGATATCACTACAGAAGATGTCCCCGGCTCCCCCGATCAGGTTGACGTGAACGTGAAGGTAACGGAAAAGCCAACAGGGGCCGTTACTATTGGTGCGGGCTTCTCTTCAACGGAGAAGTTGATTTTGTCTGCCGGTATTAATCAAGATAATGCGTTTGGTACTGGTACTGCGATTGGTTTGAATGCGTCACTTGGTAAGATTAACCAGAATCTGACGCTTTCAAATTACGATCCATACTTTACGGAAGATGGTATCAGTCGCTACACAGATTTGTACTATCGCTCAAGCAAGCCTTTGTATTACGCCGGTGATCCTGATTATCAAATTAAGTCAGTAGGATCCAACATTAAATTTGGCGTGCCCTACACAGAGGTTGACAGGGTATTCTTTGGAACTGGTATAGAGGCCTTTCAAATCAATACCTCTCCAAACACTCCAATACCGTATCTAAATTATGCGATGAGTTACGGAGTCGCTGCCCCAGGCTACCCTGGCACGTTAACCACTTACAACGTGCCTGTAACTGTAGGTTGGGCACGTGATGGTCGTGATAGTACTTTGATACCTTCGAGTGGTTCCTTGCAGCAGCTCTCAGGCGAAGTAGGGACCCCTGTTGGAGACCTTACTTTTTATCGTCTTTATGGCCAGTATCAGAAATACCACTCCTTCTCAAAAGGCAATATTTTGTCCTTTAATGGAGAGGTTGGTTATGGCCAAGCTTATGGCAATAAGCCATTTCCAATCACCAAGAACTACTATGTGGGTGGCATTGGTTCTGTTCGTGGCTACTCACCAGGCTCTTTGGGCCCTCAGTACTACAACACCATCCTTGGCGCCTATCAGCCGACCGGCGGACAGTCCAAGATTGTTTCTAATGTGGAATACACCTTCCCTGTTCCTGGCTCAGGCGTTGACAAAACCCTCCGTCTATTTACCTTCGTTGATGGCGGTAATGCCTTCGGAGAGAACATCAATTTAGTTCTGAGATACTCCTATGGATTGGGTTTATCATGGATATCACCGCTCGGACCTTTGAAATTCAGCTACGGTATTCCGTATAAGACGCAGCCAACGGATAACGTACAGAGATTGCAATTCCAAGTGGGTACAGCGTTTTAATTGTTTAAGGAAAGATTTATGAAGCTTTATCAATCTTCAAAATGGATTCAAGTCAGCCTATTTGCAGCAGCAGCTTTAGCTGCGCCACAAGTTTATGCTCAAGATAGCGGAACGCGTGTTGCAGTTGTGAACTCAGAGAAAGTATTCAATGAGTCTAATCTTGCTAAAGCAATGCAAACTCGTTTGCAAAATGAATTTACTAAGCGTCAAAATGATTTGCGTGATAGCGCTCAAAAGATTAAGTCTGCAGCTGAAAAGCTCGATCGTGATGGCGCTGTAATGAGCGAAGCTGATCGTGTTCGTCGTCAACGTGAATTAGCTGATCAAGACCGTGAATTGCAACGTAAGCAGCGCGAATTTACTGAGGATCTCAATCAACGCACTTTTGAAGAGCGTGCAAAGATAGCTGAAAAGGCGAACTTAGTGTTGAAGCAAATTGCAGAACAGAGAAAAATTGACCTCATCGTTCAAGAAGCAGCTTATGCCAGCCCAAAGGCTGACGTAACCGATGATGTTATCAAGGCTTTAAATAGCCAAAAGTAAGCTTTATGCCGACCGCCATTGAGCTGGCCGAACAGTTTCAAGCAAGCTTGGTGGGGGAGGCTTCCCACGAATTTACTGGCCTCGCTCCTTTGGAGCGAGCGCAGCCAAGTCAAATCTCCTTTCTTTCCAATCCGCTTTATAGGCAGCAGGCTAGCGAGAGCGCTTCTGGTGCTCTGATTGTGAGCAAATCGGATCTTGAGTTTTTACAAGCCAATCCCAGTGCAAATGCTGCTAAGCGCGTGTACTTTGTCTCCAAAAATCCATACGCTACTTTTGCCAGAATGGCTCAGTACTTTGCAAAAGCAGGCAACCCAAGCTATTCACCCGGAATTCATCCTAGTGCAGTTATCGATTCCACCGCAAGCATTCCTGCCTCCTGCCATATTGGTCCATTTGTGCAAATTGGCGCGGGGGTGACGCTCGGTGAGCGTGTTGCTATTCTAGGAAACACCAGTATTGCTAAGGACAGCACTATTGCAAGCGATACATTGATTTATCCGTCAGTTTCAATTTATTACAATTCACAAATCGGTGAGCGCTGCATTATTCACAGTGGCGTAGTCATTGGAGCCGATGGCTTTGGCTTTGCCCCAGATTTTTCTGCTGCTGGCGGGGAGTGGGTCAAGATTCCACAGACTGGGCGAGTAGTGATTGGTAATGATGTTGAGATTGGCGCCTCTACTACGATTGATCGTGGTGCAATGAGCGATACGATCATAGGTGCAGGAACTAAAATTGATAATCAGGTGCAAATTGCGCACAACGTAGTCATTGGTAGTTGCTGCGTAGTTGCGGGATGCGCTGCTATATCTGGCAGCACTAAGATTGGTAATTTCTGCATCATTGGCGGCGCTGCAAACTTTGCGGGACACCTCACTATTGCCGATAGAACAACGGTTTCTGGCAATACCTCTATTATTCGCTCTATTACTGAGCCTGGGCAGCATTTCACAGGGGTATATCCATCGATGCTCCATAGCGCATGGGAGAAAAATGCTGCTATTTTGCGTGGGCTAGATAAAATACGTCAGCGCCTGCGCTTACTGGATAAAAACAAAACCACAGAGTCATAAAATTCTGTAATCTAAACGAATATTTACTTTTAAGCAGGCCATTTATGAGCACACCAATCGCAATCGATATCAATAAGATTCTGAAATTGCTACCGCATCGCTACCCTTTCTTATTGGTGGATCGCGTACTTGAAATCACTCCACGCGAGAGTATTACCGCTTTAAAGAATGTGACCATGAATGAGCCATTCTTTCAGGGACATTTCCCGGATTTTCCAGTGATGCCTGGCGTCTTGATTATTGAAGCTTTGGCTCAAACAGCTGCTTTACTTACCTTCTCTGAAGAACGTGCTGAAGATGCAATTTATTACTTTGCAGGAATTGATGGTGCACGTTTTAAGAAGCCTGTTCTGCCTGGTGATCAGTTAATCATGACTGCTATATTGGAGCGTGGACGCGCTGGTATTTATAAATTTGCTGTTAAGGCGACTGTAGACGGTGAGATTGCTGCAGAGGCTAATATTACTTGTGCGGTCCGTACGAAAGGCGCGTAATGACTCGGATTCATGCATCTGCTGTAGTAGACAGTAAGGCTGAGTTAGCCAGCGATGTTGAAGTTGGCCCATATTCCGTTATTGGCCCTAATGTCAAAATTGCTGCTGGTACTAAAGTAGGTTCTCATACAGTGATTGAGGGTTACACCACTATCGGTAAAGAAAATACTTTTGCTCACTTTGCCGCTATTGGTGGTCCTCCGCAAGATATGAAATACCGCGGTGAGCCAACCCAATTAATTATTGGTGATCGCAATACAGTTCGTGAGTTCACGACCATTCATACGGGCACATCACAAGACGAAGGCATTACTCGTATTGGTAACGATAATTGGATCATGGCTTATGTTCATATCGCCCATGACTGTCAAGTTGGCAATCACACCATCTTCTCAAGTAATGCGCAAATAGCAGGTCATGTGAAAGTGGAAGACTGGGCGATTATGGGTGGTATGTCTGGTGTTCATCAATTCGTCCGCATCGGTCAACACGCGATGCTGGGTGGTGCATCTGCCTTAGTGCAAGATATTCCGCCTTTTGTGATTGCAGCGGGAGATAAAGCCTCCCCTCATGGCATTAATGTTGAAGGTTTAAAACGTCGCGGTTTCTCTAGCGAGACAATCTCTGCCTTACGTCAAGCCTATAAAGTCCTTTACAAGGATGGCCTGAGTTTTGAAGAGGCTAAAGTAGAGATCCAAAAGATGGTTACTGCAAACGCTGCAGATGCTCAGACTGCAGAAAAGCTGGCGCAGTTCCATGACTTCATTGCTGCGTCTACACGCGGCATCATTCGGTAATAGGATTACTTTGCCAAAGTTAGCTTGTGTAGCTGGCGAACCTTCTGGCGATCTTCTAGCAGCGCCAGTACTCAGTGCGCTAAATCAAATACCGGACATGGCCGGACTTGAGGTTTATGGAATCGGCGGTCCTCGCATGCAGGCCGAGGGTATGCGCTCTGATTGGCCAATGGAAACCTTGAGTGTTCGAGGTTACGTAGAGGCAATCAAACAGTTGCCTGCTATTCTGAAACTTCGCAAAGAATTAATTCAAAATCTCCTCAATGGGGGCAGACCCGACGTCTATCTCGGCATTGACGCGCCAGACTTTAATTTAGGAGTGGAGTTGCAGTTACGCAAGGCGGGCATTCCGATATTGCATTTGGTATCTCCCTCTATTTGGGCATGGAGAGCAGGACGTATTAAGAAAATTGCTCAAGCGGTAGATCGCATGCTCTGTATCTTTCCTTTCGAAACTGAGATCTATGACAAAGCTGGTGTGACCTCTACTTACGTAGGCCATCCTCTAGCTAGTGAAATCCCACTTGAGCCGAACATCCAGCAAGCCAGAGAAAAACTAAGTCAGTATCTAAATAAGCATCTAAAACAAGAAGCAATTTCTCTGGATGGTCTTGTGATTGCTGTTTTGCCAGGCAGCCGTGGATCAGAGATTGAGCTGATTGCACCAGTCTTCTTTGAAACGATGCGGCTATTAGCAGACAGATTAAAAGGGCAGAAGCTCAATTTCTTAATTCCAGTAGCCACACCAAGATTACGCGAACCCTTGGAGCAACTTTTGCGTAAGGTGAAAGAGGTTAATGCAGATATTCAAATTCATTTGCTTGATGCTATGTCTGATGAAGTACTTGAGGCATCTGATGTCGTATTAATTGCGAGTGGTACAGCTACTTTGCAAGCAGCCTTATGGAAAAAGCCAATGGTGATTTCTTATAAGGTGCCTTGGTTAACTGCACAGATTATGAAGAGGCAAGGCTACCTGCCTTATGTGGGTCTTCCCAATATATTGTGCGGTGAGTTTGTTGTTCCGGAGCTTCTGCAAGATGATGCGACGCCTGAGAAGCTGGCTAACGCCCTGCAAGAGTGGTTGGAGCATCCCAATAAAGTAGCCGTACTCAAAGAACGTTTTGCACAGATGCATGAAACACTACGCAGACCTACTGGTTTACTGGTTGCGCAAGCTGTAGCACAAACAATTGCCAATCAACGCAAGAATAAAGCAAGCGCATGAGCCTCATTTGGATCTGCGGAGTGGATGAGGCGGGTCGTGGACCTTTGGTTGGTGCTGTAGTTGCTGGTGCTGTGGTACTCGATCCCCAAAATCCCATTGAGGGTCTCAAAGACTCCAAAAAGCTGACACCAGCAAAGCGTGAGTTTTTGTATGAACAAATCATGAGTAAAGCAAAAGCTTGGGGTGTTGGCGAAGCTAGTCCGGCCGAGATTGATGAGATCAATATTTTGCAAGCCACCATGTTAGCAATGCGTAGGGCTATCGAAGATCTCACTATTCGATTAGGTGCTTGGCCCGATAAAGCTTTGATTGATGGTAATCGTTGCCCAGAGCTACCTATTGCTGCCGAGGCTATTATTAAAGGCGATGCTAAGGAGCCTGCAATTTCTGCGGCATCAATAGTTGCCAAAGTAACGCGTGATCGTCAAATGATGTCTTTGCATGAGCAGCATCCACAATATGGTTTTGCTCAGCATATGGGTTATCCAACCGAAGCCCACTTTGCAGCCCTTAAGCAATTCGGTGCGTGCGATCAACATAGAAGAAGCTTTTCTCCAGTCCGTAAAGTTCTCGAATCGATTACAAGCTAAGTACTGAATAAGTCATGAACTTTGATCTCATTACTTCCAAAGACAACCCTTTATTTAAAGAGATTCGCCTATTGCAAGCGACAGGCTCAAGGGGGCAGAAGGCTAGATTGGCAAGCGGTCAGGCTTTATTGGAAGGCATTCATTTAGTTCAAACTTGGGTAGGTGATCCAGCCTTGAATATCTTGCTGACCTCAGAAGTTGGCTTAAAGAATCTAGAAATCTCGCAAGCTGTATACGAACATCTCGAAATTTGCCCCGATACCAAAGTATTCCAATTGGATAGCTCGCTTTGGGATCTACTCTCTGATTTAGTCAACGCACCTCATATTGCAGGCTTGATGAATCTACCCAAATCTACTCTTACAACACCACAATCGATTACAACTTTAGAGGGTGATGTAGTGATTTTGGATCGAGTACAAGATGCAGGTAATGTTGGCTCCATATTGCGCACTGCAGCTGCAGCTGGCTTTACACAAGTGATTGCTTTAACTGGATGCGCACATCTGTGGTCTACCAAGGTATTGCGTGCCGGTATGGGCGCTCACAAACTGCTAGATTTATATGAAGGTTGGTCTAACCAGCAAGTATTGAGCGCAGTTACAGCTCAATTATTAGCAACGACAGCCGATGCAGAGCAGGATCTCTATTCTCTTCAGAAGGAGTTGCAGTATCCAGTTGCTTGGGTCATGGGTAGTGAAGGACAAGGTGTATCTGGAGATCTGCTTGCACAAGCAAAGGGTGTTTCTATCCCAATTGATCCAAGGGTGGAGTCATTGAATGTCTCAACGGCAGCGGCGGTTTGTCTATTTGAGACAGTGCGAGTAAGGCGTACTTAAGCTCCAAATTTTGGCAGCTTAGCCCAGTATCGTTTTATCTGACTTAATTGCCTGCAATACAGTAGTTGCTATCTCTTCGATGGATTTGCTGGTAGTGAGCACCCAAGGGATGGACTGCTTTTTCATCATCGCGGTTGCTTCGTTGATTTCATAACGGCAGTTTTCTAGTTTGGCGTAGTTGCTACCGGGTCTGCGTTCATTCCGAATTTCTGAGAGTCGCTCGGCATCAATCATGAGCCCAAAGATTTTCTGGCGGAAGGGAATGAGGTCTTTGGGAAGTTGTCCTCGCTCAAAGTCTTCTGGAATGAGTGGATAGTTGGCAGCCTTTAAACCATACTGCATTGCAAGATAGAGGCTAGTTGGGGTTTTACCAACCCGGGAGATGCCAATCAGAATGACATCAGCGTCTGCCAAGTTTTGGTTGGACTGACCATCGTCATGGGCTAATGAATAGTTAATCGCTTCAATCCGGTTCTTATAGGCCTCAGTATCTGCATTGTGATGAAGGCGGTTCATGGCATGGGTAGATTTCATGCCCAAGGCCGCTTCTAGTGGGGCCACAAAAGTCTGGAACATATCCAGAATCAATCCATTTGCCTTACTAACAATTGTATTGAGCTCAGTGTTTACTAAGGTGGTGAACACGATCGGTTGAGCCTGGTATTTCGTCGCCGCCTGGTTGATGCTGTTAACAGCATCATGGGCCTTATCGATGCTATCCACAAATGGCACGCGAACATGCTTAAAAGTGGCCTCAAATTGAGCCAAAATCGACTGACTGAAGTTCTCGGCGGTAATGCCGGTGCCATCAGAGACGATAAAAACAATACGGGTTTCATTAGACATGGATTTAGCTCAAAAAGTCGAGGTCAGCTTTACAATAGAGTCATATTAAAGCATGCCCCATTTAGGGTGGCCGCTACACCAGTTTCCTTATCCTTAGAGAGTATTTTATGTCCAACCAACAGCAGCAAAATAGCAATATTGCAGATGCCTACGTTTTACCTTTTGAGCAACTTCGAATGACCGATGTCGAATCAGTTGGCGGTAAGAATGCTTCATTAGGAGAAATGATTTCTCAATTGGCTTCTACCGGTGTTCGTGTTCCTACTGGTTTTGCAACTACTGCATTAGCATTTCGCGATTTTCTAAAACACAATAATTTGACTGAACGCATTCAGCAGCGTTTAGAGGGTTTAAATATTGATGATGTGCGTGCATTGGCACAAGCCGGTGCAGAGATCCGTCATTGGATTGAAACGGCACCTTTTCAGCCAAAGTTAGACGAAG
>Ga0214172_1000270_pt1 | contig 26511 bp, 40 predicted proteins | sample TroBogEpilimnion_29_FD_153010 | JGI IMG/M metagenome (GOLD analysis project Ga0214172, IMG submission 153010) | Freshwater microbial communities from Trout Bog Lake, WI - 12JUL2007 epilimnion | ecosystem: Environmental > Aquatic > Freshwater > Lake > Epilimnion/Euphotic zone | place: Trout Bog...
GTGAAATAGTTATCTTGTGTTGTAGTAACTACTGCGGGATTAGCTTTTGTAACATCTTGAATATATGCTGTTAGTGTTGTTTTAGGTGCCCAACTTAAATTTCCGGTACCGTCAGTTTGTAATACATAACCAATAGCTCCGCCACCAATGCTTACATTGCTAACATTACCTAAATTAATGTTTCCACCTGCATTTCCACCTGCATTGACCCAATTGGTTCCGTCAAATGCTAGTACTTCTCCTGTACTTAATGATGATGCGGTGATATTTAAATTACCTACAGCACCTGTAATTTGATCAAATGCAATATTTGAATAAGAAGTTAATACTTCAATATTCTCAGCAGGGGTAGTTTTACCAATAAACAGTTGTTTAGTATCTGTTGCCCAGCCAAATTCGGCTTCGTTAAGTTGCGGTAAATCTACAAGATTACCGGATCTTTGTTGGATTTGGGAAATTTGTACAATAGCCATAGTTTTAATATACTCGTATTAAAACTATTTATCACTTTGGAAGAGTTAACGGCTATAAAAATTTGGAGTAGTATTCTTCTAGTCTTTTAAACCAAAGGTCAGTATATTTGTCAAATTCTACACCCTGAAGTACAAATTCTTGGTATACATTATCAGCACTACACATAAAGATCACGCCTTTACGGATCTCTGTATTCCAGACTTTGTTATGAGCATTAGCATATGCTGCTAATTGTAGAAAATAGTCCTCAATCCATTCGCGTTTTTTTGGCTTGTTAGTTTGCTTATGGTCCATTATACATTCTACGTTATCGTGAATACCAACTAAGTCTGTGGTTCCTGCGTAAATGTCAGGATAGTATAAACTAACTTCTGTGCCCCAGTATTCCTGACATTTACTTAATCCCTCAGATATAATTGTATGGGCCATTGTATGACTTTGTAGACTATATGGATTACTGCCAGGCTCACCTGTAGATCCTGTTTTGATATAATTTTCAAGCCACTTATGCATACGTGTGCCGCGACCCGCAGCTTCAGTTGTAATTTGTCGTGCCTTTTCTTCGCCTACACGTTTGCGCCATTCACGCAATGCTTTTTTGCTTTCTTCTGGTTTGGTAGCGTCTAATATTGTAGTAACACTAGGAACACGTTCTCCGTTTGGAGTTACATAGTGTCTTGAACCGTTTAGTGTTTCTCTTTTTAATTGATCGTAGAGATATTTGTTAGGATTATACATTAAGTTATTGTATCAAATACTTATTTAGATGTCAATAAAAATAAATAAACTCATGAATATTTTGGTGTCTGGTTGTAGTTTTACATTTTGTCACAACGATGGTGGTAATTGGACTGGATCATATGTGCCGAACCATTGGCCTAATCATTTAGATAAAAGATTTAAAGTTACTAATATTGGCAGATTTGCTGCCAGAAATCAATATATTGCAAATGGTGTTATATCAGAATTATCACAGAAAGATTATGATCACGTTTTAGTTATGTGGTCAGGTCTTACTAGATTAGATATTTTAACAGATGTTTCAGATTCAACATGGCTTGATATATTAAAAGAATATCACTTTTATGGTGTTTTAAAAAATACAAAACTAGCATATGTATTCAGTGGTGGACTTAATGGTAGTTGGAGAGACGCCGATTCATTAATTAACAAAATGTTTAATAACACTTATAAAATGAGTAGCAGACCAAGTTTGGCTACCAATAGTCTATTAGAAATGATAAAATTACAAAATTATTTAAAACACAGAAATATAAATTATCATTTTATGAGTTATGTAAATTACTGGAACGACAAAGAAAATCTTATAAATGGAAATTTTGGATTATTTCAGTATCCTGAACTTCAATATTTAATTAAACAAATAGATTTTTCAAAATGGATTTTTTCGGATAAGCAATATAACGGAGTATATGAACTTGCACTAAAAAATAATGATTTTTATGATGATAATTTTCATCCTGGTCTTTCCGCAGATAAAGCCTGGGCTGAACTTATAAATTCTTACTTATATTGATATTATTTTGTTGACTAATTCCTTAGCTACAACATTGTTATTTTTTCTATATGTGTGTAATTCTTGATTATGTATTAATATAGGCAACATTTCATATAACATAACACTTAATTGTTCTTGGCTAAATGAATTCAATCGTTTTACTTCATTTAATATTTTGTTAAATCTAAGATCATCGTCTAACTCAACATCATAACTTTCATCTATCCATTTATTAAATGTCTTATAACCTAAATTATGTAATGTTTGTAATGTTCCGCGTTCACCTATTATGATAAAAGGTTGCATAGTAGCTATAGGTTTAAATGGTTTTTCATTAAGCTGTAAATGATTAAAATCAGTATGAAAATAACTCATTGGAATAATATTAATATAACTTGACAAATGCAATTCTGTGTTAGTGCTGAGTGATAAAAAATCAGTTAATATTTCATTAAATTTTAATGGATTTAAATCTAATTGTTTTTCTTTTACAGTTACAATTTGGTTAGTAACGGGATCACAGTATGTACCAAATTGGGTAGACACATAGGAGGTATTTTCTAACTCAGGTATTCTACATAGATTATCTACAAAACGTAATCTAAAATCTCTGGCTCTTCCGCCTAAATATAAAAATTTTTTATTTCTTATTTTTACATGTTTAATACTTTCAATTACTGGTTTATTGTTAATTGTGGAAATAGTGTGTTCAAAAACGTTAGCACAAAACCCTATTAAATTGAATTTCTTTAACGCAGATTCTAATTTATAGTTAGTATCAGTATAAATTATTGATGACGTAGAAATGTTTAAAAATTTAGCTGAACCATTTATTAAATCAGGTATATTTTTGTTACTTCCTTGACTTATATTAAAACTATCTCCATTACTTGAAAACAGTAACTTAGCTTTGTTATTTTGTAGATCAGCTATGTATTTTGGATTAAAATAATTACACTTTAGAAACCAATGAAAATTATCTATATTAGCTAATAGATAATAAAAATCCTCTGAGGGCTCAGTTATAAAGTTTGTGTCAATAGTTTTTAATAAGTTTATTAAATGTTGATTATTAATATTAGCATAATCACCAGTTTCTAAACTAATCGTTAGTATATTCAAATGTTATTTTGCGGCCCTTTGTGCCATTTGCTTTACTACTTTCTTTTGATCTTCTGGAGCAGGAGGAGGGCTGTCTAAAGCAGGTTCTTGTTTTTGACCTTTAAATGTTACTTTATCACCTTGAATATTGGTAATGAAATTACCCATAGGTTCCTGCTTAATCATATTATATAAATCTTGTTTATCTAATATAACATCATACTTTCTATAGTAATCAAGTAATTCATCAACAGTCCAATTTGGCTTGACTCTACCTAATTTGATATAGGTTGTCAATTGGTCGCTAAGTGCAATTATTTTAGCGACAAGTGGCTGTTCATCTAATTCAAAGAGAAACATTGTTATCTCTTTTCACGACCAACCTTGGGTGCTGGCATTTCTTCTGGTTCTTCTGCTGGAAGTTCAGGAGCCTCTTCAGGTGGCATTTCTTCTTGCGATGCCATAACGTCAGCTTCTTCTCCAGGAATTTCTTCTGCGCCAGGAGTAAATGCTTCTGGGCTACCGCCTTGACCTGTAATGCCATTTAATGCATTTGATAACGTAGCTTTAGATTGTGCTAATGCTTGACTTAAACCGGTCAATGCTTCGTTAGCTTGTTGATTAAATTGTGTGCTTTCTTGTACACCAATTTCACTTTGAATGCTGTCTGTTAATGCAGGCAATTCTTTTACCATCATATCACTGACTTCTTCAATCATTTTTTGTACACTGTCAACCATGTCTTGCGCAGCTAAAATAACTTGTGATTTTTCTACTTCTTCGTTTTCAACAACGATTCTTGCAGTGCGAGGTTTATTATTAATAATATGCTCTGTTAAAGCCTGTTCCATGAATACTAGTTTCATATATGAAGGCGAACTTTGATTTTCATAAAAGTCTTTGCTTGTTCTCATTTCTTGTTTTAAGCCTTGTACTTTTTTGAGCATTTTGGTAGCTGCGTCTTTGTTTAAATTTGATGGATCAAATTTATAATCAAAGCTTTCTTTGAGAGCTTTTACCGCATAATTTTTTGAATCTAAATCGTTGAGTTTCATAATGTGTTTCCAATCCTATAATATATTTATCAGAATCCTAAGATATTTTGGTCTTAATTTTGTCAAATTTATCTTTTTGCCAACGCATTGAAGTTATAAGATAGTCGTTCAATTCACTTAATATCATTGACTTTCTATATTTAGTTTCCTGTATCTTGGCTAGATAAATGAATTTATCAGACGAATCCTTAGATTTTTTTAATTTTTGTTGTAATATAGCTAAACTAACCTTAATACCGGACAATTCAATGTCTATTTCGGGTAGTCGATTGGCTTCTTTTACCCTAATATACTTGTCATATGTGCACCAAGCAATAGCTATTTTTAAGTCTGATACTATCGGGCACTTTTTCCATGGTTCCTTAATAGTTTTAATTTCAAAACAATCATCTTTGGGTGTTATGCTATATTTTCCAAATGCCAAATAACTACCATCGCTAACCTCAAGTAGCATTATATCTTTTAGGTCTTTAGATATTTCTTTATCAAAAAACTTTTTAATTTTGTTGATTTTGTTCATGGTATACAAAGTAAATGTTTCTGAGTTCAGGGCTAGTATCTAAAAAATTACTGAGTTTATCAAATTCTGTACCACATTTAATCATAGGTACACCATCACAGTCATTATAGAGTGCTCCCAATTTTCCATAGTCATTATCAAACACGCTAGGGTGTTGTATTATAAAATCAAATGTCCAAACGTTTACTAAATCTTTATTTAATTTTTTATATAAAAAACCAAATTCAGTGTTTTCGAAATATGTTTTGTTAAATACAGGTGGCGCTACTAGCTCGGGCTGACTACGTAAACTTATAGCTTGTACAATAGTATCTAAATTTGCTTGAGTATTACGTTTATATAACCACTCATCATCCGTGTTACTAGGACGATTTCTGTTTAACACGTTTGTTTGTTTTATATCAAATAATGTATAACAGGTAATTATATAACTCATACTGTATTTAGAGGCAAAAAAAACCAGAGAATAAATCTCTGGTTCTTTTTATAGTTAACAAGTAACTATTATTCGTAATCAACCAATGTGTTAAATGTAGCAACTTGTGTACCAGATACGTTAGCATAACCTGTTGCTGTGTTAAGAGCAGAAGTTAAGTTTGCTGGGCTTGTGCCACCATTTGTTGATGCAACGTTTGACCATGCACCTGTTGGGTAAACAGCTAAACTGATGTTATCTTGTTGTGTGTTACCACCGCCGCCGGCGTTAACTTGATAAATCATAACTGTTGCTAATTGTTCAACTGTACGAATAACTGTTTGAGTTACTGTGCCGTTAGCTTGTACGTTTGCAACTACGAAGTTGAAGAAGTCAAGTTTTGGACCTTGTGGTTGAACTACTGAACCGCTTGTGTTTGTGTTAACACCAGTGTTTGTATACGAAGCATAGTCTAAGTTTAATACTGGTTGAAAGTCACCATTTGTACGTGTAAATTGTGCCATTTTGAAAATTCCTTAAGTTTGTTGAAGCCTACTGCTTCATATCTGTATTTACACTTTTTTCAAAAAAAGTCGGTTTTATGGTATCTTTTTGGTGCATTTTTTAAGTAATCGTAACTGGTACTAGAAAGGAACTTATGTTTAAAACCCAATTAAATGATGATGCTATGTCCAAACTGTTAAGGGGGAAACATAAATGCAGAGGAAATTGGAAATTAGTTTAACGACCCTGAAGGTTCTGTCTACTAAAGCCCATACGATCTACAAATTTTAGCCCGTTGGCAACAAAACCCTCTTGACTTGCTGTACCATCATTGAGATAGCCTTGTACAGGGCTAGATTTTGCTGCTTGATTCAATTGATGTACGATTTTCTCTTTTAGATTGTATAAATCAATCCATACTGTAAATGCACCAACTACGCCTCTTTTATTTTGTTTCAAGTGGTTAGTTAATTTTTGTTTCATAACAGCAGTCATGGGACGTGCTTCAAAATATTTTACAAATTCACTGTATAAGTTTTTAAGATTGCCTTCTTTGACTTTTTTATTAATAAAAGTAGTAAACAATTGATTAAATGTATTTCTAGCTTGTGGTGCAGTAGTCATTAATTGTTGTATGTCTGCCCCGTATTTTGTAATATCGTCTTTAGTTTTCTTTACTAATTTTGCATCAGCTTTTAATTTAGGTGCAGCTGGCATAGCACTTGGAATAATAGCTACGTTGTTATTATTTTTAAGATTACCAATTCCACCATTTAATGATACTGCTTGATCAGTGCTATCAGCATTAGGATCAATATATTGATGTACAGCAATCCCTGCTACTTTTTTAGTCATTAATTTACCCAGTTCGCTGTTTGGATCTACTGTATATGTAATGCCGTTAGGATTAGCTTTGAATGAGTATAATCCATTATTATTTGGTGTTAACGGTTTATGAAATAGTAAATCTCCCCAATAATAACCTTTAGTGCCTCTACTCTCTATTTCTAAACCAGACCATATCTCACTAATTATACGTTCTAATTCGCCGCGATTTACACCTCTAGCTGCATCATATTGTGCAAAGTCAGCAGGACTATAAATTTTACGACCACTGCCATCTTTTTTGTTGAACATATGTTTGTCCATAATGCTAAATTTACCATTAGGGCCACGACCAAAAATCAATGCAGGATATCCATCCCATTTAATAGAAATGTTATTAGGATTTTTTGCTGTAGCAAGTATGTTGTTTAATGCTTGATTAGCACCTGCAACATCTTGTAAAAAGACTAAATCTTCAGGATGATCTAAATGTCCTTTGTCTTCTACTAATTTTATATTAGCTAATTTGTCACTAAGATTGCGCAATGATTCTGTTAAGTTCATATTATTTTTTGTTCTGTTGTGCAAGCATACGTTGTTTTGCAGCAGCCATTCTTTGTAGAAATTCAGGAGAAACTTTTGGTTTTTGCTGAGGAGTTGTAGGTTGTTGTGTAGGTTGCTGTTGTGGTTCTTGCGCCGTTGCTATCCCTTTTGCTATATTTGAATTAGTATTTTGTACTGTATTCGGTGCTACAGTAGGTTCAGGAGTAGCTACCTTTGGTTGTTCATTTGGTGGTACAGTTACCCATTGACCTTGAACATTTTTAACTTTAGGTTTTGGTTGTGCAGGTGGGACGTTTTGAGCAGTTTGTTTTTGCCAAGTATTATCTAGCCATTTAATAGTTTCTAAGCTAGTAACTGGTTTATTACCTACTTTCCAACCATTTGGTCCCTTAGTATAAACATCTCCACCTATTTCTAATGTTGGTGCTTCGGCGCTAGCTGGTGGTGCGGCACCAGGTAAAGGGGCTACCAACTCAGGGTGTAATCTAGCCATTCTAATTTGATTTACGTCTGTAATATCAGGTTTTTCAACTTTCTTTTTTAATGATGATAATTCATCAATAGCTGTAACTGCTAATCTACGTCCTAAATTGTTAATAGATGTTTCGAGATTTGCTTCTGCATATGGTACCTTTTTATTAACATTCATTGCATCTTTAATAAACGACTGTATTAATTTTTGATATTCAGGATTAGGTTTTAAATATCTATTGTAAATTACTGAGTATCCTGTTTGCGGATCATGCGGTAAAGCATCGCTTAATGCTCTATCAATCCATTTTTCCCATTGTTCAGGTTTTTTATATGTTGATACAATTGCGCTATCTTCTTGCATAGCATTTTGTATGTCTTGCGCAAATTCTTTTGCGTATTTTGCTAAAACACCAGGAGTTTGCTGTGATAAAGGAACTTGTGAGGCTTTTGCTGCGTTAGCTGCGGCATCTGCTTCTTTTTTACGTTGTAATTTAGAATATTGGTTTTTACCAAGTAATCCGGTAGCTCGTAAAGGGTCAAGCAAACCTTCATTAAATTCTTTAAATCTCATCCTTCTTCCTTAAAGATTTTGCGAACCTGCGTTGGTTCTTACTCTTTATGGAACTAAGTAATTTCTTTTCTAGAATTTCTGCCTTTTCAACAGAGTAATGCTTGCCTATTAATTCTAATAAATTAATAGCACTTGCAATTACATTATTAGCACGACTTTCTATGACATGGTTAATATCACGGCTGCTACCAATGGATTCTAATTCTTCTAACAGACTTCTAGTTTTTTTCTGCATACGTAGGTCCTATACTGTATTTATCGGATTTTATAGGAATCTATTTGTTTAGTTGGTTCAATAAACTCTTTAATTTGGAGCTTTGAACATCAGCTACGACCTTTTTAGTTTCAGGTTCTATACTATCGGTTATAGTTGAAACCGTCTTAATTTTACTCATAATGTCATTAGCTGAGGGCTGAGGAACTGTAGAATTGTCAGAATTTTCTTCAGGGTCTGTAATTCTTAGAGTATCTACGTCAAATGCAAGTTCAATCTTTTGACCTACACCAGAACTACTACGAGTTTTCATTAATTGTAACTGATATTGCCCACGTTCACGCATACTACGACTTGTAAAGATACCAAACACGTTATCAGCAGTATTGATCTTACTAATACCACCTGAAATATGACTATGATCAAATTCGATTTCTTCTACCGCAGCACGATTTAACTGACTGGCTGTTACAAACAATACGTTTAATTCTTTTGCCAAGTTACGCAATTCTTCACTAACATATTTGTCTTTGACAAACAAATCGCTGGGACTTACTTTTGCGCTTACGGGCATAATCAAATCAAGATAATCGATACATAAAAAATCTACTTTTACTCCAGTTTGTATTTGTAGTTCTTTACAATATGCTCTGATATCGTTTACTGTGCTTTGTGCTGGCATATATTTGATTCTAAGTTTACCTGCCTTCTTTGCTGCCATTTTAACTTTCATTTCAACATTGTCAATATCTTTGAAAATGTCCCTACTAGCAGTTTGTGTCATCATACTATCGATGCGCAACGCACAAAGACCTTCACTTAATTCTAAGGTTATATATGCACCATTTAAGCCTGATTGTGCCCAGTTAACAGCAAGATTTTGCATAAACAAACTTTTACCAGAACCTGAGCCACCAGCAAAGATTTGTAATTCACCACGATTGAACCCACCATATAGTTTCTTATCCATGCTAGGCCAGCCTGTACTGTTTTGTCCATTGCTGCTTTTAAGTGCCATTAATCGACCACGAGGATCGTCAAAATAGTCAGTACCCATGTCACGTTGTAGACTAATTTGCACAGCATCTTTGATTAGTTTTTCTACTGGATCATATTCACCTTTTTCTAATAAGTCGGCTGACTTTAAAATAGCCCTTTCAAGTTCTTGTCGTTTAGTAAATGCCTCAAATTCTTCTAAGAACCACTCATAATGTCCATCATCTAAATCATCTACAGTTTCAATAGTTTGACCTGTTGTTGCCTTAATTTGATTTGGTTCTGGCATAACATTATATTTTTTACTGTGGTCAACAATAAAATCTGCTACTGGTCGCAATGTGCGATCAAAGTTTTTTGGATTCATGATATTCATAACACGAGTATATAACTCAGCGTTTGTAACCATCATACGTAAAAACAATGTTTGTACTTCGACATTATAATCGTTTAGCAATTTCTTTTTTCCTCATTTCAATCTTTATCTTACTGCTAGTTTCATTTTGCAGTATACTTAGCATAGTTGCTACTTTGCCATATTTTACTACAGCATCATTAACATCTTTAACGTTCCAGTCTGGCAAACTAACACTAAATCCTAATTCTAATGCTCTATCGCAAATTTCTAACCCAGCTTTGTCTTGATCAGGCACAACGATAATCTTTCTATTAAGATTTTTTAGTAATGTAGCCTGTTCTTCACTGATTGAATTATGCGTTAATGCACATCCATTAATACTCAATGCGTCAAATATACCTTCGACTACTATACAAAATTGATAATCACTTTTTTGTAAATCATAACCAAACAAATATCCTGATTGTTGTTCACTTATAAACTTAGGTTTTCTGTCATCTAAAAATCTACTTGTATGACCAACAATTTTATTTTCATGTGTAAAGGGTATGATAACTCTATTACTGTTACGTCCTTCAGCATTTGGTGTTACTAAGAAGGGATATTCGCTAATAGTTATGCCACGTTTTTGTAAATAATCAACGTATACTTTGTGATTTATATTGTTTACATCAACTAATTCACCCTCAGGTAATTTCATTTCTTTGAACTTTACCTTTTTCTTTTCACGTTTTTTATTAGTAAAGTCTAACAAATCTTTGTGTTGTAAACTTTCAAAATTCCATTTAGTAATTTGATCACTGTCTATACCACACCAAGTTAATAATAATTTAGTGTTTTTAGTTAATGATTTACCTAATACAAATCCACATTTGAAGTTACAATTAAAGCAATGATATGTCCATTTGTTTGGCCCGTCAGTTATTACCCCGCCTCGCATACGACGGTCTGCTTTGTGTCCACGATTAACACAACAGGGGGCGTTAAAGCTTTGCCAACCACTACTAGTTGATTTCTTTTTGCCAGGAATAATAGATAATATCTCAAACATCTAGATATTATAACTTGTTGAAATATAAATGTAAAGTTATCTGGCGTAAATATTGGACAAAATATCAAAGCCGTTTGCAATATTATTAGCGTTTGCTTCAAATGCCACTTGTACAAACGGATAGAATCCTTCAATTACATACCCAAGAGTATTGGTAATATTAGAATATGTATATGAAGTAATTGGTGCCCAATCTCCGTTACCTGTGCAGCTACCTAAAATTGCTACATTGCCTGTGTATTGATAATATTCCATTTGTAAAGTTAATATTGGGTTATTATCATTTGTAATTACACTGCTATGCCATACAGTATTTCCTGCACCAAACATAGGTTGGTCATTAGAATTGAAAGTATATGGACCATCTAAACCTGGAATGCCTTGAGCAGATGGTATAGTAACCTTTAATGAAGGAACCACACTTGGCAATATAGCATTTACAATAGCTAAATCGCCTCTTGCCTGTGCAGCTTGATCAACGTATACAGGGAAGTTCATGGTACCATCTTGTGATGGGATAGACAACGTGTAGAAACATTGTTGCGCATCTACAGGTACCAATGTACTTGAATTTAAATTAAGTTGCATTATACCGTTAGCTGGATATACCGAATCTAATGATTGTTGAAATAATATAGTGCTACCAGTTTGATCTATTGCTCTAAAAGTTATTTCAAGTCCAGTTACATCTACAGGTTTCTGATCTTGATTTAAGAATTGAAATTGTAATTGATTGTCTACACCTTTACTTAGGGTGAGAGGTTTTGAATAGACTGGCATAAATCTCCTTGGCGACGGTCCTGATAGGACAACAACAATGTTTCGTTGAATATATAAAAATACCGCTGTTGTATACACTGATGATGCTCCTTGACAGTATTTATTCAGATAAAATATTATGTATGGGTAAAAAAGAGTAAATAAGCATAACAATGGTTGACAAAGATTTTTTTACAAAATTAACTGAAAATCACCCGTTTATCACGGTCTGCTCCTATGCCGGTCAAGACTATGTAGGAATTGTACAGAATCGTGATGACTTAGTAACTACAATTTATGATTATGGCAGTATTGTAGACAGCAATGTTAAAGAAAAATTCCTAAAATTAGGGGATTGCTGGTGGTGGGAAAGCAATAGAACCATACCAATTAATCTATTTCTAAAAAGTGAATGGGATCCATTTAAGATATATTTGCGTACTTTTGCGAACAAAAGTTTAGTGATTATTCATGGCCCTGTTACTAGCATTAGTGAAATCAGCAAACGCCGTATTAAACGTAAGAGCATTACCCTAGTTAAACGTATGCCCTGAGTCTAATAGATTCATATGCACAACTACAAGATGTGCATAGGCCACAGCATGACTACGTTTAAAACTATAAGTTCCGTCTTCTTTATCCCAGATAGTTTCACTTATTTCTTTAAAGGGTCTACCAATCAAGTGCTTTTTAGCGGGTCTAATAGCTGCTAAAAACATAGCTAGTCTAGGAATACTATTGATAGGTTCTGGCATACGCTTAATAGACTGATAATGATTGCTTAAATGTATAAGTTTTTCTACAAAGATTGGATCATTTAATCTAGCCCAATTGGGTTCGCGCATTAATTCTAATAAATGTTCTTCGCTTTTAACTTGTTCATAAACATGCACATTCAACAAGTCTAGTTTAAAATATCCACGATCTTCTGCTTCTTTATAGTCTATCGATGCCATGTTATTTACAGAATCATAGGGTATTTCTGTAATATGCACACCTGTTGCATGTTTTCTAATTGGATCTACTTTACGCATACTGGCAGGGATATGTTTAATCTTTTCTAAGATTAAATCACGATTACCAAAGTCAATGTCTACGTCACTATCGATTCTCATCGAGGTTGAACCAATCCTGCTTTCATTAATTTCATATATGCACGTTGCACAACAATTGCCTGATGTTCTGCGTCATCAACAGCCTTATGACTGGTAACGTGCTTTTCATCTTTAAGACTTACACCTGCAACTTCATATAGTGTACGTGTGTCGCGCATAGTCCAAAAAGGCCAAGGTATGGGGTTTGGCTTGTCGCTTGTTTGTCGCCATGCATGTTCCATAACTACTAAGTCAAATGGCGCGCCATTACTCCATACTGCTCTGCGATTCCAACAAAACTTGTAAAGAATTTCCATGCAATCTTTAAATGGTTGTCGATCACGATCACCCATAGCCTCTTCAATTGATTCGGGACTTTGTTCACCCCACCAACGTAGTGTGTCATCATTGATACTACGATTGTAGATTTCAGTTTGATCTTCAATTGTTGGTCGTAGTTCTAATCTTTCTGCGATACCATTGCCCTTAGGGTCAAAACGCACAGCACCAATAGTAAGTATAACACAATTAGGTGTTGTATCCAAACTTTCAATATCCAACATAATATCATTACTCAATTTTATCTCCTTTTATCTTTTTAGACTTACAGTTGTCTCCGTGCCACCTATCATAATATCATTTGCCATTGCTTGTCCATATGTTATCTATGCTACGTACTTCATCTACAAGACTATTATCCAAATAATTTATTGCTAATGCGGTTCTAGTATTATTTGACTTATTACTCATACTACTATGTAATACTCTACAGTTATACATTAACACACTGCCACGACTTAAGTCAAACTGTTTGGCATTTTCTTTAAACCAACGTGTGTATTTTCCACTATAACAATCTTTAATATCAAAGTCACGCTTTTGGCTATATGGAACAAGTCCAGTAACACCGTTTTCAATGGTCATATCTTCTAAAGCTACAATACATTGTATGCCAAGTAATCGATTGTCAAAGTTATATTTCTTAAATCTATGTGGGGTGTCTAAGTGGGGATTACAGTAAGTAGTCCCTGGATTAATTGTAACAATATCATTTGAATATAGGGCAAGTGTCTTAGAAATAGATTGTATGATTTTACTAATTTGTTTTTCAATTTCAATAGCCTCTGGCAAGTTTAATACAGTATTACTCCACCAAACTGCTATATCTGGTAAATTTTTAATATCATCACGTTCAGCATACTGCAAATCTGATGACGATGCTCTAACTATTTTAAGTTCGGGTAGCTTATTATTTAGATCAGTGATCAAATTTATTGGTATTTGATTTGTTTGTATAATATATCCAGGGCCTATTGTTAATTCATCTAAATTATTTGACATTATTTGTACTTTAATAAAAAAAATGTATATTTGGCTTCGTCAGTTATTTCATAACTGTCTGTAATTCCTAGTGTGGCAATCATATTAGGATTAGCATAAAACATTATTTTTAGACCATAAGTGTTGAGCAAATACTCACTAAATAAATTTTCATCAAACTCAGCATTGTTGGCAATGAAATCCTCTTTTGCTAGTTTTAACATTCGCCAATAATTGGTTCTGTTTTTACGAAACTCTATTTCTGGATCGTCATCATCATAATCTTGAAAAATGTTTTTCATATTACTCACACAATTTATAATACATATAAACTTTCTCGTTCATAATAATATGATTACTTACTTTGAACCATGTACTGTTTTTAGGGTTTCCAAAATGTTTTTGACACCATTGTTCTATACGTTTATTTAATAGCATTACATAAAATCTAGTCATGTATTAATATCCAATTTCACTTAATAACGTTTTAATATTTTCTACTTCTTCAGGATATTTTTTAAAACGCAATGCCCATTGTTCTGGATTAATATAGTCTAATATTAATTTTACTTGACCTTCATCAAGTTTATCTAAAAACTCACGACCGCTAATACTTTGATATAACAGCCATGGACTGATTTTACCTGTAGTAATTTTATAGCAAATCTTATTACGGTTGCCATAACGTAATACATCTTTAGGATAGATACGTTCATCAACACTTAGATCACTACATGTTTTTACACTGCGTTCAACTGCGTCAAATGGATCCTCGATTCTTAAATATCTAATTAAAAAATCTGTATAATTTTTATCACTATTCCAGTTGTCAATACTGATTTGTTCTTTTAGCAAATAATCTGTATAAGCAGGTACGTTAATTACATTTGCTTGTACACAATAGTTTCCGAACTTAGTAAATGCGGCATAGTATGAACTTTTAATGTAGTCCATATATGTTTTTTGTTTTTTGCTGGCTGTGTTCTTTTTATAAAATTGTAAGAAAGTATTAAAGCCAATACGATTTCCAGCCTCATCTTTATTTAACCATCTATGTTTATATTCACATAGATGTTTCATAAAGGTAGATTCTCTTACAAAACTACGGTTGCAAAAATCACAACTGTGTTTAGTTTCCAAGGTCTCTTTCGTATTTTTCGATTTCTTCATCAGTCACCAGATCATTTAATACTTCAATATCTTCAATTTTTAAATTAGGAAATTGCTGTGCCAAATAAACTTTACGTTTATGTTGTTTTACGTATTCCTCTGCTAATTCATTAATTAAACTAGCATCAGTTTTAGGATATAGTTTACTATAGTATTCACTAATTTCTTTCTTAGTAGCCGGTTCTTGTAATTTAGTAACTTTAGGTCGTAAACTAGGAATCCACTGATGATATTGTTTACCTTTACCTAATGTACTAGCACATAGCATTAAGAATTGTAGTTTGGGGTGTTTGCTAATAACTTCATTAAACGCATATTTGTTAGCAATTTCATTTACACTTAATACATGAAATTCTTGTAAAGCCTTATTTGCTTTTACACTACTTAAAAAAGTAAGCATTACATATGGATGAAATTTCTTTTGCTGTTCTAGTGTGAGTTTATTCCAATAACTGTAATCTTTACGATCACAGGCAGCAATAGCATCAAACAGGCTGAATTCAACCTGTTCAAATTTTTCGTCTGCTTTTATTTTTTCTTTTGCCATTAATGTTTTAGGTTTGTAAAAACAAATATCTTGTTAAGTTCTTCGCCTATATCTTTATCATCTGTAATAATATGTAATGAATTAATATTGCTGCCTTGTCTGCTATCCCAATATTGTGTTTGTACAATATAACCACCATCAGCACGACATATCGTAAAATTTAATCCATTGCTCACATTAAAACTATTCCCGGTAGGAATAGCAAGTCCTGTGTGATTAGAAACTACTATACTAGCATCGTTAGCATATGCGTTTTCATGTGCCTCACGACACCACTGTGCAAACTTTTTCTTTAACCAACTTACCATAAATTCCCCTTAAAATACTTGATTATAATCTACAATCTCACAATTTCTGCTTATCTCTTTAACAAAGTAAACACATTTAGGTTTAGGAGTATCCTCTAATGGCACACATAAAAACTGTCCATTACGTAATCTTGGAGCATACCATGTAACTTCATTATATATGTCAAGTATCTCAATGGGCAAGAATGTTGGGCTAAATGAACTCAATGGATTAAACTCAAACGCACTAAATCCACGATCATTTAAACTAGTTAATGGAAGTGTTTCTAAATCGCCATGATCACTTTCACCAATTAGTATTTGCCAATCTAATGGCATTTTAATCTTGTGTTGTCCGATCTTTAATACTAATGCGGGACTATTAAATGTCTCCAAAAAGATCAATGGGATATAATGATAATCTACATTATTTGGATTAGAGTTATCGAGGATAGCAAAACGCAAATCATCGATTTCTTCGGGTAGTGTTTCTAAATTGTAAAACTTATCATCTAATGTTAGTATTTTCATAAGTATATTATATCACTTTTTCTAATAAAGTCAATAACTTAGTTTCTCCATATCGAAAGGGTAGTTAGCCTCTTTATAGTATGCTTTACGTTGTGTTAAATGGCGTTTGGCAAATTTACAATTGCTTGTGATATCCCAAATCTCTACGTGATCTTTATCTTCGGCTTTACGAATACCGCGACCAATACTTTGAATTACTCTTACAAAACTCTTCCCGGGTTCGATGAGGACCAAATTAAATACACGAGGAATATTAATACCAACAGCCGCAATGCCATAGGTACAAACCAATATTTTGTTGTCACTTGTCTTAATCTCATCGTATTCCTCTTTACGCTCAACTAGTTTCGTATCGCCGCTTACAAATACACTGCCAGGCATACGATCAACAAGGTCTTTACCAGGATTAACACGATCAATTAGTACTAATGTGTTTCCAGACAAACTAATCTGTTGAATTAGTTGTGCTATCTTATCTACCCGTTTATCGTTTTCCAATAAGTGTTTAAGTTCAGCTTGGTAAGTTTTAAATTCAACATCATCTTTTAACTGTACAATGTTGACATGGCACTTTGCTAATACACCTTTGTCTTGCAATTCACTTGCGGCGAGTTTATTTATGACAGGTCCAAGACTTACTAATAAACTAGTCTTTTCATAATCAGCTTTGGGTATAGTTCCAGTTAATCCCCAACGAATAGGAACTTGACTGAATACCCCGGTTAACAATGTTTTTAATGCATCCGCTTTAGCCTGATGTACTTCGTCTACTATTACACAGACCACACCCTCAATAAAGTCTTTGATTTCTACTTCAGCAACACCATTTTTTGTATTTTTAAGCATGTTGTTTAGACTTTGCCAAGTACAAATTGTATGTGTCTTATTGTATTCTTTTCTATCGCCAAAGTACACACCAACATCCAATCCAAGATTAATATAATCTTCTTCTGTTTGCAATACCAAACTTTTATTGGGTACAATTACAATACTGCGTCCACACTTTTCTACACTATGACTAAGAGCAGCAGTCATAATAGTTTTACCTGCTCCCGTAGCAATTTCTTGTAAACATTGTGGGTTAGCTAGAAATGAATTAACTATTTTTACTTGATAGTCACGCAATGTAATAGGTTGTCCTTCAGCCGTATGACCTTTAGGCCAAACCTTATGTGCAAATGTATTTTCGGTAACTTCTACAAAGTTAAAGGTATTGGAATGTTCTCTTAAATCTTCTAATTCAAAATCGTATCCATAATTTTCTAATACAGGAATGATTTGATCCAATAAATTTATATATGAACTACCCGCCAAACTAAAATAACTTGTTTTGCCATTCCATCTACCTAAACGAACACTGGGTAAATACCTAGCACCAGGTATTTCAAATTCAAATTTTTTCATTAATGCCCTACGGGCATCCAATTCTAAATTTTCAATTTTACAATTTACTTCATCTTTGATTATTATTTTACATTTGTGCATGTTATTTTTTATTGTTAGTCAATTGTATCACTTTGTCTGCCTTAAACATATAATCTTTGGGCTTTTCATATGTATCAATAAAGTATACAAAAGGTTTATTAAATGGCAGTTTTCTTAATTTTTTTTCTTCTTTAAGCACAAATCGGTCTACAAAAACTTGTTTTATAAGTTGTCGAGATAAAAATGATGATGTAGAATTGCCTATCACCTGCGACATATAGATATGCTTTATATTTAATTCTAATAACCAATCACGCACAAAAGGTAGATAATCTACATCTATAGTAACATGTTTATTTGCAGCAAAGTTTTTAGCTGGATTATCTTTATAAATATTTTCATTAACTTTTACGGATAATAATGTACAGTTGTGCAACGATTCTAAAGAATTATCCAATGTTACATTTGCTATTTGATTGTGTAACGATTCATTGATACAAGCGATATAATAATTACCATTTGACTCAACTAATGTGGGTTCAAAAATCCTATCTTGTATAGATATAGCGTGTTCAATAACTGGTTTCAGAACATCACAAAACGTTACGTTAAAAAATTTACTACAATCATTAACCGCACACTTTAATGCATAAGTGTTAAACTTAGTTTCATATACCTTATCTATTTTATTCCAAATAAAAGTGTTATATGTATTTTTTCTAAAATGTTTTACAAATTTAGAATTAAAAGGCAACTCAATTTTGATACTGCCGTTATCAATAAAAATATGTGCGGTTCCGTTCATTATTGTTTCTTATTATCTGCGCGTTCACCGTATGCTGCAAACCAACCACTAAACGCTAGAAAATACCCTGATGCTAGAACACCCTCACCATTTAATACAGTAGCAATTGCGATTAGTAAAGTAAAAATTGCCATGATAAGTGGCATCCAATCCATAAACCATTGTTTCATATTAATCTTCCTTTTTAAGTAACTCAAGTGACGAAAATTTAATTAATTTATTAGTAAAATTGGGAATAGTAATCTCAATTTCTTTTGTATCTGAATCAATCATTAGTTTTGCAGGTGTGTCTTTACCAAAAATTGTTCGTATATCTTCCATAATTAAATCACAAAGTTCGTCAGTAAAAGTTTCGGTGTTAGCATATTTTTCCATTATTTCTTTAACTTTGCTAACTAAAACTTTATCTACAGCCTCAGTGACTGTAACGCTATCATCAATCATTTCAACATGTGCCATATCAATCTCCTTTAATATTTGTTTAACTGAAGTTTACCCAAGTTATATTTTTAGTAAACCAACGCTTGTCTGTTGGGATTTGCCATGAATATAATAGATTATATATTCTAGAATTAATAGCGTTGTCTGGATTTTCTATTTCATATTTAAAATTGGCTTCTGTTGAATTTTCAACGTCAACTACGCAATGAAAACCCAACCTACCCGTAATATGTTCGGCTCCAATAGCAGCCCAAGCACAAGCACTATTACACGAGTTTTCTTTAGGTACTACCCAATCAACTCTATTATAATGAACAAGTTTCATTATATCGGGCAACTGATTTGCTAACCCACCCGGTGAATTAGCTACAATAGTAACCTTTTTACCTCGCAAATGGCTAAACAAATAATACATTTGTTTATACGAATCACGATCAAATTCGCCGTTTAAATTGATAACAACCGAATCCCTATTTGTAGCAGGATTCACCGTTAACGTAAAGGCATTTGTATTAATGGGATTCAGTAATCCTATCAATAACAACAACTTTTTCATTGTAAATACTTCTCTACATAATAGTATTCTAATTGTTTTTCATCATCTGTTTTAGCCCTAAGTTTTTCAACTTGTATCTCATATTCGGCAAGTTCTTGCGAACTTGCCGGTTTAAGTACTTTGGGCTCAAAGCTAGGATCACTAGGATCTTTATAATAAATCATGTAAACTTTATTCATAGTTTAACTCCCTGTCGATGCATACAAGTAGCCTCTGCTAGTGTACGCCAATTATGTTCACTGATTTTAACTAAATCAGCAATCTTAAGTGCCATACGTAAACTTACTTCACGCAAACGTTTATTATTTTGTAACATAAAATCAAGGATTTGATCTGATTCGTTATTTTCAAAATAATAATCACGGAATAATCCGCCTTCAGCGTCACGATGTACTTGCTTAATACGTAGCATCTTATCACGTTCAGTATCAATAGTCAAATCAAGATAGTGACAACGACTTTGTAATGCATCCAAATGCGCCTTGATTTTTTTGCTTTTCTTAGCATCAGAAAAATCAAGATTGGTAATAAAAATAATTGACCCGTTAAAGTCAAATTGATGAGGTACATCTTCTGCACGCAATAGTCGGCTATCTTTGTTCCAACTAATACGTCGGCGTTTACCACTGTCTAACGCACCTTTGAGAATGTTAAGTGCGTCTTGATCTTCCCAAATATCGCAATCGTCAAACACAAGTACATTGCGTGAATCACTATACTTATAAAGTGTAGCGAATAGCCCAATGCCACTCATAGCACCTTTAACAATGTTAAAACGCTCACGTTTACCAGATATGGTTGTAAAAAGATTTTCTTTAGCTAACTGTTGTTCAACACCATAACTCTTACCAACACCCGGTGGACCAGTAACAATCATAGCACGAATGTCGCCATTAATACATGCGGCAGACATTTCATCTAGTACGGCAAAACGACTAGCAATGCGATCCATTGCCAAATCGTCATCAGTTTTAACTTCGGTTGTAACGTCAGTAGTAACTACTGATGGGATATACTCAACTACGTCCATTCTAACTCCAATGTGTTGTGTAAAATAATATTATAGCAAAATTATAGGAAAACCGCAAGAAATATAAATCCTTATAAATCAAAGACTTAGACACTTGCGGTTTTGGGTATTAATTACTTGTTAGAGTAATCTAAACTCATTTTTCGGAAATCATAAAGCAAGTAAATCAATGCTCCAATTAGTACCAAATTGAAAATAAATTCAATAATTGGTGCATAAACAGAGTGTACAGCAAATACTGAAAACCCAGATACTACTGCGACACCTACTAAGACTTCAATTAAGGCACGTGCCTTATTACTTAAACGATTCAACATAAAAACTCCGTTTCTTAACACTATTATTATAGCAAATTTTAGCGTAATGTCAAGGCTTTTAATTGATTAATAGCACTTTGGATATTATCGTGTATGTTAGCTAAGTGATTGTTTATATTGACTTTTATAAACTTGGGGTTATATAATTGGATATACCCGGAATTTTTTTGATAATTAAAGGTAATATATTTGTAAGGGATACCCAAATGATTATAATGTTCGCTGTAGTTTATGTTTGTAAATTGGTGTAGGTCTAATTGATAAAGTAAGTAGTCAGTGCTAACGGTACTATCCATCAATCAACCCCTCTTAAAAATGTATTTATTACAATTTTATTAAAGCGAAACATCTTCCATGCCAGCAGTACGTAAACGTGTCACGTGCCCCAACATAAAGTTTTTACTTTCTAATCCTTTCATAATTCCAAGATACTTATTTCTAATAAGTGCCACTTCATTTATGATAGTTTCAAAATCAATAACTTCTTCTTCACCATCTACATACTTTTCGGCATCACGACTAGTTAACGCACGATTATAACCTTCAAGATATTTTTGAAAGTGTTTACGGCGTATCTTACGTAATTGTATATTAAGATAGTTGAGAACAGCCTCAATCTCTTGTAATTGATTGAAACGATGTTCTGTTAACCCAGGTAAATCGGCAAGATTCTTTTCAACCTTGCCTTTTACACTGATTTCAAATTTAGCACTACGCAATTCGTTTTCATAATAATTTATGAAATCGGGAATGTTAGCCAAACTATCAACTATCTTACTATACCAGTTCAAGTATCACCATTAATAATCGTCTTCGTCTTCTTCGTCTTCGTAATAATCGTCTTCGTCATATTCTTCATCATATTCTTCGTCATCGGTTTCATGTTCAGCGTTGTAATCTTTTAGTGCTGCCATCATAACAGTGTCACCACGAAATGCTTGTTTAATTTCGCTAGAGTCAAAGTTATAATCAACTAACACATCAATAATTTTACCAGCTGCTTCACGTTGTGTAACTTCATCAAAATCGTATTTTAACTCATTCCAAATTTCTGCTACAACTTCAATACTCATTCTTCAACTTCCTCCGTAATTTTATTACTTATCTTAGTTGAACTATATTCTGCCATTACTTTATCTAAACAGCCATCTTCATTGCTTTCCCAACCTTTACGGAAGTATTTGATTACTTCGCCATCAGTTGTAACATATTGTAAACGGTTGCCTTCTTTTGTAAGTAATCCAGCCTTTTCAAACATATCTAACAAACCTGAATATGGATTCATACCTGTTTCATATGGAATCTTTACTTGTACACTTTCAAAAGGTTTAGCATAACGTGTTTTCATTACTTTACAAGCAGCACGAATACCACGTACATCGCTGATCTTATTGCCATCGTCATCTTCTTTTAATTTAAGTTTACGCATAGCAACAACAATACTACTAGCATAGATAAAGCCTTGACCACCACTAATCTTATCATCGGGATCAAACATATCTTGACTTGCGTATGTGTGATTAGTAGCAACTAATCCAACGTTGTGACTACCAAACATATTAACACAGTTACGAACTAATGATGTTAGTGCTTTGGGCTTACGACCCATGTCACCTTTCATATCACCGGCTTCAAACTGGTTAACATCAGTTGGAGTTAACAACATACCAAGACTGTCAATAATGAACAATACTTTTGGTTTATCATCTCCAGCCATTGCTTTGTATTCTTTCATAAACTCACTGATAGTTTTAGCAACGTCATCGATCATTGCCATGTTGAGTTTAAGAAGTTTTTCTTCACTTGTATTAACACCCAATGCGTGTAGCCAGGGTTCGTCAAGTGCGTTTTCAGTATCAATCAACACAACAAAAATACCTTGTTGTTGTGCGTGACGTACTAAGTTACCTGAACAGATATAACTTTTGCCACTACCAGATTCACCTGCAAACACAGTTACCTTACCAAGCGGTACACCTTTGTTAAAGTCACCGCTAATAGCAAAGTTTAATGCGTGATTGCCTGTGTTAATCCAATCTGTGGGATCGTTAAAACCAATACTAAGTCCATCAATAGCCTTAGTAATGCTTTTACGAAATTTACTTGCGTCAAATGGTTTCGTCATCTTAAATTCCTTTTACTTTCTTTAGTTTAACAACATTATCAATTCTGTCAAGTATATCTGGTGAATTTTCTGCAATTCTTTCCAAATCATAATCAGTTGGATAATGTCGTAGTACGCTACGCGCACGGTCACGAATAATTGAAGGTACGCGAGGAGTTTTACCTGGATCGCAAAGTTCTTCTAATAATTTTTTTCCGTGTTTCATTGCACGGAATCTTTCGTTAGGTAATGTCATGGGATTTCCCTCATATAGAAAGGGGCAGAGTTACTGCCCCTAACGCCTTAGGCTTTCTTTTGTCTTGCGCGAATTTGCGCTAAAATGTCTTGAGCCTTATCGCTTGATGTTGCTTTTGGAACAACAACTGGGCTGCTTGCGCTTACGTCTTCATCTTCATCAGAAGTAGAAGTTGTAATTACGGTTGGCGCAACTGTAGCTGTTTCAGTTGTGTTACTATTAGCAGGAGCCTCTAGTCCATATGGACGATAGTATGCACCCCACTTGTCATTGTCGTATGGACGACCATCAACGCTTGCCTCAAACATTTCTTTGATTACACGTAATTCAGCCTCGCTAGGTTTCTTTGGTAAGAAATCTTTAAGATTGAATAAACCATGTGCTTCAATAGCTGCTGCTTCGGCTTCTGTTAATGCAGTCTCTTTACGAGCCCAGTTAGATGTTGAATAATCAGCATAGCCACCTTTGCTTGTTTTCTTGATGTTAAAATCAAGACCACTCATATAGTCAGTTGGAATGTTTTCCATTTCAGGATCCATCAAACTTGATTTAATGATTGTAAAAATTTGTGGACTAATAACAAATCTACGAATTGGATTTGGTGGAGTTTTGTCATCACCAAGTGGGTTTGTGCGTACAAAACCTTGGAACAAATAACTGCGTTTCTTCCAATACTTATTTGCCATTTCTTTTAATGTTTCATCTTTATACCAAGGACGAACCTCAGCAAGAATTGGACAGTTTTCACCATACATTTCTACGCATGGTACTTGAACTTGAATTTGTTTTACGTTGCTATCACCTTTGATTCCATTAAATGGAAGTTTGATGATTTGTCGTTCTACCCAAAAGAATGTGTTATTGTTATCTGCGTCTGGTAAAAAGCGAATTGTGGCAGTAGTGCCTTCACTCATATTCCAGTGTGGATAGATTGCACCATCTGATTGTGCGTTTTGACCTTTAGTTTGACTTTTGTTTTCTTGCGCTGCGATACGAGCGCGGATTTCTGCTAGACTAGCCATTATGTTTCTCCTTGTAAAATGTGCCTATGTTGAGCCTAAATGTGTTTTATATGTCGTTGTCGGAGACAACTAACACACTTCATAAATTATATACATAACTTATTGATGTGTCAAGAGTATTTATCATTATGTTGGGAAAATAGATTTTTTTATATTGTTTTTGGTGTTTTTAATGTGGCATTTACTCTGCGCACACTATGACTTATTCCGCAGTATTGATTACACTTTGCCATAACATTTCGTACCATATCAGTGCCATACCAAAATAATTTTAAATCGCCTTTTTTATTTAGTTTAAATCCTGGGAACTTATGTGAGAAACATAGTCGTGCTACACCATCCATGTCAACCATGATGTTTCTGTTATAACTATTACAAATTAATTTTTCAGTTCCTCTACCATTCCAACCCAATAATGCGTCTTCGTTCTTATGTACACTATCGTGATACATTTCTACGGTATCAATATATTCTGGGTCTAGGTTAAGTTTATATTTCTTATTACATTTATGTAGTATCTTTTTTAATTCTACATGGTCACGAATCACATTGTTTTTATAAAACTTATCTGCTCTTTGTTGACCTTGTTTGTCAATTAATGTGCCGAACATTGGTTGAAGCCAATTTAGTTTTAGTTTGTCTGCGCCTAACTCATTTAATACAAAATTATAAAACTTATCTAAGTCTCTATAATTTTGTTCACACATAACTGACATTGCGTATATTGGAGTTGTTTTGTTTAATAACTTTCTGGCCTCTAATAATAACTTAATAGCATTTACAGCCATGTCATATGAACCAACTATGCCTCTAGTTGAATCATGTACTTCTGCTTTATAGCTATTCAATGATATTGTAATTTCTGTTGGGCCTTCAGTGATTAATCTTTTAGCAAAACTTAAATCAGTTACCATTGTGCCATTCATGACTGATAAACAGCCTAACCCTAACGCTCTGCATTGTCTAGTGATAGGCCAATATCTTTCTGGATTCATCAATGCTTCACCTCCACATATAACAATCTTACCATTAGGATTCAATTCATGGAATTCGTTAATGATTTCATTACGCTGTTCTATAGTAATATGAGTAGGCAATACTACTTCTTTTCTAGTCCAATACATACATGTTTTGCATTTAAGATTACATTGCAAATTAGTATCTAAAAATAAAAATTTAGGAGGATTGTTCATTTTATAATTAATACAGGTTTTGGTTGTGTGCCATATAATTCATCACCTGATAGTAACCAAGTTTTTTCGTGTTTGATTTGAATCTTTGGATCGCCCCAAATAGTGTATCCTAACTTTGATGCTTTATGACAGAAAGCAAGATCCTCAGATAAAAAATTATTTTCATATTCGTGGCTAATAGGTTCAAACCAAGGAAATTCCATTGACTCAAATACGCCTGCTTTAACTGCCATAAATCCCATACCACTTGCGCCTAATTTAATTCTATCACTATTTGTATCTAGTTGATTTCTTTCTATCCAATGCAAATGTGTAACATCACCAGTTTTTTCTGTTTTGAATTTAATTGCCTGCGCGTAAGTTATATTATCGTGTTGCATATAAAATCCAGACACAATCTTATGATCATTGTTACTTATTAGTCTGCCTAAATCTTCAGGAGTCCAAATGCAATCATTGTCTATCCAGACTATCCAATCGTATTCTACTAGTCCATTAAATGGTTTAAATGTTTTATCTGGTCTACCTCTACCACCTAATAACCAATTTCTACAATTATATATTATAGGTGTATATGCGTTGACTGTTTCGTATTCTATTTTATTTCTATGTAATGACTTGACTGTATCATTCCAAGCAGATAACCAATTTTTACTGAAGTAATCACCTGGTAAACAAAATACTAATTTCATTAAATTATTTAATGTGTATTTTGAATACTTTAGATTTTATTATAGGCTGCTAAGTGTGCTAACTGCTTCAACCAAATAACGTACCGCTATTTCGGCATCGGCTGTTTTTAATTGGGCTTGAACATCTTTTAGTTCATTAAGTATATCCGTACCATCTTGTACACTTAATTCGCCACTTTTAATTTGCGCTTTTACATTTTCTACCTGATCTAAAATATCTTGTGCTATACTCATAGGAATCTACCGCTCCATGCTTGTCTTACTACTTGCAATCTTAATTTGGCAAGTTTCAAATAATTATCACATACTGCTTGTGATTTA
>Ga0214172_1000271_pt1 | contig 26433 bp, 20 predicted proteins | sample TroBogEpilimnion_29_FD_153010 | JGI IMG/M metagenome (GOLD analysis project Ga0214172, IMG submission 153010) | Freshwater microbial communities from Trout Bog Lake, WI - 12JUL2007 epilimnion | ecosystem: Environmental > Aquatic > Freshwater > Lake > Epilimnion/Euphotic zone | place: Trout Bog...
AGATGGCTGGTATCCGTTGAGCAAGGTGGCTATTGAACCACCCGTCAATGCATCGGGACACGCCGCCATTTCGGCCTTGAATAAATCGATCACAGCTTCTGCGCCGTAATCTAAAACGAATCATGGTCGTTCCCTTGAACGGTCCGGCGGCTGCGCCAAATCTTGGCAACGGCGTGAACTATCGCGGCTCGTTCTTGATCAAGCAGACCAACGGAATAAACCAATTTTTAATATGAACTCTTGGCAATCGGACACCGAGCTGTTCGACTTGATGAAGACCTGGCTTTATACGCCGGTGGTGGGCGACATCCTGGATCAATGCGGCTGTTTTCACCAGTTTCTGCCGGCGGCGATCCGGCCGCTCCGCGACGACATGAAAATCGCCGGGCGCGCCATGCCGGTATTGCAGGCGGACGTTTTCGGCACGCAGAAAAAACCGTTCGGCTTGATGACGCAGGCGCTGGACGATTTGAAGCCGGGCGAGATTTACGTAGCCACCGGCGGCACGATGCAGTCGGCGAATTGGGGTGAAATCATGACCGCCACCGCCCGCACTCGCGGCGCGGTTGGCGCGGTGGTCAACGGTTTTCATCGCGACACGCCGCGCGTGCTGGAGCAGAACTGGCCGGTGTTCACGCGTGGTTATTGGGCGCAGGATTCCGCGCCGCGCATGAAGGTGGTTGATTTTCGTTGCCGTATCGAAATCGAGGGCACGTCGGTCGCGCCAGGCGATCTGGTGTTCGGCGACATTGACGGCGTCGTGATTGTGCCGGCCAAATTGGAGCGCGAAGTCATGACCAAGGCGTTGGAAAAGGCACGCGCCGAAAAAGTGGTCCGGAAGGAAATTGAAAATGGCATGAGCAGCACCGCGGCATTTGAAAAATATGGCATCCTCTGAACTCAAAAAAATTCCCTTCAATCTCGACGGCCAGACCGCGCTGGTCACCGGCGGCGCGACCGGTCTGGGCTTCGGCATGGCGCGTTGCTTTGTGGCCGCCGGCGCGCGCGTGGTGCTGGTCGGGCGGAGGGAAAGCGAATTGCAAAAGGCCGTGGCAGAACTGGGCGCGAATTCGAGCTATGTCTGCCATGATGTCACCCGGGTTGGCGACGCCGGCAAGGTGGTTGAATCCGCGATGCGGGCTGTGGGAGCGCCGATTGACATTCTCGTGAACAACGCGGGGGTTCACTTGAAGAAGCCGGCAGTCGAGACGACGCCGGAGGAATTTCTGAACGTTCTGAACACGCATGTCATCGGCGCTCATGCGCTCACGCGCGCCGTGCTGCCGGACATGATTCAGCGGCGGCGCGGCAACATTTTGTTCACCGCTTCAATGGCGGCGCTGTTTGGCATTCCCAAAGTGATCGCGTATTCCGCCGCGAAGAGCGCTTACGTTGGCATGGTGCGGACCCTGGCCACGGAAGTTTCGATGCACAATGTCCGGGTTAACGCCATCGCGCCGGGTTGGATTGATTCAAACATGATGCGCAAGGCGTTGGACGGCGATCCCGCGCGGCGCGACAAGATTCTCGGTCGCACGCCGATGAACCGCTTCGGCGACGCCGACGACATCGGTTGGGCGGCGGTTTATCTGTGTTCGCCGGCCGCGAAATTTGTCACCGGCGTCGTGTTGCCGGTGGACGGCGGCGTGAGCATCGGGTTTTAATTTTTTATGAAACTCGGCTTTGGACTCTACCGGCATCAACTCAACGAGGAATATTACCGCTTCGCGCGCCAGTGCGGTGCAACGCATCTGGTAATCCACTGGGTGGATTACTTCCGCTCCTCGCGCAGCAACCAACTCGGTGACCAACCGATTGGCGACGACACCGGTTGGGGGTTGGCTGGTGACCCGGACATGTTGTGGAGCTTCGAGGAACTTTCTGCCGTCAAAGCCGAGGCCGCCAAGCATGGCTTGCAGATCGAAGCGATTGAAAACTTTGACCCGGCGCACTGGCACGACGTCTTGCTGGACGGCCCGAAGAAGCAACAGCAACTCGAAAACTTGAAGACCATTGTCCGCACGGTTGGCAAAGTCGGCATTCCGATCGTCGGCTACAATTTTTCGCTCGCGGGAGTGGCGGGTCGCGTCAAAGGTCCGTGGGGACGCGGCGGCGCGGAGGTCGTCGCAATGGACGGACCTTATGACAAGCCCATTCCCAATGGCATGATCTGGAACATGGTCTATGACCGGCACGCCGCACTGGGCAATCTCGCGCCGATCACGACTGAGGAATTGTGGCGGCGGCACGGCGAATTTCTCGACGCGCTGATTCCGGTGGCTGAGGAGGCTGGCGTGACTCTCGCCGCCCATCCCGACGACCCGCCGACGCCGACCGTGCGCGGCCAGCCTAGACTGGTAAACCAGCCGCAGCTTTATCAGCGGTTGATTGACCGCAAGCCGAGTTCGAGCAATGCGCTGGAATTTTGCCTGGGCACGCTGGCCGAGATGACCGGCGGCGGTTTTTACGAGGCCGTTGAAAGCTACAGCCGGCAGAAAAGAGTCGCCTATGTGCATTTCCGCAACGTGCGCGGCAAAGCGCCGCATTATCAGGAAACCTTTGTGGACGAGGGCGACATTGACATGCTGCGCGTGCTGCGCATTCTCCAGAAAAACAATTTTGGCGGCGTGCTGATTCCCGACCACGCGCCGCAAATGACCTGCGCCGCCCCTTGGCACGCCGGCATGGCTTACGCCTGCGGCTGGATGAAAGCGGCATTGCAGGCGATCCAGGCGGACCGGTGAATTCCCAAACTCCATTTTTAATGAATCCAGATTGTTCAATCACAACCATCATCCTGACAAAGTGCCCACTTCGCCTCCGAGTTGTCCTCGCTGCAGTTGTGGTGCGGATAAGACGATGGAATTACCTGGCTAGACCGAAAGGCTGCCCAGAATGAGTTAAGCATTTTCTGGTTATCTGACTCCATGAACTTCCAAGCCATCGCTTTTAGTATCCTGCTGCCGGTTCTGCCGGCAGCGCTCTACGCCGGCGATGGAGCGCATTTAACTAAACCAGATTCGTCAGCCAAACTTGAAGTCGCTGGTTCAAAGGGGTCAATGAATGCTTACCAACCGCCGGCCAGCGATTCCATCACCTATAATTTCAATCCCGATTGGCGGCAGGCGGCGGGAAGCTATCCCTTTGAGACGACCGTTGATGCCGGCTGGCAGATGGTTTCCACGCCGCACACTTACCATGAGGAGTTTGCCTATTTTGGCTACAACAAGGGGTTGAAGGATCTTGGTCCGCATACCTATCGAAAACATTTCAAGCTCCCGGCGGAATTTGCGGATCGCCAGATTTTGCTGGAATTCGAAGGCATCCGGCAACGGGGGCAGTTCACACTCAACGGGCATTTTCTGGGACGCCAGCAAAATGGCGTCGCGCCCTTCGGCTTCGACATCACCCCGTATCTGAAGTTTGGCGCGGCGGAAAATATCCTGCAGGTGGAAATTGATTGCAGCGAGAAGGATTGGGAAACCGGCACGCCGATGTGTTGGTTTTGGCCGGGGATGAACCCGCTCTATGGCGGCATCTGCCGCAATGTGAAGCTTTATGTCATGGGAAAAGTTCACGCCACCTTGCCGCTGTATTCCTCTTTGGGCACGAGCGGGACTTATGTCTATGCGGAAAACATTTCCACCGAACACGCTTCCGCCGACATCGGCGTCGAGGTGGAATTGAAAAATGAACAGCCCGCGCCGGCGGAAGCCCGATGTGAGGCGGTGATTGTGGATCGCGAGGGTTCGGCCGTGGCGAGACTCAAGGCGAAATCAGCGACGCTTGGCCCGGGCCAAATTCATACCTTCGTGATGCGCGACCGGATGAAGCAATTGCATTTCTGGCAGCCGGATTATCCCTACCTATATGAAGTTTATACCGTGATCACCGTCGGCGGCCGCGTCGTGGATGTGCAAAAAGTGGTGACGGGTTTTCGGAAAATCGAGGTGCGCGGTTCAACCCTGTATCTCAACAACCGGGTGCTGATGACCATGGGTTACACCCCGCGCAGTCAAAACGAGTGGCCGGCCATCGGCAATGCCTATCCCGACTGGCTGCACGACTATTCAAACAAAATGATGGCGGATGGCAATGCTCGGCTCGTCCGCTGGGAACACGTCATGCCTTCGCCGCAGGATGTCACTTCTTGCGACCGCGTGGGCCTGCCGCAAATCATTCCAGGTGCGGACCGGGAAAATGATTCGGTCGGCCGGGAATGGGAACTGCGCAAGGAAATCATGCGCGACACGATCATCTATTGCCGCAACAGTCCCAGCATCATCCTGTGGGAAGCCGCCAACAATGTGCTCACCCGGAAGCACAATCAGGAAATGATCGCCTTGCGTGACCAGTGGGATTCGCACGGATACCGGCGGCCGATGGGCGGGCGCAGCGTAAGCCCCGAATGGATTTCCTGGATGTATGGCGTGCACAAGCAGAAATACCAGCTCTCGGTAGACACTGAATTCATGCGCGACGAATCGCCCCGCCGCTGGTGGGATGCGTATTCGCCGCCGTATTTCCACAAGACGGGCGACTGGAAGCTGGTGGACAACGCCGGCGGCTGGAATCGCAATCAGGACAACATGTGCGTGATGCAATCCCTCGTTTACGAGCAATACTACAAAGCCCGCCCCGGCACGGGTGAGGACGTTTGCAACGGCGGCGTCCAGATTTTTTTCGCGGACGGTGATTCGTTCACCCGCGGCGAGGATACTTTCCGGCGCAGCGGCCCCGTGGACGGCATGAGAATTCCGAAGGATGCCTATGGCTGCAATCAAACCCTGTGGCAAAACACGCCCGAACTTTGGACCGCCGGCAAGCCTGCGGTGTATCTGCCGGGCCACTGGAATTATCCCGCTGGCACGATCAAGCCGGTGTATGTCTTCGCCAGCCCGGGCATCGCGGCGGTGGATCTGTTCGTCAACGGACAAAAACAAAAGCCGGGGCCGCATACCAATCTCTTTCTGTTCACTTTTGATTCCGTGGCCTGGCAGCCCGGAGTCATCAAGGCGATTGGCTACGATGCGACGGGCAAACCCGTCGCCGAAATGGCGCACGAAACCGCCGGTCAGCCCGCGGCGTTGAAGGTTAAAACCATTTGCGGCCCGACCGGTCTGCGCGCCAATGGCTCGGACGTGGCGCTGATTGAAACTGAGGTAGTGGATGCGGACGGCCGCCGCTGTCCGCTGGCGAACAACCTGATTCATTACCAGGTGGCCGGCCCGGCGGTCTGGCGCGGCGGCATCTGGGAAGAAGACGTGCCGAAATACGCCAACAAACAAGAGTTGCCGGCATTAAACGGCGTGCACCGCGTGTTTGTGCGTTCGACGACCGAACCCGGAGAAATTCAACTGAAAGTTTCCGCCGACGGTTTGCCGCCGGTCGCAGTTTCGATTGAGGCAAAACGCGTGGAGATACAGGATGGTTTGACGCGGGAAATGCCGGCGGTCCAGCCCGTCGTTTTGTCGGCGACTCCGCAATATGGGCCTGATCTTCCGCCCGCGCCAAAACCTCCGCCGGGCGCGTTTGACCAGCCGGGCAAAAAAACTTCGTCCACCGACGAAACAATCATCGACTTGAGCGTGGCGTTTCCGCGCGGAGTGGAAATCCGTCACGCAGTTGCCAACGGACAGCGGATTTACAAGGACAGGGATTGGATCTTTTCCAACCTCCCGAATTATTTGCAAGGCGCGGATTATTTGATGGTGGCCAATGACGACGCAATGACTTCAGCAGGCGAGGGCGTTGTATTTAAAATTGGCAAACCGGGCCGGGTCTATGTGGCCTACGACGATGCCAACCCGCATTATCCAATAGTCTCCAGTTCAACGCCATTCAAGAAGACCCGGGACAAAATCACCATTCATGGACACGTCCACACTCTTTATTGCAGTGCCGCCATGAACGCCGGAGAGTTGACCTATCTGGGCTCGAACAACTGGGCCGACCAGCCGCCATGGGATGCCAACAATTACGTGGTGTTTGTCCAAACGGATCTGGCCAAATCCGCCATGCCGGTGGATGCAGGAGACGAGAGTAAATGACCGAGTGAAGAAACAAATGAATACCCACGGCAGTGCCATGATTTCGGGAGCGGTTTTGGAATTCGAAAACTGAAGTTGAATTATGCAAACCCAGTCCCCGCCAACCATCGAGACCTTTCATCAGGGCTTTCGGGGTTTTCGCTGGACCGTTTGCGCGCTGCTCTTCGTGGCGACCACGATCAATTACATGGACCGCCAGGTGTTGGGCATCCTCGCCCCAACCCTGGAAAAGGCGCTCGGCTGGAATGAAATTGACTATAGCCATATCGTCATGGCCTTTCAGGCGGCCTACGCGCTGGGCCTCCTCTTTTTTGGGCGATTGGTGGATGCCATCGGCACGCGCCACGGTTACGCCATCTCGATATTTTTCTGGAGCCTGGCGGCCATGGCGCACGCGCTGGCCTGCGGCGTGTTTGGTTTCGGTGCGGCGCGGTTTGCGCTGGGCCTGGGCGAGGCGGGGAATTTTCCCGCCGCCGTCAAGACCGTGGCGGAATGGTTCCCGCGCCGCGAACGCGCGCTGGCAATCGGGCTGTTTAATTCGGGCTGCAATGTCGGCGCAGTCTTCGCGCCGGTGGTCGTGCCGTGGATCACGCTGCATTACGGGTGGCAGATGGCGTTCCTCGTCCTAGGCGCAACCGGCCTTGTCTGGCTGATTTTTTGGTATTGGCTTTACACGGCCCCGGCGTTGTCGAAGCGGGTTTCCCCGGCGGAGCTGGCCTTCATCACCAGCGATCCGCCCGAGCCGGCAGCCGTGAAACTCTCCTGGCACCATCTGCTTTGCTACCGCCAGACCTGGGCCATTGTGGTGGGGGTGGCGTTCACGGTGCCGATCTGGTGGTTCTTCCTCTATTGGCTGCCGAAATTCATGCACCAGCAATACGGCTTGGATTTGGCGAGCCTCGGCCCGCCGTTGGTGGTGATTTACATAGTGGCCTCCGTGGGCAGCATCGGCTCCGGCTGGCTGTCGGGATTTCTGTTGCGTCGGGGCTGGTCGGTCAACGCGAGCCGCAAGTCGGTCCTGCTGGTGTGTGCCCTCAGCGTCGTGCCGGTGTTTGTTGCCACGCAAACGTCCAATATCTGGGTGGCCACCATTCTCATCAGCTTCGCCGCGGCGGCCCACATGGGCTGGGCGGCCAACCTGTTTGCGATGGTGGCGGACATGTTCCCGAAACAGGTGGTGGCGTCGGTGGTGGGACTGGGAGTCATGTTCGGGGCAGTTTCCGCGTTATTATTTGCGCAATTGACCGGCTTCATCCTGCAGACGACCGGCCGCTACTGGCCGCTGTTCGCCATCGCCAGCAGCGCCTATTTGCTGGCGCTGGCTGTGATTCATGCGCTGATCCCGCGCCTGACGCCAGCGGAGTTGAAAGCGCCAGAAACGGATTTTGAACAGAACTACAAATAACACAGCCACAAAAAAAATATCCAATGAAAACGACAACGAACATGCCTCATGCCTCCAGCGCAACCGCCGACGGAGCGAAACCAATGCAATATGTGTTTACCACCGAGAAACTGACGCGGTATCAGTTCCCGACCCACACTACCGATCTCGTGATGGATCGCACCCAGGCTGCCTGCTCGGAGGTATTCGTGGTGGTGCTTCGTCCAAACCAAGCGCCCCCGCTGCATAAACACGATGACATGGAGCAGATCTTCCACGTGTTTGCCGGCTACGGCATCCTCACCATTGGCGAGGCGAAGCAGCAGATTCCCGTCAAGGCCGGGGACGTGGTGCGCGTGCCGGTCAACACCTGGCACTCGATCCGGGCCGAAGGCGACACGGACTTAAAATACCTTTCCGTGGACTGTTTCGGCACCACGCAGCCCAAAGCTGAACCCACTTGGGACGAACACATCCGCGTAGTCTGCCGGCAGCAGGGATGGGATTTCAGCAAAGTCGTCATCCCCGGCGGCGGTGGATCTTCCGCGAAGTAAAGACCGTTGCCGCTGCTTGTGGCTAAATAGATTGGCAATTCATGAAGACAAAAAGTTGCTTATGACTTCAAGAGAAAGACTGCTGACCACCCTGCGCGGCGGTATTCCTGACCGTGTGCCGGTTGCGCCGTTTGTTCAAGAGGAATACCTCTCGTTTTACTACCCAGGCAAGAAATCCGTGGACCGGGTCATTGATGCCACGGAACTGGCGAACGAACTCGATTTCGACCTGATGGCCAAACACCGCGGATTGGAACCGCCGCATTGGTTTCGGCGGAGTCGGCCGGGTTGGGAATTGCGCCACTCGTCTTGCGTGAGCCACGGCATGGAACACCGGCGTCTTGAGATCGTCACACCCGGGCGTGTCTTCGTCAAAGAAGAGGCACGTCCCTACGTCGGCGCGGGTTCGGCCGGCGGGGCTTTCATGCCTACCAAGTATTTGTTGAGCGACCGGACAGAGATCGAGAGTTTTTTGGAAATGGCGCCACCACTCGCGGACGAAGATCGCCGCGACATGAACGAAACCGTTTCGACTTGGAAAACGATCCTCGGCGAGCGCGGGGTTCTGGCGCCGTGGGGATTTGCCGGAGTCTTCAATTTCGCGGCGGAGTTGATCGGCATGGAAAATCTTTACATGGCCCCTTACGATGATGAGAGCCTCTACACGTTCATGATGGGGCGCATCGCTGACGCGGCGTGCGAATATAACCAGGCGCTCGTCGAGGCCGGCGCGGACTGCATTGGCATCCAGGGGCACATGGCGGGCGGACGAACCACCGGCGCGGATTTTTTCCGCGAGTTTGTGCAGCCCTATGAAAAGAGATTGCTTGAATCCATCCATGCCGCCGGCGGGTTCAGCGTTTATCACAACTGTGGTTTTGCCCGCGCGCTGTATGAAAATTATCGGGAACTTGGCATGAGCGTTTGGGAAACGGTTTCGGAACCGCCACGCGGCGACAATCGTTTGGCGGAGGCGAAGACAATTTTGGGCGACCGCATCTGCCTGCTCGGGAATCTGGACCAGGTGGATTTCCTCAAAACCGCCACGCCAGCCGAGGTGGATGCCAGGACGCGGGAGACGCTTCGCCTCGGCAAGCCGGGGGGGCGCTACATTTTCTCCACCTCCGACTATCTCGAAATCGGCACACCGCGGGAGAACGTCGTGGCAATGATTGAAGCCGCAAGAGATGAAGGCCGTTATTGATAATCGCTCAGCCATACACCACCGCCACCAGCGCCCCCTCCGCTGTCGGAAACGCAACGCGACGGCGCTGGCTGCGCGACTGGGGCTGCTATTTAACAACACATCAAACCCCGTCCTCCAACCGCAAAACTTAACATGAATATGCAACCCTCCGTTCCAACCATCGTCCCGCAGGAGCAGGTGCGCCGGGTTCTGCGCCGTGAAAGGCCCGATCGTGTTGTCTACGCGCCAAATTACTGGCAATGGTTCGCGCACCAGCAGAACCACGGCCTGTTGCCGCCGGAAATCGCGCACTGCCGCACGCAGCTGGACCTCATCCGGCATTTGGGCCTGGACGTGTTCAGCCGGAACATCTACTGCGACCAGCAGCACTGCTGGTTCGGCGGTTTGACCGAGGAAGTCTGGGACGGCGTCGAGGCGTGCGAAGAAGTCCGCATCGAAAACCGCGACCGCGTCATTACGCGGAACTACGCCACGCGGCGCGGGACGCTGACCGAGCGGCAGCGCTATGTCTTCGCCGATTCCACGCTGGTGCAGGAGAAATTCCTGCTCGACGACACCGAGGATCCACTCGGCGCCTTGGAGGAATTGTTGCGGGCGCGCCGCTGGCGCTTTCTGCCGGAGCGATACGCTCAGGAGCAGGGCCGGGTTGGCCACGACGGTTTCGTGGTGGCCGGCGAGTTGTGGAGTCCGCTCAAGGCGTTGCATCTCCTCGCCGGCGCCGTCAACAGCACCTATCTCATTGCTGATGACGAGAACCGCGTGAAGGAGCTGCTCAGGCTGCACGAAGCCGCGCAGCTCGACCTGGTGCGGCAGATGGCGGCCGCCGGGGTGCCGGCGATGATGGCCATGGACAACCTCGACGCGGCGTTTCACACGCCGGCCTACCTGGAAAAGTTCTCCGCGTCGTTCTACGAGCAGGCGAGCCGTATTGCCCACGCGCACGGCAGCACATTTTTCATCCATGCCTGCGGTCGGCAGCGCATCAACCTGAAGCTGATGGATTCGCTGGGAGTGGATGGCCTCGAAGGCGTGGCGTATCCGCCGCTGGGCGATGTGCAGCTCGACGAGGCCATGGCGCTGACCAGCGACCGTTTCCTGATCACCGGCGGCATCAGCGCGATGGAGACGGAGAAATTTCAGAGTGCCGGCGAGGTGAGGCGGTATCTGGAGGATTTGTTCGGGCGGTTGCGGCCCTACTCGCACCGGTTCATGCTGGCAGCGAGCTGCAACACCTCCATCCGCACGCCGTGGAAAGTCATCCAATGGTTCCGCGACGCCTGGCAGGAATTGAGCCGCTGAAATTCTCTTGCTCCCTTCGCTGCCGGATTGATACTTTGTTCAAACAATCCTACATAATTAACGATGACCGCTGGTAATATATCTAAGCTGCCTGTTTTGCGGCTTGACCTCGAAAGCAGGGCGCCGCTGCACGCGCAGGCGGAACAACTTTTGCGCCAATTGATCCGGCGGCCCGAATATTCCGAAGGCGCGTTGCTGCCGGACGAGGTTTCGCTTTCCCGCACCTTGGGCATCAGCCGCAATACGTTGCGCGCCGCCCTCTCGCGGTTGGTGGCCGAAGGCTGCCTGGAACGCAAGGCCGGGATTGGCACGCGGGTGGTTGAGCCGCGCGTGAAATCCGGCGTGGGCGCCTGGCACAGCTTCACCCGCGAAATGGAATCCAAGGGCATCAAGGTGGAGACTTTTTCAATTAAGGCCAGCGCGCTGCCAGCCCCGGCCGACGTTGCGCGCGCACTGCAAATTGCCGCCGGCACCAAAGTTCTGTGCGTTGACCGGGTGCGGGGCTGGGATGGAAAGCCGGAAGTATTTTTCCGTTCCTACTTGCATCCTCGGCTCGGACTGACGAGCCAACATGATTTTCGCCAACCGCTCTATGAACTCATCCGTGTGGAAGCCAGCATTATGGCGGACCAGTCTTTTGATGAATTCACTGCCGTAACGGCGGACAAAACGATGGCGCGCCGGCTGGCGGTCCGCCAAGGAACGCCCTTGCTGCGCCGTGAACGCCGCGTAGTCGACACGGGCAGGCGGCCGGTGGAATTCTCCGTGGTGCATTATCGTTGTGACCGTTTCCGGCTGACCTTAACCCTGCGCCAGGAATAATTATGAACAACCGAACCTCCAACAACCTGCGCTTCGTCCTGTTCGCCACGGCGGTCACCGCCATCGGCGGATTCTTGTTCGGCTACGACACCGCCGTCATTAATGGCGCGAACTCCTATCTCAAGGCGCACCTGAATCTGACGCCAACCCAGGAAGGGCTGGCGGGCGCGAGCGCGATTTTGGGCTGCATTCCCGGCGCGATGTTCTCCGGCTTCCTGAGCGATCGGTTTGGGCGAAAGAAGCTGCTATTCATTTGCGCGCTGCTCTACGCGGTATCCGGGTTGCTCTCGGCCATTCCGCGCACGTTCGATCAATTCCTCTGGGCCCGCGTCATTAGCGGGCTGGGCATTGGCGCCTCGTCCATGGTTTGCCCGGTGTATATCGCCGAAATCGCGCCGGAGAAATGGCGCGGCCGGCTCGGCACGCTTTTCCAGCTGGGTATTGTCAGCGGCATTTTTCTCACCCTCTTCATCAACAAACTCATCCAGGGTATGGGCGACGAAGCCTGGAACACCGCTTACGGCTGGCGCTGGATGCTGGGCATGGAAGTCGTGCCTGCCGTGGGGTTCATCGCGCTGCTGTTCGCCGTGCCGGAAAGCCCCCGCTGGCTCGCCCAGAAAGGCCGTGAAGCCGAAGCTCGCGAAATCCTCGTCCGCGTGGACGGCGCGGAACACGCCGACAAGGAAATGACCGCCATCCGCGAAGCCGCCGCGCAGGAAGAAGGCCGTTTCCGCGAATTGTTTTCCGGTCCGTTCCGCAAGCCGCTCCTGCTCGCGGTCATTTTGATGGCGTGTTCGCAATTCTGCGGCATCAACGCCATCATGTATTACTCCACCAAGATTTTTGCGTCCGCCGGCGGCGGCACAGCCAACGCCTTCACCTCCACCGTCTGGGTTGGCCTCATCAACTTCGCCTTCACCTTCGTCGCCATCGGTTTTGTGGACAAGGCGGGGCGGCGTATGCTGCTGCTGATCGGCACGGCAGTGCAGGCCATTTCGCTCGGGCTGGTTGGCTGGATGTTTCACACCGGTCAGAACGGCCTGCCGCTGCTGCTGTGCGTGATCGGTTTCATTGCCGCGTTTGCGATGGCGCTCGGGCCGGTGGGCTGGCTGTTCTGCTCGGAAATTTTCCCGAACAAAATCCGCGGCCGCGCCATGTCGCTCGCCGCGCTGACGGTCTGGATTTCCTGCTACATCGTGGCGCAGACCTTCCCGATGCTGAACGACAGCGCCGCCATCGGCCCGGCGATAACCTTTTGGATTTACGGCGGCGTCAGTCTATTTGCGTTCGTGTTCGTGCTAGCGCTGATTCCGGAAACCAAAGGTCTCACGCTCGAACAAATCGAGAAAATGTGGAGCGCCGCCGCGCACGAACAGAAAGGCGCGTCATGATTGTCCTCGCCTGCGACCTCGGCGGCACGCGGATGAAAGTCGGCGTCGTCCGCGACGGCCAGGTGCTCGCGCGAACCGGCATCGCCGCCAATTCCAAGGCGGGTCTCGTGCCCGGATTGCCCGCGCTCGCCGCCGCGTGGCGGCAGTTGCTCGCCGAACTTCAGCTCGCGCCGCGCGATTGCGCCGGCATTTCCGTCTCGTTTCCCAGCATCGTGGACGCCGCGTCCGGCCGCGTGCTGGCCGAATACGGCAAATATGCCGACGCCATGGATTTTGACCTGCGCGACTGGGCGCGGCAGGAATTCAATCTCCCTCTGGCCATCGAAAACGACGCGCGCCTCGCGCTCATCGGCGAATGGAAATTCGGCGCGGGCCGCGGCTCGGACAACATCGTGATGATCACGCTCGGCACGGGCATCGGCACGTCCGCCGTGATTCAGGGCCGAGTGTTGCGCGGGCAGCACGGCCAGGCTGGCGTGCTTGGCGGGCACTCGACCGTGCGCTATGGCGGACGGAAATGCAGTTGCGGCAATGTCGGCTGCGTGGAAGCGGAAGCCTCGACCGCATTTCTCGCTGAACTCGCCCGGAGCGATTCCGGTTTTGCCGCCAGCCGGCTCGCGGCCGAACCGACCCTGGATTTCGCGGCTGTGTTCCGCCACGCCGCCGCGGGCGATGCATGCGCCATCAAGCTTCGCGACCACAGCCTGCGGGTTTGGGGCACGCTCGTCGTGAACCTCATTCACGCTTACGACCCGGAAGTTGTCGTCATCGGCGGCGGCATCATGGCCAGCGCGGACATTATCCTGCCGGCCACAACGGAATACGTCCGCCGCCACGCGCACACGCCGTGGGGGTTGGTCCGCATCGTGGCCGGCCAGCTCGGGGATACCGCTGCGCTCGTGCCCGGCGAATGGTTGTTGCAGGAACAATTTCCCGATCTGAAATGAGAAAACCAAACTACGATAAATTTCCGTTCGTCGCTGTGCCCGGTGGCGAAACGGCCTGCGTGCAAGGCTGGGACGCGATTGCGGCCCGGCTGCAACAAACCGTCGCCCGACGAAACCTAGGCAAAACCGTCCTCGTCGTCGAGTGCTACACTGGCCTGGACGAAACGCAGGTTTTGACCGAATTGAAATCGCGACTCAAACCGGCCTTGGCAGTAGATGCCCGCGAGGCACTGCTGCCGCCGAAACAAATTGACACGCTGGTCGCACCGTTCCTCGGCGGCAACGATCCGGTGTTCGGGTTCCTTTCCGGCCTGACATTGCCGGAATTTTTTGACGCAAACAAAGTTGCCGTGCTGCGCGAAATAATCGCAGCCGAAAAGACCGGTTTGATTCTCGTCGTCGGGTGCGGCGCACGGCAGGTGGCGGATGGAGATATTTTGGTTTATGCCGACCTGGCGCGCTGGGAAGGCCAGTTGCGCTATCGCCGCAACGAAGCGCACAACCTCGGTGCAGACAACAAGACGCTCGCCGCTAATCTGCAATACAAACGCGCGTTCTTTGTGGACTGGCGTGTGTGCGATCGCTGGAAACGACCGCTCATCGCCAAATGGGATTTCCTCCTCGACACACACAATCCGCGCGAGCCGAAGCTCGCCGAGGGTGAAGCTGTCCGGCGCGGTTTGCGTCAGGCAGTGGCGCAGCCGTTTCGCGTCGTGCCATTCTTCGATCCCGCGCCGTGGGGGGGCCAATGGATGAAGGAAGTTTGCGATCTCGACCGCAGCGCGAAGAATTACGGCTGGTGTTTCGACTGCGTGCCTGAGGAAAATTCTTTGCTGCTGGGTTTCGGCGACATGCGGTTGGAAATTCCCGCCCTTGATCTGGTTTTTTATCAGCCCCGCGCGTTGCTGGGCGAAAAAGTGCATGCGCGTTTCGGCGACGAATTTCCCATCCGCTTCGATTTTCTCGACACGATGGGTGGCGGCAACTTGAGTTTCCAGGTGCATCCGCTCACGGAATACATCCAGCAGAATTTCGGCATGCACTACACGCAGGACGAAAGTTATTACCTGCTCGATGCCGGGCCGGGCGCGCGTGTTTATCTCGGCTTGAAGGCAGGTGTGGACGCGCCGGCGATGATCCGCGATCTGGAAATCGCGCAGGCGGGCGGCGCGCATTTTCCGGCGGAGAAATACGCGAACCAATTTCCGGCGAAGAAGCACGATCATTTTCTGATTCCTGCCGGCACGGTGCATTGCAGCGGCGCGGAAAGCATGGTGCTGGAAATCAGCGCCACCCCTTACATTTTCACGTTCAAGATGTGGGACTGGGGTCGCCTCGGCCTCGACGGCAAGCCGCGCCCGATTCATCTCAACCACGGAGCGGCGAATATCCATTGGGAACGCACGACGGACTGGACGCAGAAGAATCTCGTGAACCGTTTCGAGCCGGTGGCCGGCGGCGACGGCTGGCGCGAGGAACGCACCGGCTTGCACGAGCGCGAATTCATCGAGACACGCCGGCATTGGTTCACCAAGACCGTGCCGCACGATACCAACGGCGGCGTCAACGTGTTGAACCTCGTCGAAGGCGAAGAAGCGATGGTGGAAAGTCCCGAAGGAAAATTTGCGCCGTTTGTCGTTCATTACGCGGAGACGTTCATCATGCCGGCGGCGGTTGGCAAATACACCATTCGCTCGCACGGCCCGTCCGTCGGCAACGAAAGCGCCACGATGAAAGCCTACGTGCGCACCTAGAAAATTTTTATGCTCAACACCGAAAAACTACTCTCAAAGTTCAATCCGCTCACCGCGGAAGTTCCCGGCGCGCCGACGGTGAAACGCCATCTCCACGATTTGCGCGGCTGTTTTGCCGACGCGGCCGCTTTTGAAAAAGCGGCGGCGGCGGGCAACCCGTTGCTCTACCAGGTCGCCGCCGTCGAGCCGGCGAACGGCGACGGCGATTTGCATTACGGCGTCGGGCTGCTGATGCCCGGAAAAATTGGTGACGAATATTTTATGACCAAGGGCCATTTGCATTCGTGGCGGGCGGCGGCGGAGTTTTATTTCGGCCTGACCGGCGAAGGCGTGATGCTGCTCGAAGACGGAGCGACCGGCGAAAGCCACATGGTGTCCCTGCAACCGAACGGGGTCGTCTATGTCCCCGGGCACACGGCGCATCGCACGATGAACACCGGCAAAACGCCGTTAACCTATATCGGCGTTTATCCCGCGAAGGCCGGACACGATTACGGCGCGATTGCGAAGAAAAATTTCCGTTGCCTCGTCGTCGAACGCGACGGCAAACCGGCGATGATCGAAAGAAAATAATTTTATGAATTTCGCCTCCAAACCCATTCCGCCAGAGAAACCATCCGTCGGCTTCGTTGAGCGCCCGTGGGGTTCGTTCAAGCAATACGCCCACAACCGCGACTGCACCGTCAGCCTGATGACCGTGCTGCCGGGCCAACGGCTGAGCCTGCAATCGCACACCAACCGCGCGGAGCTGTGGATCGTGATTGACGACGGCGCGGTGGTGCAGGTCGGCGAATCCGAACACGCCCATCAAGCTGGTGATGAAATCTGGATTCCCGCCAACGAGAAACATCGCCTGTCGTGCAAAGGCGACCAGCCGGTGCGCGTGCTGGAAGTCGCCTTTGGCAACTGGCAGCAGGACGACATCAGACGCTATGCAGACGATTATCGTCGGTAATTTGCTCGGTGTGGACGGCCTCGAAGGCTTAGCCTATTTTTTTCTACCGGTGACCATTTGGCCGTGCAACAATACAACCATAGTCAGCAAATAAAAAACCGGTGCGAAGTGATTATGCCAAAGCAATTATTCTTCGCGGCGGCAAAACTGCTTTTATGAAACTCTGCCTGCTGTTGGTTCTGGCGGCGTTGGTGCCGGGCGTGTCCATCACGGCGCGCGGCGCGGACGCGTCGGCCTTGCCCACGCTGACCACGGCGCGGCAGGTGTTCGAGTTAAGCCGGGAGGAAGCGGCACGCGGCTACCCGGTGCGCCTTAAGGGCGTGCTCACCTTTCATGACTGGGTGCTCAGTTTCTTTCAAGATGACACTGGGGCCATTTACATCAATAACTTGGATCCGAAGCTTTATTCGGGCGCTCAAGTCGTGGTGGAAGGATGGAGCGCGCCGGGGCGAACGCATCCGATTGTGACCGGCCGCAACGGGAGGGATGCGGTGATTCGCGTGACCGGCGTGGTTCAATGGCCGCAACCCGTGGAAGTTTCCGGGTCCGCGCTGAATGAGGACCGCTATGACGCCCGGTGGGTCAGCGTGAGCGGCAAGGTGACGAAATTGGCCCGGATTCGTGACGGCATCATCATGAACTTGCTTTCGGATGGAGTAGTGCTGCCAGCGGTCGTTCCGCATTGGCCGCAAAACTGGGCGCTGCCTGGATACTTGAACGATTTGCCGGTGACTGTGCGCGGCGTCGTATCGCGCAAGCTGTCGCAGCAGAATGAAGTGCTCGGATCGGTTCTTTGCGTGCCTTTGTTGGACATGGTCGAAGCGGATCCGGATGCAATGGACAAATTTTTTAAGCTGCCCCGCGAAAATTATCTTTCCCTTTACCAATACCAATCTTGGGAGAATCCGCTGGTGCGGATTTACGGCCAGGTGGAGTTTGTCCGGCCTGGGCTGGGTTTCTTCATGCTCATGGATGGCAAGAACAATGTTTGGGTGCAAACGAGCCTCAGCGAACAGTTGACTCCGGGCGGTTTCGTGGATGTGGTTGGGCGCATTGATTCGATTGATCACCGGGCCTTGCTCATGGACGCTTACTTCCGGCCAGACAAATCAGGCACCGTTCATGAGCCGTGGGACACAAAAGTTTCGGAAATTAATGAAGACAAGCACGGGAATTTCATTCGGGTCGAGGGCCGGCTTGTGGCGCAGCAGAGCAGCATTGCCGAAGATTCGCTGGTTTTGGAAAATCAGGGAGTAACTTTCCTTGCGCGGCTGTTTCATGACAGCGAAGGTCAATTGCCCAGGCTGGAGCCCGGCTCGCAGCTCCGGCTGTCCGGCATCTCCGTGACAAAACACATGCCACAGTCGGGATCCGTGCCAATGACATTTGGCTTTCAACTTTGGCTGGCTTCGCCTGTCGACGTAAAGGTCATTCAATTGCCGCCGTGGTGGACGTTAGAACACGTCTTCATTTTGTGCGGTGTCATCCTGTGTTTGGGTTTGCTGGCAGCCGGCTGGGCCGCGTTGCTGCGGCGGCAAGTGGCAAAGCAAGCCACGGTGATTGCCAGCCAGCGGGAGCGCGAAGTCGTTGTGCAGGAACGTGCCCGCATTGCGCGCGAGCTGCATGACACCTTGGAGCAGGAATTAGTGGGCATCGGAATGCACCTTAACTTCGTGTCTCGGCGAATGGCTAAATCATCGCCAGAAGTGGAGCAGGTGCTCAGCGCGGCCCAAAAGATGGTCAGCCATAGTCAGGTCGAGACCAAGCGTTCGGTGGCGGATTTGCGCGCGGACGAACTGGACCGCGCGGACCTGCCTGACGCAATGGAGGAACTGGTGAAACCACTAGTGGCTGCTGCCGGCTCGACTGCCTTCCACTTTCAAGTGGAAGGCTCCCGCCACCGGTTGGATGGGATCTTGGAACACTACTTGTTGCGCATCGGCCAAGAGGCTGTGGCGAACGCCATTCGTCACGGACACGCAGCAAAGATCGAGGCGCGCATTGGCTACGGCGTGGATGAAGTCGTGCTCGAAGTGCGGGACAACGGGTGTGGCTTCGATACCGCCGGAGCCTTGACAATGGCGTCGGGACACTTCGGACTGCTCGGCATGGAAGAACGGGTGAACAAGCTGCGTGGCCGCCTGCGCATTGACAGCCGTCCCGGCGCCGGCACGGTGGTTTCCGTCACCGTCCCGCTCAAGGAGAACCCCGCCAAATGAAGGCGAAAAAAATCCGGTTACTGCTGGTGGATGACCATTTTTTTGTCCGGATGGGGCTGGCCGTTTCGCTGAACGCCGAACCCGACATGCGAGTGGTGGCGGATGCGGCCAATGGCCCGAAAGCGCTGGAGTTGTATCGCGAACACCGGCCCGATGTGGTGCTCATGGATGGACGGCTGCCCGGCATGAGCGGCACGGAAACCCTGTCCGCCTTGCGCCGCGAATTTCCCGAGGTGCTGGTCTTGATGCTTTCGGTGGATGAAGGCGAGGAGGACGTTTATCGCGCCATGCAAGCCGGTGCGGCTGGCTATCTGCCCAAGGCCACGCTGCCCGAGGAATTGCTGCGCGCCATCCGCACCATCCACGCAGGCGATCATTATCTGCCGCCCGCGCTCGTGGCCCGCCTGGCTCAACGCGCTCCGGGGGCGACTTTAACCGTGCGGGAACTTGAGGTGCTGGAATTGATCGCCAAGGGGATGAGCAATCTTGAAATTGCCAAGCTGCTCGACTGCGCAAAAGTCACGGTGAAATGGCATTCCAAACACATCTTGCAAAAGCTGGAGGTGACCAATCGCACGGAAGCCGTGCGGGTGGCAATCGAGCGCGGCATTTTACACATTTCGTAAGGCGGCATCCCCTTCTTGGGGATAGTTATTACCCCCTCCCTTGGGATAGTTACGCTCCGGGCGAAAAGAGCGTATACTTTTTGAAAATCACATGAATGCCATGTCACTGAACTCGCACAAAACTGAGAACCGGAAAGCGTTCACCTTGATTGAGCTGTTGGTGGTCATTGCCATCATTGCCATTCTCGCCGCCATGCTTTTGCCCGCGCTGGCCTCGGCCAAACGCAAGGCAACCATGGCCGGATGCCAATCCAATTTTCGCCAAGTCAATTTGGGCTTGACCATGTATCTTAACGACAATGCCGACATGCTGCCGCCGGGAAGCGGTCCCAACGGCTTGCCTCCTATTGAGCTGTGGTGTTACACCAGCAACAGTGGTTATCAGATGCTGATCAATTATCTCACCACTTATCTGGGGTATCCCGATCCCAACAGCACTTGGCAGCAGGCCAAAGTGATGTTGTGCCCGGGCTTTGCAAGAGAAGTCCAAGCCTCAAGCCTGACCAATTGCTACACGTATCTGCTTTTCGGTTATTACAATGATCACACGAACGTTGTCAGTTTTAAACCATTCGGGGATTCCTCCCCACCAATTGCCGGCACATCCAAATCGCACAAAATATCTGAGGTGGCAGCGCGGGCTTCACTTTCTGATGTCTGGTATTCTATTGATTCTGACGCGCTGGCTTGGCCTACCACCTGGCAGAATTTTGGCGTGACGGCCTCCAAGCCGGTTCACGGCGGCGTGCGAAACGCCGCATATTTTGACATGCACGTGTCCACCATCAAGGTCAACTTTGGCGGCAACCCCCTTTCCGGGCAAAATTTCCTGGCTCCATAGGTCTTAACAACCGATGAACCACCCGCTCAAACCACGAGCCAGTTGAAGATGTAATTCACCGTCCAAGAATTTAGATCAAAATAAATCAATAAACCGATAAACATAAAAACCTACAAACCAACAAACATAACAACATGAAAACCAATCGAAATTCCAAACGCTGGATCTGTTCCGCCCTGATTGGGCTCGGATTGACGGGCGCCATCCTCAATGTCAAGGGACAGGCCACGGCCGATCTCAACATAAATACCTTTGAAACCGCTAACACGGTTCTACAGGGGCAAAATCCGCAATTCCCCCAGTTTGCGGCTGAGAATGGCGGCACTGTCTATAACACGGTTGCGTGGGATAGCTCCACGGAAACTTACGGTGGTTCCTGCAAGGTCACTGTGGATTTTTCGAAAGCCTGGTATGGACAAGTCCTGAATGTTTGGGGATGCATGGGGGGGACGCCTTATCTCATGAATTTGGGCCCGGTCTCCACCAACTGGATCGTCTTCACCAACTATGTAAGCGTGGATTTTGATGTGATGTGGGACACCAACAATTCCACCATATCCGTCGACTACTTTAATAATCCGCCAAGCGGCAGCTCGATGTTTTTGCGGGCTATAAAGACCAACACGGTGGCTGGAACAAAAGAGTTTTTTACGCTAACATCAAATTTTACCTTTCCCAGTGCCGCTTCCAATGGTTGGGTGCATGTCAGCGTGCCTATCACCTCTAGCAGCAATGCAGTGTGCAAAGGCATTTATTTTGTGAAGACTGGCATCACAGGTCAAACCTTTACAAATGGCGGCATCGCTCAATTTTGGATTGATAATGTCACCTTGAAAGCTCCCACCAATCCAGCGGTCGCGATACTGGATTCCGACAACTTTCAATCGTATCCGCTGGGCCAGGATTTGACCACCGGCGGCTACGGCTGGAGCATCTATGTTAATAGCAATACGAACGTCGTGTGGGGTAATCCAACCGTGACTTACACCCCCGCCACCAACCAATACGTGGCCACCACCGCGGACACAAGCGCGCTCCCGACTCAAGGAACCTATTGGTCCGGCACCATCCAATCCGGAGTGCGGCCGATGCCAGCAGGGATTTCCACCAATTTGGCCAACATCCAGCTTAACTTGGATGTTGTGGAAATCGGAAACTATACGCACGGAACGGCCCCCGTCAAATTGATGCTGCAAAGCCTTGCCGCCAACGGCATCACGATCACCGGGGAATCGGACTTGACCAATGTGCTGGTTTGGTATCAGTGGATGAATAGGATTGGTGGTGTGCTGACGAATTTTACGCCAACATCGTATCAAACGTATTCGACCAACGAGTCGGTCATTACCACGAACATCGTATATACTCCCTTCGATCCAACGGCGCCGAACTATCGCTATTGTTTGTTTGTAGATCAAGGCTGGGAGTTCCTATGGCCAAACAACAACGTCATCAAGATTGGCAATGTGGTTCTGTCCAATCCCAACGCCCAAGTCGCCGGCACTCCGCCGACCATTACACTCAATACACCCACCAACAACGCCAGCTATGTGGCCTATGGCAACATACCGTTGTCGGCGACCGTGATTTCCAATAACAATGCCATCAGCTACGTCCAGTTCTTGAGCGGAGCTACGGTGCTGGCCGCAGTCACCAACCCGCCTTACGCGGCGACTTGGAATTTTGTGGCTCCCGGCAGCTATCCGGCAGTAACGGCTCAAGCCATTTACGGGAGCGGTTCGGTCACTTCCGCCGTGGCGGCGGTGACGGTGAATGCCGCGGTGACACCGGTTGTTTCGGGCCCAACAAAGAACGGCAGCGGCTATTCGTTCAGCATTTCTGGTCCCACGGGTCAACCATACACCATTTTGACTACGACGAATGTGGCCTTGCCGTTGTCGAGCTGGAGCGTGGCACGGACGAATAGTGCGTTTGTGGCGGGATCGGCCAGTTACACAAATTCAACTCCGAACGATCCTCAACGGTATTATCGGGTAAAGACTCCATAATTAAATGTGGTTTCAAACCGCCGGCACAATCAAGTGCCGGCGGTTTTTAATCACGCGGTTTTTTCTTAAATGAAAATGAAATCACATCGCATGATTGGCAATCGGTTGTTGACCCGTCGGGAGTTCGTCAAGACCTCGGCCAAGGCCGCAGCGGTGGGGCTGGCGGCCGGCGCCTTGCGGCCCTTGGAGTTGTTCGGCGCCGGGAATTCCTGGGAAGACGACGGCTACAATCACAAGGCGGTGGTGCGGATTTATGATCCGGCTGTGGCATCCGCCTATGACTTTGGCGACCCTTTCTATTGGAGGAAGTTCGATATAACTAGGCTCCAGAACATGCTAGAGACGGGGCTAATGGAACTTTCCAACACCGCCACTGTGCGGGCGGCTTGGGCGAAAATCCTGCCCGGAGTTTCCGGGGCTTCCAGGGTCGTGGTCAAAGTCAATTTCAACAACACCCGCCGTGACTGGAAAACGACGGCGCTCAACTCCTCGCCCGCCCTGATGGTCGCCTTGACCCGCAGCCTGAACCAGGCGGGCGTGCAAAATGGCGGAATCACTTTCCTGGATTGCTCGCGGCCGTTCCCGTCCGAAATGAAAGGCGACGTGCTGGCGCAATGCCCGGGCGTGCAATGCGCCGGCGGCCCGCAGGCCGGCTCCGCCGCGTCGCAGGCCATGCCGTATGGCGGAGACTATGTCATCCCGCAGTTGGTGATGGACGCCGACTTTCTCATCAGCGCGCACCTGATGAAAAAACACGAAGCGGGACCCACCGGCGCGATCAAGAACCTGTTCGGCATGAAAGCGGACGGCATTGTGTCGGAAATAGCGCACGGCAATCCGCCGTGGAATATCGGCCCGCAATGCCGGAACATTATCACGAACCCGGAAATCAAGCAGCGCCTGAAACTTTGCATCAACGAGGCGATCCTGGCGGGCAAGACACCGAACACCCTCGATCCCTACCAGTTTGCGGACATGTTTCCCAGGGGCAAACCGTCCAGCCTGTTTCTCTCCCGCAATCCCTTTTTGCAGGACGCCGTGGAATGGGACTTCGTCCGGGCGGAGTGCTCCCGCTTCCCCGGGCAGCCGGGCGACAAGATCATCTGGCTGCGGAATTGCGCCGGAGCCGAGCCGACCTGGTTGGCCGCCGCCCTTGAGAGCGGCACGATGGTCAACGGCGCTCCGGGCTTGCCGCCAAAGGACATGAGTTACGATTCCGCGCTGGTGAGGTTTATTTCCCGGCCGGCGGCCGGCGCTCCGGCGGCCCGTGCCGAAGGCTAGTTGGCGATTCCAAGCAGCGGCTTCATCCCCTCCTTAGGGATAGTTACGCAAATCAAAAAGCCTGTTAAGATTTCCGTCTATTACGCCCGTTAAGACATACGCCGGCTCAAAAAACCAATACAGATTGTAGATTATGAACACAAAGCAACGCATTAAATCACACCGCTCATTGGCTGTTATCATTTCGGCGGTATTTGTATACCTGGCGATGGCCCGGCTAGCCGGGGCGGCGACGCCGGTGCAGATAACGCCGCTGCAGTTCGACGGTGGCAGCGGCAGCACCAGCGCTGATCAATATCCCGGCAATCAAGGGGCCGGAAATTGGAATGCATGGCAGGCGAAAAACGTAACCGGTGCCACAGTCACGCCGACGGTGGTAAATACGACACCATTTAGCTATGGTAGCGGCGGCAATTATTTGAGCGTCACTTACGCGGGCACCACCTCGGGGCAAGCTATTGAACGTCAATTTTATCAATCATCTGGGTCTGGGCAGGCCATGCCGGCCACCTACACGATCACTTGGAAATTTCGGATGGACAGTTCCGGTTTGGCGGCGACGACAAGCGATTACTTCCGGTTCTTGGAACAAAACGGAACTAGCTACACTGATATGGGAAGTGGTGGCACTACTCTTTGGTTAATCACGGCATTCGGGGCTAACAATGGCAATGCGGTGGCCAACACTTGGGCCTTTTACAACGGTGGAAAAGATAACGGGGGCTTTAACACCAGCCTAATTGTTAATACGGGAATTCCCTTGGTTCAAGGGCATGTTTACACTTTTACGGTGGTCGAGACGCCGAGCACCAGCAGTTGGGTTGGCAAAGTTCTCGATAACAATACCGGCAACTCCTACACCTCAGGAACACTCGGCTACCGCATGAATACCACCGCTGTTCAAGGTTATCTCTATTGGGTTGCCCGTCAGAGCAGCGGTAACCCGGTGATTTCTTTGGATGACGTCAGCGTGGGCGTAGTGGCATCCCATTCAACCGTCAGTCCGGCCACGGCGACCGCGCCGGCTGATGGCACTACCACCAAAACCATTACGGTGCAGGCACGCGATTACAACAATAACAACATCACGGTCGGCGGTGAATCGGTGGCGTTTTCGACGACGGCGGGAACGGTGGGGACAGCCACGGACAATAATAACGGCACTTACACGGCGACCTGGACGGCGCCCAGTTCGGTCGGCTCCGGAACGGCGACGGTTACGGCCACGCTGGGAGGTGGCAACGTGGGGACGGCGGTCAGCGCTTCGTCATGTGTCATCACGTTGCAACAGGTGGTGCCGCCCGGGTTGCTCTGGGCGGTTGGAAACGGCACCTGGGACGTGAACACCACGGCCAACTGGAAGAATTTGGTGGGAACGACCGGCTTTGTGTTTACCAACGGCGCTCCGGTGATTTTTGATGACACGGCCAGTGGCAGTTCGCCGATTGCCGTCAGCTTGAACACCACCGTCAACCCCACCAACGTGACGGCTAACTTGACCAATAAGAATTACACCATCTCCGGCACCGGCGCGATCGCCGGTCCTATCGGTTTGACGCAGAACGGCCCTGGCACGCTGACGCTCGCCACAACCAATACCTACAGCGGCGGCACCACCAACACCGGCGGCATCCTGGAAGCCGACGCCACCGGGGCGTTGGGCAGCGGCTTGCTGACGATGAGCGGCGGCGTGTTGTCCAACAATGTCAGCGCCACACTGACCAACAGCGTTAATTTGGGTTCCGACACGACGTTCGGCGTGGGCAGCGGCCAAACGCTGAAGCTGGGCGGCGTCATTAGCAACAGCACCACCCACGCATTGACCAAGACCGGCGCGGGCACGCTCACGCTGGGCGTCACGAACACCTACACCGGCAACACGACGGTAAACGCCGGCACCCTCCGCTTGGTTTCTCCGGGCGGCATTTATTCGGCCGCTTTCAGCGGGAGCACGGTCACGATCAATAGCGGCGCGGTGGTGGAGTTTGATAACGCGGCCTATGGCTCGACGGCATCTTTCGGGCAGCTGGGCTTCGCCGCTTCGCAACTCGTCCTCAACGGCGGCACGTTGCGGAGTGTCAACACCAACGGCACCGCAGCCAGCCGCGCGTTGACCATCGGAGCGTCGGGCGGCACGCTGGATTCCTCCGTGGCCGGCAAGTTGTGGACGATCCAGACGGACGTCAACAATCCAGCCATTAACAACAGTGGCGCAATGACGCTAACGGGCGTCGGCAATGGTGAGATTGACAAGCCCATCACCAACAGCGGCAGTCTTCTCATGAGTGGTTCGGGAACTTGGATGCTGAAGGGCGCAAACACCTACGGCGGCGCAACCACTGTCAGCGCGGGCACGCTGTTGGTGAATGGGTCCATCACCAGTGCCGTCACCAACCAGTCCGGGGCCACCTTTGGGGGCGCGGGCACAGTTACCGGTGATGTGGGGTTGGCTTCCGGGGCCTTTGCGTTGTTCACCAACGGCGCGGCCTTGACCGTCAACGGCAACCTGATCTTGAACGGCAACACGGTGAAGTTAAACCTGTCGAACAATGTGCCGGCGGGCATCTACACGCTGGCCACCTTCACGGGAACGGCCAACGGCAGTTTTGCCGGGACACCGACGATTTTAAGCGGGACGATTGCCAACGGCTCGACGCCCAGCGTGGGCATCAGCGGCAACAGCGTCGTCCTGACGGTTTCCAAAGTCACGCCATCGGCGACGCTGGCGGTCAATAATTCGCCGGTGATATACAACGGCATGGCGCAAGCGGCGACCGTGGTGACCAATTCCAGTTCGGTGCCGGGGACGGTGAGCGGCCTCCAATACAGTAACGCCGTGTATGTCTTGAGCAGCGCCGCGCCGACCAATGCCGGCACCTATGCGGTGTATGCGAACTTCGTGCCGAATGACACGACGGATTACAACACCCTGACAGGCATGAGCGCGGGCAGCTTTGTTGTCCAGCCCAAAGCCGCCTCGGTGACGGCGGACGCGAAGACCAAGACTTACGGCAGTGCCAATCCATCGTTGACGGCGACCGTGGCCGGCACGGTAAACGGGGATTTGTTGAACTACACCTTGGCGACGGATGCG
>Ga0214172_1000274_pt1 | contig 26295 bp, 19 predicted proteins | sample TroBogEpilimnion_29_FD_153010 | JGI IMG/M metagenome (GOLD analysis project Ga0214172, IMG submission 153010) | Freshwater microbial communities from Trout Bog Lake, WI - 12JUL2007 epilimnion | ecosystem: Environmental > Aquatic > Freshwater > Lake > Epilimnion/Euphotic zone | place: Trout Bog...
CGCGATTTTGGGTTAAGGCCCGGAATAGATCTTCGCGTCGGGCGAGGATTTGGTTGAAGGCTAAGAGGCCTAAAATGATCAGGCCAATGAGCCAACGTGCACTCGTGTTATCGATGTAGGTAAGCAATTGCCAGCCGACTAAAACCCCGAGGATCGCCGCCGGAACCATAGGTAGGACTTGGCGCCAGCTCCCGCCTTTGCGATTGAGCAAGAAGCCCATGATGTCGGCCGTGACGAGTAACGGGAGGACGATGCCGACGGAGGGTTTGGCTCCAAAAATTTTGGCCATGAGTACGACGTTGAATGTCGCCGTGCCAGCCAGCCCCGCTTTGGAGAGTCCGATGCAGATGGCACCTAAGAAAGCTAGACCCAGCAGACCGAGGTCGCTGGGTAGCAAAGTATTTTGGGCGAGCCAATCCATGGCAAAGTTCCCTTTGCTGTGCCGAGCGAATGTCGCCACGGCAACTTATTTCTGGGTCGCCGTCTTAGCGGTTGGGCGGAGTTCTTCTGCGGTCCAAGAATTGGTACGACCAGCTTCTTGAGCGCGCACGTCGTGGACTAGTTTCGTCTCCACGGCCGAGGCGGTGTGTTCCCATTCGCGTCGGATGTAGGTCAGCACGCCGGCAACTTCTTCATCAGAAAGTTGTGGACAGGGTGGCATGGCCAAGTCCCACGTCCGATTGCCAACTCTAATAGGCCCACCTAGGCCATGAGAAACGATGCGGACTAGGTTTTCAGGTTTACCCAGCACCCATTCGCTGTCGACCAGTGGGGGAGCCAGTCCATCTAAGCCGAAGCCATGGGGTTGGTGACAGGCGGCGCAAAGCGATAGGAACGTGTTGTGGCCCTTTTCGAATAATTCTTTTTGTGCAGCCGTTAGAGGCACCACTTTGGGTGGGGTCGGCGCACCTGGTTTACCCGGCCAAGCGATGCGATCTTGGATGAGTTTGAGGCTCTTGGCAGCAGGGCTATTAGCATTTTTGCTTAAAGCATTCTCTAAGGTAGCCACCGCGGCGGGGGCTTGCGTGAACCACAATGTTTTTACGACCTTGGGTTTCTTGGCTTTAGCATCATTGCTGCCTTGAGCTAAGCCACGGAGTAGGGCGGTTTGCGCGTCGGCTGAACCAGTTAAGTCCGCGGCAACTTGTAACATGTCTTCAAAGGGTCCAGCTTTGCCAGCTTGCGAAACCAGGGCCGCTAAACCTTCCAAGGCACTATCACTGGCAGCCGCATTTTTAGGATTAAAATGTTGGGCGATGGTTTTAGCCATCGTGTGTTCGCGGCCGCGTAAGCCCGTCAAAGCGCCTTCGCGGACGAGGGCGTTTTGTCCGTGTACGCTTAACAAGTTTGCTAAAGCTTCGTCAGCGGCAGGTTGGTTGGCGGCGGAGAGACGAATGGCGAGGTGCGAAAGGACAACGACATCGGTCTCGTGGACTAAGCTGTAGAGGTCGGGCACAAGCTCGCTGGGGAGCATCCGAATGGCTGCCGCTTTCACTTGGGGGTCTGCATCGTGTAGGCCCGTTCGAAGTGTTTCAGGCGTGAGGGCGTTGAGGCCTTCTAGCGTCCACAGGGCATGGAGGCGGGTCAGGGCTTGGGCGTGGTGCAGGACGAGTTCCTGTAAGGCAGGAACGGCGGCAGTATCGCCACTTTCGACTAATAAACGTTGGGCCGTGTCGCGCACCCAGCCATCGGCGTGAGTTAGCATTTTGACCCGTTCTGCCGTGGCCGTGGGGACGGTGACTTTTAACGGGTTGGTTTGATGGTCAGGAACGAGGCGCCAGATGCGACCGAGGTTATAGGGCTGCTCTAATTTACGCTCCTTGATGTTTTCAACCAGGTAGTGGGTAATAAAGGCCGTGTGCTGAATGATGCCCCGGTACATATCCACAATGTAGATACACCCATCGGGACCGTTGACTAATTGCACGGGACGAAACCGCTCGTCGGTTGAAGTCAAGAAGTCGATGCCCTTGGCGGTGTCGACGCCTTTAAGTACACCGTCATTCTCTTCAATCACCAAGCGCTTTACGAGATTGGCGGCGGGTTCGGGGACGAACGCATTACCCTGATACTCTTTATCGTAAGCGGACCCCCGGTAGATGACCGCACCGCAAGTCGCGGTGGTATTTGCTAAAGTGCCGTCGGGGCGGAGAGACCGTGCTTCGTAACCGCGATTCACGCCTGGAGTCGGGTGCGAAGGGTAGACCGTTTGACTGACGATGACTTGATGGTTGATGCCTAGGGCATTGCGCAGCAAGGGATTCCGGGCGTAGGCGATGGCGGGAAGTAGATCCGTTCGCAGCAGGTCCGAATTATAGTTATAAAATAACCGACCGACATTATCTTGGCAGAGACCCCATTGGCCACGTCCTAGGCCTGGGCCATGCTGCCAAGTGTTGCCAGTGGCTTTGAGGCGCATCGAGTAGGCCGCCCCATAAATCCAGTTATCCATCGCAACGATGGGCGTATTAGCCATGTGTTCGGGTTGGCCACCAGGCGTTCCGAAGTCGGTTGCGACCACGGTCTTTTCATCGGCCGTCCCTTTGCCCTGCGTATCTTTATAAAAAGTTAAATTAGGAGGCACTCCTACCAGCGCTCCGCCTTTCATGGCGAGGACGGCGCGAGGCATGACGAGCCCGTCGACGAAGACCGACGCCTTATCCATTTTGCCCGTGCCGTGGGTGTCTTCGAGTAAGGAGATCCGTCCGGTGGGTTCTTTTTCGCCCGCCCCATTCATATCATGCATATACCCGCGCATCTCGACTACGTACATGCGACCCTGCTCGTCGAAGCTGAGGGCGATGGGGGATTCGATCATCGGCTCACTGGCCACTAACTCGAGGTGGAATCCCTTCGGCACTTGGAAGGTTTTTAATTCTTCCTCAGGCGAGAGTGGTTTGGGCGGTGGCAGTTCAAACTTCACCTTGGCATCCGCTGGACCCGCGTTGTTTTTATTAATGGCCCAGGTTACGGGCAAACTCAGGGCTAAACCTAGCGTGAGCAGGAAACGTCGCGAGGGGAGGCTCATAGAAACGAAAACTTTAATCCGATCTGTCTAGGCAGGGATTATTTCTGGGTGAATACAAAGACACCCTTCTTGTTCGCGACGACGATATCGACTTTGCCATCGCCGTTGATGTCGCCGGTCCAAAATTGCGTTCCGACGCCGCTGTCATTATCAATCAAGTGGGGGATAAATTGCGCGCCGCCTTTACCGTCGCGTTTTAATTCAAACCAATAAAGCACCGGGTCGGCCATCGGTTCAACGTCGCCCTTGTTGCCATGCGCCCAGCGACGTTTGCCACAGACAATATCGGGAAGACCATCGCCATTGATATCAGCGATTTGCATCGCGTGGATTTGGCTGAAGACAACGCCTTGGGGATTTTCGGCTGCCGTCGAACCCATGATTTTGTGTTCCGTGAAAGAACCGTCGGCATTTTGTTCAAACCAGCCCAGACCGTAGCCGTGGGCCTTGTAGCTCGTGATGACATCGTTACGCCCGTCGCCATTGACATCTAAGACGTACATTTGGGCCCCGCCGTCGCCGAAGTGTGCCGGGTGGAAGACCCAAGGTTCATTTTTGCTGAGGTCTGCGGGTTGTTCGAACCAACCGTCTTTTGTGAGGATATCGATACGCCCGTCGCCATTGACATCACCAGCACCGTAGCCGTGGGTGTATTTAAAATACTTCGCACCGTTTTCGGGCGACTTGGGGGTGATGGCGTGGAAGCGGGCTTTGCCGGTGGGATGCTGCCAGTCGATCTCGGCGAAACCTAATTGCCCACCGCCTTTGTTTTCGGCGGTTTTTTTGGCATCGCTCGTGTGGACGAGTAATTCCGGTTTACCATCGCCGTTGAGGTCTTTGAGGCTGGGGGATTCGCCGTCGGCGATATCAAAAATATTATGACGTGCCCAGTCGCCACCTTTACCTTGGGGGTTGAGGTAAAGGTAGGCCGGTTCGCCGGGGAGTCCGTAGACTAAAATGTCGGGCCAGCCATCGCCATTGAAGTCGTAGCTGTGCATGATGAAGAAATCCGAATAGCCCGTGGCCGGGTTGTAAGGTGTCTTGGTCATGCCTGAGGGATGATCAGGCATCGGGGTATAATTGGAACGCCGTTTGAAATCGGGTCCGTACCAAATGTAGGGACCAGCCGCGATGTCGAGGTGACCGTCGTGGTCGAAATCGGCGACCGTACAGCCCTCGGCGACAAAGTCGTTGGTCAGGGTTTGTTTGGTGAAGCTGACTTCACCAGCAAGCAACGGGAGGGTTGCCAAGGTGAGGCAGCCCAAAAGGGAGGGGCGGAGGGGCATGGTTAACAGACACCTAAAATCCAGCCGGGTTGCGATTTGGCAAGAAAATGGGAGGTTTGGCCCTAAGCTGGGTCATAACCTCTTGCCGAACCCGCTACGGGGCCCAGTCACCGCCCTCCGCAGCCTTAAGACGTTCCTACAGTTTTTCGACGAGCCAAATATTGCGGTAGTAAACAGGGTTGCCGTGTTCTTGTAAGTAGATGGGGCCAGGGGTGTCGGTTTCGTTCAGACCGCTACCGGGTGTTTGGTGTTTAAGCGACACATGGTCTTGGACTAACACGCCATTGTGTCGGACGGTTATGATGGCATTGCTGGTTTTCTTGCCGTCGGCTCCAAAGCGTGCCGCAGTAAAGTCAATGTCGTAGGTCTGCCACTGCAAGGGAGGGTAGCACATGTTTACCATCGGCGCATATTGTTGGTAGATACCGCCACACTCGTTATCCAGTCCGCGGAGGCCGAAGGAATCAAGTACTTGGACCTCATAGCGATCTTGGTTGTAGACGCCGCTGTTGGCTCTTCCTTGGCCACGAGCGAGCGGCTTGAGTGGCAAGTAGAATTCGACGTGAAGGGAGTAGTCTTTGAATTTTTGTACGGTACGTCCCCCGCAGCGTAGCCAATGGCGCTCATCGACGACCGTGTTTTTCCAAGCGTCAGCGTTTTTGCCATCAAAGAGGATGACCGCACCTTGAGGGGCTGGAGCCCCTTCCGTCGGACTGTGTCGTTCGATGCGCTTGAGTTCTACCAGCACGCCTTCGGGGTTTTTTAATGAAAGCGTTTGGTCTTTCAGTTGACCATTCCAAGCTCCTTGAAAGTTGACGACGTTGCCGTCACGTTGCCCGTCGACTTCAATTTTCTTACTCGCATCCCAACCGCTACCTGGCAGGCCACCCTGGAAAATTACCGCATGGAATTTACCTTTCCCGAGGTTGATGACATCAACGCCTAGCTTATCCGCCTGAAACTCGCCTTGCAGCCAGTATTCTTGGCCCGCGGCTTCAATCGTTAAGAAGGCTTCGGGTTCTGCGGGTTTGGCGTTGGGTGCATCCGCAGCTTTCAAGGCTGCGACGAAGAGGAAGAGGCTGAGGTATTTCATGAAGGGATGTCGGCAGTTTTATTAAAGAAACGAGGCTGGCAAAGGGTTTTAGTAGTCAGCGAGTCTATCGCGTGCTGAAGACGAGAACCTCAAAGGGGGCTAATTCTACGGTCGCTTGGTGGTCTGCGGGGATGGTTAACTCTTTAATCCGTTGGTCGCCGTAAGGCGTCTTTAAGGTCAGGGTAGTCTTTTGGGCAGTCGGGATATCAAAGACTGCGGTGCTTTCGAGTTCGATGGTCCGACTTTGGTCGTCAGGGTTGCGCAGCATTAACGTAGCTTCGTGGCTATTCCAGGCGGCATAACCATAGGGCTCTAGTTTGAGCGGATTGCCTCCAACCCAGTGTGCATCGCGTAAGACATCAGCGTGGGCGTGGGCCCATTTAGCAGACTCGGCTAACTGATCCCACGAAGTCGGCGTCATCATCGAAGGCGTGATATAAAGTTCTTGTAACGAAGCCCCATTGGCAAAGTAGGAGCGAATTTCATTTTTCAGGTTATTGCCTGATTTGCCGACCTTGTCGCCTTGGAAGGCTCGTCCGTGCACGATGCCGTGGTGCATGACTGAATTTAGAGGGTAGAGTGGGGAAGCTTGGACAAATTTTTGCCAACAGGAACCATCGCGGAACGTGAGCCACTTTTCGCGATCATCGCCTTTGCCGCTCCAGCCGACATCGGCAGTGCCGTTGCGCCAAGTGGTGTCGATGTGATTAAGCCAAAATGGCGATGGCCAGGTGCCGACGGTTACGTTGATAAACAGTTGGGGGTTTTCATGACGGAGGTGTTGGGCGACATCGAGCAGGGCCATGAAGTGGGGACTCACGCCTTCGCCAGCTTTATCCCATTTAAAGGCGTTGACGCCTCCCGTGCGCATTAATTCCAGACAACGGTTTTCAAACCACTCGTGATATTTGGGATAAGAAAGGTCGAGTTTGGCCCCCGGGGGAATGAGGCCCATTTTCTGGGCATGGGCCGTGCGTTCGTTGGCGCCACCGTAGCCGCCTAAAGGGGAAATCCAAATCGCCAAGTGGGCGTTATAAGCCGCGAATTTACTTTTCGTGCCTGCAAAGCCTTGCGGAAAACGTTTTGGGTTTTCGACCCACAACCCCTGATTAGGGACGTCCCAGCCATCATCAATCAAGTAGGCTTGGACGGGCACGCCGCGTTTTTTGACTAACTCACGATCATAGTCCTGCACCACTTGCAGCATCTTGGCTTCATCGACGCCATAACCCAAGTCATACCAACCATTATAGTGGAGAAAAGGTTGACTGGGTCGGGCACGTTCAAGTTCCAGATAGCGGAGAAAGCCCCGTCGTAATTGGCCTTCGGCGGCGATGCCCATGACGGAACCAAAGTGGTAAGTCTGCGTCGGTGAAATATCTAACGTGCAAGCAAAGGCGCTGCGAGCGTGCTCGGCGGTGACTTGATTTTCGGACCCTGGCATTTCGATGCCGAAGAAGAAACCATGCCCTGCGAGCGGGCAGCCAGGTACTTTGCCGATGGTTTGAGTTTGGGGGATTTGCACATCGAGGAATTCAATCCCGTAAAGCCGTTGGGTATTTTGGGGATTACTCAGTTGCAGCGTTTGGCGGAAGTAATTGGCCTCGTGATGTAATTCCGCAGACCATTGGGCTTGCAGACCAGAAGGGTGTTGGAGACGTGCCGTGATAGAAAAACCTTGAGCTACCCTTTGGATGGTGGGTGGACTTTGCAGGGAGAAACTTGACGCTGGTAAATCCCCTTGGGGGAATTCGGCGAAGTGGGGAGCGATGATTTGTTCGCCCTTTGCTGTCGTAATATTAAAAGTACCACGTTGATCGCGGACGCCGACGAGCAGGAAACGTTGGCCGTCTTCCCAAATGAGAGCCACGGCCGGAGACCAAGACATGGCACTATCAGTCCCTTTATCGATGCGCGCACTGAAGGGGTTGCTTCCATTCGTCCACGGGAACTCTTGAACCGTGGCACGGTTAGCCGCGGCTTTGAAGGTGAAGTCACGGGTCGTGTTAGGGGCTACGGTGACCTGGAGGATTCGACATTCTCCGAGTGAGCCGGCTTCGCCTCCGCTGTCCTTAGCTTCGGCTTTTAGGTTCATTTTTCCGACTCGAATCAAACGTGGGTTGCCCGGGAAATCACTGCGCGGAAAGCTCGCAATCTCGCCCAGTAATTTGCCAGCACGCGTCGCGCGGACAATTACCCGCTCAGGCGTAAGGCTGATTTCGACGGGAAAAGTGCCATCGCTGGGAGGGGTGGTTTGCGTGGTAAGACGAAACAGTTCAGTTCCGAGTTGCGGGAACGTTTCGCCCGTTAATTTATTGGTGAGTGCAGCTAGTCGCAAAACCTTGCCATCTTGTTGCCACGTCGCCGCTAAGGCATGGTTTTCTAAGGTGAAGGTTTGAGCCCGTTGTGTCGCATGAGCTTCGCCAGGAGCCGGGCCCGCGAATTCAAGAGCGGGGTTTTCGGCTAAGGCGACGAGGCCGCACCAAGCACTTGCGAATAAACAAATCCAGCGACGGGGCATGAACTTAGCATGCTGCCTAGGCTGCTGAGGGCAATCTTAGGAAATCGATATGGTCGGGCTGGAGAGATTTGAACTCTCAGCCTCTGCTACCCGAAAGCAGCGCTCTACCAGATTGAGCCACAGCCCGACGAGACTGGGCATCAAAACCTGCGTAGAAGGGGACTTCAACCCTTTATTAGGCTTTGAATGTCGGCCTTTAAACTAGGTTATTGGACTTTTTAAGTTTTAGCTTTAAGAAGTCTTATGTCCTTAACCATTCGTCGCTCTGCAGAACGAGGTTACGCTGATCATGGTTGGTTAAAAGCCCGCCACTCGTTCAGTTTTGCGGAGTATTACGACCCTCAACACATGGGCTTTCGGTCCTTGCGGGTTATCAACCAAGACATCGTGGCTCCAGGCTACGGCTTTCCGACACACGGTCATCGTGATATGGAAATTTTTACGTATGTCTTGGAAGGGGTAATTGAGCACCGTGACAGTATGGGCAATCACGCCCAATTACGTCCGGGGCAAATTCAAGTGATGAGTGCTGGTAGTGGGGTGAAGCACAGCGAGTTTAATCCCTCCGCTTCGGATCGCTTGCACCTGTTGCAAGTTTGGTTGCAGCCAGATCGATTGGGCTTGAAGCCTCGGTATGCAGAGTGGACCCCCACTCCCGAAAAATTAAAGGAGCCGAAGGTCTTGATTATTTCCCAAGATGGCCGCGAAGGTTCTGCTACGATTAGCCAAGATGCTTCGGTCTATCGCGTCATGGCTCCGGCGGGTAGTACATTCGAGCATCAACTCGCCGCGGGGCGTGGGCTTTGGCTGCAGTTGATCAAAGGAGAACTGGTTGTCGGCGACCAAACGTTAAATCCAGGTGACGCCGTAAGCACCGAAAAGTCTGGCAAATGGCAGTTTAAGGTGGGTCAAGAGGTGGAGGCGCTCCTTTTTGACTTAGGTTGATTTGCTTTTCTTTTAAAACTTCATCATCTTAGCAACATTCCCTATGAGCGCCCCACACATCCCACAAAAATCTCCCATCCCGGTTCTCGTGGAGGCCGGCAAAACTTACTATTGGTGTTCCTGTGGTAAGAGCCAAAGTCAGCCTTTCTGTGACGGGGCTCACAAAGGTTCGGCATTTTCTCCTGTGCCTTATAAGGCCGAGCAAAACGGCACGGTTTACTTCTGTGGTTGTAAGCACTCTAAGAAGGGTGCCCTTTGCGACGGTAGCCACAAGTCTCTCTAATTTTTTATCAACACACACTAAACTATGAAAATCGCCTCCCACATCGTTGCGGCCCTCCTTGGCCTCATCTTCGTCGTCTTCGGAATTAATTTCTGGGCACACTTTATTGCTGTGCCTCCTGCTCCAGAAGGCACTCCGGCGGCGGCTTTCTTAGGCGCAATGTACACCTCGGGTTACCTCGGCTTTGTTAAAGCCTTTGAAATCATCGGCGGTGCTTTGGTAATCCTTCCCCGCACCCGTAACTGGGGCTTGTTAATCATTGGGCCTATCGTGGTTAACATCGCGGCCATCCACCATTTCTTGTTTGGTGGTATCAAGGATCCGACCGTCATCTTCACCATCGTTGCCGTGCTCTTCTTGGCCTTTGTGGGTCGTAAGGGTTTCTGCTGCTTGGCATGCTGTGGTTCGGGTTGCTGCGGCGACAAGTGCTGCGGTAAGTCGGAAGGCGAGTCCAGCGGTTGCTGCTCCAGCAAGTAAGTATTAAAGTTATAAAACAAAAGGCCCGACATTCACGTCGGGCCTTTTTTGTGCCTCTGCGGTTAAATTTAACGCCGGCTTATTTGGATGCGGGCGTGTAATTAAACGCTGGGAAGGACTTGAGGGCTTGCTGGGTTTCTTCCGTCAGCGGGTAACCTAAGCTTGCGAAGAAAGGAGCCACATTGGCTTTGGCTAATTCTCCGTAGCGGACCACGAAGAGGTTTTGCAACGCGGCACGATTAGAGCCCTTAGGGGCTGGAGTCTTTTCGTAGGAGCGCAAAGTTTGGCGTAAGGGCTCCCAGCCATGGGCTTTGATCAATACGATGAAAGGAGCCAGTTGTTCGAACGGACCTAGGTTGGGCGGTGTACCCGTGCGCTTGGACATGAGTTCGTCGACGTTTTTGAGACTCCCGTGGCCTTGTCCGACGGGCTTACTTACCAGTTTCTCCATGCAGTAGAGCGAGAATAAATTACAGGTCACTTCCGTTTGGCCTTCGAAGGTCCAATCGGTGCGTTGGTGGTTGTGTCCCAACTCATGGAAGAAGCCCCAGTTGCCTTCTTTAGATAATTTAGCGAGGTCTACGATTTCATGTTCAGAAGGTTTGACCCAGCACATGAATGGGTAGCCGGAGTGCATGAAACCTGCCGAGATTTGTAAATCGGGCACCACGCGTTCGGGCGCGAGGCGGTGGAGCGCAACGAGGTCATCTTCGAGGCCAAGTGCTTTATCCCACCATTCTAAAAGAGCTTGGGGGTTTTCGAGTTTAACGACCTCGAACTTCCGGACGTGCAGGATGGCGTTTTTGCCGACGAGGGTGACCCAAGGAGCTGGGGCGTTCAGGGATTTTTTCCAGGACTCCGCATTATCTTTGCCGAGAACAAACGTCGGGGCGGCGACGGCATTGCTAAATTCAAGACTTGCCGATTCTTTAGCCTTGGCGGTGCTGGTCGCTTTTTTGGCTCCGTTTTGTACTTGGATGAAAATTTGGCCCCCGAAGGCATTAGCGATTTTGTTTTCACCAGCCTGCAGTGTAAACGTGCGCGAGAGGATCGGGAAACGAGTCCACTTATCCAATTTTAGTAAACCATCGCGATGGCAGCCTACGATAATACGCACCGTCCGACCTTCGGGGAGCGCCGTCGCTTTAACCGTGACGATTTCGCCGGGAGCCGCGTAGAGGCCGGTTTCTTGCCAGACATCGGCACTCGTTGCTAAATTAGGAGCATTGCCCGCGGCGGTGTCCCAGCGATGGATTAAGTTAGGATCGTAGTTCACCGAGGCTTGGATGCGCTCTTTGGCTTCGACGGCACCAGGGAAGATTTTCGCTCCAGGGTGAGCTGTGACCTCTTGAGGTGGCAACGCCATGTAAGCCTGAATTGCCTTGTTCAGTTCTTCGCGGTTAGCTTCACCCGCGGGGTTGAAAGGCATTTTAACTTGGGGGTTAATTTCGGCAGGGTTGATCGCGGCGACGGCGGAGATGAAGCCGCTTAATGCCAAGCACAGCAGGGAGGTGGAGAGGCGTTTCATATTAATATGACTTACTAAGAACGGTGCTTTTAGAGCACCGCCAGCGAAAAGATTTAAATGACTGAGACCGCTTATGAACGAGGTGCGATTAGCAACTCAGGCCTTAAGCGCCTTGAAGGATTTCCAGAGTGCAATCAGTAAGACAACTGAAAGGGCGAAACCAAAGGCGTAACCTGCAGGCCAAATCCAAGGAAGGTTCGGTTTCCAGGAAACGACCAGACCATAGGCGCAGAGACCTAAGCCGGCTAATAGAAAGCACAGCCGGAAAAAGAAGAGAATCAGAAGGACAGGGCGCACGAGAAGGAGCGAATTACTTTCCAAAAGATTCTAAAGCCGTTTTTTGGAAATCTCGGCGAATTTCACTGCCGTCTGAATTGGGTAAATCGACGCGTTGAATGAGCAAAAGGTAGATGCGTTGTTTGACTGGATCGAGCCAAGCTTGGGTACCATAAGCCCCGCCGTGACCATAACTCCCGGGGCTGAGACTCTCGGTGACGCCAGTGGGTTCGTGGACTAGGTGAAAGCCTAGGCCCATCTGCATCCCTGGGGTGAAGCTTACTTTGGGCATGTCTCCCAGCTGATTGCTGGTCATCAGCTGTAACGTGGAGGCAGCGAGGTAGCGGCGTCCGTGGCTTTCGCCGCCACGTAGAATCATTTGATAAAGTTTAATCAAGTCGCGGGCATTCGAGAATAAACCGCCTGCGGGCAGAGGGGTGCGTTGCCGGTTGTCGAGTGGGGTGCTGAAGCGGAAGTTTGTGGCTTCCACTAAGTGATCGTTTTCACGACGGTAAGGCTTAGCGAGTCGGGCTTGATCTTCCGCATCTGGCCAAAAGGAGGTATGACTCATACCAAGGGGCGTGAAGAAGCGGGCTTGAAGGAAATCGGCATAAGATTGACCGCTGATAACTTCAATCAAACGCCCGAGGGTATTCATGCCATTGTTGCTATAAGCCCACTTCGTGCCGGGTTCAGAGACCAAGGGTTGTTGGGCGTAGAACTCCACCATCTTTTCGAGGGGAAGCGTATCAACCGGCTGATTGGCGGCCGTCGGCGATGCTCCTGCTAAACCGCTGGTGTGGGTGAGTAAATCGCGGATGGTGATAGGACGCTTCGGACTAACGAGAGTTTTGGCTTGGAGTAATTTTTGTCCTTTGAAAACGGGGAGGTATTTTTCGATGGGGTCATCGAGGTTTAATTTCTTTTCTTCAACTAACATCATCACTCCCATCGCGGTGATCGGCTTAGTCATGGAAGCAATCCAAAAGACACTGTCCTTGCGCATCGAACGTTGGGCTTGGATGTCAGCTAAGCCAAATGCTTCGAGTGCTAAGGTTTTATCGGCGGAGGCGACGGCGGTGACGGCACCGGAGATTTGTGCTTCGTCGAGGTAGTTTTGGAGGGCGTAACTAAAGACGGCATTTTGTTCCTCGAGGCTTACCTCGGGCGTCTCGGCTGAGCTCGCGGGTGGGGTGGGCGTTTTTTTTGCACAACTGCACAGGCAGCACAGGGTCAAAAATACAATGCAATGAAAACGCATAGTGGGTAGACTCTGTTTGTAGCATGGTCGCAGGGGGAGTCAATGAGCCGAGTCATATGACAAATATTGCCATCGCCGTCTAAAACTTCACGATTCCCGGCACCCCCATGCGATTGCTGCGTCACCTTTACGTCCAAGTACTCCTCGGTATTGCCTTGGGGGTGTTAGTGGGGGTGGTTTGGCCTGAGGTCGGGGTCACCTTGAAGCCCTTGGGCGATGCCTTTGTCTCCCTGATTAAAATGCTCGTGACCCCAGTGATTTTTTTGACCGTCGTGGTCGGGTTAGTTTCGAAAGACAACTTACCCAAAGCGGGTCGGATTGGTTGGCGGGCGTTGCTTTACTTTGAAATCGTGACGACCTTAGCCCTCATCATTGGTTTGGTGGTCGCTAATGTTTTTAAACCGGGCGAGGGCGTGCATGCGGTTTTAGATGCGAAGGATGTGCAAACAGTCGCCGGCTATACCGCGACGGGCTCGAAGCAGGGTTTGGTTGATACCCTCGTTCATATTATTCCTAACACCTTTTTCTCCGCCTTCGTGGAAGGGAATACCTTGCAGATTTTATTAATCGCCGTGCTCTTTGGCATCGCCCTTTCCAAATTAGGTAAAACCGCCGAGCCTTTAGTACATACCTTACAGAAGCTCTCGGAGGTTTGTTTCGGCATGGTCAAGTTGGTCACCTACTTGGCCCCCGTAGCGGCTGCGGCAGCGATGGCTTTTACGGTGGGCAAGTATGGCTTCCATACCCTCAGTCACTTGGGCCAACTCATTCTATGTGTCTATCTCACCACCGGGATCTTCATCTTTGTGGTCTTAGGAGCCCTTGCGTATTGGGCGGGTTTTAGTTTGTGGAAGATTTTGCGCTACTTGCGGGAGGAAATTTTAGTGGTCATCGGGACGTCTTCTTCAGAGTCGGCGTTGCCTCGACTGATGGAAAAATTAGAAAAAGCTGGGTGTCATCAGTCTTCGGTAGGGCTCTTAGTGCCAGCTGGGTATTCGTTTAACCTCGATGGAACGTGTATTTATTTAACCATGGCGGCTTTGTTCATCGCCCAAGCAACGCAGACCCCGTTAACCCTCGGACAACAAATCAGTCTATTATTAATTTTACTGGTCACCTCTAAAGGAGCGGCTGGCGTTACGGGCAGTGGTTTAATCACGCTGGCAGTGACTTTAAGCACCGTAGGTACCATCCCGGTAGAAGGTATCGCTTTAATTTTAGGGGTGGACCGCTTTATGTCGGAAGCACGAGCGGTGACTAATTTTATTGGTAATGCCGTGGCTACCTTCGTGATTTCACGTTGGAGCGGGGATTACGATAAAAGCTTGGGTCGAGCTGTTCAGCGTTAACTCAGCCTTCGTCAGTCAGAAACTGTGGGTGGCGTAGGATTTTTTCAGCCCAAACTTGCTGAGCTTCGGCGGAAAGACCTTCGGGGAATTGCGCGGACGATCGTTGCCACTTTTTGAGCCAAGCCTGATCGAGTAAGGGGTAGGGGCAGGGCGTTTTGAAACCAGGTGTCAGGGCTACAATGGTTTCCTTTTTAACACCCGTGCTTTGTCCTAGTGCCACGTAGAAGCCTGCTCCGAGTAAGGCGACGCGTACGGCCGTAGAAGCTGAATAGGTAAAAAGTTCGGCCGGCTTGGTGGCATCGCAAAGGTTATACAACTTTTCAAATGCGCTCGGTTGCCAGCAGGCGGTGTCAGTCTTGTGGGAGAAGAAATCAAAGAAAATTAAATCTGGCTTGGCGCTGACCATCGGAGCGAGGTCCCAGAAATCGCCCACTTTTAATTCCCACGTCAGACCTTTGAATTGTCGCGACGCCCATTGATAGCGTGCCAGTAAGGCATCAGGGGCGGAGTGACGGAGGTAGGTGAAACGATTTTTATGGGTGATAGCCAGGCGGAGAGAATCGAGGTCGTTCTCAAAACTCACTAAGTGCATAGGACGCACAGGGCCCTCGGTGGCGGCGGCCTCGTAGGCTTGAATCGCCGCCATGGCATTGGCAGCGGCCCCTAGGCCCAAATCCCAGATGATGAGCGGCGATGCTTGGGCGGGGTCTTCTTCGGCCGAAAGTTTAAGACGCTCTTGGAGGCGTGATTGGTCCACATACAGTGCCTTGGCTTCTTCCAACGGCGGTGTGTGTGAGTGCATGATTTCCCCCGAAGAAATTTGACGAATACTTGCAAAGCCCGCTTCGGCGAGGTGCACCTCGTAGTTCCCCAGTTGGCGTGGGCGCCGCTCTTTGCCCACTTTGGGGTGCACCGCAGGGTTATCGAGATCCTCGCCCTGTAAATATTGGCGCCGCTCGTGGTAGAGGGAGAGAAAACGATCTTCTAGGATGCTCGCACGAATGTCCCGCATCAGTTGGTGGTAGAACCAAATGTTATGTCGACCTAGTAACGTCCACCCGAGGGGCTCTTGCGTTTTGGTGAGATGGTGTAAATAGCCTCGCGAGTATTTTTGACAGACGGGGCAAGTGCAGGAGGCGTCGATTTTTTCGTCGGAGAATTTATACACCGAGCGACGAAGTTGTAGAATCCCCCGCGAGGTGAAAGCAGTGCCAAATTGGGCAACCTTGTTCGGGATAATACAATCAAACATATCAACCCCGCGGTGTACGGCTTCTAATAAATCGAGGGGCGTGCCCACGCCCATGAGGTAACGTGGCCGATCTGCGGGAAGCATATTGGCGGCGATTTCGCACATGTCTTCCCGTTCGTGTTTTTCTTCGCCTACCGCGAGACCGCCGATGGCAAAACCATCGAACGGCAATTGTGTCAACCCGTCGGCACTCTGTTTACGGAGGTCGGGGTAAAGTGCACCTTGGACAATCGCGAACATCGATTGCGGAGAGTCGCCTCGGGCGAGCAGGCTGCGTTTGGCCCAACGTTCGGTGATTTGTAGCGCCGCCAGCGCCGTGGCTTTATCCGCCGTTGAGGGGATGCATTGATCCAGCACCATCATGATATCGCTTCCGATAGCCATCTGCGTTTGGATGCTGATTTCCGGGCTTAACAATAATTTCTGCCCATCGACGTAGCTGCGAAACTCCGCTCCTTCTTCTGCCATTGAGCGTGCGTGTGGCAGGGAGAAAATTTGGAAACCTCCAGAATCGGTGAGTACGGATTTTTCCCAGCCCATGAAGCGGTGAATCCCGCCAAAATGTTTAAACACTTCGGGACCTGGGCGGAGCAACAGGTGGTAGGTGTTAGCTAGCAGGATTTGAGAACCCGAATCGAGGAGTGTTTCTGTGGTTTGGGCTTTAACCGTGGCTTGCGTGCCGACCGGCATGAAGAGCGGCGTTTTGACCTCGTTGTGTAGCGTTCGGAACGTGGCGGCACGAGCACGCGAGCCGCTGGCGACGGCTTCGAGTTTAAAGTTCAGGCGCGAGGCTGACATGCAGTCCTTATCGGTAGGTGGCTATGTCCCGCTTGTAAAGGCATGATGCGAGGGTATAGCCCTTCATTGCAGCCCTTAACGTAACTGGTCATCCGGTTACAGCGCTTAACAGGTTAGTTCCCCAAGCCCGTTGGACTTAGGTAACTAGCCTGAGAGGCCTCAGGTTGTTTAAAGGCTACAGAGTCTCCGACTAGCTGAGTCGATTGGCCGCACAAACGAGGGCTTTGAGTCCGGCAAGCTCGATGTTGGGGTCGATCCCACAACCCCATACCGTGCGACCGTCTTGGCTTTGTAAAGCAACGTAGGCGGCAGCGAGGGACTCTGAGCCCGCAGAAAGGGCATGAGAGCGGTAGTCTTTTAATTTAAAATCAGCCCAACCTTGTTTCGCTAAGGCGTGTACGAGGGCACTGATGGGGCCATTGCCTTCGCCTTGAAGGGTGTATTTCTGGTCGCGGTAGAGTACATCCGCTTGGCAACGGACCGATTCTTTAGAAAGCGTTTCGGTTCGGAAGTCCAGCAGCGCTAAAGGCCGTGAGACATTGACGAATTCAGCCCGGAATTTATCCGCAATTTCCTGCGGTGAAAGTTCTTTGCCTAATTTATCGGCGTATTGCCCGATCAAGTTGCCCACTTCGGGGTGCATGAGTTTAGGTAAGTCGAAACCAAACTCGCGATCGAGTACATAGGCCACTCCACCTTTGCCGCTTTGCGAATTGATGCGGATGATGGCTTCGTATGAACGACCAATATCCATGGGGTCAATCGTCAGGTAGGGTACATTCCAGAGGGCATCGGTGCCTTGTTTAGCTCGGCGATCCATGCCTTTTTTAATCGCATCTTGGTGCGACCCCGAGAACGCCGTGAAGACTAAGTCGCCGCCGTAAGGGTGGCGCTCGTGGACGCTCATGCGTGTGCAACGCTCGTAGACTTCGCGGATTTTGGGCAGGTTGCTGAAATTGAGGTGCGTCTCAATTCCATGTGAAAACATGTTTAAAGCTACCGTCACGATGTCGAGGTTGCCAGTGCGTTCGCCATTACCGAACAACGTGCCCTCGACGCGGTCGGCACCTGCCAGCAAGGCCAATTCTGTAGCGGCCACGCCCGTGCCCCGGTCATTGTGCGTGTGCAGTGAAATCACCGCCATGTCACGGTTGCTGAGGTGGCGGCAGAACCACTCGATCTGGTCGGCATGCGTATTAGGCGTGCCCGCTTCGACCGTCAGGGGTAAGTTGAGGATGATTTTGCGTTGGGCCGAGGCACCCCAAGCTTGGGCGACGGCTTCGCAAACTTGCAGCGCATATTCTGGTTCCGTGAGAACGAAAGTCTCAGGGCTAAATTCCAACTGCCATTCGGTTTGAGGGAGTTGGCTGGTTAATTCGCGAATTAATTTCGCGCCTTGGACTGCCATCTCGAGCACTTGTTCTTTGGATAGACCGAAGACAATCTCACGCTGTGCTGGATTGGTGGGCGTATAGAGGTGGACGATGGCTCGACGGGCTCCTTGTAACGAGGCGATGGTGCGACGAATTAAATGTTCGCGTGCTTGGACGAGGACTTGGACGGAGACATCGTGGGGAATCAAATCCTTTTCAATTAACTCGCGGGTGAAGTTGAATTCCGTGTCCGAGGCGGAAGGGAAGCCGATTTCGATTTCTTTAAACCCAATTTCGCAAAGCAGACGGAACATCTCGTGCTTCTCGGCCACACTCATCGGGATGGCGAGGGCTTGGTTGCCGTCGCGGAGGTCGACCGAGCACCAGCGGGGGGCGTGGGTGATTTGGGCGTCGGGCCAGCGACGATCAGGAAGGCGGACCGCTTGGAAGGGTCGGTATTTAGGCTGAACTTGGGCCATGGGGGTCGAGAAAGGTAGGAGAGAGGGAGGGGGCAGGCGAGCGTGCTTTGGTAGCGAAGTTATAAAATAAAAAACCCACCTGGAAGTCCGGGTGGGTTGTCAAAAGGAAGCAAAACCCGGACTTAGGCGTCTGGCTTGGTCTTTGGAAGCTTGGTCACGCGCTTGATGTCCTTGAGGGCACCGCGTTTCTTCAATAATTCCACGCGCTCAAAGCGCTTGAGGACATTGCGCTTGGCTCCCGAGGAGGCGGCGCTGGATTTAAAACTGTTATGCTGAGTCATGGCCAGGAAGGTCGTTAGGGATTGGAGCAAAGGGTCTCAGGGGCGGGGGGCAAGGTTAAAAGCAGGTGTTTTAGAGGGAGTTTTTGACCTCTAAACGGGGCAGGGGCGTAGGTATTGAGCAGAGGCGTCGCGGTTAGGGGCTTGATGGTCAGAAGGCGCAAGGTAACAAGAGGTTATGGCCCGTGCTTACCCCGATTACATTGTCGGTCGGAAAAAATCACACGTGGAGAGCCGTTTTTTGGAAAGGCTCATCAGGGAGTTGCCCGACAACTATGTTATTCTGCCAAGTTTGGAAATAGCACCGCAGGAAGGTATCTCCGAGAGCGAAGCTGACTTTATTGTGCTACATAGTCGGGGACGACTGTTATTAGAAATAAAAGGCGGGCAGTGGAAGCGAGAGTTGGGAGCTTGGTATCGTTTAGACCACGGGCAATGGGTGGCGGAATGGAAGTGTCCTTTTCACCAATGTCGGACTAATTCCTATTCCATTCGCAATCAGGTACGCGAAGCCTTTCCCAAGGACTCCCTTGAGGCTAAGTCGCTCTTTGGGCGAGCGGTGGTATTTCCTAATTTCGTCGCCACCTTCACGACGGGAGAGTTCGCGAACGAAATGTTTTTAGATCAGCAAGATTTAACGGGCGAAGGCAGTTTGCTCCATGCCTGCGAAAGGCTTTTTGATTTTGCAGAGGAGCAGTATCGACTGGCCCGGCAGAAAAAAGTAGTCGAAAAGGCCGAGAAACAAGAGAAACGATTAGCTAAAACGGAAGGCCGGGAGGCTCGGGAGATTCAGCCACCTCCGTTGGAGAGCTTTGAACTTCCGGCGACGCTGACAATGGAGCAAGTGATGAATGTCGCGCGGGCATTGCGTCCGGATATCAAACCAGTTGCCAGTCTTTCAGTCGCTGACCTAGAGCAGGTTTTGCGACAACTTTCGAAATCTCAATTGCGAGTCCTCGATACTGTGGAGAAGAGCAAGCGTCTGCGGGTCTTGGGTGGGCCGGGTTCTGGGAAAACCTTGTTAGCGTTTGAATCGGCCCGTCGCGCTTTAGCCGATCAAGCCCAAGCTAAGGTTGGTTTGGTATGTTTTAATCGCAGCTTAGGAGGTTTCTTGGCGGACGTTGCAAGGCAGGAGAAAATGGCCAATGTGCGGGCAGGTTCCTTCTACACGCACATCGATGCATTATTGGGAGCTGAAACGGAGGTGCAGGCTGAAACGGAATATTATACCCAACGGGTAAGCCAAGCGATTGCCCAAGCACGCCAACTTCCCGAAACGGAAAAATTTGACGTGCTCATCGTTGATGAGGGGCAGGATTTTCGGGATAGTTTGCCCCGACTACAATTGCTTGATGCCTTGCTTAAAGGAGGATTAGCCAAAGGTCGCTGGCGTTGGTTTGAAGACCCGAATCAGTATTTAAGTCCTCCCGCGGTATCACAGCCTGAGGAACTTCTCCAAGAGCTGAATGAAGTCATTGATGATGCAGGAGTAACCGAGGTGACTGGTAATTGGCGCAATACCGAGGAGATTATCGAACGTGCTTGTGCGGCTTTGGGGGTCGCACATGAAACTGATGACTTAGGGATGCACGGTCCTAGGGTGGAAAGTGCAGTCTATCAACCCGGCAAAGAGTTAGCCCTCTTGGAGGCCGTTTTAGCCAAGCATGTTTCGAAAGAAATTAATGACGGAAAATATGCGGCTTCTAATGTGGTCATTTTAAGTATGCGCGGAGGGCATAAGGCCTTGTTTGAGGGCGTAGCGGAATTAGGAGGGTTTGCCTTGGAGCCTTATGACGTGACCAAACCAGCCTCTCCTGGTGTGGTGCGTACTTCTTCAGTTTATAAATTTAAAGGCATGGAGTCGCACGTGGTCATCCTTGTTGATGTCGATCACTTAGACGATGAGCGCACCCGCCGTAAGGCTTACGTGGGGATGACGCGGGCCCGTTATAAACTTATTATTTTGGGAGCGGCGGCCCCTTTGCAGCAGATTTTTGCCGTCTAGACGACCCGAAGGCTTAACGCACTAGACAGGGTTTCTTTGGATCAAACTTCCAGTTGGGCAGGAGGAACTGCATGGCCACCGCATCGTCGCGGGCTCCGCTGGGGAGTTTTAAGTAAAGATCGTGGGCTGCGGCGAGTTGGTTTGGGTCGATGGTAATACCGAGTCCTGGTTGTTGGGGCACGCGGACTTTGCCCTGTTTAATTTGGAGCGGGTCGCGGGCTAAGCGTTGGCCCTCTTGCCAAATCCAGTGCGTGTCCATGGCGGTGACTTGGCCTGGCGCAGCGGCTCCGACATGGGTGAACATCGCGAGCGAGATATCGAAGTGGTTGTTCGAGTGAGAGCCCCAAGTGAGTCCGTGCTTTTGGCAAACCTCGGCCACCTTGACCGAACCTTCCATGGTCCAAAAATGTGGGTCAGCTAAGGGGATGTCGACGGCTTGTAATTTTAAGGCATGGCCGAGCTGACGCCAGTCGGTAGCAATCATGTTGGTCGCTGTGCGTAAGCCCGTGGCTTGGCGGAACTCGGCCATGATTTCTCGTCCCGAGAAACCCGCTTCTGCACCGCAAGGATCTTCAGCGTAAGCGAGGACGCCTTTTAATTGACGTCCATAGCGAATGGCTTCGCTCAGCGACCAAGCTCCATTGGGATCAAGGGTGATTTGTGCTTCAGGAAAACGGCGGGCGAGTGCTTGGATAGCGAGCACTTCTGACTCCCCGGCGAGCACGCCTCCCTTTAATTTAAAATCTTGGAAGCCATAACGCTCTTGGGCGGCTTCCGCTTGGCGGACGATGCTTTCGGGGGTGAGGGCTTCTTCGTTGCGTAGGCGATGCCACGCGATGGCGGAGGTGGCTTCATCGCGGTAGGCTAAGGTCGTTTTCTTGCGATCGCCGATGTAGAATAAATAACCCAACATCTGCACCTCGGAGCGGAGTTGACCTTGACCGAGGAGGGCGGCCACCGGAACTTGGCGGTGTTGGCCGAGTAAGTCGAGGAAGGCAGCTTCGAGGGCGGTTACCGCATGAATGGTAATGCGCAGGTCGAAAGTTTGTAGTCCGCGCCCGCCCGCATCGCGCTCGGCAAAAGTTTGATTCACTTGCTCAAGAAGGGAGCGAAAATCTCCGATTGGCTTACCCAATAATAGCGGTTTAGCATCTTCGATGGTTTGACGGATTTTTTCACCACCGGGGACTTCGCCGAGTCCCGTATGTCCGGAGTTATCTTTGAGGAGGACGATATTGCGGGTGAAAAAAGGGCCGTGGGCACCGCTCAAGTTGAGTAACATGCTATCATGACCGGCGACGGGGATAACTTGCAATTCGGTGATGAGAGGGGTCGACATAGAGACGTTTTAGGAAGTTGGAGCGTTGCGAGTGTTTTTGGTCCAGAAGACGAGGACAGCGGCGAGGATGGAAGTGATGGTCAGACCATAGAGTCCACCTTGAATCGAACCTGTGTGGGTTTTGAGCCAACCGAAAGTATAGGGGGCCACAAAGCCTCCAAGGTTACCGAGGGAATTGATCAGGGCGATGACTCCGGCGGCGATGCGGAAGTCGAGGTAGCCTTGAGGGATGGGCCAGAAGAGCGAAGCGGCAGATTTAAAGCCTAGGGCGGCGAAGCAAATGGCCACGTATGCAAAGACCGCATTGCCAGTCGTGGCGAGGTACATGCCCAGGGCCGCAATCAGCAAGGCGGCGGCAACCCAAGCTTGGGGATGTCGCCAGCGACTTGCAGCCAAGGCCGCAAAGTACATACCGATGATGGAGATTAACCAAGGTAGCGAATTCAGCCAGCCCACTTGGCTTTCGGTTAGTTGTCCCATTTGCCGAATGATGCTGGGCAGCCAAAACGTCGCGGCGTAAATAGTTAGCTGAATGGCAAAATAAATTCCGCAGAAGAGCAGGATTTGCCAATCCAGCAACATTGCTAAAGTCACACGGGGACGTGTCCCGGCATCTTGGGTGCTTAAGGATGTTTGGAGGGCTGACTTTTCTTCGGTCGAAAGCCATGTGGCCGCTTGGTAGTGTGTATCGAGCCAGTACCACGTCACCACCGCCATCACGACGGAAAAGATGCCTTCAATGCCTACCATCCATTGCCAACCTTTGAAGCCAAGACCATGGCAATGTAATAACATCCCGGAAAGCGGTCCGGAGAGAATGGAGCCGATGGCGGAGCCGCTGAGGAAGATTGCCATCGCTTTGCCGCGTTCCGATGCCGGGAGCCAGCAGGTTAAATAAAAAATCACGCCTGGGAAGAAGCCAGCTTCCGCTGCTCCGAGGCAAAAGCGTAACCCGTAGAAAACCGAAACATCGTGGACCAGAGCCATTGAGGCGGCGAGGAGTCCCCAGATGAGGGCGATGAAAGCGAGCCAACGCGGGGCGCCGATTTTTTGCAGGATGAGGTTCGAAGGGATTTCGAAGAGCGCGTAACCGATGAAGAATAGGCCTGCCCCCAAGCCGTACGCCTCGTCGTTTAAGCCCGTTAAATCGGTCTGTAACTGCTCTTTGATAAAACTAATATTAACGCGGTCGAGGTAGTTGACCACGAACATCACCAGGAACAGGGGCAGGACGCGCCATTTGATTTTGGCCACAGCCGTGTCGAGATTGGAAGCAACGGCGGGCATCGCGCGGCGGACTTACTGCGGACCGAGAACCTGCATTAACTTCGCTAAACTGGCGGCCTCTTCGGAAGTCAGGTCAGTGAGCGGGGCTCGCACGGGACCCGCATCGTGTCCGGCAATTTTGGCCCCTGCTTTGATAATACTCACCGCATAGCCAGCTTTGCGATTACGCAGTTCTAAATAGGGCAGGAAGAAAGTATCCAGCAGTCGATTGACCGTAGTGTGGTCGTTACGACTCACCGCTTGGTAGAATTCGACCGCGGTTTTGGGAATGAAATTAAAGACTGCCGAAGAGTAGACTGGCACGCCCATGGCTTTGTAGGCCATCGCGTAGACTTCTGCGGTGGGCAGACCGCCGAGGTAACTGAGGCGATCGCCGAGTCGACGGCGAATCGAAACCATCAGTTCAATTTCACCGAGGCCGTCTTTGTAGCCGATGAGGTTAGGGCAGGCGGCGGCGAGTTTTTCGAGGTGATGAGCTTGGAGTCGGCAAACATTCCGATTGTAGACGATGACACCGATTTTGACGGCTTTGCAGACTTGTTCAACGTGGGCAGCTACTCCGTCTTGATGGGCTTCAGAAAGGTAGTGCGGTAGTAAAAGAATGCCTTTGGCGCCGAGCCGTTCGGCCTCTTGGGCGTATTGAATGGCCACGCGCGTGGGACCGCCTGCACCAGCGAGGATAGGGACGACGCCTTGGCAGGTTTGGACGGCGGTGCGGATGATTTGCGAATACTCGGTTGGCTCGAGGGAGAAAAACTCACCCGTGCCCCCTGCCGCGAACAAGGCCGTGGCTCCATAAGGGGCGAGCCATTCCAGACGGCGGGCATAAGTGTCCGCACGAAAATCCCCGTTAGGTGCAAAGTCAGTAATGGGGAAGGAAAGTAAACCCGAGGAGATAGTCTGTTTTAGTTCTTGGGGCGACATAACAAAGGGAAACTTAAAGTGGGCAGAGGATTGGTGACTGGCAAGCGTTCCTGAAAAGGCTAGAAATCAGGGTGAAAGTTGGGCGATGAGTTTTAAGGTTTCTTGTGGGTTTTGATGGGTGCCGGCCGCACTCTGAAGTCCAGGCGGTAGTTGATCGAGGGCCATCGCTTTTAATTCGGTCAGACGATTTTTTAAATTTTCGAGGGGACCGAGTGGAGCCGAAGCTTCGGCCCAGACATCGTAGACAGCGATGACTTGGCCCGGCTCATCGCCATCGACTTCGCCTTCACCCACTTCATAGCCACAGTCGAGTAATTCGTCCCAGACATTAGCGTCGATTTCAAAAAGATCCTCGAGCGAGTAGAGGCGCAGTCCAGCCATCCATTGGTCCAAGAGCGTAAAGGCGGCTCGGTGGTCGTCGTGAATTTCGGTGAAGGTGGTGTTAATGCCCACGGCAATGAGCATTTGCCCCTCGACGACTTCGCCGATTTTTGGGCCATCTAGGTTTTCAGACATTTCGGACATAAGTAAATTTGTGTTTGGTTGGATGAGGGAGGCGATGGAAAAGAGGCTGGAAGATATTAGGGGTCTAAGCTTCAGCCGACATCGCTTGGCCAGCGAGAAAGCCAGTTGTCCAAGCGTTTTGAAAATTGAAGCCGCCTGTGACGCCGTCGACATCGATGACTTCGCCTGCAAAGTAGACATGGGGGCAGCAGCGGCTCTCCATCGTTTGAAAATTGATTTCAGAAAGTTTCACGCCACCGCAGGTTACGAATTCATCTTTATAGGTGCTCTTGCCCTGAACTTGGAAAGAGGACTGATGGAGCATTTGGCAGAGGTTTTGTAGCATGGCGTTGCTCACGTGAGCCCAAGGCGTGGTTAAGGGAACGCCCCGATGGGTTAAAAGACGTTCCCAAAGCCGCTGGGGTAACTCTACCGGGCTAAAGGTGTTAATTTGTTTACGTGGCTGCGTTTGGCGTAGGTCGCTGAGGTGGGACTGTAAGGCCGTCGGCGTTAAGGAGGGTACCCAGTTTACGTGCAATTCGAAGGCGTAATTTTTTTCGGCCAAGATGCGAGCACCCCAAGCAGAGAGTTTTAGAATCGCGGGACCGCTTAGGCCCCAGTGGGTAATCAGCAACGGACCTTCGGAGGTTAATTTGGTCCCGGGGATTTGCAGGGCGACTTTTTCGACGGAGAGTCCCGAGAGGTCGGTGAGGCGACTATCTTGAATATTAAAAGTAAATAACGAGGGCAGTGGGGGAATGATGGTGTGACCCAAGGTCGCGGCGATGGTTAGGCCTGCCGATGATTTATTGCCGCCCGTGGCAAAGAGGACTCGATCCGTCAGCACCGTTTCGCCCGTAGTGAGTTGTAATTGCAAGCCAAGGGCGGAGCGCGTTAGCGAAGTTACGCCCGTGTTGAGGCGAATTTTCACGCCGGCAGCCCGGGCGGCTTGTAGCAGGCATTCAACGATACTACTAGAATCATCCGAGATGGGGAACATGCGCCCATCGGCTTCGGTTTTAGTCGCCACGCCGCGCTCTGCGAACCAAGCAATCGTATCGCGGGGTTGAAAACGGTGGAAGGCTCCGAGTAATTCCCGTCCCCCACGAGGGTATTTTTCCGCCAAGGTGCGGGGTTCGAAGCAGGCATGGGTTACGTTGCAACGCCCGCCCCCAGAAATGCGTACTTTAGCCAGTAAGTGGGAGGTCGCCTCGTAGAGGGTCACTTCGCCCCGACCGCGCAGTCTTTCGGCACAGGTGATGGCGGCGAAGAAGCCTGCGGCTCCGCCTCCGACAATCGCAATACGTCTGGAAACTGACACATCCGCCACGCTGAGGGGGTGACTGGGTATGTCAAAAGGTAAGAATCAAGGTGGCAACTTATCTATAAACAGTTTGTCTAAAATTCTCATGGACCTCGTGAAAAAATGCCTCGTCGTGTTGCTGGCTGTTTGGGGTGGAGGTGTGCTGGCGGCCCCTGTAGAGCCGCTTTTTCAGAAAGATAATTTAGTGGCGTGGTGTATTGTACCTTACGATGCCAAGCATCGTAACGCAGAGGAGCGTGCGGTGATGTTGGAGCAATTAGGAATTCATAAGTTTGCTTATGACTATCGCCCCGAACACATCGCTCATTGGGAGGAGGAGTTGGCGGCGTTGGAAAAGCACCACATCGAATTAGTCGCTTGGTGGTTTCCAACCGAGTACAATGAGGAAGCCAAAGCCGCGTTAGCTTTGTTCAAGAAGCACGCCCTTAAGCCTCAACTTTGGGTGACAGGACATGGCGGCAGTGTGCAGGTCAAGGATGCGACTGAGCAGGCCGCACGCGTGGTGCAGGAAGTAAAGCGACTAAAACCCATTTGCCTCGCGGCCGCCGAGATTGGTGCTAAGGTGGGACTCTATAATCATGAAGAATGGTATGGTGAGCCCGAGAATCAGTTACTGATTTTAAAGGCCCTCCAAACTGAGGGGGTAAATAATGTCAGTTTGGTTTATAACTTTCACCATGGGCAT
>Ga0214172_1000276_pt1 | contig 26244 bp, 30 predicted proteins | sample TroBogEpilimnion_29_FD_153010 | JGI IMG/M metagenome (GOLD analysis project Ga0214172, IMG submission 153010) | Freshwater microbial communities from Trout Bog Lake, WI - 12JUL2007 epilimnion | ecosystem: Environmental > Aquatic > Freshwater > Lake > Epilimnion/Euphotic zone | place: Trout Bog...
GTGATAGTAGAGATATCGATTTATCAATATTAAGTCCCAATCGCTTATCTAAAGAGCTATTTGAAAAACTTTGGAAAATGCACGGGGGGATTATTGAAGGCAATTTTAAAAATACATATCAAAAGGTTACTGATACAGATAAGCTGTATGAGCATCAATCAAGGCCTTTAAGTCTTGTAGTGAGAGATATAAATAAATATAGCCAAAATCTAATTGCTAGGAATTTATTACTCACCATGCTCGCAGAAAATAGTGGCTCTCCAATTGCTGAAAATGAAGCAGGAAGGTTTGCTAAAGAGTTTTTGATAAAGCAAAAATTGAAGCTTAATTCTCTTGAGATGGATAATGGTGCCGGACTTTCAAGAAATGCGAAAATAAGTGCAGAAGATTTATCTTTCTTATTAGAAAAAGCATATAGCGGTCTTTATATGCCTGAATTTATTGCATCGCTTCCAAATATAGGTATTGATGGTACTTTGAAAAACAGAGGAAAAAAATTATCTGTTTCTAAGCATGCTTATTTAAAAACCGGTAGTATCAAAAATGTTAGTGCTATTGCCGGATATATTTTTGATAAAAATAACGATATAAAAGTTTTTGTATTTATGGCGAATGACCCCAAGGCAAATGAATCATCTAAAATACAAGATGATCTAATTGATTGGGCCTATCTTAATTGAACTTGAGGAAGTGTTAATATGCGATATACAAACGTGATTAAATCTATCTTAGCTTTTAGCATCATTTTATTTAATGTTGATTTGGCGTCTGCTGAATTACAAATCTCACAAAAGGAAATAAAATTGGAAAAAAATATTACTTCATTAATTATTAAAGATACCGTTCTAGGAAATGGGCGGCAAGCCGAAAAAGGCCTGGCTGTGACAGTTCATTACACAGGTTGGTTATATGATCCGAATCAAAAAGACGGCAAAGGTAAAAAATTTGATAGCTCACTAGATCGTAACGATCCTTTTGTATTCAATTTAGGTGGTGGTCAAGTGATTCGAGGCTGGGATGACGGGGTGGATGGCATGAAAATTCATGGCAAAAGAACGCTCATCATTCCTCCGGACATGGGTTATGGTTCTCGCGGCGCTGGCGGTGTAATTCCTCCGAATGCTACTTTAATTTTTGATGTTGAGTTGCTCGGAGTTAAATAATGAAAGCCAGAGTCAAATGGATCGAAAATGTATGTTTCATAGGCGAATCCGAGTCTAACCATTCAGTGATTCTTGATGGCCCTGAAGAGCTGGGTGGCAGAAAACTAGGTATGCGGCCTATGGAGATGCTGCTCATAGGCATGGGTGGGTGTACATCATTTGATGTAGTCACGATCCTAAAGAAATCAAGACAAGCTATTAGTGATTGTTATGCTGAAATTGAAGCTGAAAGGGCCGAAACAATCCCTAAGGTTTTCACTAAGATCCACATTCATTTTGTGTTGAAGGGGAAAGACTTGGATAAAGATCAAATAGAGCGTGCGATTAAATTGTCTGCTGAAAAATATTGTTCGGCATCCATTATGCTATCTAAGTCAGTCGAAATTACACACGATTTCGAAATTAAAGAAGACGCTTAAACAAATAATTAATTTTTAATTATTTTTAAATCAAGAGACTCTTCATTTTCCATCACGGAAAGAAGGCGATCAATGTTTGGATGCTTGCCAGGATTTTTTTCTGCGTCTTCAGTATGTTCCGAATATAGATCAAGACCTTCAATTGCAGCATCTAATGTAATAGCACCAAAGAGTTTCCAGAGATGCTGATAGACTTTTATGGAGCCTTGGCTTCCTGGTTTATTTTCGATAGTACCTATCAAAGAATTATTTCTATAGATCTCGATACGATCAATATGATCTGAATCGTCGAGCGTTAATAGAATGTCATTAAATTTTTGCATCAATTAAATTTTTGCAGAAAGTGTTGTCATCACTTTTGATGTTAATGACATGGCTTTTTTGACTTGATGAGGCAATTCAATACCACCGAGTTTTTTTGCCTTGATTGCATGTTGCTCTTCATCATCCGCCATTACTTCTAATATTTTATTTGTCTTAAGATCTTTTTTAGAAATTTTGTTTAGGTGGCCTGTTAAATGTTGTGTTACTTGTCGTTCCGTTTCAGCTAAAAAACCTAAGTTATATTTTTCACCTAAGGCGCTTGCAAAAGATCCCATTAAGAAAGAGCCCGTATACCAGATAGGATTGAGAAGGCTTGTTTTGCCTCCTAATTCATGGATTCTAGAGTTGCACCAATCAAGGTGATCGATTTCTTCTTTGGAAGCTTTTTTTAAAGATTCTGCCCCTTCACCATAGGGATTAAAAAGAAGTTGTCCGCTATATAAAGCTTGAGCACAAACTTCACCTGCGTGATTAACGCGCATCAATTCGATTGTGCGTTTTTTTTCTTCCGGAGTTAATTCGGTGTCTTCAATGTGAAGATCGGGTCTTGGTCTCGAGCCTTTAGGTTTGGTAAATAAAACCTTTAGGCCCTTATCAAATTCAATGATGAGATCATCAATCATTTGTTTTGAATAATTTGAAGACCTTTAAGGATATTCATTGCTTCTTGAAATTGCTTATCCGCTTTGCTACCTGGCTCAATTGGACCTGATGGTGTATCGGAAGCTTTCTTTTTCTCTTCTTCAGGTTTTTTGACTGGCGGCGTCACAGGTTTACTATCTTTATCTTTGGATGCAGCATTCGCATCAGCATCTTTTGGATTTGAAAGATGGTTTGTGAGATCTGCTTCTTTAGTCATGAATGAAGGGTCACTTCCATCATCAACAATAATGTCAGGCACAATACCTTTTGCCTGAATGGATCTTCCATTAGGGGTAAAGTATCTCGCTGTCGTCATCTTGATTGCTGTACCGTTATTCATAGGCAGAATGCTTTGAACGGACCCTTTACCAAAGCTTTGCATACCTACAATTAAAGCTCTTTTATGATCTTGGAGCGCACCCGCCACAATTTCAGATGCAGATGCTGATCCATTATTTACTAAAACAGCCATAGGCGTTGTTCTGATATCTTCCGGAAGATCTTTGAGGTAATCATCCTTGCCGCCACCTTTTAGATAATCTGCTGGTACAGCAGTTAAGTGCATTTTTGAATCTTGCGCACGACCTTCTGTATAAACAACCAAATCACCTTTCGGCAAGAATGCTGCAGATACGCCGACAGCAGCATTTAATAAGCCACCCGGATTATTTCTAAGATCAAGCAATATACCTTTGAGAGGGGTTTTATTTTGCTGACGAAGATTTTTTAGGAGCTTCGCTAAATCCTCACCTGTGTGTTCTTGGAATTGAGCAATACGAACATAAGCGTAATTGGGTTCAGTTAGTTTACCTTTAACGCTTTGTGATTTGATAACAGCACGCACTAAATTAAAAGTTAAAGGTTTTGTTTCGCCTTTCCTTAATACGGTTAACAGAATGCTAGTTCCTGGTTTGCCGCGCATTTTTTTAACTGAATCATTAAGTGTTAAGCCTTTTGTAGAAGTTTCATCTAATTTCATAATAAGATCGCCACTCTTTAACCCAGCTTTATAAGCTGGACTATCTTCAATAGGAGATATGACTTTTACAAAACCATCCTCCATACCAACTTCAATACCAAGACCACCAAACTCACCTTGGGTTGCTTGATTTAAATCCTTAAAGTCTTCGACGTTTAAAAAAGAAGAATGAGGATCAAGACCGGTCAGCATGCCATTGAGTGCTTCATTAATAAGCTTCTTGTCTTCTACAGGCTCTACGTAATCAGATTTAATCTTGCCAAAAACTTCAGCAAAAGTTCTAAGCTCATCAATAGGAAGATTGTTTTTTTCGGCCTTATCCGCAAAGACAGGTAAATTTAAACTGATTAGAACACCGATAATAGCGCCACAGGCTATGAGGGTAAATTTTTCGATTTTTGAACGCATGAATGACTTTCGTAATAAGCTGTTAAGCATTAATTATTTAATAATTAAGCATTCTGTCTTTTTGTTTACCTTATATCAATAGGCTTTTATAAATATATTTTAAGAATAACTTTGAACTATGGGAACTAAATCTAAAACATATCAAATTGAGATTCAATTTTGTACGCAATGTGGTTGGCTTCCTCGAGCTTCATGGATGATGCAGGAAATACTGACGACTTTTCAGGATGAAATTTTATCTGTTACATTAACCCCTAAATCGGGCGGTATTTTTGAAATTTTCTTGGATAAAGAGAAGATCTATTCCAGATCAGACTTCGGAGGATTTCTTGAAATTAAAGATATTAAAAAGTTGATCAGGGATAAAATTAGTCCAGAGAAAAATCTGGGCCATACCGATCTCTAGAGCGTTTCTTCTGGCTCAACTCTTGTTGCACCATTAAATCTTTTAAGCCAGTAGTTTTTTGTAAGACTTTCAACGCGAATAGTTTTGCCTGTTCGTGGTGCATGAATAAATTCATTATTTCCCACATAGATACCGACATGAGAAAACTTAGATTTCCGTGTATTAAAGAATACAAGATCACCTGGTTGTAAGTCTTCAAATTTAATCGTTTCACCCACCTTGCTTAAGGATCTGGCGCTTGGAGGGAGGCTTAAATTTAAAGCTTGTTCAAAGACATATTTTACAAACTGACTGCAATCAAAACCGGTTTCTGGTTTTGAGCCGCCCAATTTATATTTAATGCCTGTGAGCTCATAAGCTTTATCAATAATCAGAGAAATATCGCTTTTCCATTGCTGGTCAGCTGCTGGCGTTACTTCCGAAACTGAAATTGTGTCTAAAGCACTTAAATTCGATGAGTCAACCTCCGCCCAAGATGGGCTGGAAAATGCGAGGACTAAAAAAATGAGTAAAGCTTTAAAATTCATAGTTTGAAAATGAGTAAATTTACGAGATTTTACCATTTATAAGGGGTTTATGAAATCCGATTTTCATCAGCATGAGATAATCGCATGATCATGAATGAAATATTTATCAAACAATTTTTTAGTGAAAAAGGCGATCTCTCTCATAGCATCGATGGCTATCGAGTTAGGCAAGAGCAGATCGATATCTCCGTCTTAATTGACGAAGCAATTACACATAAAAAAAAATTAATTGTTGAGGCGGGGACGGGTATTGGCAAAACTTTTGCATATCTTGTACCTGCATTTCTGTCTGGCGGCAAAATTATTATTTCTACAGCGACTAAAAATTTACAGGATCAATTGTTCACTAAAGACATTCCTATGATTAGGGGTGCATTAAAAGTTCCTATAAGTCTAGCTATGCTCAAAGGTAGATCAAATTATTTATGTCATTTGAGATTAGAAAACGCCATGATTGAAGGCGCTTTTATGACTAAAGAAGATGTCACTTATTTACACCTCGTCAATCAACATGCAAAGCATAGTGAAGATGGCGACAGAGCAGAATTAGAGACTATTCCAGAAAGCTCATCTATATGGCCGCAAGTAACTTCTACCAAAGAAAATTGCTTGGGTCAGGACTGTAGTTTTTATAAAGAGTGTTTTGTCATGAACGCCAGAAAAAAAGCTTTAGCCGCGGATGTTACCATCGTCAACCATCATTTATTTTTTGCCGACCTTAATATGAAAGAGGAAGGCATATCTGAACTTCTTCCAAAGGCTGCAACGGTCATTTTTGATGAAGCTCATCAGATTCCAGATATCGCTTCCATTTTTTTTGGAAAAAATATTTCAACCAGTCAGATCATTGAGATCATCCAAGATGGCTATCAGATTTATTTAAAACATATGAAAGATGTTTCGGATTTCGAACCTATTTTAAATGACTTAGAAAAAGCAAATAAAGATTTTAGGCTTGTATTCCCAAGAGAGTCCAATCGATATCCCTATCAAAAAATTTCTTCTTTTAGTCGATTTGACTTTGCTTACGAAGACTTGATCAAAAAAATCAAAAAATTAATTGAGTTATTAGCACATCATAAAGATAGAGATACAGAGATTGAAAAGTATTTTGATAGCACCCATCAAATACTTTCGAATTTTGATTCTTGGCGTGATGATAAGGATAGTAATTCAATTAAATGGGTCGAAGTTTATTCCCAGTCCGTGCAGCTTAATAATACGCCGCTGTCGATCGCTGATATGTTTGCAAAACATATAAATAATGAATCAACTTCATGGATCTTTACATCAGCAACGCTCGCTGTAAAAACTAATTTTGATCATTTCAAAAACCAACTAGGCTTGATGGATGCAGATTCAGTCTCTAAAGAGAGTCCATTTAATTATGCTGAAAAAGCTTTGCTCTTTGTGCCTAAATCGATGCCGGATGCCAATCACGAGAATTTTAATTTCGCAGTTGTGAATCAAATCTACCCTTTTATTAAAGCTAGCAAAGGTAGAGCGTTTATTTTATGTACGACATTAAAATCTATGCGAGAAATATTTACACTGCTTCAAGACAAAATTGAAACAGATCAATTGGATTATCCAATTTACCTTCAAGGGGATGGTTCAAGAAATCATCTTTTAAATAAATTTAGAGAACATGGTCACGCAATTCTCATTGGCTCCTTAAGTTTTTGGGAGGGCGTAGATGTGAAGGGGGATGCTTTGTCATTAGTAGTGATAGATAAATTACCATTTTTTTCGCCAGAAGATCCCGTGCTGGCTGCGAGAATTGATAAAATTAACCAAAGTGGCAAAAATGCTTTTATGGAATACCAATTGCCTAACGCTGTCATTACTTTAAAACAGGGCTCTGGTCGATTAATACGAGATGAGTTTGATAAGGGCGTTCTTGTCATATGTGATACAAGAATTATTGATAAAGCTTATGGAAAAAAAATGTGGCAGAGCCTGCCTCCTTTTGCTCGAACTCGAGATGATTTAGAAGTTGTCCAATTTTTAGAAAAAATTTAATTTATGAAGATCTTATCCTTAGATACCTCCACCGAATATATGTCTTTAGGTTTGAAGATTCATGAAGATTTTTATTCGATTAATATCAAGGCTGGGCAGACACATTCAGAAATAGTCTTGCCGGAAATAAATAAATTATTAAGCGAGCATGAATTAACTACAAAAGATCTTGATGCTATAGCATTTGGAAGAGGACCGGGCTCATTTACAGGTATTAGAATTGCCTGCGGGATTGCGTACGGATTAGGTTATGGTGCGTCAATTCCGGTCATTGGCGTGAATAATCTTTTAGCACTTGCTGATAGCTCCGGTAAAAATAAAGTGATCAGTGTTATTGATGCCAGAATGGGGGAGATATATTTCAGTGCTTATATAAAAGAAGGTAAAACATTTTCAGAGCCTATGTTTGAAGGTGTTTATAAGCCAGATGAATTACCTCAACTTAAAGAATCAGGCTGGACTTTGATTGGCAATGCAATCGAAACATATAAGCGAGAAATGAAAGATCACTTTGGCCAACAAATTGAAGATCTTATAGATGGCCCCTATGAAGCGGTCAAATCTATTTCAAAGCTCGCAATACCTTTTATTAAAAATAAAATATTCGAGTTAATTCATGCTGAGCCTGTTTACTTAAGAAATAAAGTGGCTTTTACTACCGAAGAGCGAAAAGCATTGAATGCAATTTAGTGAGTTTAAAGAGAATGATCTAAGCGCGATTGAATTGATTGAAAATGAAGTTCATCCTTATCCATGGACGCGAGGTAATTTTTTAGATTCGATAAAATCAAATCACACATGTTTGATGATGAAAGTTAATGATGAAATCATAGGCTTCACCGTCATCATGTTTGTATTAGATGAGTGTCATCTCCTTAATATAAGTATAAAAAAAAGTATGCAAAAGCAAGGCTATGGATCACATTTACTTAATGAAGTTATCCGTCGAGCAAATTTGGCTTACTCAAAAACGATTTATCTTGAAGTAAGAATTTCCAATCAAGCTGCTATTCATTTGTATGATAAACATGGTTTTAATGAAATGAGCATTAGAAAAGATTATTATCGTGCTAAAGAAGGACGGGAAGACGCCGTGTTAATGGGGCTCGTGATTTGATGGATGCTGATTACAAAAAAAGAATCTTAAAGGAGCTTGAATTATTTCCTCTTTGGAAATTAAAAGACAAGCCTAATGATGAGCTTCTTGCAAAAGAGACTGCAAAATTTATAGAGGCTGATTTATTTTTTGGATTCAAAATAAATTATGCAGAAGAATCTTTATTGCTTTTAAGTCAAAAATTTTTACCAGGAACTGAATATGCTGCCCAAGACTTATTTTTAAATATTGCAAAATTTATTTCAACGTCGATAGGTGCAGATACATTCCAAAAGAATCATTTATTAAGACTTACCAAAGATCAAATAGGCGACCTATGTTTAAATGCTACCCCAAAACATGTATTAGCTTTTGGATTAAATAATCAGTTTTTTGAAGAATACAAAACAATTGATTTGATGAATAATGTCACTTTGAACATTAAGCACACGCTCGATATAAATCATTTGCTTAAAAACCCAAAAGATAAGAAATTAGTTTGGGAAAACATTTTAGATTTAATAAAAGCTTTTTAAATTAAGAAAGAATATAAATGCTTGCATCAAAATTTTACATCTCAACTTTGAAGGAAGCACCCTCAGAAGCAGAGCTTATCAGTCATAAGCTTATGATTCGCGCAGGCTTTATTAAGCGCTTGGGTTCAGGCCTTTATTCATGGATGCCGCTTGGCTTAAAAGTTTTAAGAAAAATTGAAATGATTGTGAAAGATGAAATGAATAAAGCTGGCGCGATAGAGTTATTAATGCCAGCCATTCAGCCAGCTGAACTATGGGAAGAGACAGGTCGATGGGCTTTATTTGGACCACAGATGTTAAAGATCAAAGATCGCCATGATCGAAATTTCTGTTTTGGCCCGACGCACGAAGAAGTCATCACGGATATTGCAAGAAAAGAAATTAATAGTTACAAGCAATTGCCCATTAACTTTTATCAGATTCAGATGAAGTTTAGGGACGAGATAAGACCTCGTTTTGGTGTGATGCGTGCTCGCGAGTTTTTAATGAAGGATGCTTATTCTTTCCATACATCAAAAACTTCGTTACAAGAAACATACGAGACAATGTATCAAGCCTATACCAATATTTTTAATAAAATAGGCCTTCAGTTTAGAGCAGTGAAAGCAGATACGGGTGCCATCGGAGGAGATGGGTCGCATGAGTTTCATGTTTTAGCTGATTCTGGCGAGGATGCGATTGCATATAGTTCAGTGTCTGACTACGCGGCTAACATTGAATTAGCAGAGGCGATTCTTCAGAATGACAAAAGGCCAGATGCTCAAGAATCGATGGTTAAATTTGACACACCAAAACAAACGACATGTGAAGACGTTGCTAAGTTGATTGGCGCCTCGATTCAAAAGACAGTGAAAACTATCGCGCTTATTAACCAAGCCAATGAAGCGAATGAATTTTTCTTGGTCCTTTTGCGAGGCGACCATGAGCTTAACGAAGTGAAATTATCCAAAGTAAAAGACTTTGAGAATTTCCGTTTTGCAACGGACGAGGAAGTGAAGGAACATCTTAAATGCCCGCCAGGATTTATTGGGCCAGTTGGAATTAAATCTTCCATAAAAATTCTGGCAGATAAGTCCGTCGGAATTCTGTCTGACTTTATTTGTGGTGCAAATGAGCCCAAGCTTCACCTAAAGGGCGTGAATTTTGTGCGAGACCTCTCAGAGCCAATACTTTTTGCAGACTTAAGAAAAGTGGTCGAGGGCGACCTGAGTCCAGATAAACAAGGCACACTTCAGATATGCAGGGGTATTGAAGTGGGTCATATTTTCCAATTGGGTAATAAGTACTCTAAGGCTATGAATGCAGAATACTTAGATGAAAATGGCCAGAGTCAAACTCTAGAGATGGGCTGTTATGGTATCGGAGTGTCGCGGATTGTAGCTGCGGCTATTGAGCAGTCGCACGATGATAAAGGCATTATTTTCCCGATTAATATTGCACCTTTTGAAGTGGCGATTGCACCAATAGGTTATGACAAGAGTGCTGAAGTTAAAGCTTCAGCGCATAAAATTTACGATGCCCTTAAAGCAATAGGTATCGATGTTTTACTTGACGATCGAGGTGAGCGTCCAGGGATCATGTTTGCTGAGATGGAATTAATAGGTATTCCTTACAGAATCGTTATTGGAGATCGCAATTTAAAAGAAGGAAAAGTTGAGTTCCAAGGTCGATTAGATCAAGAATCTAAGTTAATTGATGAAAATCAAATAGTTACAGAAATTAAATCTTTATTACGTCTCTAAACATTTAATCCTTTTTATTTTTAACTACATGATTTAATTGAGTTATTTTTGTCAAGCATTTATTACAAAATAATTACAATTAAGGGGTGTATTTATTAAAAAAAAGGGTTAATATTCGGCAAGTAGTTAGTAATCGATGACCTGGAAGACTAGGGCCAATTGATAACTAGGTGCTCAAGTACTATAGCTCTTTGATGTGTATATAAAGTCAACTAACTTAGGAGATGTTATGTCGAAATCATTAGCAGTAGCAATCAGTGTTAGTGTAGTAGCAGGTCTTTGGACTTTCCTCGGAAGTGGTTATCTCAGCTTTGCAAGTATCGCGATTGGTTTTATAGCTTGGGCTGCTTCTGGCCTAGTTGGCAAATCAGACGCAATGCAAAAGACAGTTATCGGAATGACATTCGGCGCAATCATTGCATCAGTTGCTGTTTATTTAGCAGGTATTGAATTACCTGTCATAGGCGCAAACATCGCAGTAGGCGTTGGTATAGCAGCACTCATTCTTGTGTTGGTTGCAGATAAAGTGTCTCAAGTCGCTAACGTTGGCGTAAACGTTTTAGGTTTTGCGTCAGCTTTTACACTATCACCAAGTGCAGCTAGCATCGGTGCAATGGATTTATCTAATCCAGTCGCTATTGTTTTAGTTTCAAGTATCTTGGGCGTAGTTGCAGGTAATTTAGCAGGAAGACTTGCATCTGCAATTAAATAATTGTTTTAAATAGTTCTTAGCTAAAAACGCACCCCAAGGGGTGCGTTTTTATTTGGATTTACTAGAAATTTTAAATCCGTAATAAGTCCCAAACTCACCTTCAGATTCGTTGTATATAAAGAATAAATTATTTGTATAGCCAAGACCGTTAAAATGATTTTGCGCTCTTAGCTTTATATCCTTTGGTAAAGTAGATTTGCCAATATAACCACCTTTAGTATTAAAGATTAAAACTGCTTTATGGTCGACATCAAGAATAGCTAATTCCTCTCCATCAATACCGGTGGCCGCAATAAAACTATCACTCAAATCATCGAATGCGACACCAGCCGACTTGAGATCTAAATTAATTTCTCCCAACTTACTGCCATCGTTTGCATCAATAATTATGACCTTGTCACTTCTTTTTTGTTTGGCAAAGTAATGATTCGTTTTGGAGTCAAATGAAGGCATCGTTGCTGAGTCTCCAAATGCAGGATTAAAGTTAGAAACTTCTTTTGCCGTACCTTTTAAATTGCCCTGAGAGTCAAGGTCTAAAGAAAATATACCTGTATTAGGCGCAAAACCAGCTTCACTGGATATGTTGTAAGTGATGGTTGTAAGTTGGAAAGTTAATTCATTGTAGAAAATTGATCGGTTATCGAATCCCGCTTGTGTTGAAGATAAGTATTTTCCAGATTGGTCGTAGGTGTGAATAAGTGATTTAGAGATAGGCGCTTCGGTCTCGGAGCCGAGAGGTGCTAGGCCGCCATCGGCGATATAATATTTTTTTTGTCCAGGAATGAAAGCTACAGTCATAGGACGTGTTGTGGGTTTCTTAGCAAGTGTAATTTTAATTTCAGATTTTGCTTCAGACAGTACGTCCGCATAAATGGAATAATTAAATATTAAAAAACATAGCGCAATAATAATTTTCATAGATGTATCTTTTAAAGTTAGTTGTTAATTAAGACCGTTCAATAAATGTAGCATCACCATAACTAAAGAAGCGATATTCATTTTTTATAGCGTGTTGATAAAGTTTCTTCATAGTATCACTTCCACTAAAAGCCGAAACTAAAATAAATAGAGTGCTTTTAGGTAAATGGAAGTTGGTGAGCAATGCATCCACAATTTTAAATGCATAACCTGGTTTGATAAATATAGAAGTCTCTTTAAAGCCAGGCTGAATAATTTCTTCAGAAAATTTACTTTCAAGCGCTCTTAAGACGGTGGTGCCAATAGCAATAATTCTGCCATTATTTGATTTGGCATCATGAATCATTTGAATTGTTTTCTCCGGTACGTTAAAAGATTCGCTGTGCATTTGATGATGATCAAGATCACCTTCTCTGACAGGTTGAAAAGTACCAGCACCTACATGAAGCGTTAGAAAAGTATATTTAATTTTTTTGTTATCTAAGGCCTTGAAGATTTCATCGGTGAAGTGGAGTCCAGCCGTCGGCGCTGCGACAGCCCCTAATTCTTTTGCATAAATAGTCTGGTATCTTTTTTCATCAGATGGATTTGCACTTCTTTCGATGTAAGGAGGCAAAGGAATATGGCCGTATTTTTCGAGGATATCGTAAGCAGATAAATTTGAATTAAACTCAATATAAAAAAGATCACCTTCTTTTTTGATGACTTGAATCGACACGTCTTTATTAATCTCAAAGATAGTGCCATTTAATATTTTTTTTGATGTTTTTAAATGTGCAAGTGCATGATTGTTATCTACGATGCGCTCAATCATTATTTCAGCTTTTCCACCGGTGATTTTTTTCCCAAACAATCTCGCTTTAATGACGCGTGTGTCATTAAAAATTAGAAGATCATTCGGATGTAATAAATCGACAAAATCTGTAAATTTTTTATCGTTTAATGATTTTGTATTTTTATCTAATACAAGAAGACGACTCTCGTCTCTTTTATCTAGAGGTGTTTGTGCAATCAGGCTTTCAGGAAGCTCAAAATCAAACTCTTCAATTCGCATATATGTATATTGATTGATATAATTAACGGTCGATTATATATCAGCTACCTCAGCCGGGATGGCGGAATTGGTAGACGCACGGGACTCAAAATCCCGCGCTGGCAACAGCGTGCGAGTTCGATTCTCGCTCCCGGCACCAAATAATTTAAACTTTATTTTTTCATTACAGTCTAGTTAAAAAATCATGGTTGAACATAGAAAATTAAAGAAGGGGTCGCTCAATGAATTTATTATTCGCCCCAATCCTTCTTTAGCGTGGAAAACAATAAAAAAAATTTATGTAGTACTGTCGATAGTGATTTTGTTCGTGGCGGGACTATTAACTTATATTAATGCTTATTTGGCACTTCCTTTTTATGGGCTTGAGTTTGGATTGTTAAGTTATGCGCTATACAAAACTTGCTACCAAAGTACTTTTGTTCAGATTTTACGATTTAGTAATCGAAAGATAGAAATTGAGAATATTCAGGGTAAGAAAAAAAATATCATGGAATTTAATCGCGACTGGTCTAAGTTCAGGTTAATAAAGGGTTATTTTAATCAGCCGACACATATTGCTATTAGGTCTCATGGAAAAGACACTCAAATTGCCCATTTTATAAGCGAAGAAGAGCGTTTAATTTTATATAAAAAAATTCAATGTTTATGACTTTTTGTATTGATTTAAAAAAGGGATATTGTTAGGATTTTGGTCTGTGTACTTTTGTGACAACCTTCTTTATAACAATCCTCAAAATTTAAGGGATAAAAATGCAGTTTTTGAATAAATTATTTATTGGCCTACTTTTCACACTTACTTCTTTGGGTGCTCTTGCAGACTTCTCATGGAACTTCCCAACACCAGCTACACCAATGGCACTTGATACGCTTCAAGTACACAATAAATTTATGGTCATTATCATGGTTATATTTATAGTGGTGCTAAGTATTATGATTTATTCAATCTTTACCCATAGAAAGAGTAGAGGGTACAAAGCATCGAAGAACACAGGACCAACCACTAAATCTCAAATAATTTGGACAATGGTGCCTTTTGCTATTCTCCTTTACATAGATTTTATTTTGATGGGTATACCTGCATTTCACAGTATTCTTTTAATGGAAGATACAAAAACAAATGCCGATATGGTGGTTAAGGTCACGGGATTGCAATGGAGATGGCAATACGAATATATGGATGGCGAAGCAAAAGGTATCAAGTTCGTTAGTAACTTAAGCACTCCTCAAGATCAGATAGATAACAAAGCCCCTAAAGGCAAAGACTACCTTCTTGAAGTTGATAACCGTTTAGTTCTACCAGCAGGTAAAAAAGTGCGAATTCTTTTAACCTCAACAGATGTAATTCACAATTGGTGGGTGCCAGCTTTTGGCTCTGCACGAGATGCAATTCCTGGATACTTAAGAGAGACTTGGGTGAAAATTGAAAAACCTGGAACATACCGAGGCCAATGTAAGGAGTTATGTGGGAAAGGACACGGTTTTATGCCAGTCGTTGTAGATGCTGTCTCAGACGCAGAATTTAAAACGTGGGCACAAGATCAAAAAGTGAAATTAGCTGCAGCAAACGCAGGCGCTGACAAGCAATGGTCAAAAGATGATTTGGTTGCTAAAGGCAAAGAGGTGTACTTAAAAAATTGTGCAGTATGCCATCAGCCCGGCGGACAAGGTTTGCCTCCAACATTCCCAGCATTAACGGGAAGTAAAATTGCTAATGGCCCTATATTTGGTGCGGATGGTAAATATCTAAAAGATAGCCATTTAGATCGACTACTTAATGGCAAGAATGTTATGCCGGCATGGAAATCAATTTTAAATGATACAGATATTGCAGCTGTGATTACGTATGAAAGAAATGGCTTAGGTAATTCGGTAGGTGACGTGCTTCAGCCATCACAAGTTAAAGCAGCAAGACAATAACAATTAATTAAGTTTTTTTGGAGAAATAAAAATGAGTACAAAAGCTGCAGTTCATCATGATGATCACCATGATCATCCAAAAGGCATGAAGCATTGGTTTACAACAACCAATCATAAAGACATTGGAAGTATGTATCTCATATTTTCCTTGATCATGTTCTTTATTGGTGGGCTTATGATTCTCGCAGTGAGAGCTGAGCTTTTTCAACCAGGCCTTCAGTTAATGAAGCCAGAATTTTATAATCAACTAATTGGTAATCATGCTTTGATTATGATTTTTGGCGCATTAATGCCAGCTGCTACTGGATTTGCAAACTGGATGATCCCATTACAAATTGGCGCGCCAGATATGGCACTTCCTCGAATTAATAATTGGGGTTTTTGGCTCTTACCTCCCGCAGCTCTACTCCTAATTCTCCCATTTATTTTAGCCTTGTTTGGTGTGGGTGATGGCGCAGCAGGCGCTGGATGGACCTTTTATACACCTTTATCTATTCAAGGTGGTATCGGTGTCGATTTTGCTATTTTTGCAATTCATACATTAGGTATATCTTCAATTCTTGGTTCAATTAATGTAATTGTAACTATCTTTAATATGCGTGCACCTGGCATGACGTTGATGAAAATGCCTATCTTTGCATGGGGTTGGTTGGTAACAGCATTTCTTTTAGTTGCAACGCTTCCAGTTCTTGCAGGGGCGGTAACCATGATACTAACTGATAGACATTTCGGCACACACTTTTTTGATGCAGCTGGCGGCGGCGATCCAATCTTATATCAGCATTTGTTCTGGTTCTTCGCTCATCCAGAGGTTTATATTGTGTTGTTACCAATCTGGGGTTTTATGCCAGACATTCTTCAAACATTCACAAGAAAGCCTGTATTTGGATATAAAGCTCAAGTTTATTCACTAATTGCGATTGGTGTTTTAGCTCTAGTTGTTTGGGCCCACCATTTCTTTACTGCTGGTATGCCGATTCCTGCGTTGGCTTATTTTATGTATGCAACTATGTCTATTTCCTTACCTTTAGCAGTGCTCTTCTTCTGCTGGATTGCAAACTTATGGAAGGGTTCAATGACATTTGAAACGCCGATGTTATTCGCTGTAGGTTGGATCATTATTTTTGGTGTGGGTGGCCTTACAGGGCTAGTCCTTGCTGACGTAGCTGCTGATGCTCAATATCACCACTCATATTTTGTAGTTGCACATTTTCACTATACATTCTTTGCTGGCGGCATGATGGGGATTATGGCTGGCGTGTATTACTGGCTTCCAAAAATGACTGGCTACATGTTTAGCGAAAGACTTGGTAAGCTCCATTTTTGGTTAACCGCTATATCATTTAACTTAACATTTATTCCGCAATTCTTCCTAGGCCTTGCAGGCATGCCTCGTCGTATACCTGACTATGCCCTCCAGTTTGCAGAATTTAATGCGATTTCTACAGTAGCAGCTTTTGTTTTAGGTTTGTCACAACTTATTTTTGCATACAATATTATTAAATGCATGAGGGGCGGCAAAAAAGCCACTGGTCAGGTTTGGGAAGGCGCTAGAGGTCTTGAGTGGACATTATCCTCACCTCCGCCTTATCATAGCTTTACAAAGCAACCAACTATCAAATAATTAAAGTATCAAGGCTGAGAAAATTCAGCCTTGATTTTTAAAAATGACCGATAAAACTAAAAATGAAAAAAAGCTAAAAGGAAGAAATAGAAATTTAGCAATTATTCTTATTGTAGTTGCTTTGATTTGGTACAAACTATCTATGGTTCTTTTATGGAATCATTAAAGAATAAGAATTTAAGAAAGAAAAATAAGCGTTTAGTTATTAAGTTATCGGGGTTAGTTTTAGGATCGATTTTATTTGCATTTGCCTTAGTTCCACTTTACAACTTAATTTGTACAGTAACCGGACTTAACGGAAAAACAAATTCAGTAGCTGATGAATCAACCACTAAAGTTGATTTGACAAGATCAATTAAGGTAGAGTTTACAAGTACAGTAATGCCAGGATTGGGTTGGAATTTTTATCCAAACCAAAGCAGCGTAAATGTTCATCCTGGGGAAATTTTAGTTGTGACATTTACAGCTAAAAATATTACAAATGGGGTAGTAGCTGGACAGGCAATCCCAAGCCTTAGTCCTGGACAAGCTTCACCTTATTTTAAAAAATTGGAATGTTTCTGTTTTCAGCGTCAAGAGTTAAAAGCTGGTGAAACAAAAATATTTCCAATGAGGTTTTATATAAGCACCGATTTGCCGAAAGACATCAATACTGTGACTTTGTCTTACGCATTTTATAGTGCTGTAAAATAAAGATTATTTTTAATAAATTCAGAAAACGAAGGAATATTTAAAAGATGGCAACTCAAACTCAAAAATCAGGGCAGTACTTTGTTCCTCATTCGGCTAATTATTCTATTTTATTATCCGCGGGACTTTTAACGCTTCTTACAGGGTTTGTTTTCAAGCTTAATAGCTTTTCTATAGGTAAATGGATGATGATATTTGGCGCTACAGTAGCCCTCACCATGATTTTTAAATGGATGGCGAGTGTGGTTTCAGAATGCCAAGAAGGTGCCTATTCAAAATGGGAAGATAAATCATTTCGCATGGGCATGATTACATTCATAGGCTCCGAAGTTGCTTTTTTCGCAGCGTTTTTTGGTGCTTTATTTTTCATGAGAATCATTGCAATTCCAGAGTTGGCATCATTCGATCCAGAATTTACTATGTACAAAGGATTTACTGATGCTTGGCCATCAGCTGGACCAGGTGGTGTCGTGTTAGGCAAAGAGTATGTGGCCGCTAAGTTTACGCCTATGGGCGCATGGGGATTGCCTGCAATTAATACACTTTTACTTTTAACATCTGGTGCAACTGTTACATGGGCACACTGGGGTTTATTAAAGAAAAATCGCAAGCAACTTGTGATCGGTTTATTTTTAACTGTTTTATTAGGCATTTCATTCTTAATTTGCCAGGCCATGGAGTATCACCACGCTTATACAGAAATGGGCCTTACATTAGGTGCAGGTGCATATGGCGCTACATTCTTTATGCTAACAGGATTTCACGGATTTCACGTAATGCTTGGAACTTTAATGCTTATTGTTATTCTATTGAGAAGTATGAAGGGTCATTTTACCCCTTCAAACCACTTTGGTTTTGAGGGTGTTGCGTGGTATTGGCACTTTGTTGACGTGGTTTGGCTCGGCTTATTTGTATTTGTTTATTGGCTATAAAAATAAACACAGAAACAAAAAAAGGCGATCTTAGTATCGCCTTTTTTATTTTCTTAATGACCAATAATACCGAATTGAAAACCTAGAAGCAAAAGAATAAATAACAAGAAAGACAATCCGATTCTAATTGTTAATGCCTTCGCAGTTTTATTTCCAGTGCCTTTATTTTTTCCTAGAGAAAATAAAGCTGTAAATAAGCTGGTAATAATAAGCACTAAGAAAATTACAATGATCAATTTAATAAACATAATGATTCGTCCGATAATCGAGTGCATCTATTATGCAGCTCGCAAATTTAATTTGCAATTTTAAAAATGAAATTTAAAAATAAATATTTCAAGTCGACCATTAAGGCTACATTGATTACATTGATACTTGCGATCACATGTATGAAATTGGGTTCTTGGCAGCTTAACAAAGCGCAATTTAAGTTATCTTTGCAGGCGCAGTATAACAAATACGAAAATGATCCCCCTGCAAAGCTACCAACTAATTTCTCCAATTTAGATGAAATGCGGTATAAAAAAGTTCGCGTTCTTGGGAAATATTTACCACAATATCAAATACTTCTCGACAATCAGTTTGATGGGGAGCGCGCCGGGTATTATGTACTTACACCATTGGCAATTGATGGTTCTGAAAATATTATTCTCGTAAATCGAGGATGGATAGAAGCATCTGAAAACCATAATCAAATTCCAGAAGTAAATACACCTTTAACTCCGCAAAGTGTTGAAGGCTTTATTTGGGTGCCTAGCCATAAATTTTATACACTGGAAAAGAAAACGAATACTAAAGAATGGAATAAAGTTTGGCAAAATATAGATCTTGATTTATATACACAGCTTGTTCCCAAAAAGGTATTGCCTATTATTTTAAAAATGTCCCCCAATAATGAAGGTGGGTTTGCAAGGCATTGGGTAAGGCCAGACGACCGAATTCAAACACATTTAAGTTATGGTTATCAATGGTATGGATTTGCTATAGCTTCTATTTTAATTTATTTATATTTAGGGTTTAAAAAAAATAATATAACAAAAATGAATTCAAAAAGGATAACCAAATGAGAATTAACAAAAATAAATTAATAGTTATTATTATGACTCTAATTTTCATAGCGCCATTAGTTGTTGTTATGTTGATGTATCGATATGACTGGCATCCAGCTAGTTATAGTTATGGAGAGCTCATTAAACCCATTATAAAAATAAATGTACCAGATCATTTTGAGAATGCTAGTAATTACTCTAAAGAGCCTAAAGGGATAGGCTTGATGAAAGATAAATGGAGCCTTGTTTATTTAACAAATGAATGTAACAGTGTTTGTGAAAATAGATTATATGATTTACGCCAAATTCATGTTTCATTTGACAAAGACATTCCAAGAGTTCAGAGAATTCTTATTACATCAGATAAAAATATAAATAAGATTCATGAAAAATATCCAGATTTAATTATCCTTAATAAGCCATTGGAGGATGTTGCAAAACTAACTTTACAGTTTGATAGACCACCTGCATTTAAGGCTATCAATAGTGAGAATGTTTATGTAGTTGACCCTATGTCAAATTTAATGATGGTTTACAGCAATAAGATAAAGCCGCAAGAGATACGCAAAGACATCGTAAGGCTTCTTAAATATTCTTGGGCGGGATAATTAGAGATTTTTTGATAATAACTTTTCTAAATTATCAAAGTCGATTTCACCTACAATCTGATCAATAATTTGACCCTTTTGATTAATCAAAACAGAAGTGGGTGTTAATCGAATATTTTCAAATCGTTGTGCAATTTTATTGTCAGCATCAATAACAACAGGAAAAGGAATTTCATTTTTTTTGATGAAGTTCAAAACTTGACTGGGCGGATCATAGAACATAGATATAGCAATAATTTGAATGCCTTGCTTTTTATACTTATTGTAAGCATCTGCCAATTGTGGCATTTCTTTAATACATCCAGGACAATCTGTTGCCCAAAAATTAATGATAGTAAATTTATAATTTTTATCGTAAATCATCATTGTCTCTCCTTTTGTTGAAGAGACTTTTAGATTAGGTGCTTTATTAGGGAGGATAGTGTTAGTAATAAGCCCCAAAAATAGTATGGCTACTAGCGCCGCCACAATCCATTGATATTTTTTTGTCATAACTGATGAATGATATAATTTTAGTAATTTAATTGATTATAGATTATACAAATTTTAAATAAATGAAATACTTTAAAAAATTACTGCTACTTACAACAATTACTGCTTTTTGTTTGGTTGTTTTAGGAGCTTACGTAAGGCTCTCTGATGCTGGTCTTGGTTGTCCGGATTGGCCAGGATGTTTCGGAACGCTCTCAGTTCCCGAAAGTCAGACAGCAATAGAGAATGCAGAATTAAATTTTCCTTTGCAACATATCGAAACAGCTAAAGCCTGGAAGGAAATGATTCATCGCTATGTTGCAGGATTCCTAGGGCTGATGATCTTCTTAATCGGAATTATTTCTTATAAAAATAAGAAAGTTTTAAGAGTAAACCCAATCGTACCTTACGGCATAGTTCTTCTGGTTATTTTTCAGGCATTACTTGGTATGTGGACAGTTACACTTTTGTTAAAGCCTATTGTAGTAACTGCGCATCTAATAGGTGGTATGACTACACTTGGGCTCTTAACTTTTATAACCCATCGCTACTTGGGGAAAATTCAACCAAATATTCTTAAGTACCAACATGAAATTTTTTTAGTAAGACTGTCTTTATTTGTGCTGTTCATTCAAATTTTTCTAGGCGGTTGGACAAGTACAAACTATGCAAGCCTTGCATGTACAGATTTTCCGACCTGTCATGGTTCCCTTATGCCCAATCTTAATTTCAAAGATGCTTTTGATCTCTTTAGAGATTTAGGTAAATTGAGTGATGGTTCGGATTTGCCTTTAGCAGTATTTGAAACAATACAATGGATACATCGATTAGGTGCATTGATTACCTGGTTATTTTTTGGCTATCTTGCGAGTGTCATATTAAAATACAAGGCGATGAGAAACTTAGGCTACATTTTATTATTTGTGATAACCGCTCAATTTATTATTGGGGTTGCTAATTTATTACTACATTTACCAATTATTCTTGCTGTCATGCATACTTTTGGCGCTGCAAGCCTTGTTGTTCTCGCAGCGATACTTAACTCTAAAATTACAAAGCTAAGATCTTAAATTTATGGCTAAAGCAATAAATAATAAATTATCTGGATTACATATTGATTTGAAGAATTTTTTCATTTTATGTAAACCAAGAGTAACAGCTTTGATTGTATTTACAGCTGTTATTGGTATGTTTTTAGCTACACCAGGAATGGTTCCAGTTGATATTTTATTAGCTTCAATTATTGGTATCAGCTTTGTATCTGGTGCCGCCGCTGCTTTTAATTGTCTTATTGAGCAAAAAATTGATGCTGTTATGGCAAGAACAAAAGGTAGGCCAACAGTTACCGGAAAACTTTCTTTATCACAAACTTCAATTTTTGCTTCATTACTCGGTGGCATCGGCCTCTTAATTTTATTTTACTTAGTGAATCCGTTAACAATGTGGCTTACTCTTGGAACTTTTTTTGCTTATGCAGTGATCTATACTATCTTTTTAAAACCAGCTACCCCAATGAATATCGTTATTGGAGGCGCGTCCGGAGCAATGCCACCAATTTTAGGCTGGGCAGCGGTTAATAATGTTGTTGGACCTGAATCGCTAATTTTATTTTTGATAATATTTAGCTGGACGCCACCACATTTCTGGGCGCTGGCTCTTTACCGTAGAAAAGATTATGAAAATGTAGGCATGCCAATGCTCCCTGTGACACATGGGGAGTCCTTTACATTACTTCATATCCTCCTCTATACCATTATTATGATAGCAGTAACTTTTATGCCGGTCGGTTCTGGTATGAGTGGCCTTATTTATTTCTTATCAGCACTTATTCTGAATGCAATTTTCTTGTATTACGTAGTTAAACTTTATAAAAACTATAGTGATAAATTATCAATGAAGACTTTTAAGTATTCTATAGTTTACTTAAGTTTAATATTCTCAGCTTTGTTATTAGATCATTATTTCAAAATTTCACTTCAATTTTAATTATAGGAATTCGTTATGAGCACAAAATCAGATAAATATTTTATACATCAATTGTTAGCAGTGATTTTTATAGGTTTGTTATTACCAATTTCCTTAATCATTATTGATACAAATAAATCTAAAAGTCCAGCGCCTCAAGAAGATTCAAAAGTAGCGGAAACAAAAGCTAAAGAGAATATTCAGCCTGTAGCAAAAGTCGAATTAGCACAAGCAGTTGCAGAAGGAGCTGCATCAGGTGGTAAATCAGGTGAAGAAGTATATAAAGCAGTATGTTCAATGTGTCATCAAGCAGGTATGTTAAATGCACCAAAATTTGGCGATACACAAGCCTGGGCGCCAAGAATTTCTCAAGGTTACGAAACGCTTGTGCAGCATGCTCTTAAAGGCATTCGTTCAATGCCCGCAAGAGGCGGCAATGCATCTTTATCTGATGCTGAAGTTGCAGGAGCAGTTTTATATATGACAAACTCTTCGGGTGCTAATTTTAAAAAATAATCATTCATGGCAATTTATGTAATTGGTGATGTGCAAGGTTGCTATTATTCTTTTTTAGCCTTATTAAAAAAAATAAAGTTTAAGCGAGGCAGGGATCAGCTTTGGCTTGTTGGCGACTTGATTAATCGGGGCAACGGGTCATTGCAAGTTTTAAGGTGGTGTTATAAAAATAAATCTTCAGTGACAGCTGTTCTAGGTAATCATGATCTGCATGCCTTGGCTATTAAGTATAAAGTTATCGAGGCAGACGATGAAGATACTCTATCGCGACTTCTTAAAGCAAAAGATTCAGATATTCTTTTTAAATGGTTAAGGTCTCTCCCGTTAGTTCATTACGAAAAAAAACATTTAATGGTACATGCGGGGGTTTTGCCTCAATGGACTGTTAAGGACGCCATCAAATTCTCAAAAGAAGTCAGTGCGCAACTTCGCAGCAAAAAGTACATAGAATTTTTATCTTCCATGTATGGCAATAAGCCAGATAAATGGTCGAACACTTTAAATAAAAATGATAAAGCTAGAATCATCATTAATGCGACAACGAGATTAAGGGCTTTAACTTCAGCCGGAGCTATTGATTTTTCTTATAAGGGGGAGCTAAAAAATATGCCCAAAAAATTAAAGGCTTGGTTTGATTTCCCCAAAAGAAAAACAAAGGATAATACGATTATTTTCGGCCATTGGTCTGCTCTTGGCCTTGTGACAAGAGGAGACATTTTTGCAATTGATACTGGCTGTGTTTGGGGCAGAACTTTAACGGCCTTAAGACTTGATGACAAATCAGTTTTCTCAGTAAAAACAAATTCGAAAGATATTTAATTATCTATTTTCTTCAATTAACTTTTTTGTATAAAGCGTTTCAATATCATCTCGGGTAGGGCGATGATTTTGTCCACCTTGATTTTGAATTTTAATTGACCCCATGACGGAGGCTAATCGACCTATCGATTGCCAATCCCACTTCTTAGAAATTCCATAAAGTAAGCCTGCACGATAAGCATCACCACATCCAGTAGGATCAACAGGTGTTTCAACTTTAATAGGATCGATCTTATATGTTTTGTTGTCGGCGTAAATGATGGAGCCTTCAGCACCCATTGTGACAATTAATGCCTCTACTTTTTTAGAAAGTTCTTCTATAGAAAGAGAGGTTTTTTCGGACAAAAGAGTTGCTTCGTAATCATTCACTGCAATATAAGTAGCATCATCAATAAACTCTAAAAGTTCTTCGCGATTAAACATAGGCAAGCCTTGTCCAGGATCAAACATAAAGGGAATACCAAGGGCCTTACATTCTTTGGCATGATTGATCATGCCATCTTTGCCATCTGGAGCAATGATTGCTAAACATATGTTTTTGGCTTCTTTAATTTTATTTTGATGAGATTCCACCATAGCGCCAGGATGAAATGCAGTGATTTGATTGTCACTTAGATCGGTTGTGATGTAAGCCTGAGCTGTATAGAGAGCCTTGATCTCTTTGATATACTGAGTATTAATTCCATTTTGATTAAGCCAGTCAAAATAAATTGAAAAGTCGTTACCTACTGTTGCCATGATAAGAGGATTCTCATCAAGAAGTTTAAGGTTGTATGCGATATTCCCCGCAGTGCCACCAAATTCTTTTCTAAGTTCTGGCACGTAAAAAGCCACACTTAATTTATGAATGCTTTCAGGCAGGATATGATTTTTAAATTGGTCTTTGAATACCATAATGGTATCGAAAGCTAATGAGCCACAAATTAATATACTCATAGTGGTTTAAATTCGACGAGGTAGATTATGCCAATAAGAGCCAATACAGGCACTTCATTAAACCATCTGAAATAGATATGGCTATGCTTATTTTTATTTTTTTTAAAATCAACAAGATGTTTGAAGCAAAGATAATGATAGATGACTAATAAAATGACGAGACCCAGTTTGATTTGTAGCCATTGCTCTGTAACACCGTAGAGATTCCATAGCCACCCTCCGAAAAGTATTGTTAAGAAAGCCCCTGGCGTCATGATGCCAAAAAAAAGCTTTCTTTCCATGACTACGAACCTTTCATGACTAATTTTATCTTTACTCATTGCGTGATAAACAAAGAGCCTTGGTAAATAAAAAAGACCAGCAAACCAAGTCACCATAAAGATAATATGTAAAGTTTTTATCCAGAGCATTTGGCTAACTTTGAGAAATTAATCTGAACTTTGTTGAAGTTATTGGATTCATAAAATGGTGAGAAAAAGGTTCTTTAAACCGAGTAGATTGAGCTCATATTTTAACTGAATTTTTTACCTAAAGTTCAATAACCCTATGGGTTATAACGTTGTTAGCAACCCTGCTACATGATATGCTCATGGTTAAATTAAATATATTTAAATGAACGCACCAACAGTCAAATCTATTTTTAAAACGCAACCATTTCCAATCAGTCGATTGCGTGAAATACCGTATAACTATACTTCGTTTTCAGACCGAGAAATCGTCATTCGATTCTTAGGCGAAAATATCTGGAACATCCTAAATGAACTAAGAGATGAAAGAAAAACAGGCCGATCTGCTCGAATGCTTTTCGAAGTGCTGGGTGATTTATGGGTGGTTAATAGAAATCCTTATCTTCAAGATGATCTCTTAGAAAATCCAAAGCGACTTAAAGCATTAGTAGATGCTATGTATCACCGTATTCATTCCATCGAGGAACGGAGTTCTGGAAATGCGAAAGTTATGGAACTCGCTGAGGCAGCTCATAAAGCTGTTAAGACTTTCGAAAGCGATTTTAAGTTAGTAAAAAAACTTAGAAGGAAAATTTTTTCTAAATTAAAAAAATTTACTAAAAAAGATAATATTCAATTTGATGGTTTAGCAAGAGTATCTCATGTGACGGACGCAACAGACTGGAGAGTTGAATATCCATTTGTTGTGATCAACCCGGATCACGAAGAAGAGATCGCGCATATTGTAAAAGCATGCATTGATCTTGAATTGACGATCATCCCTCGAGGTGGCGGCACAGGCTATACCGGCGGTGCTATACCACTTACTCCATTCTCAGCAGTAATTAATACAGAAAAACTCGATGATATAAGTAACGTCGAATATCAAAATTTACCTGGTGTTAGTGAGCGCGTCCCTGTTGTGAAATGTGGTGCAGGAGTCGTTACAAGACGCGCTATGGAAATGGCAACAAATAATGGTCTCGAATTTGCTTGCGACCCTACTTCTGCAGACGCATGTTGCATTGGCGGGAATATCGCGGTGAATGCCGGGGGCAAGAAAGCCGTGCTTTGGGGAACTGCTTTAGATAACTTAGCTTCTTGGAAGATGGTTGATCCTGATGGCAATTGGGTTGAGATTGAGAGATTAGACCACAATCTTGGCAAAATTCACGATGTAGATTTAGTGCGTTTCAAAATTAGTCGTTACAAACCTAACGGCAAAGACTTAATAGATGAGCCAGAAATATTAGAAATTCCGGGAAGCAGTTTTAGAAAAATTGGATTAGGTAAAGATGTTACTGATAAATTTTTGAGTGGTCT
>Ga0214172_1000277_pt1 | contig 26168 bp, 22 predicted proteins | sample TroBogEpilimnion_29_FD_153010 | JGI IMG/M metagenome (GOLD analysis project Ga0214172, IMG submission 153010) | Freshwater microbial communities from Trout Bog Lake, WI - 12JUL2007 epilimnion | ecosystem: Environmental > Aquatic > Freshwater > Lake > Epilimnion/Euphotic zone | place: Trout Bog...
TTCCGCGAGCTTGCCAATGTCCGCCCGAAATTCGCCAAAGGCGGGTATCTCCCGGCGGCGAAGCGCATCCCAATGCCGCTGGTGGATACGGAACAATTCGACAAGCATTATCACCGCGTCGTCTTCTCGCAGCCGATGTTTATCGCGCCACTCGGCAACGGCCTTGGCGAAATCCTCGTCGAAGTCGGGCGGCTCTGTTTTGGGTGCGGACATTATTTTGAAGGCAAAAGCAGGTCGGCAGCCGATTCGATTTCTGCGAATAATTTTCGCTGCCAGGTTTGAAGGCGTTGCCGGTCGAGCAGGCTGAATGAAGGATGTTTCGTTGCCGCCGCGATGGTCAGATTTTCCGCGTTGAGCGCCTCCACCAGCCAGTCCTGCATCCGGGTCATGGTGATTTCACGCCCGCCCAGTTTATCGGCCAGCAATGTCCTGACTTCGCTGGATTCAAAAATCGCAAAGCTGTCACTGTGCGCGGCGTTGCGAACCACGACGTAGTTGCATTGTTCGCCGAATTGTTCCGTCAGCCGCTGGATTTGATCCACGCTGTCGGATTCGTGGTTCACCGGCATGATCAGTGTGAGACGTGCCCCGAACGCAGAAAGCATGGCCGGCAGATCAATCTCGTTGAAATAATCAATGAACAGGTCGGTGGAGGCGGCGCGGCAATCCATGACCACCAGATTGGTTTTTGCCAGTGCGTTAAAAAGGCTGTCGAGTTCACGCCGGTTGCTCAAATCAAGAAACCGCGTGTCGGGATGAAACCGTTTCAACGTCGAATTTTCGTTGTCGCTGTCAATCGCGACATGGGCGATGCCCTTGTCTTTGAGGAATTGGACGAAATTGACGGCAAAGAAACTTTTGCCGACGCCGCCTTTGCCGTTAAGGATGAGAATCAGTCTTTTCATTATTTTGTGGGTTGAGTTTGCGGATTTGAGCGATGCGTGGGCCGCGCGGTTGTGCCAGCGGAGCACCGTTGCCGTTGGGAGTGCTGTGCGCTTCGGTCGGTATGCCGGTTTCGTCTGGCACCAGTGAATCAGGGACGGGTGTTGTGGCACTTGGCATCGCGAAAACCGGTGGGCGTTTTCGCACCACCCGTCTGCGAGGATGGACATTTTCACCAAGGACTTGATGACAAAACATGGCGATGGCCGTCTTGCTGGTGGGCAGGAAGTGTTGCGAGAGCAGATCGGCGATGGAACGATACGATGCGCGCTTCTGCCGCAACTCAATGATGACTTCCTTGGCCGGGATTAAATCCTGGAACTTCTGCGGGCGAAGCGGCGTGAATTCGGCAACCGCTTTGCGAACGGCACTTGGATCAAACGTGTTCATAATATGGGATAGCGTGAATGCGATTTGGAAAACTGGCCGGCCACGATGTGAGCTGGCCGCTGCGGTGTCGTGAACTATTTCTTGCCAGTTTAATTTTACGGATGGTCAAGATTTTCGGCGGATTTGCGGGCAGGGAAAGGTCATGACGGCGGATTGCCGGCAGGCATTTTATGGGCGCTGTTACTCCCAATTTCAGGACTGTTGCCGCCGTTGCGTCATCGCGGATGCGGGCTGCTTGCGGACCTGCTTGTTGTGATGAGCTGATCGCGAATAGGGATCGTTCACTGGCGCGATTGATGCGCTGATGCGCCCTCCGCGAAAGCTGTTTAAGCTCGGGGATCAGCCGCGTTTGCGGCCGCGAGCAATTAATATTGCGAGGCCGTTCTGCGCCCGCACCGCGAACGATTCGCGGACGCAAAAACCTGCCTCCCGGCAGGGGTAGGGCGTGCCTTCTCTTAAACATGATGCGAAACACACTGCCTCCTTCTCTGCTCCAATTCACCGTGCCAGGTTTTAAGCAGGCTAGTGATCTCTCCAACTTGCTTCTTTTGTTCCATCGCGTTCGCACTGATTTGTCCGGCGAGCAGGCCGTTGACACTGGACGGTGGTATCTGCCGGACAGATTTGGCGGCGTGTTCGTTGATGCGTTCACCGAGTTTTTGGAGCACTTCCATGGCGGTGCGCAATTGGATGGTGGTGGGTTCTTGCATGGTCGTTGTTAAATTCGGATGCCGTGTGAAGAGCTGTGGCCATATTCCTGCCGGTAGCCCGGTTGCCTTTTAAGTATCCGTTCCGTCAGCTTGGCAACTGCTGGTGCAACCGGGTGCGCCCACGGATTGCTGAAGCCAAGTTTGGCGGCGGCGGCTTCAGCGGCGGTTTTCGTTGGGGCTTCCACGGTGGTGCGCAGGGGATCGCCCAGTGTGCGGGCATAATCCCGGTCGGTGTGATAAATCCCCCAGAGTTGCTTGTCAGGCTTCAGAACCGTGGTCGTGCTCATGGGCTTCATTTCAACATAACCATTCGATCCGGTGGTGTATCACCTACACCACATCCACGAACAGTCCCGGTAACATCCGTTGCGTGGTCACGGCCAAGACGCAACATAATCTCAAGAACGCACAGGAATACTTCGAGGAACATCTCTGTGTCGGCGATTACTACGATGAAGGACAACGTGTGGCCGGTGAATGGATTGGTCTGGGCGCGGAACGGCTGGGATTGTCCGGGAAAGTCCGCGCCGAAGATTTCCTGCGGCTCTGTGAAAATCAGCATCCGGCCACCGGTGAGAAACTGACGCCGGAATTAAAAACGACCCGGCTTGAAAATGGCCGGAAGGTGGCCGACCGGCGGATATTCTATGACTTCACATTCTCACCGCCGAAATCGGTTTCCATTGCCGGTTTGATTGGCGAGGACAACCGGATTTTGGAAGCCCACGCCCATGCCGTCAAATCCGCCCTCCATGAATTTGAAAGGTTCACAGCCACTCGCATTCGGAAAAATGCCGCGCAAAACGACCGGCTGACGGGCAACTTTGCGGCGGCACAATTTACTCATGACACGTCCCGCGCGCTTGATCCACATTTGCACACGCACTGTATTGTTTTTAATGCGACCTTCGACCCGGTTGAAAATCGCTGGAAAGCCCTCCAGAATTATGAACTACTGCGCGCTCGGAAATTTGCCGAGAATGTTTACTATCACGAACTCGCCCGCGAGCTGCGTCATTTCGGTTATCAGCTTCATAACCGGGCGCGTGGAGATTTCCAAGTCGAAGGCGTTTCCGAGGAATTATGCGACCGGTTTTCCAAACGACGCAACCAGGTCGATGAGTCGCTGGCAAAATTGCTCAAGGAAAAACCGGAGCTTGCCGCCGGAAATCTCCAGGATTTGCGGGAACAACTGGCGGCCACGGAACGGACACGAAAACAAAAGGATTTGAGCCGGGACGAATTGCAAACGCTGTGGCATTCGCAATTGACAAAAAATGAACTTGAATCGCTGCGACAACTTCAGAGGATTCCGAAGAAAGCGGTGAAGGATGAACAGCACATTGGGGTGGCTGAAGCGGTGCAATGGGCCGAGGAGCATTTGTTTGATCGCAATTCGGTCGTCCTTGAATGCCAGTTGTGGCAGGAAGCATTGGGCCGGGCGCGTGGTGGAAATTTTCCGGTGTCCGAACTGATGGATTTCACCCGGCAACGAGGCTACATCCGGGACAAAGCGCGTCCCCATGAAGTGACGCTGCGGGAGGTGTTGTTGCGCGAGTGGGAGATCGTTCAAACCGCGAAAGACGGTTTCGGGAATTGCCTTCCGCTGGTGTCGAATCCCCGTCCGGCAAGTTCGCAACTCGACGCGGAACAACGGCAGGCCCTTGAAGCGTTGCTGCGCTCAACCCACGGTGTTTCGGTTTTTCGTGGTGGGGCCGGCACCGGCAAAAGTTATGTGCTGCGGGAACTGGTGGAGCAACTTCGGCAGTCTGGCCGGAATGTGGTCGTCCTCGCGCCGCAACGTCAGCAAGTGGTGGAAATGGAAAAGGCCGGATTTCCATCGCCAACGACCCTCGCCAATTTTCTGATCAAGCGCGAACTGGCTGACAGCGCTGTCATCGTGGTGGACGAGGCGGGCCAGATTGGCGGGCGACAGATGTTGGAACTGATCCGGCTGATTGAGGAGCGGCATGGACGGCTGGTGCTCTCGGGTGACACGCGGCAGCATGGAGCGGTTGAAGCATCAGATGCCCTGCTGGCCATCGAACGCCAGGCCGGAGTGAAACCGGTGGAGTTGCACACGATCCGGCGACAGGATCCGGCGCTTGGTCGCGATGATGACGAACGCAGGCATATCAGGCGCTATCGCAAGGCAGTGGAAGCGGCGGCGGCGGGCAAGCTGGCCGATTCATTTGAACGGCTGGACAAGCTGGGTGCCATTGTTGCGTGTGGGATCGGTGAACAGGCTGACCGGCTTGCCGATGAATATCTTCGGCTCGCAGCGCAAAACACCTCGGCAGTGGTGGTGTCGCAAACCTGGGGGGAAGTGCATCGGGTCAACGCGCGTGTGCGCGATGCGTTGAAAGGGAAAGGATTGCTGGGCGCAACTGATTTGGCGGTTCAAGCACTGGAAAGAATTGACCTCACGAACGCACAAAAACGCGATGAAAGATTTTACCCGCCCGAAGGCATTGTTGTCTTCAATCAAAAAGTGCGCGATGCCCAACCCGGCACCAAGGGGAAACTTGCGGGCATCGTGAAGGCGGGTGTCCTGATCGAAGTGGCAGGCAAATTTGTCACCGTCCCGAACAAGTTGCTCAATCGCATCACGCTCTGTCAAACCCGTGAGGTAAATCTTGCCGCCGGCGATCGGCTGCATCTCAAGGCCAACCGCAAGCTGGCATCCGGCGGGCGGGTGACCAACGGTGAACTGGTCACGGTGAAATCAGTCCGTGCCGACGGCGGAGTTGAACTGACGGATGGCCGCGTCCTAGACAAAACTTTCCGTGAATTTCTTCCCGGCTACGCAGTCACGTCCTACGGCTCACAAGGCAAGACAGTGGATTACGTCTTGTTCTCCGATTCGACCGTCAAGCCGGCGACAAACGCGCAACAATGGTATGTGACCATTTCGCGCGGGCGGCGCGGCATCCGCATTTTCACGCCGGACAAGCAGCAATTGCGTGAGAATGTGACCCGCTCCGGTCATCGGCCCTTGGCCATGGAACTGGCGGCGGGTTTTGTTCCCCCCAGACGCCGGCGGCTTTGGGACCGGCTGCATGGTTATTTGCTTCGTTTCGGTCGTCGCGCCGCCGACAACATTTGTCGGCTGAAACTGGCCCGGCGGCACCACCATCAACCCACACAACAATATGAGCACAAAAACTCCCGAATGCTGGGCCAGCGACCCAAAGGCACGCGGATTACGCATTGAACTTTCCCCGGAGCGTTCGCTGTTGCTGCCGCATGATCAGTTCATGTTCGCGGAACTCACCAGTGGCGGTGACGGGCAAATGCTTAAACTGGTCTTCGCGGCCCATGAGGTTTCCGTTCGCGGTCATCATCTGCGACGCATTGAGACCGTCATGCAGCGGCTCGAACTATCGCTGCTCGCCAACTTGCCAGGCAACCAACGAAATCTAATCACAGAAGGCCAGCCGGTGATTCTTGAAATCACCGTCACGGAAAGCCACGAGGGCGAGCAAGCAAACCAAAGAAACCCGGAAAAATAATTATTGCTTTGGCGGCGCGTTAATTTTTTTGCGGGGTGCTCAAGGGCTGCCAAACGAGTTCAACAGGATGATTGGATTGGAGTATTCCTTGTATTCGATGATTCTGCCATCGCGCAGGGTGAACAGGCAGACATGGGCGTTGTTATAGGATTTGCCGGTCGCCTGGATTTTGATCTTGCCGCAAAATTCCACCCAGACGCGGTTGGGGTCATTGGTGAAATGAAAAGCGCGGTCGGGAAAACACATGAACTTGCAGTTCGTCGGCAGGCTGCCGTAATGATGGCGGATGGCTTGCTTGCCTTCGATCCGGGTCGGAAATCCTTCGGGCGAGAAAGGCATGATTAGCACTCCGTTTTCATGCCAGACATTCAGCAGCCGTTCAAGGCTCTTGGCTTCGAGCGCATCGAGAAATTCCTCGATGACCGCCTCCGCGTCGGTGTTGGCAGTCTTAACCGTGAACTTGCTCATGACCAACATAGTTATAAATGCACATTTGACGGTTCGTCAGTTCATCGACATACCGGATTGAAATTGGGATTCTGGACGATGATCCTGATTCCCTTCTGCCCGATAGTCGCGGAAGTTGATGGTATAATCCGCCCCCATCTCCCGTGCCGTGGACAGGCGTCCAGCATTGCCGTCAAAGGCGATGATATTGCCGCGAACCAAATGATGGCCAATGGGGTCCTTGTTCCAGCCGTTCGTCAGGGCGCGATAGATGGTGCCGACATAGCCAGCAGCGGATTGCGCCAGCACAGCCACTGGCAAGGGCTTGCAGACTGACGAAGTTTCCAATAAACGAGGAAGAATCATCATCAAACTTGCATTGCTTTGAACACGCATGCTTTCGAGTCTATTTTGCATAAACTTGTTTGTTCACCGCCGCCTTCCCATGCGGTGAACCGCCGCGCGATGCGGATGCGGCCTTCGCCGGGATCAAGACGTAGCTGACTTCGCCGGGCGAGATTTGGTCGTATTTGCAGGTGGATTTGTCGCGGAGATGGAAGAACATAAATTGGTTTTTAAGAACTGATCGCTGTAAACGGCGGTTAAAAAGTGTGGCGGGTGGCGCATCTTATCAGCCGGCCGTGGCAATGGTTTACAGCGCCGCCGCCGTCAGGGCGGTGATCTTATCCCAAGCCTTTTCCGCCACCAGTTTGCGTTCCGCCATCCATGAACCGCCCACTGCCGCCACCTGCGGCAGCGCCAGATATGCGGGCAGCGTCGCCACCGTGATACCGCCGGTCGGGACAAACTTCACCCCCGTGTGCCCAAAAGGGCCAGCCGACGCCTTCAGCGCGTTCACGCCCCCGAAGGTTTCCGCCGGGAAAAACTTCAAATGCTTCCACCCCAGATCCAATGCCCGCATCACCTCGGACGGGGTGACCACTCCCGGAAAGAGCGGCAAATGATTCGCGTGCGCGGCGCGCGATACGGCCTCGCTCAAGCCGGGGGAAACCCCAAACTGCGCTCCCGCCGCCACAGCCTGCTCCACATTGTCGGCCGTCAGGAGTGTGCCGGCTCCAACGCATACTTCCGGCAGTGCCTTGCGGATGCGCTCAATCGCCGTTGCGGCGCCGGCGGTGCGAAAGGTGATTTCTATGTTGTTCAACCCGCCGGCCAGCAGCGCTTCCATCAACGGCACCGCATCATTCGGGTTGTCGATCACCGCAACGCAGATAAGGCGCGCCTTCAAAACCGCTTCGGTTGTTTTCATAGATTCTTAAATTTATCGCTGCACGCGGGCACTGCCGCCGCCGAAAGTCTTCTCCACTTCCTTGCGCGTGGCCATGCTCGTGTCGCCGGGCGTGGTCGAGGCCAGCGCTCCGTGCGCCGCGCCGTAATCCACGGCCTTTTGCGGGTCGTTAAATTCCAGAAATCCAAACTGCACGCCGCTGGCGAAACTGTCGCCGCCACCGACGCGATCGAGGATTTCCAGTTCCGGATATTTCCGGCTCTCGAAGAATTTCCCGCCTTGCCAAAGAATCGCGCTCCAGTCATTTTTTGTCGCGGTAATAACGCGGCGGAGGGTCGTCGCGGCCACTTTGAAATTCGGAAATTCTTTCACCGCCGTTTCAATCATCGCCTTGAACGCGTCGGTCTCAATGTTGCTCAAGTTGTGATCCACGCCCTTCACCTCAAAGCCGAGACACGCGGTAAAATCTTCTTCGTTGCCGATCATCACGTCCACATACTTCGCGATTTCCTTGTTCACCTCCTGCGCTTTTTTCAGGCCGCCGATGGATTTCCAAAGCGACGGCCGGTAGTTCAAATCGTAGCTAACGATGACGCCGTGTTTCTTCGCCGCCTTCACCGCCTCGATGGCGAGCGCCGCCGTGCTTTCGGAAAGCGCCGCGAAAATGCCGCCGGTGTGGAACCAGCGCGCGCCGACTTTTCCAAAAATATGATCCCAGTCGAAATCGCCCGGCTTGAGCTGCGACACGGCAGAATGGCCGCGATCCATCACCGCCACCGCGCCGCGAATGCCAAAGCCGCGTTCAATGAAATAAATTCCGTTGCGAACGCTGCGGCCCATGCCGTCGTCCTCGCGCCATTTGAGAAAGTCCGTGTCCACGCCGCCCTGCATAATGAAATCCTCGACGAGATGGCCGACCTCGTTGTCCACAAACGCGGTGCAGACGGCAGTTTTGTAGCCGAAACATTTGCGCAAGCCGCGCGAGGTGTTGTATTCGCCGCCGCCTTCCCACACGGCGAAATGCCGCGTGGTGCGGATGCGCCCCTCGCCGGGGTCGAAGCGCAGCATGACTTCGCCAAGGGAAATCTGGTCGTATTTGCAGGTGGATTTATCGCGTAATTGAATGGACATAAATTGATTTTTAGGATGGATGATGGTTTTGCATTCCTGAAATTCCTGACCTCACGGCACGGCCTGGGTGTTGAAAAAGGCGGTTGGCCGCGCCAGACTGGCTCCGCTCGTGCAAGTGAAGGAGCCATTGCGAACTCAAGCTTCCACCTCTTGCGGTGCTTCAGCTTCCTCCGGTTCCGGCTCTGCTACCTCCGGTTTTTCCAGCGCGGCTCCGAGCTTCATGGCGCCGGCAAACAGCCCGGTGAACAGTCCGCCGCCCAGCAGCGTGTTGCGGAAAAATTCCCACGTCGGCGGATAACCGGCCGTGCCTTTGGTCAGCGCGATGACCCAACCCGCTAGGTTGCGGGTGTATTCCGGGTTGTGAAACGGGTTGAACAGCCACGCTGCCGTGTTGGTGATCACATAAAACAAAATCGCCCCTAAAATTCCGCCGCCCAGCAGAGACATGAAATTATCCCGGGCGCGGAACCGCCGCCCCAGCCAGATCAGGACGGCATAAGCCCCGTAATTGATTCCCAGATACTTCAACAGCCCAAGGTCGAAGGCCGGAATGCCTAGATTCATCTGGTAATAGAGATTAAGGCCGAGGTCGGTGACCAGCATGGTCACCAGCGGCAGCCACCAAGCCAGCCGTCCGGGAAAATACACGCCCGCACAAAACATGACCGCATAGGCCGCGCTGAAGTTGTCGGGCAGGCAACCCGGCAGGCGCGAGAGGGCGAACACCACCATCAAGGCCAGGGGCAGGAAGAGGTGTCGTTTCATCGTTATTTCAAACCGTATTCCGCCGGCAGGAATTTTGATTTGTCCGCCAGCACGAGTTGTTGCGCGATGAATTCGGATTCGCTTTCCGGCAATTCATCCAGCGTGTCCTGCAACGTGTCGAACCAGATGACTTCGTTTGGCGCGATGCGTAATTTGCCCTGGTCATGCGCGCCGCGCAGCAGTTCCACCGCCTTGCGCGCCACGGCCACGCCGGCGTGATAATGCGAATCGCTGGCAACAATGGCTTGCGCCAGCTTGACCGAAGATTCTGGCGAAATAATAAATGCCTGCGGATCGGTCGCCACGTCAGACTCGATGAGCCAGCGTTGAAGTTGCTGCGCAGAGGCTTTGCCGTGACTGCGGGCGGTGTTCATCAACCGGCAATCGTAGGCGAGCTGCTCCATGTAACACGTCGGCGCCATGCCGCCGAGCAGTTTGATGTTCTGCACGGATTCGTTCGACCAAGTGTCGCAGCACGCGGCGGCGAGATTTCCCATCGGACTCAAATGCGCGCACGCCGAGGTCTTTCCTTCCATCGCCATCGGATAACCGGTGATGGCTTTCAAAATAGGATTTTCGTAGCCGCAATCTTTGCCCGGGCCGACCGCGCCGCATTCGTAAGCGACCAGCGAACGGACGGCGGTGACGGCGCGCACCACAGCGGCGAACACGCGCGGAATCATCTTCTGCTCCGCCAGCACCATCGCGGTATTACCAAATCCGCAGGCCGTGTCGCCCGCGCATTTCACGCCGTGCTTGTCGGCAATTGTTTGCAGATGCGTCCAGAGAAAACGCATGTCGCGTTCGCCCAGAATGCACAGCGAAAAAATGCTCGCCGCCAGATCGCCGTTGACCAGCGCCTCGTCGTGCAGTTCCTTCCCGCCGACGGATTCGATGCTCAACAGCTCCGCGCCCGCTGCCGCCGAGCCTTCAAACAATTCCAGCATGGCGTCCCAGTAACGGCCATGGCGCATCAACGGTGGACGCTCGAACTCGCGGTTGTCATTAGGCGTCATGCGCAGCACGCTCTTCAAACCGCTGCGGTCTTTTTCCTTGGCCATGCCTTCGAGCAGAACCTTGGCGATGTCCAAGCCCCACTGCGGATGCTCGGTCATCGGCGGCAGCGTTTCAAACTCGATGACCACGCCCGGCGCTTCCAAATCCGCCGCGCGACGCAGCGCGCCTTCAATGATCTGTTCGTAGTTGCGCCGCACCTCCGGCATCGTGGCCGCGTCAATGGTCATCGGCGGCAGCGTGAAATTCAGTTCCGGATAAACCGTGCCGCCGCCAATCACCATGCCACTGCGCGTGGTCACCGGTTTGGGCGCGAAGCCGAAGGTCAGTTCGAGCGGGTCGGAAATGGCCAGGGATTGGTAGTGCATCATTAAAATATTTTCAGTTGGTTTGCAGAAACGCTTCCACCTTGGCTTGGATGGTCTGTTCGCAGCCGGGAACGCTCAAGATGTCGCATTCGCTGCCCAGAATGAACGGGTGGCCGATGGAACGCATCCGCTGGTGCAGCGTGTCGGAAAGCTGCCGCACTCTGGCCACGCTGCACAATTTGTCCGAATAAAACTGCTTCGTCGGCAGGTTGCCGTAAAGCACCGTGGACTTGGGCAGCAGCGCGGCATCCTCCCAGAGCAACCGGGAGCTGCCCAGACTGATCATCGCCGGGTCGAGCGCGGCAAACCGTTGCACCATTCCGTCGAGCAGTTCGCCGCAATCATGGAAAATCAAATCCACCCCGCGCGAACGAAGCTGCTCGCGGAGTGCCAGATTGAACCGCATCACATAGCGGTCGAAAACTTCATAACTTTCGGCGAGTTGGTTGGGCGAGAAATACACCTTGTTGGCCGCCGGCTCGCACAGGATGATGGCCTTCGCACCCGCTTCAATCTGCGCGTCGAGATATTTCTGAATCGTGGCAAAGCCCAGCTCTAACAATCGTTCCACCAAAGCCACTTCGGGTTCGTCTTCACCCGTCATCCCGGTTCCGGCCATGAACACCGGCGCGATCGGATCGGAGATCAGCTTGGTCATCAGTGAGAACGGCCCGATGCCCATGCCGACGGGAATCAAATCCGTCTCGGTCGCAATGTAACGGATCGCGCCGCACACCGCTGCCATGTTCTTGGTGAGCCGGAACTCGCCGTTGCATTCGGGAATTTCCGCAAAATGGTAGCTATCCACCGCCGTCGCGGGCACGCCGCGCGCAAGCAACAGCGCTTCTTTTTCCAATTTCAAATCCATCAGCGGGAATGCCAGCGGCATCCGAAAGCGGCGGGCCGATTCCTCCACCACGCGCCCCAGCCGCCGGCCGTCCTGCACGATAGCCGCATGATCCGCATGTTCGTGCAACACCAGATGCGTGCCGATGGGCATGCTCATGCCGGACGTGGCGAGGTCGAGATAGAATTGGCGATCCATGTTGGCAAATCTTCAGGCTCAAGCCTTGCACTGCAATAACTCCATCGCCGTATCCACCGCGCTGCCGGCGTCGGCGGAATAGCCATCCGCGCCGATTTCCCGCGCATACTCATGCGTGATGGGTGCGCCGCCGACACAGATTTTCACAGGAATACCGGCTTCGCGAATGGCTTTCACCGTGTCGCGCATGGCCGGCATGGTCGTGGTGAGCAACGCAGACAACCCCACCAGCTTGGGTTTGTATTGTTTGACGGCCTCGACAAATTTGGCGGGCGGCACGTTCACGCCAAGGTCAATGACTTCAATGTTCGCGCCCTTCCACATCATCGCGACGAGGTTCTTGCCGATGTCGTGCAAGTCGCCTTCCACCGTGCCGATGACAGCGTTGTGTTCAGGCTTCACGCCGGCGGCCACGAGCGCCGGCTCCAGAATTTTCAACGCCTCCTTCATGGCGCGGGCGGCAATAAGCATTTCGGGCACGAAAATCTCATTCCGCTTGAACTTCTCGCCCACGATCGCCATGCCCGGCACGAGACGATGCTCCACGATGGAACCGGCGGTTTCACCGGCGGCGAGACATTGATTGACGAGGTCGGCGATTTCCTTGCGTTTGCCGGCGATGATGGCCTGCGTGAGGGGATGGAGTTCGTTCATAATTCTCATATCCTAGCGCGCACCAGCCTTGCGCGTCTTGTATGCCGGTGCGTTTGTTTTGTATCTGGGTGCTTTGACGGAATAGCTTGCCGGAACTGGCCGGGCGTTTTTCCCTTCACATCCTGCAGCACCCGGGTGAAGTGGGCCTGATCACAGAAGCCACAGGTGTCCGCAATCTGCGCCAGCGACTGCTCGGTGCTGCGCAATAAATCACAGGCCAAATCCACCCGGCATTGCCGCAGCAACTCGCTGAAAGTGCGCCCCGTGCGCTCCTTCAACAGCCGCGAGAAATGGCTCGGCGAAATGCCCGCGTGCCGCGCCACTTCATCCCGCGAGATGTCGCGGTGCAAATTCGTCCGCATGAAGTCCAGCGCCTTGCCGATGAGCAGCGGCGGCGTGAAATCCTCCTGCCGCTCAATCGTCGAAAAAACATTTTCCAGCGTCTTGCGCAGCCACGCCGCCAAATCTTCGTCGTCGTCAATGTCCGCCAGTTCGGTGAGAAAGCGGAAGTTCATGCCCAGCACCTCCGATTGCAGCGCGCCCGCCTCCACCGCCGCCCGCGAAATCATCACCACCAGTTCCAACAGCAGACCTTTCAGCAGATCGCTCCGTTCCTCGCCCGCGCTGTAGATGTGGACGAGCACATGATTGATGATGCGGCGCGCCTCGCCCCGGTCGCCGCGCCGGATGGCGTCCAATAGCATCGGTTCCTGGAACAGATACAGCTCGCGAATCCGGTCGTAAGGCCGGTGTTCCAGCAGCGGGATGGCGGGAAAATCGTTCGTATTCACGGCAGCATCAGGTGTTCGACGTAGCGATCCTCAAAATCGGCGGCGAGGTTCAATTCAATCACCTCGACTTGAGAACGCAGCGTTTCCATTTCGTCGAGCGTGGTGCGGTCCACCAGCGCCAGCAGCGCGCCGGCGAGCGACGTGTTGCCGACCACGCGCACCTGCTCCTCGCGGAAGCCCGGTAGCAAGCCGATGGCGATGGCGTGCGCGACATTCAAGTGCATCCCAAATCCGCCTGCCAGATAAACGCGCCCCAAGTCCGCTGCGCGAATGCCGGCCGTCTCCAGCAGGATTTCGATGCCCGCGCCAATCGCCGCCTTGGCCTGCAACAACAGCGCCACATCCACTTCGCTGACGCGCAAATCGTCCGCGCCATGCTTGGCGGTGAGCCGGAACGCGCGCCGTCCGTCGTGGAGAAACTGGTTTGGCGCGGGCAATTTTCCCCAGATCGGCAGATCAAAGCGGCCGTTCGCGCCGAGCAATCCGCAACCGCGCGCCGTCGCCAGAAAATCCAAATACGCCGAGCCGCAAATGCCGTCCGCCCGCGCCAGCGGCACGCCGCCGATGACTTCGGTTTCGAGCGCAAACGGATTCAGCTTCAAATTCAAATCGCTGACCGCGCCGTCACGCGCGCGTGTGCCGCAGCGCAAACCGCAGCCTTCAAACGCCGGCCCGGCGGCGGTGGCGCACGCCGTGAGTTTGCCGCCGCTTTGCAAAGCGATTTCGCCGTTCGTGCCGATGTCCACCAGCAAACTCGGCGTTGGATCGAACACCATGCCGCTGGCGAAAACGCCGGCGACAATGTCCGCGCCGACATAGGCGGAAAATCCCGGCAGCAATTGCACCGGCGTTTCCGGCGCGAGACCGGCGGCAACCAATTTTATTTCACTCGCGAGAACTTGTTTCCCTTTAATAAAGCGCGGCGTGAACGGCGCGCTGCCCAGCGGCGTCGGGTCTTCGCCCACGAGCAGATGCAGCATCGTGGTGTTGCCCGCAATCGCACCGCCGGCAATTCTTTCCAGCGACCGTCCGGCGCGTTCGCAAGCCCGCAGCAGCAGCGGCAGAATTGTTTCCATCGCGATGGCGTGTTGCAGCGCGGCGAGATATTCCGGCTGGCGCGCAGCTTCGATGCGGGTGATGACGTTGTCGCCAAAACGGATTTGTTCGTTGAATGCGCCGGCCCGCGACAGCACTTCGCCGGTGACCAAATCCACCAGCAGCACGACGACGGTCGTGGTGCCCACGTCCACCGCAAAAGCTGTATCGCGCTGACCGGCGATAAATGGAAACAACGGCTGATGCGCGTAAGGCACGGCGATTTCAAATGTCTCGCTAACTTGCGGCCGATGTTCGATGCGTGAACGGGCGGGAAGAAAAATTATTGCCGAACCGCCGGTTTGCGTGCGGCAAGCTTTGATAGTGGCTGGGGCGGCGACGAGGCCGTCATCGGTTGTCATCGAACCGTTGCACAACTCCACTTCGCAGCCACGGCAGAGACCGCGCTGACCGCAACGCGTGTTCAGCGGTAACCCGTGCGCGGCGAGCACATCGGCCAGCGAACTCTGGTCGTCGGTGACGGTGATCTCCCGGCGCTCGCCGGAATCCAGTTCAACCTGGATTTTTGACGGGCAGCTCATTGGTTTTCCGCCGGTTCGGCGCGCAAGATGTTTTCATCGGCGGAATGCGCCAGTTGTTCACCCGGCTGGATGATTTGAAAGCGTTCGGCATCCCAATTGCCCCAGAGCAAATCGCGGAGCAGTTTGGCATCGCCGCGCTGACGCTCGAATTTCCAGCCGAGCCAGTCGGCGCATTTCTTCGCGTAATCGGCTTCGGATTCGGCGTCGTCTGTGCCGAGATCAAGATAGGTGGCGGTGTCGTGCATCGCCCATTGCTCGCGCTCCGTTTTGACGAGAAATTCCACATCGTCGGCATCAAACTTTTTCGCGAGTTCCAACTTGAGCGCCTCCAGCTTTTCCGGGCCGGGCACGCGGCGTCCGCGATTCCAGCCGGGCGTGTAATAGTAACAGGTTGGGCAGCGGAGTTGATGTTTGGCGTAGGCTTCCTTGCTGCCCATGAACAATGTGATGCAATCGTGCGCGCGGGGGATTACCAGTTTGTGCCGCGACGGGCGCAGCCCCACCGTCCCGCGTCCGCACAGACCGTAGGCCAGCACGACCGCCTCGATGTCGTTGCGCGTTTCCAAGGATTGAAGTTCTGATTGCAGCCTGGCACGAAGTTGATCCGGGCAGTCGTGCAGGCCCATTTCAAACCAGCGCGTCTCGACGATGTGCTTTGCTCCACGCGCCAACATCGCGACCTCCCGCTCGAAAACCGAGCAGGCGAGCAGCGCAAAGCGCGCCGGTGTCTTTGTCTGGTTTGGATTCATCCGGCTGGTCTCTTTGCTTGACGACGTTTACATCCGCCTCATTGGGGTTTAGTTTCACATTTGTAGTGCGACAAAAGGAGGGGCGGTTTCGACTGGCGCGGCATTTCCAAGGCAAGGCTCCCTCATTGAACATCTTGCTTCGCTATGGGTCGCATTGACGCGCTGTTCGCAAACTCCAGGCGGACGGTGGAGAACCGCCGTGGTTGCAGCGGAATATCAAGCCCGCCCTTGGCGACTGGCAATGGACGGAGATTCTCCTCGACGCCGCTCGTCAGATAAGCCCGGGCAATCGGAAATAGTGGCGAAACGAGGTGCGCCGTGCCATCCCGCCCGCTGGTCTCGCGCAGGCGCAAAATATAGCCATGGCTGTCCTCGGCCGCTTTGAAAGTCGTGACCTGCGCGTTACCGGCTTCGATCTGAAAGAGGGCGCCTGCGTTCGCCGGCAGCCGCTTTGCGCCGGGCTCGGTGTGACGGTTACCCCAGTCCGCGAAGTTGTAACCGATCAGGGGGGAGCGCGTTTGGGCGTCGAACTGTCCCAGGACATCGAAATTCAGAGTGTTCGCGCTGGTGATGAAGTAGCGGAAGGTCAGGTCGCCTCCCTGCGACGCCTTGATGTTCGTAACCCAGTAGTTGACGGTCACGTAGGAATACACATGGCCATTCTTGATGTCGAGGTGATCGGGCCAGAGTCCCCGGTTGATGTCGGTCAGCGTGACCAGCGGGATGTCCGGCGTGGCGAACGCGATGGTTAAGCCCGGATCGCGGGCGAGCACGAGGTTCGGCGTGGTGAACCACTCGCGGCAGGCGCCGGGCAGTTGATCTTCGTTGGGGCGAACCCACGAATTATGCACCTGATATTGCAGCTCGGGCGGAGTCACCGCGAACGGAAATGCGAAGTAGATGGCTTCTTTCGCGCGGATGTCCTCTTTCCGGATGTGATTCTGAATGTCGATTCGCTTGAGATTGTCGTAAACGGTGATCTCGGATTCGACCAGCGGAACGTTTTTCGCCTTGGCCGCAATCCGAATGCGCTGGCCGAAGGGCGTGCGCACGTTCTCGATCAGGCGGGCATCGCTCTGTCCGGTGACCTCGAGCTTGGTCGGTTGGTTCGTGTAAATGTTCCGGGAAATCTGCTGGTTTTCACCGCCGGCGGAATAGACTAGTTCGTTCAGTTTGAACGAGGCATTTTGATCAACCAGGTCACGGTTCGCCTCCTTATCAAGGACATGCACCACGGCACCAGTCTTCGGATCAAGCGTCACCCGGTAATACCGCGACTCAATCTCCCAACTGTTCGTCTGGCTTTCGCCGGAAGCGGGAGCGGTGAGCTTCGCGGTCCGCACTTCATAGGCCTTGTAGCCTAACCCCGGCACTTGTTCGGCTTGGAAACGAACCCGCCGCCACCCTTGCTTTTCCACAACGACATCCACCGGAACGGGCTGACCGGTCGCCAAGTCGAAAATCTGCTGGTTCGCATCAACCTCAGTCTCGACCAAGTCGCTGCGCGGCCGAAAATCCGGGTTGAACACCAGAAAGACCGGGTGATCCACGTTGATATAGTAGCCCAATCGCGTCATGGCGTGCTGCAATACGTCCTTGGCCGCCCAATGCGCGCGCACGGCGTGAGCCTGCTTGAACTCGAATTGGGTGGTGACGACGCTGCGGTCTGGTTGTGACACGCTCGGAGCCGCGCCCCAGGTGTGTTCATCGTAGAACAGCACTTCGCTCCACGCTTTCCGCAACGCTTCAGCCGGGTAAACCCCCGCCGGATCAAGCAGGCTGGCCCATGCGGAAATCGTCTCGGCAACGGGCAACAGCCGCTGCGTGTCGCGGTTGAGCGTGGTGAACGCCGTCGAACTCCCGGCGGCATCAGCCCAATACGAACCTCCGTCGCCCCGTATGACCGGCAGGTTGGTGGCAAAGTGTTTGGAAACATAATCGAAATAATCCGCATCGGTGGCCGGAATCAGTTTCGGGTATTCGTAGGCCGCATTCCAATCTTTGATGAGTTGAACCCTGTCCTCCTTGAGATCGGCATTATCGCCACTCTGGCCAAAGAGGTAGAGCGCATCCGGGACATATTCCGGACGCCGGTATCGGGTCAGCGCCTGACTCATTCCCCGGCGCATCCGCTCGATGGAAGCTTTTCCGGGGAAAGTTCTCTGCCCTGACATGCGATCCAGCTGCTCGTAGCTTCGGGCAAAGAACGCGAGCACCCGCCGGCCATCGGGGCCTTCCCAGTAGAAAGGCGAATCCTCGTTCAAGGTGCTCTTGATCAACATCGGCCCGCGATGCTGATTGGCGCCCAGCGCAAACCCGGTAATGCCGGTGTCAGCCAGGAGCGATGGCAAAGACCAAGGCTGCGACGGCATGTCGGTTTGGCTGGCGGTCGTCATGGGAACTCCATAAATTCGCCGCAGACTGGTGGAGAAATACAGCGCGCGATACATCTCCTCGGCGCTGGCCAGACCACAGGGCATATTGAGGTATAAAGCACCGATACCGATCTGATCCCGCGCGGCGCGGTCCATTAACTCTTTCACGCTCGGCGCCTGACGCAGTTGGAGGTAATTTTCAGCCAGCCAGGCGTGTTCCAGATTGAATTTGTAAAACGGATACCGGGCAATGAAGTCGAGCGCGCGGTCGGTGTTGCGGCATTCCAGTTCCTCCACGCTTTGTTGCAGATCCGTATAACCAATATCGTTGTGCACCTTCAGCCCGGCAAAAAACTTCCACCGTTTTTCCGGCCGATACTCCCCGCGAAAAACCTTCTTCTCGTCGCCGGTTGTCACCGTTAATTCATAGGGCTGTGGAGCCGAAGGGGCATTGACGTCCAATTCAATGATGCTTTCGCCAAAATCAACGCCATCGCTCCCGAACTTGGCCGTCGCAGTGGTGTTGCCGACTTTAAGTGAAACCGAACCGTCCTTCAACGGACGCTGATGGCGTATCACCACCTCGGTGACCTCGTTCAATCCTCCAGCTGCACGGCGAAAAAAAATCGTAGGCTCGACGACGGCTTCCAGTTCCTGACTGATGGTGTCGCCGGATTTTTCCAAACGCAGGGAGTCGTAATAATAATTTCCGCCTCCCTCGCCGGTCACGGAGATGACCGCATCGTTGGTGCCCTGCCGCAGCCACGCCGGGGCGATGGGAATCCGGAGGGTAGCCCGCGTGTGCGTCAGTTCCCATCCCTGACGGAAGTCGAGGTCCTTCGCGTAAACCGGCACTAGGCGGAATGCGCCGCGAGTGCCGTTCAAATTCAACAGCAGCGAGCGCGGCCCTGGCTCCATGAAGAACCCCTCGATTACCAGCGTCATCGGCGCAGCGGGAACTTGGGGCAGGCTGAACCGCACGCAATATTGTTGCCCCACTTCCTGCTTTTCCCGCCATTGTTTTGGATCCGCCGCCGGCGACACATCGTAAACGAGTGACGCAACCGAACCAGAACCGAACTCGTCTCCTGAGTTGTCAGTCGTGCCGATGCTCCAGAGCAAATCGTTGCCATTGGTCTGGGCATCTGCCGCGAATGCCGGAGCCAGGCTCAATTGCCACCCTGCAAGGCCGGTTAGGATCAACAGGAAAAAGGCCGGCACAACTGTAAGAAGCTGTCCGCGAAACCTGTGATACTCATAGAATTGATTCAATCTGACAGTTTCCAATCTCTGGAAATTTGTTAGCGCGGCCAGCGGCACGCCCAGCAGGGCGGTGAGGAGTGTGGGGTTCATAGTTGTTACTTTCATTTTCCACGAGGCGCAACGACCAATCACGCACCGAGGCTTTTGAACAGAGCGTATCCTTTTGCTTCGATCTTCTTCCCGTCAACGACAGCAGGCTTATCGCCGAAGTTGCAGATGATCTTATTTCCGTTCGCGAAAACAGTTTCTTCCACCTTCCGGTCATCAGTTATAAAGCGATGTGAAAGCATTTCCTCCGTGCCGACCTGATCGTGCCAATCGTCGACGTAAGACAGTTGGCTGAGAACGTCGAGTTGCTCAACGGTGATATCACGCCTGATGTTGACGTGTATCAGCGAGCCATAGAGCATATCGTGAAGCACGTGAGTCTTTGCTTCCCGCAGGTCGCTGGTGATGAGATGCGACCCGATAATGGGATAGATCCTGGAAATGAAATGGCAGTCGTGATAGACGAGTTGCCATAACGGTATGGTGGCGCCCTGTTCCGGGACGAAGCCGGTCGCCTGCCATCCGGTGTATGGCAGACCAATCTCGCCCACCTGCTCGCTGCTAAGCACGATTCCTTTTTCGTAAAAGAACTTCAGTATCTGCTGCTTGCCTTCGAAATCCTGTAGGCGCGTCTGGGTGTTGCCTTCTTCGAACGACTGGTAGAGTGGCACCGAGGTGATGGTGTCGATATACATGGCCTTGAAGCCCACGTCCTTGGTGAATTCCCAATTGCGCTTCACGTATTCGAGGCTGTTCCGGCTGTTGAGGATGTAGCATTGGCCTCCGTGCCAGAACCCCCCGCGCATCAGTTCGCCGTGGTGGTTGATGTTGATGCCTTTCGGGAAGCTTTTTGCAACGGGATACATGTCCTGGTAGTTGTCGTGCTCGCCGAAGAAGAAGGGGTCTTCTTCTTTGCAAAGGTCCTTGAGCTCATCAATGGAGCCGAGCAGCGGTTCGGGCGGCCAGATGTCGGGATGCGAGCCGTCATAACCATTGTTGATCCAGCCCTGAGTCACGAAGAGTCCTTTGCGCATCCCGTGCGCCTTGCAGAGCCTTATTTTTTCCTTGAGTTGTTTGAACGTAAAAATGATCTCGGGCTTATCCTCGAGCGCCTCGATGTTGTCGGGCACGCCGGTGAGATGGTCCTGGTAATCCCGCCTGAGCTTCCTCGGGAAGGCCTGGTGGAAGGAAAAATATTTTCCGCCTTTCAAATTTTGCAGCGCGGGGAGCGCCTGCATCTTTTCTGCTAGCGTGCGGAACGGAATGTTCTTTCTCGACCAGCTGCGGTAGATCTTTGCTAGGTCAACATAATTGCCCTTAATGAATCGGTATTTGATTGTTTTGGTTCCCGTCCATTGGCCCAGGGATTTGAGCCACACCGGCGATACCGCGAGCTGCGTGGCCAGCAGCATGGAGTCGGCCCAGCCGTCCTCTTCTATGGCAATCCAGGCATGGCCGGCCTTCTGCCCACCAAACCAGCGCATGGTGAGGTCGCCCTGCATCTGCCACACGAACCTTTTCTCGATCGGTTTCGAAAAGATCTTTCCGATATGCAGGGGAATGATCAGGTCGTCGGACTGCACCGGCGTGGGGAATACAAGGCTCGGCAGTGTTTCTTCAATATCCGTGATTGTGAAATAAAGCCATTCATCGGTGAGGGAGACGTCGCACAGGAACGAACCTTTGGCCACGCCGATATTGTCGATGACGGTATATCTCAATTTGTCGCCGGATCTTTCCACTTTGAAACGGCCGGGATACTGGTCGCAGTATTCCCTTTCCCGGCGGAGCCATACGGTGCCGAGTTCGATCTCGCCATCTTCCTGCAGCGCCACCGGCCCCATCTGCCATTCGAAATGATTCGTTTTGTCGAGAATACTTACCGAAGCGTCTTCGTTCACAACCGCCTTCAGCCACTGGTTCTCAAGCGTCTTGATGGCTTTCTGAGGGGAGAATGGTAGCGGATGAAAAGCGACCTTCATCGTCTGGCTCTCTTTGGAACTGCCGCTGGCCGCAGGGAGCAAGGCCATCTTTATCGGCTGGCTTTCTTCTCTGGCGCTGCTGCGGGTTGCTGGAAGCACGGCAGAGCCGACGCCAACTGCAGCAACATTCTTAAGAAAATTTCTTCTATTCATTTCAACGGTTCGTTGGTGGCTTTGCGTTTTTTCCTATCGGTTTAAATTGGCCGCGGCGCGACGATTAACTGAAGAAACTAGCCGCTCATGCACAGATTCTCACGGAGCCGCGGGCTTTTTCTCCAGTTGAACTTTGCCGGCCTCATCGCGGCTGATTGCGTAGTCATACGCAACGCCGTCCAGCTTGACGCCCTTGATCTTCACGCTCTTCCACTGCGACGGTAGAAGCGGTGGATAAACTGGAGTCAAACCCCGATCCGCGAGGCGCAGGCCGGTGAAGCCGTAGAGGAAGTTCTGCACAAATCCGCCACTGACCGCGAGAAGATACAGATGGTTGTTCCCCGGGGTCTCGCTTCTCACGTTGAAGGGAGGCTTCAGAAATGGCCCATTGCTGAATTTTAGCCTCTTGTATGACTCGTCCACATCTCCAACAGTCGCCGCGGCGATGCTGATGATGACGGGAACCAGGTCGTTAATCTCATTCAGATTCGGCGTAAGGTCCGACAATGATTTGACCGCGAAGTTATAGTCATTCCGCCGAACTTGACTGCTCATGGCCAGATCGAGGAGCGGATGACACAACCACGAGAGCGAGCTGCCCATCCAGGATTTTTGTTCGTGAAGAGCAACCTCATCGAAATCCAGATGCCGCTGCTCTTTTTCAGAAAATGGGATATACATCTTATCAGCGATTTCCGCCCATTGCGCATCGGGCGTTTCCCCCACCTCAGCGGCGGCAGCCACGGCGGCTCTCAGCGCCTTTTGAAACACGGCACAGGTGAACGCGTCGTTCGAGATGTCGTGATAAATCTCGTCGCCCGAACAGACATGCAAAGCTTCATAGCGGTTCTTTTCGCGGTTGTATGTGACGCGGCTGGTGATGAACTCCGCCGTCTCACGAATGACCTTGTAGCCGTAATCGCGCAGCCAAACCTTGTCGCCGGTGGCTAGATAGAACTGCCACTGGCTGATGGCAATATCGCCGTCAAGATGCACCTCCCGAGCGCCTTTCGGGACAAAGTCGTGGTCGGTGGATTCGATGCCCTTCTGCGGGTCGGACTCCCAAGGATACATGGCGCCCCGGTAACCGTAAGCTTTGGCCCGAGCTTGCGCAGCGGGCAAGGTGCGGTAGCGGAACATGGCCAGGGACTTTGCCCGTTCGGGGTGAAACAGGACCAGCGCAGGAAGCACCCAGGAGTCACTGTCCCAGAAGGTGTGGCCCCAGTAGTTTGGGCTCAAACCGCTGGCTCCCACCGCCCAGGTTGTGTTGACCGTGGAATTCTGCAACAGGTAAAAGAGATCAGAGTGAATGGCCCGCTGAACCTCGGGATCGCCATCAACGAGGATGTCCGACTGCCAAAGCTTGTGCCAGGCCGACTGTTGTTTTCCAAGCAGCGAACCGAAGCCTTCGCCGCGCGCCTCTTTCGCCCAGCCGATGACCGAACTCTTGAAGTCGCCTGCCTTGGTTTTCGCATCGGCCCAGTTTTCCTGTGAAACGGCGACATATTTCGTAAACTTGTAGGTCTGTCCGCGCTCAACCCTCAAGGCAACTTCAATGGTTACAAGCTCCGAAGATTCCTGCACCTTGGACTCGGTGACCGCGACGCCGGCAGGCAACTCGATTGCCGCCGCCTGCGCAATCAGCGGCCCATCGACTGCATGACCCGTAAGCCAAAGCACCCGCTGATCCTTGCTGGATCCAAACGCTTCGATCTTGACGAAGCCCGGATACCATTCTGCCGCCCTCCAGGGCGCCGTGGGATCGGCAGCTCGAATCTGCGCGCCCACTTCTGATTCAGCCTTGCTCAACTCTGCCAGGGGAACCGCAGCCATGGGAAAACGGTGTGCGGGCGCCGGGTGCGCCCGCAAGGTGAAGCGCAGCCGCACAGTCCCGGCAAAATCCGGTGTCACGCTCAGGCTGGTAACCCCGATGTGCGATGCGGCTTGACTCACAAAAGTCGTCACCTCTACGCGCGTCGCATGGTTGGTGCTGGCAAAAAGATATTCCGTGGAGAGCACGCCGTCGTGCATTTGTAGCGTCTGGCGATAATTCCGAAAGTTGCCAGCCGTGACCGGAGTGGCGTTCAGCCACGCAGCGCCGTCGAAATAATCCATCTCCGCCCAACTCGGGGCGGCCGCGAGACGCGGCACGTCGCCCGGCGTGTAGTCCATGACTCCGACCATGTAACTCGCGGTCGGGTCGGTGCCGCGCAACGAAGTCGTCGTGGTGAAGAAACCGTTGGCCAGATAGCTAGGATAGTAAAGACCGAAATTCGTCTCAGTGGCGGTAAAATCGAATTCGGGCTCGGAGGCGGCCCAAATTCCAGGAACGGCGAAAAGAAGAAACAAGCAGGCTATGAAAGAATGGGGCTTGCCCAGGGAAACCATTGATAGGAATTTGTTTTTTGCACACGCGGCGTGCTCGGCGCTTCGCGGTTCAGTGGTTGCAAGGGCAACACGCCTCCACGCCGGATCGCAAACCACCCCTTCAAACGAGTCATCATTGGTAAACATGGTAACATTCTACCTGCTGCATGAGTCCGCGGTAACTATCCCAAGGGAGGGGTGGTTTCGGCCGGTGCAGCATTTCCAAGGCACGGTCGCCTCATTGAAAATCCTCCTTCGCGGCGGATCACCTTGGCGCGCTTTCCGGCACGCCGGGGGAAATTATTCTAGTTGTTTGCAACTTAAGGGTTCGTCGGCGATGGATATCTTTTGGCCGCGGTGCCCCGCCCATCACCGGCCGCCTCCTGGACTCACCAACGCGGTCACGGAAGGCTTGAACTCCAAAATCCAAAGCATCAAATCCGCCGCCCGTGGCTTCCGAAACTTTCAAAACTTCCACACGCGCATTCCATCCTTTTCTTCTGCGGCACAATTGATCTCCCCCCACTATGAACCTTCATGGAGCTAATTTAATTTCCGTTAGATGCCAGCGGCCAAGATTTGCCGCCATAAGTCTATTTTGGTTTTTCCCAAAAAGCACGACGTTGGTAGGATTGGATAAAGTGTGGCCAAACCAATCATCCATTAAAACCCTGATGCGCCCCTCGCGACTGATTTGGTAAATTCGATTAGGAGTATAACATGGCAATAACATAGTGCCATTTTGCAGGATAGCGATTCCGTCTGGAACTGTTTTTGGAATTTGGATTTTTGCGAGTTTTCTCCCAGCCTTCATTTGCGCATCTACTTGGATAGTCTCAACCCCGGGAAGGTGACTGCATACGACCCGAACCAATGAATTTACCTGGTCATAACCGATACCGTTGGCAAAAGCGAACGGACCGGGATGCCAGATTCCGAATTTATTATGATCAAGCAGGTCAAACCAGAGAATTCGCCCGGTTGGTTTCTGTGAAGATCCGCTGTCGGTGACTAAAAGAGTCCGACCACCCAAAAAACAGAGATGATTCGGAATTTGTAAGTTCAGCTTGAGCGAACCGGGAAGAGGGCGGAGGGAGGATTTGCACGCATTGAGATTGAGCATCCAAACACATTTTTTTTTGAGGTCGCATGCATAGAGGATTTTCCCGTCCGAAGAAATACGGATTCCAAGAATGAATCCGCCGCTACGGGCGATCTCCGTGATGGTTTTGCCTTTGGCGTCAATCCGGTAAATCTGCCCTGCCTCGCCTCCCGCAAACCATTCCCCATTGGGATGAAGCGCGATACATTCGGGATGATCGAGGCCGTCGCAAAATATCCGGGCGCGCTTGATCGGAAGAAGCGGTTTAGGTGATATGTTTATCATAGTGGGAGGCTCTAATTGATCTCAGAGCTTTTTAAATGCTTTAGCTTCTAGGCAGGACACTCAAACCACCATCCACCAACAAATCAATGCCCGTAACAAATGCGGATTCATCGGAGGCGAGAAAGATGGCGGCACCGTTGACCTCATTGGCCTCCCCCATGCGACCCAGGGCATGCATGCGGGAGTAGCTTTCATAAAGATCTTCTCCTTCAGATTCACGGCGGGCTTCATTCATGGGAGTCTTCATGGCCCCCGGCGAAATGCAATTGAAGCGAACTCCTTGCGAGCCGTATTGACCGGCCAACTGCCGGGTCATGGCCTTCATCGCGCCTTTGGCGGCGGCATAAGTTGTCCAATGATCCCACGAGCGGTCGCCTTGGATGGAGGCCACGTTGATGATGCTGCCGGATTTTCGGGCGAGCATGGACGGGAGGGCATACTTAATGCCGCGAAAAATGCCCAGCAGATTGATGTTGAGCAAGCGGTTCCAATCGTCGTCTGTCTGGTCGGTAATGTCGCCGGGAATGGCCACGGCGGCATTGTTGACGAGCACGTCCAAACGGCCAAATTGTTCAATCGCGGCCTGAACCGCGCGTTGCACGTCCGCCGTGCAACCCACATCGCCGGGGATGGGCAGAACCTTGAGGCCGCAATCCTGAAGCTGTTTGGCCTTGGCCTTGAGCTTGTCGGGATTGCGGGCGACCATGACGACCGCCGCCGATTCTTCGGCGAAGGCCTTGGCAACTTCAAAGCCGATACCGTCGGAAGCGCCGGTGACCAGTGTTATTTTGTCTTTGAGCCGGTTCATAGGATTAACGTTTGCACTTTTTGGGCGGTTCAATCGTTCACGCCAAAATGCTTTTGGAGATCTTCGAGCGATGCGCCCTTGGTCTCCGGCAGAAATTTCAGCACCAGCACAAACATCACGGACATCATTGCTCCAAAGAATATAAACGCAAGCGCGCCATGATTGGCCGCCACCACGGGAAAGAGCCAGCCGACCGCCGTGCAGGAGACCCAAATGAGAAAACATGCCAGGGCGGAACCGGAGGCGCGCACGGCATTGGGCAGCAGTTCGTTCATGACCACCCAAGTCACTCCACCGAGTGAATAGGCGTGGGATCCGACAATTCCCATCATCGCGACAAGCGCCAGCCAGCCGTGGACATGAAAGGCAAACACCCAGGCC
>Ga0214172_1000279_pt1 | contig 26136 bp, 18 predicted proteins | sample TroBogEpilimnion_29_FD_153010 | JGI IMG/M metagenome (GOLD analysis project Ga0214172, IMG submission 153010) | Freshwater microbial communities from Trout Bog Lake, WI - 12JUL2007 epilimnion | ecosystem: Environmental > Aquatic > Freshwater > Lake > Epilimnion/Euphotic zone | place: Trout Bog...
CTGACCCTCGGCGGCACCCGGGCGACCAATTATACCCTCCTCGGCGCCTCCGGCTCCGTCACCATCACCGCCGCCACGGTGACGCCAGTTGTGACCTTGAACAACAAGACTTACGACGGCACCACCAACGCCACTACGATTGCTACCCGTGCGCTCACCGCCATCATCGGCAGCGACGATGTCAACCTCGGTACCAGCGGCACCGTTGCCGGCTTCAGCAGCAAGAATGTCGGCAGCTATCCCGGCATCAGTCTCACCGGCCTGACCTTGAGCGGCACCACGGCGGGCAACTATTCGCTCGCCACCAGTACCACCAACGCCAGCGCCAGCATCACGGCGCGCTCGCTCGCTGTCACTGCTGCCGGCGTGAACAAGCCCTACGACGGCACCACCAACGCCACCGTCACCTTGTCCGACAATAAAGTCTCTGGTGACGTGATCACCGATAATTACGCCAGCGCCGCCTTCAGCGACAAAAACGCCGGCTCCGGCAAGACTGTCACGGTTTCGGGCATCTCCATCAGTGGCACAGATTTGGGTAATTATTCGCTCGCCAGTACCACCACCAGCACCCTGGCGAACATCACGGCGGGCGTTAGTTCCATAGCTGTCGCCTCGGCGTTGAATCCCTCCGGCTACAAGGCCGGCGTGAATTTCAGCGCCAGCCTGCCGGCGGACGCCACCGGCAATGTGGTTTTCCTTACGAACAGCGTGCCGTTCAGTACCAATGCCGTAGCCGTCGGCAGCGCTACCAGCCTTTCCATAACCAACCTGCCGCGCGGCACTAATACCCTCACCGTCCAGTATGCCGGTGACAGCAATTATTTCGGTTCCACCAACACCCTTGCCGGTGGCCAGATCGTCACCAACCATCCGCCCGTGGCTGGTAATGTGATATTGACCCGCAGCCTGACCTCCACGAGAATTTTAATTAGCACCTTGGGCACCAACGTGAGTGATGTGGATGGGGATGCCCTCACCTTCAGTGCCGGCAGCATCAGCACCAATGGCGTCACGGTTATGAACGCTATTTCCCTGCTGGGTTATTACAACACCAACGGTGTGAACGACCAGTTCACCTACACGGTGACGGACGGCTTTGGCGGTAGTGCCACCGGCACCATTACGCTGAATTTTATCCCCTTCATCACCGGTCAGCAGGGATCGGTCAGCGTCTCCGCTGGCGTGGCTCAACTCGCCTTCCTCGGGATTCCAAACTTCCGCTACGCCATTCAGCGCACCACCAATCTGGTGGACTGGGTTTCCATTGAGATCACCAACGCGCCGAGTGCCGGGGCCTTTAAATACTCGGATAATTTCAGTGACCTGGGCGGAATAGCACCGTCCTCGGCGTATTATCGGTTGCAGTGGAATCCCTAAGCTCAATCCCGGAAGCTAATCGGTTTAAGGGCAGGGTGAGCAGTCCTCTGCCCGCCGCACTTGCTAATCAACGCGGGCGGGTTCACTCGCCGGCGCGCATGGAGCAACGTACTTTCCCCTGTTTCTTGTTTGTCTTTTGCGTCCTTGGGACCTTTACGTCTCCGTGTTGAATTTTTAGTATGTTTTGTGGGCTGAAAAGTTATCGGGTTTGCCTTGTGGCGTCCTTCGCGTCGTGGTGGTCATAAAACTCTGATTTCATTTCAGGTTGATCCGCAGCCGTGTTTATCCATCCGTGGTTAAATCCTTCAGATTCCAGATTTCGTTCTCAGGTCACGCCGGCTGCTGCTGGGTGAGGCAGTGCAGGGAGCCGAAGCCCCAGACGAGATCCACGGCGTGGATGCCGATGACGGGACGATCCTTGAATAGCTCACCCAGGATGCCCAGGGCGACGCGGTCATGCGGGTCGTTGAAGGTCGGGACGATGACGCCGGCATTGCAAATGTAAAAGTTGGCGTAGCTGGCCGGCAGCCGGATGCCATCAAAATATAGCGGCGAGGGCATCGGTAGTTCCACGATTTGGGGCTTGTGACCGTCCTCCAGGCGCAGGTCCTGAATCCGGTCCCAATTTTCCGCCAGCGGTTTGTAATTTTCGTCCTTGGAATTTTTTTCGCGCACGAGCACCAGCGTTTTGGCGTTCACGAATCGGCATATGTCATCAATGTGACCGTGGGTGTCATCGCCCTTGGGGCCTTTCGCCAGCCAGAAAATATTTTTGACCCCGAGATAATTCTTAAGGGTCGACTCGATTTCACTTTTACCTAAACCGGGATTGCGGACCTGGATCTTGGGGTGAAGGTAGCATTCCTCAGTGGAAAGTAGCGTGCCGCGACCGTTGAGTTCGATGCCGCCGCCCTCAATCACAAAATTGCGGAGGGCCGAGGGCCGAGGGCCGAGGGGGGCGGGGCATTGGGCGTGGAACAAATTTTTGCCAAGCAGCTTCGCGGCGGTTTCGGGAACTGTGGTGTCCTTGCGCCAGTTATCATATTTCGCCCACCCGTTAAAATGGCAATGCACAATGGCCGTTTCCGTTTTTCTTTTTTTGTTATCCGCTTTTTTGACAAAGATGGGCCCGGTGTCGCGGGTCCAGCCGCGGTTGGTGGGATGCGTCACGAAGCGAATTTTCCGCAGATCTACACCGACGTGCTTAAAAACGCGCCGCGCGGAGGCTTCGTCCTGCGGGTGCCGGATGAGGAGGTTGATGTTTTCACCGGCGGAAATTTTCCGGACCATCTCGCCGTAAACCCACGGAATGACTTCGAACTTGCCGGGCCAGTCGCTGGCGTTGTGGGGCCAGCCGAGCCAGGTGGCGGCGTGCGGTTCCCATTCGGCGGGCATGGTGTACCCAAGGGCGGCGGGCGTGGCGGCGGCAGGAGTCGGCTTCATTTGCGCGGGGAGCATAAACAGTTGGGTAGGGCTTTGGAAATCCGCAATTTTCAATCACAGAAGCCAGGAGGTTTAGGGACTTAAAACCCCTTTGTTAGCTGCGGAGGGACGGCATAGCTCCGGATAACTGTGGGGGAGATTCCGCATGATCGGCCCAGCCCCGAATCGAATGGGAGAACATCCGGCACGCTGGCCTGTCGCCACAACGGAGTTTGCGAAACCGTCAGCCCAGGCTTGCCATGGAGAATTACAGGACGCGGCGCACTAGGGTCGGGTTGCCTTTTGAAAGCAGGCACTGATCATTCGCCCAAAGTCAGTTCCATCCCGCAACCGGGAAGCGGCAAGTATTAGGCGGGACTAAATATTTATTTGAAAAATCTAATTATTTACTGGACGAATTTTTAAAATGGACGAGATTGAGTTGTAAATCCTGATTGTCCGCAAAGGTCTCGTTGGTTATGAAAACGAACTTCAATCAGACGGTCGGTTCCGGCTCGCCGGGAAAAATCACTGCGTTACTTTGCCTCTGGCTCTTCCCCCTGCTTTGTCTGGCTGTCCCGCCGCCGGTGTTGGAACCGGGGCGAATCTTTTTGAGCGCTGGCGTTACGGATCGTGAGATCCAAGCCGCGCTCGACGCTTTGCCGGTCGGGGGCGGGGAAGTGGTCTTGCCGCCGGGCAGGTTTGAGATTCATCAGCCTATCGTGTTGCAACACGATTCCCAGGAACTGCGCGGAGCCGGGGCGGCGACGGTGCTGCACCTGGCGGACAACGCCAATTGCCCGGTGATCATTCTGGGCGAGCCGGTGAATGTGCCCCGGGCGACGGTGAAAAATTTGCGGGTGAGCAGCGTGTTCATTGATGGCAACCGGTTTCATCAGCAGCGCGAGCTGTGGAAGCTGCGCGGCGAGGGTTCGGCAATCCGCAATAACGGCATCACGATTCAAAGCGTGAGTGATTCGACCGTGGAACACGTGGCCTGCGCCCGCAATCGTTCAGGTGGGTTGGTCACGACGCTCGGGGTGCAGCGCCTGACCGTGTGCGATTTGGAGGCGTTCGACAACGAATTTGACGGGCTGGCCTGCTATCTGACGACGGACAGTTTGTTCACGGATCTACATCTGCACAACAATCCGGGCGCGGGTATTTCCCTGGATCTCGCATTCAACCACAACGTCGTCAGCAATGCCGTATTAACCGCAAATGACTTGGGTATTTTCATGCGCTCGAGCCGGGCGAATGTTTTCTACAGCGTCTCGATTCGCAACAGTCTTCATCACGGCGTGTTCATGGCGCATTCCGAGACGCAGACGGCGACGGGCTGGGGGCCGGAGCCGAAGACCGAGTGCGTGTATAATGCGTTTACGAACCTGATTGCCATGAATTGTGGGGGGGCGGCGTTTCGGGTGAACAACACGACCTGCACGCATAATGTTCTGATCCGCGCCAGGTTTGAGGGGAACGTAAAGGGTGGAATCTCGCAGGCGCAGCCGGATTTGGTGGCGGTGCAGTGAGCTTCTATTCGCGCGGCGGTCAGGTTGTCGTGGGTTTTCTCAATTTGAGATTGGATTTCGCGCCCGCTCGCGTATCGTTTCAGAAATAATTTTCAAAACTATGGCCAAGAAAAAGCAGAGCAAACCGATCAAACTCACCGGCGGACCCGTTTCCCAATTCATCCAGCACCACTACCGCCACTTTAATGCGGCGGCGCTGGTGGATGCGGCGAAAGGATACGTGGCGCATCTGGATCAGGGCGGCAAGATGATGATCACGCTGGGCGGCGCGATGAGCACGGCGGAATTGGGGCTCTCGCTGGCCGAAATGATCCGTCAGGACAAGGTGCATCTGATCACCTGCACCGGGGCGAATCTGGAGGAGGACGTTTTCAACCTGGTGGCCCATGATTATTACGAGCGCGTGCCGGGTTACCGCTCGCTGACGGCGGAAGATGAGCAGGCCTTGCTCGAACGCCATATGAACCGCGTGACGGACACCTGTATCCCTGAGGGCGAAGCCATGCGCCGCATGGAAAAAGCCATGCTTGAAGTCTGGACCGACGCCGACAAAAAGGGCGAACGCTATTTCCCGCACGAGTTTTTCTACAAGGTGTTGTTGAGCGGCAAATACGAGAAGTATTACCAGATTGACCCGAAGAATTCCTGGATGCTCGCCGCCGCGCAGAAAAACCTGCCCATTGTGGTGCCGGGTTGGGAGGACGCGACGCTCGGCAACATGTACGCCGCCGCCGTGATTCGTGGTGAAATTAAAAATGTCCACACCGTCCGTACCGGCATCGAATACATGACGTGGCTCGCGGAACATTACACGCGTACGGCCACGAAGAAGAGCACTCTGGGCATGTTCCAAATCGGCGGCGGCATTTCCGGCGACTTCCCGATCTGCGTGGTCCCGATGCTGCATCAGGATCTGCTCCGCACGAGCGTACCGCTCTGGGGTTATTTCTGCCAGATCAGCGATTCGACCACCAGCTACGGCAGCTACTCAGGCGCCGTGCCGAACGAAAAAATCACCTGGGGCAAACTCGGCGTAAAGACGCCCAAATTCATCATTGAGTCGGACGCCACCATCGTCGCGCCGCTGATTTTCGCCCACGTCCTGGGCTGGTGATTTTTATGAAGCCCAATGATTTTTCCGACGCGCGCGTGTTGGTGACCGGCGGTGCCGGTTTCATTGGCAGCGCACTGGTCTGGGCGCTGAACCGGCGCGGCTGTGATAACATTGTCGTCTGTGACGTTCTGGGCACGGATGAAAAATGGCGCAACCTGACGCCGCTGCGCTTTGCCGATTACATTGAGGCCGCCGAACTGCAATCACGCTTGCAAGCCAGCACGCTGGGTAAGTTTGATCTGGTGCTGCATCTGGGCGCCTGTTCGGCTACGACGGAAAAGGATGCGTCGTATCTCATTAAAAATAACTACGAGTTCACCCGCGATCTCGCCAACTGGTCGCTGGCAAATAAATCACGCTTTGTCTATGCGTCCTCCGCCGCGACCTACGGCGACGGGTCGGCAGGTATGGAGGATGACGAGGCCAAGTTGGATTTATTGCGGCCGCTGAACATGTATGGCTATTCAAAGCATCTGTTCGATTTGCACGCCAAGCGGGCGGGTTTTTTGAATAAAATTTGCGGCCTTAAATTTTTCAACGTGTTCGGCCCCAACGAGGATCACAAGGGCGACATGCGCTCGCTGGTGCACAAGAGCTTTGCGCAGGTGCAGAAAGAAGGCGTGATTCGACTGTTCAAGAGCTATCGCAAGGATTTCAAAGCCGGTGAGCAGAAGCGCGATTTTCTTTACGTCAAAGATTGTGTCGCGATGACGTTGCATCTGGCGGCGACGCCGCGCGCGAACGGGCTGTTCAACATTGGCTCCGGGCAGGCGCGGACGTGGGTGGACCTCTCGAATGCGGTTTTTACCGCGACGAAAAAGAAGCCGTCCATCAAGTTTATCGAGATGCCGGAGGTAATCCGCGACAAGTACCAATATTTCACGCAGGCCAATCTCCTGCGCTTGCGCGGGGCAGGCTATGCCGCCCCCGTCACCTCGCTGGAAAACGCCGTGCAGGATTACGTCCGCAAATATCTGGTGACGGATAAGCGGCTGGATCCGGCGGTAGAGTAGTGAGGCTTGCCAGTTTCGGGTTGGCGACGGCTTGCTCACTCCTAACGGCGAAACTTCGCGCCTTGGCTTCTCATTGGTCAACCGATTCCCAGTTGGATGTTCCCGGAAAGAATTGCGGACACGTGCATGCTTCAAATACCAGCCCACCCCAGGGTTATGCCGGGATGTGGTGATGATCCTTCAGACCTAAAAGTTTGGCCAAAGACCAAAAGCGACAAATTGCTTTACCCCGATGGACCTCATCCGCCAATTATAAAAGGCCCATGGCCCGTTGAAAGGATCGGGTGGGTTCAATCCTCTGCGAATAGATATTCCAGATCCACGGCGGTGAGACTGCGGGCAAAACCTTCCTCCCCGAGCACGTCGGCAATGGTCTTGGCCTTGCTTTGCTGCAGTTCCCAGATTTTCTCCTCGACGGTGCCGGGCGCGATGAGGCGGTACGCGTTCACAGTCTGCGTTTGGCCAATGCGATGCGAGCGGTCAATCGCCTGCGCCTCGACCGCTGGATTCCACCAGGGATCGTAAAGGACGACGTAGCTGGCATTCGTCAGATTCAAGCCGGTGCCCGCTGCGCGCAGGCTCAAGAGGAATACGCAAGCGCCGGTTTCCTTCTGGAAATTGCTGACAACCGACTGCCGGTCCTTCGTCTGGCCGGTGAGGATGTGTGTGTGGATGTTGCGCACCTGGCATTCTTTTTCCAGCAGTTGTAGCATTTGTACAAATTGCGAAAAGACCAGGACTTTTTGACCGTCGGCGATGAGCGGGTCGAGCAATTCGAAGAGGGTTTCCGTCTTGCCGGATGCGGTGTTGTTGCCGACCAGCGCGGGATGGCAGCACACCTGGCGCAGGCGCGTCAGCGCGGCGAGCACGTGCATTTTGGACTTGTTCAAGCCCTGCGTCTCGACGGCTTTCATCACCTGATCGCGGCTGCGGCGAAGTTCGGCGAGGTAAAGCATCCGTTGGTCCTCGCCCAGCGGGCAGTCGCGTCGCTCCTCGATACGGTCCGGCAAGTCCTTGGCGACGTGCTTTTTTAAGCGACGCAACAGCAGCGGGCGCAGTTTGGAGGACAGCCGGCGGCGCGCGATACGCTGTTCGCTTTCGGCGTTTTCGCCGCGCGGTTCATAGGTGTCAAGAAATTGGTCCTGCGTGCCGAGGTAGCCGGGTTGGATGAAATCCACAATACTCCACAAGTCGAGCAGGCGGTTTTCCAGCGGCGTGCCGGTGAGCGCGATTTTGTTTTCACACTTCAACTGTTTGACAGATTGTGTGACCTGCGCGCCGGGGTTCTTGATGAACTGTGCCTCGTCGAGAATGACCGCGCGGAAGGCGAATTTGTGGAACTCCTCCAGATCGCGCCGCAATAGCGCGTAGTTGGTGACGATGATGTCGTGCTGTGGAATCTGTTTGCGCAGGTTGTGTCGCGCGGCGCCGCTTTCGAGCACGAGCACCTTCATGTCGGGCGTGAACCGCTCGGCCTCGCGGCGCCAGTTGTGCAGCACGGACGCGGGGCAGATGACGAGCGACGGCTTGGGGTTTTTCTTATTCTGTTCCTTGAGCCATGCGAGCCAGGTCAACGTCTGCAAGGTTTTGCCCAGCCCCATATCGTCGGCTAGAATGCCGCCGAGTTTCACGCGCACGAGATGCACGAGGAAATCAAAGCCGTCCTTTTGATACGGCCGCAATTCCGCCTGCAGCAACTTTGGTAAATCAGCGGAAGGGACACCTTTGAAATCGCGCACGCGTTCGCGCAAGGCCAACGCTTCCGGCGAATCCACAAAGCGTTGCAATCCGTTTTCGTCCAGATGCGCCACATGTTCCAGTCCAACTTTCTGCGGCACGGCAATCAACCCCTCCACCCCCATGTCGGCCATCGCTTCGTGCGCGCCTTGCACGGCGGCGGTATCAAGTTCCACCCAGCCGGAGTTCGGCAGTTTGACGAACCGGCTGGTCGCGGCCGCGAGCCGTTCCAAATCGGCCTTGGAAAGTTTCAAGCCTTCCGCTTCCCACTCGGCGGAAACAGAAAGCCAGTCGATGCCGCTGCCCTTAACGACCAGGCGTGGCTTGAGCGCGCGCGGCGTGAGGAATAAACGATGGAACGCGCCGTTGCCGAGAAATTCCGCCTCGACGGGTTTGGCTGCCCACGCCTCGGCGAGTGAACCGAGAAAGTTTTCATTGGCATCGCCAATCCACAGACCGGGTTCCTGCATGAACCAGTCAAGCTTGCGCAGCCAGTGAATGGCCGGATCCAGGCGTGGGTCATCGAGAATTTCCGGTTTCTCACCGGCCTTGATAACGCGGTTGTGGGGCGTCCATTCGTGACCGCTCCAAACCCAGGTGCTCTTGTCGCGCGCGCTGGTGGCGAGTAGGCGCAGGCGCACGGTGTCGTCGAGCAGTTCAAAGACAAATTGGGGCGCGGCGGCATGCGCGACGCAAAGCTGTTCCCAGTCCACGCCGTGATTCGCCTGCGACTTGCGCAAGTGCAGCAGGAGCCGGTGGCTCAGTTTGCGCACGGGCACGGACGGTTTTTGGGCGAGGTATTTCAGGACGCCAGTGGGCGGCGCGTTGCGCAGCAGGAAAAATTCGTTGCCCACGAGTGCGACCGGCGACTGCCGGTTGAAAAATCGTGCATCCGCGACAGAATGGTTTTCGCCGCCAGGCAGCGCAATGCGGTGCGTGAACGAGAGTTCCTTGTCGTCGTTTTCCAAATGCGGCTTGAGGGCGACAATGTGGCCGTGGAAATAAATCGGCTGGCCGTTTGCGGCGGATTCGAGACGGGGGGTGTGACCCCAGCGCGCGAGCCACTGCAGCAGCTCGGCGTCGGAGAGGAGCAGCGTGGTGGCGTTATTGGCTCGTTCCCGGTGGGTTTCGTATATCCACTGAATGAATTCCCAGTCCCACGGCGTGAAGAGTTCCTGTTCGTGCGCGGCGCGAACGACCAGATCCACGAGGTCATGCAGCGAGCGCGCCTTTTCACCGGTGCGCGGACGGAGCAAAAGGAATTGAATCGCGAGGCGGAAACGCGAGGGTTCCTGTTCGTCCGGCTGCGGTTTGCAGATCACCCGCAAGGTGGCGCGCGGGGTATCGAGGTGCAGGGGGGCGGGGGGCGAGAGCCAGTTCTCCAGCTCCTTCACCAGACGGAGTTCCTGCTCCGCCTCCTCGGCGCGGGCAAAGCGGTCGAGGCTGGCGTGGATCTGCAATTCCGGCGGCACGGAACGCTTGGCGCGCAAAAATAAAAATGCCAGTTCCTCCAAGCGCGCTTTGCCGGTGATGGCGAGCATTTTCGTCCACCAGTCCGTTGCGGGGAAATCGCGGCGCGACAGGGATAGCTTCTCGAAATAATCTTCCAGCGCGAGCCACGCGCGTTGGGAATCCGGGCACGCGGCGAACGTGCGCAGGATTTCCTCGCGCTCGGTGACCGTGGTTTTGGAGTCGGACAACTCGCGGCGCAAGTCCGCGAACGCGCCGTAAGTCTGCGACAAAACCTTGTGGTGCGCGTCGTATTTGTTGGCGCCGGTGCGTGGCGTCCCGTTTCCGGTTTTGATTGGAGTTCTCGGCATCTGGGCAAAATGACTATGTTCTGTCATTTCGACACAACCCTTGTGGCCGGTCAATCGCAAAGCAAAAGTTTTTTGGTCGGGTGGGTTTCGGGCGATTGACGCTTGCGTGTTTTCTGCTAGATTGACCGGCCAATTATGAACCGTAATCCGCACGTCGCAGTTGTCGGTGCCACTGGCGCAGTCGGCATCGAGATGATCAAGACCCTGGAAAAAAGAAATTTTCCCGTGGGCAAGCTCACCTTGCTCGCGTCCGCCCGCTCGGTCGGCAAGAAGTTGAAGTTTCGCGGCCAGGACATTACCGTGACGGAACTTACGAAGGATTCGTTCGCGGGCATTGACATTGCGCTTTTCAGCGCCGGCGGCAGCATTTCCAAGGAGTTTGCCCCTGCCGCCGTCAAGGCCGGCTGTGTGGTGGTGGATAATTCCAGCGTTTTTCGGCAGGACGACAACGTCCCGCTCGTGGTGCCTGAAATCAATCCCGAGGACGTCAAGAAGCACAAGGGCATCATTGCCAACCCGAACTGCACCACGGCCATCACGCTCATGGCGCTGTACCCGCTCCATCAGGCGTTCGGCGTGAAACGTATTTTTGCCTCCAGCTATCAGGCCGTCAGCGGCACGGGGGCTAAGGCGCTGGAAGAACTCGAGCGTCAGGTGGAGCAGATCGTTAACAAGCAGCCGGTGACGAAGGAGGTTTACCCGCACCAGATTGCCTTTAACGTGCTGCCCCATGTGGATTCATTTCTGCCGAGCGGTTACACGAAGGAAGAGATGAAGATGGAAAACGAAGGTCGTAAGATCATGCACCACGCCGCGTTTAAGGCCAGTGTGACATGTGTTCGCGTGCCGGTGTATCGCTCTCATTCCATCGCCGTGAGCGCGGAATTTGAAAAGCCGGTGACCGTAGCTGCCGCGCGCGCCGTGTTGCTCAAGGCGCCTGGGCTTGATGTGGTGGACGATCCGGAAAATAAAAAATACCCGATGCCGCTGAACACCTCGGAGCAATATAACTGCGAAGTCGGTCGCCTCCGTTTGGACTGCGCCTTGGACAATGGCCTGTGCTTCTGGGTCAGCGGCGACCAGTTGCTCAAGGGGGCGGCCCTCAATGCCGTGCAGATCGCCGAAGAGTTGCTCAAATAACCCGGCGGTCGGGACTGAAGTAGAATAAAAACAGGCAGGAATTCCGGAAACGGATTCCTGCCTGTTTAGTTTCCCTGAAAAAAAACCTTCGCGCGCGGTGACCGTCCTTTAATTTCCCGGTTTGGTCGCGTCCTTGGTGAAGGCTTGCAAGCCCTGGATATTCGCCGCCTTGGCCGCATCCATGGCTTTGACGATGCTTTCCCACGGCGCTTTCTTGTCGGCGCGGATGGCCAGTTTCACATCGGCCGCCTTGGCCGCCTCTGTGAGCAGACGCCCGCGCAATTGTTCGGGCGTTACGGGGAGATTATCCTGGCCAAACCGGAAGTTGCCGGCGGCGTCAATACTCAAGACCAGCGGCGGATGCTCCTCGGCGCCGGATTTTTGGGCCGACGAGGATTGCGGTAGCGCCAGCTTGAGCGAGGGCTGCTGCCGGAAGGTGGTTGTCACCATCAGAAAAATCAGCAGCACCACCAGCACATCGATCAACGCCACGATGATGACGGCTGGAGCAGTGCGGCGTTTGCGAACGGAGAAGCGCATAAAAAGTTTTGTGTGTTCCTTTTAAAGTGGGTAGCCCGAAAGCCGCCAGGCTTGCGGAACACTGAGCACTTGAAAATCGAAACCGGGCTTCATTTTTTGTCGCGGTATTGCCGGCGGATGAATTCGTCGCAGAGCGTCTCCATTTCTACCGCCTGCACCTCGACTTTTTTGCTGAAATAGCTCCAGAAGATCAGGGATGGAATGGCGATGAGCAGGCCCGCCAGCGTGGCGCGCAAGATGAGGGCGATGCCTTGCGCCAGTTTCGCGGCGTCATTCAAGCCGGTCTGGCCGAGGTCGCCAAACACCGTCATCATGCCGGCGATGGTCCCGACCAAGCCCAGCAACGGCGCGATGCCAACGATGACTTCCAGCACCACCAGACCGCGTTCGAGCTGGACAACTTCATGGCGCGCGGCGGTTTCCAGCGAATCCATATTGTCATCCTTCGGCCAGTCCAACCGGTCACTAATGAGCCGGATCAGGCGGCCGAGCGGCGACGGGTTTTTTTCACACAGGCTGCGCACGGCTTGCACGTCTTCACGCGTGCGGCATTCCTGCAGCGCGTCGGCAAGTTGCGGCGGGACGACGGAGTTCCAGCGCAGCATCCATCCGCGCCAGCCAATCACGCCGACGCCGACGACCGAAGTCAAACCGAGCAATAGATAAACAGCATTTTCCATAAAAGTTAAGCGACCACAGTTAATTCAATAATAGTAAAAGGTGAAAGTGATTTCCCGGAAATTCGCGCCGACCATCCGGCGCATATCCGATGGCCATTTGCCGAAAGGCGCGGCCTGTTCTATGGCTTCCTGGCAGAGATAGCCAAGCAGCTCACCGACGCTATTGCTGGAAGTTTTTAATTCCGTAACCGAGCCGTCGGGGTTCAAATGAAAACTAACCGTCACCTTGCCGGTCCGGCTGTCCGCGAACTGCTGGCTGTCCAGCAAGTCATACCAGCGCTGCTGGATGGCTTGGACAATGGCGCTGTCGTAGGCGCCAAACGGCGTGCCCTTGACATCCATTTGGGCCGGTCCGCGCCGTTTCACGCCCCCATCCTGCTGCATCTGCAAGCCGGGCAGCTGGTTGGACTGTGCCAGTGCCTGACGGATCGTGCGCGGCCGCTCAGGCGGGGTCGGTTTTTCGTCAGGCTTGGTTGCGTCAGCTGGTTTGCCAGGTTGCAATGCTCCGGGATTCAGCGCCGTGGCCGGCTTGGATTCCGTCGCCGGTTTTTCCTCTGCTGGTTTTTGCGGCGGTGTCGGTGTGACCGGCTTGGTTTTGGTTGGACGCGGCGAATCCTCGGTCTTGGGCACGAACGACTGCTTGCCAGTCAACTTGGGTTGATTGGAGTCAGCGGTGGCATCGGGGTTGGCGGCGCGGGAGTTCTTGTCGGAATAATACTTGGCCAGTTTGGGCGCGTCGGCGGATGCCTGCGATACATCCACAAAAATGGTGGGGTCCATTGGTGGCGCTACCGGCTTGGGGGCGACGGCCACGAGATGATGGCGTGCCGGCGGAAAAATCTTTTCCAGCCAATGGTTTTTCTTTTCCGCCTCGTAGCCGCCCCAGACGCCGAGGTGTGCGAGCAGGGAAAACGCCAGCGCGAGCATCAGCCGATCTTTTTCAAGCCGGTTAAAGCGCAGGGAACCCAGTTCATTGGGGCGGCGGACCATGAGCTATCATTTTGCCGCACGAACGTATTCGGGGCAACAGCTAGATTTTATTTGGCAGGTGCCTGAGACGTGCTAAATTAATCGAATACCTTATGCACCACACCGCCCACGCCCAATCTCCGGCTGCCTTCGGCGTTACTGATTATATTATAGTCGTCAGCAACGAAGATGATTACCACGCCGGCTTCCATCACTTCGCCGAAAAGGTGAACCGGAAATTAAAGGCCGGCTACCAGCTCCACGGTCCGCCGTTCAGCGTCAATCAGACCATGTGTCAATCCATGGTGCGCCACGACGGGGTGCCGCCGAGCGGCGATACGACGATATTCAGGAAGCCCACGGGCTATCACAGCTGATTCTCGCTTGTGGTTTTGCGGCAATTTGCTTTCATCGCGCCATGCCGAAAGCCTCGCTGCCAGTCCTCGTCAAACACTGCGACAAAATCCTGCGCACCTGCGAAATCGGCGATTACGACGGCGCCGTCAACGGCTTGCAGGTGGAAAATTCCGGCACGGTCACGCGCATTGCCGCCGCTGTGGACGCGAGCCTGACCACCGTGAAGCTGGCCATCGCCGCGCGCGCCGATTTGCTGGTGGTGCATCACGGCCTGTTCTGGAGTTCGCGCCAGCCGTGGACGGGGAAAAATTACGAGCTGCTCCGGCTGCTCACGGAAAACAACCTCGCCATTTACAGTTCCCACCTCCCGCTTGACGCGCATCCCCGGTTGGGCAACAACGCGCACTTGTGCGCCGCGCTGGGATTGAAAAACGCTAAACCATTTTTCTTCAGCCACGGACAGGACATCGGCCTCCAATCGGTGATGAAAATCTCCCGCCATGAACTGGCGCTGCGGCTGGAGCGGGCGACCGGAGTAAAACCACTTCTGATTCCAGGCGGCAAAGAAACCTGCCGGCGCATCGGTGTCGTCACCGGCGGGGGGGGCGGCGATTTGAAACTGGCGGCGGCGGCCGGCGTGGATACTTTCATTACGGGCGAAGGGCCGCACTGGACGTATGCGCTGGCCGAGGAGCTGGGACTGAACGTCTTTTACGCCGGCCACTACGCCACCGAAACCTTCGGTGTGAAGGCGCTCGCGGCAGACCTTTCCGCACGGTTTAAAATCCCGTGGTCGTTTTTGGACCACCCCACTGGGTTGTGAAGGGGTGAAATCGACAACCTTGTCGGCCGGCGTTGCTTTTGGTTAAATTTATCCTGCGTGAAATCCCAAATTCTTACGGTCATCCCGGTTTATAACGGAGAGCAATTCATCGCGCAAACGCTGGCGTCCATTGCCCGGCAAACGGTGCGTCCGGACCGGGTGGTGATCCTGGACAATTGCTCCACGGATCGCACCCTGGAAATTGTACGCAATTTCCCTGACCTTGCCTGTGAGATCTTCCAGAACCCAACAAATCTTGGGTTATTCGGCAACTTAAACCGCTCGCTAGATTTTTTTGGCGAGGCGGAATACCTGCAAATCCTTCACGCCGACGACACCATCGAGCCCGACTTTTACGAGGTGATGACGCGTACGTTGGTGGATTGCGAGGGCTACGGGCTGGCGTGGTCGCTCGATGAGCGCATTGATGAACAGAACCGGCACCTGAGTTTTTCCGGCAAGGCTGACGGAAAAATTGAAGCGCTGACCACGGATGCTTATTTGCAGCGCAAAGCCGAGCTGAGTAATCAATCGTTTTGCGCCGTGTTATTTAAAACGGGCGGCCGACCGGCGCCGTGCCGGTTCCGCGAGGATTTCAAAATTGTGGGGGACATTATTTTTTGGGCGGCCTTTGGTGTGCATTGTCAGAAAATAGTCCATGTCCACCGCGCGCTGGCAAAATATCGCTGGCATGGCGGCAACCAGACGGTGTTTCTCGCGCCCGCGCTCCAGCCGCTCATTTTGGACGAGTGGCGCACAATGGAAACCAATGAACTGCTGCGCGGGAAAGGCTGGAGTCTGTTCCGTAAACTGAAACTGAAAGGGCTGTTCGCCGTGCGCTCGGGCATTAAAGCCAAGCGCGTCCGCCAGAACGGCGATCTCAAATACTCGCGCGAAATCGCGCAGGCGGCGCGAGTCATCACCGGCTGGCCCTTATGGCTGGCCGGAAAATTCCTGGTGGAATTGCGGGATTTTGCGGTCTACACCGTCGGCGGACGGACGCGCCATCCTAAAAACATTTACGGTTGAACGGCCGGTTTGCGGCCGGGCAGGAAAATTAAAAGGCCCAGTAAAACAAGGCCGGTTCCGATGGCTGCCAGCGTGATATAGAGCGGCTGGTTGGGGAGCAGAAACTGAAATTCCACCGTGTGCGCGCCGGCCGGTAAAGCGACCCCGCGCATGATGTAGTTGCAGCGGAGCAGTGCGGCCGGGTCCCCGTCCACGGTTACTCGCCAATTGGGATCATATTTGTCGTTCAACAGCAGCACGGACGGCGCGGTGGTGCTGGCGGTAAAAACAATCTGTTTGGGTGAATAACTTTTGAATTCCACCGTGCCGTTGTTTTCATTGGTCGCCACGGCGGGCAGGTCCTTTTGCGGCGTGGAAATCAACACCGTTTTTTCCGGGTCGAAATTCGAGTCGGCAAGTGTTTTCAAGTTGGCGTCGTCGTTGGTGCTGACCCGCCAGTTGGCATAAAGTTTGGCGCGGGGCAGGACGCCGGTGAAATCAAAAAGTGCGTAGCGGCCGTTTTGATCCGGCACGGCGGTGAGCTCTTCGAGGCGCTGCGGCTGGAGAATGCCGGGCTTGGGCACGACTTCAAATCGCTGAAGGATGCGAAACCGATGCTGTCCCGGGTCCAGTTGCTGGTTTAATACGTCCAAATAGCCCGCGGCGCCGAGCAGGTAACGCGTATTGGTCAGCTGCCACTCGCGAGCGATGAGGGCGGCGCTTTCGGCCGTGCCGCGCGGGGCGAAAGTTTCCAGATAGGCCTTCAAATTTTCCGCCATGCGCGGCATCTGGATGATGTCCAAGCATTGAACATTGTAATATGGAAAATGTTGCTGCATCCATTCGATGCGATAAAGTTCGTCGAACAATTCCAGCCCTTGCGGCGCACGGAACGGCAACCCGGCGACCCGGTGTTCGTAGGGCTTGTTCCGCAGGAAATCAACAATCGGATTCAACGACCCGACTTCGTATTTCTGTTTGTAATCCCAATGGACGATGAAAGGCAGGTCGGCCCGGCCCAAATCAAAGACTAAAAAGGCCCCCAACAGCAGCGTCCCCATCCTGGCGCGCGGGCCGGAAAAATAACCAGCGATCGTCAATGTCAGCAGCACGATGGCCGTCGCGAATAATATGAGCAGCCAGCCGGCTTGTCCGAGGCTGAACTCGGCGATATCGCGAGCCGTGGTTTCATCCGGGAAGCCCATTTTCTGGAGGTATTGAATGAGGCTGGGTTTCTGGCCTGCGAAGATCAGCCAGCCCAGTACGCTCGCACCCAAAATGCCGATGCAGGCAAACAGCCAGCGCCGGTCGAACTGGTCGGCTCTTGCCCACCAGCTATTGAACGGCGTTGCCCCGTTGGTGGATTTGGGTTTGTCGGGGGCGAGCTGCCGACTCAGGGCATGGACGCCGTAGGCAAACAAGATGATCAATGACCAACTAAAGAAAAACAGGAATTTGGCCGGGTTGCGAATGGTTGAAAAATACGGCAACTGGTAGAGCAAACCGTAAAAAAACGGCGCAAACCGGCCCCAAGCCAGCAACAGGCAGACGACCAGTGACGCCGTCCAGAACCAGATGAGCATCTTTTGCACGTTCGTAAAAGGGGAGTGTTTCCGGCGAAAGGATTGGGCTATGGCCCAGAGCGCGATCAGGGCGACCAGGATGCCGCAGTAATTTCCACCTCCGGTAAACCTCATGAACCCGGACGGCGCGGTGCCTTGCCGGCCGTTGTCAATAAACCGGTCCAACGCCGGGTCGCGGCCGACGCCGCCCCAATAGGCTCCGCCGCGGTACGGCTCCTGGAGCGCGGGGATCATATCCTTGGGCGTATCCATCTTGTAGCCAAACAGGCCTGGCACCACCAACCCAAGGGTTTCCACTTTGGGCAGGCTCCATTGCGTCGCAAAATCCCAGTGCTGCGCTTTGGTTCCGGCATCCTGTGCGGTTCCGGCAACGCCTTGAATCTGGGTGGAAATCAACCCGGAGACCGTTTGGAACGCGATGAATCCGGCAAAAAGGCCCACCACCAATACCCTGCCCAATCCGCGGGCGGTCTTGGTGGGCCAGGTGCCTTCCGCCTCCGTCAACGATTTATAGAATACGAAAATGGCCACAAGCATACTACTCAAGGCCCCCACATCGGCTGCCTCCGTCACGTTGATGCCGACGCAAAGGCCCGCGAGACCCAATCGGGACCAGCGCACCATTCTGGAGGGTTCGTTGGGGTTGCCCAGAACCAGCGCCAGGGCCAGGAAATCCAGTCCGAAGGCGATTTCCACCGACGCGATCCCCCAGCAGGCCCCGGAGAAAAATCCGGAGTTCAACACCGCCGCCAGGGTTCCGAGGGTGACCGCGAGCGGGGATAACCTAAGCGAACGGAGAAAAGCCCAGACGCCCAAGCCAAGAATGAACAAGGCGCAGGGCGGGAAAAATTTGGCAAAACCCACCGGCCCGATCACCATGCGCAATAATGAACTCAGGGCAGGCGCGGCCGCGCCGCCACCGGACCCGATGGAATTCAGGTCAGTCCAAGCCCCGGTAAAAGTCTGCGGCAACTGGTTTTGTTCCTCAACCAATCCGCCCAGTGGGCCGTCGTTGGAAAAATGCACCTCGCTAGGAAGGAAACTCCGGTAAAAAAGTAATCCCAACAGCAAGGCAATCAGGCCAGCCATGGACAGGAAAGAACTCCCAACCTTGGTTCGGGCGACAGGCGACATTTTTTGGGACATGATAAAAATTAGTTGCGAAAACGGTTCAAAAACGACTTGGGAAGATTATTTCCTCGCAAGCCAATTCAAATGAAAAAACAGAATATGCTAGAGTTTATCGGCTGATCCAGCTTAAACGAGCCGCATTAAGTGGCGGACTGAACCAATGGCCGCCATTATTTTTGCCCCGTGTAAAGCGCCTGAATTTCCGTGGCCGAAAGCGCGCGGTTAAAAAAACTGATTTCATCCATCACGCCCAGTAAACTTTGATCCTGACTATCCGATTGATAGCCAAAGCCAATCGAGCTTGTGAACGAGAAAGTGGTCGTGTAGCTGGGCGCGGGATAGGCCGTGCCATCCAAATAAAATACGATCTCGCTTCCAGCCTTGGTTAGGGCCACCTGATGGAAATTTGTGTCTGTGATCGATGGGCCATGAAGAGGCTCAACATCCCCGAGTCTGTCGAAAAACAACTCACCATTAGACGCCAAGCCGAGCAGGTATCCGCCGCCCCAACCGGAATCGAACAGACTTGCATTGCCGCCGCTGCCGTACGAAACCACCTTGTCACTGCCCCGCTGGATCCACGCCTCGATGGTAAAATCCTGCAATTGCAGGCTGGCCGGATTGCCCAGCGTCACCCCGGAACCGTTGCGGCCATCAAAGACAAAACCTTGTCCCACCTTACCGGGTCCGAAGGTGGCGGAGCCGGTCAAGGTTCCGTTGTTGCCACCTACGCTGTCCCCGGCATTGCCTTCGCCCGCCCATAATGCGACCAGACCGTCCGGCAATTGGCCCGGATTGATGGCCGCCGAAACTTTGATGCTTTCGATCAGTTTTATCGGAATTTTATTTTCACCATAACTGGTTTCCACCCGCAGGGTGTCGGCGGCCGGCTTGACACGGATCGCGTCGCCGTTGGTCGCCGTCAGCCGTGCGGTGTCGGAGTGGGCGGCGTATTGGATGGCGCGGATTTGGGCCCAGGAAAGTTTGAGGTCGCCCAGCGTGGCGGAGTGGAAGTCCAGGGTTTCGTTCGGGACTTTCCCGATGACGCGGGAGCCATCCCGCAGTTCAATGGTCAGTTGAAAACCGGATCCATTGGTGGCCACCGGTGCGGCCTGGGAACGATAGATCCCAAATCCCCACATCCCCAGCACATAGAAAAGACGCAGCACGGTTTTCATAGTCTTGGGACCTTGCGTCCCGGGGAAGACACCGTCAAGCGAAAAGCCCAACCCGGCTAAACCCAAAATAGAAAGGGAGTGCGCCCGTGTTTTTCGCGCGAACGCGGAAAGCGGCACTCGAGACGGGCACGCCCCATTTTCGCCTCGGAGTTCAGGTCGGCGGCGGCGGAAAGCGCGGGTTTGGCATTTTAAAGCGGTCATCGGGCGTGAACGGTTCGGGGTGAGGTCAAGGAGAGCGGCGCCGGCGGCGGGACGACGGGGCTCGCGGGCTCAGCCGCGGCGGCCATGGCTTTGTCGCCGTACATTTTCTTGAGGGCTTCTTCGGCGGTGGGGCCGGTCCAGTAGCCGGGCCGATCTTCCGGGCGCGGGCGGCGGCGGGGTTCATCCCCGAAGGGCATGCCGGTGGCGAGACAGCTCAATTTGAACGCCAGTTCCGTCAACCGGCAGATCTTCCCGACCGAAACCTGATGACGCCGCGGATTGGAAGCCGATTCCAACCAGCGTCGCGAGACCTCAATCACCTGATGGGCGAGGAGAAATTCCTGGATGCGAAACTGCTCCAGATCGGATTTGGACGTGGTGATGGCGGACTGGACCACGTGATCCAACGCCGACTGGGTGGCGTCGGCCAGCCGGTTTTCGAAGGCCGCCACGCGGCCGGGCCAGTTCCATTTGGCCGAGAGCCGGTGGATGGCCCCGGGCGAACGGCCGGTGGCCGCAGCCGTAGCGCGATGCGAGCGACGCCCCTTGAGCCGCAGATAGGCGGCAAAGGCAATGAAATCGGCGGGCGATTCCTCGGGTTGACGTTGCCAGAGACGAGGTGACATAGGTCATTAGGAGGGCGGTGGCGGATGGGGGAGATTGAGCCGGGGACCCGAAAATGGATCCCACACGCGAAACCGGAAAAAAACCGCCAACTTTTGTAAGTGGTTGATAAAGCACCCAAAAACTGACCTTTTCTGACCGCCAGAGGGCATAATTTTTTTGGTCAGTTTAGGTCAGTGCTGACGGGTGATGCCTTGGTAGCCGCCGGCGGGGCGACCGGGGCGACGTCGGGATGATAGGCTTTCCGGATGGCTTCGGACCATTCCGGCGACAGCGGCCGGGCGGACGGGCGGAGCCCGGCGCGAGCGTCCGTCGGCGGGAACCAATCCGGGTGCGCTTGATGGAACCGGATCAAGTGGTTCAGGGCGGCGGCCAATTCCGTGAACGGATTGGGATACGGCCGGGAGCGCGGTCCCATCCGGGACCGCGGGCGGTCGTTACCCCGCCAGGTCTGGCGGGTGGCCTTACGGGTTCCAGACTTGGATGCGGTCGGCATATTGATCCTCGGGAATCTGGTCCACGGCGCTGACGAACCGGATCGGGCCGGCCTCCTTGTGCAAGCGGCGCTGCAGGCTTTCCACCAGCGTCAGCAGGCGGCCGGTGGACAGGGTTGTGAGGTTGCGCTGGGTCAGTTCAGTCTCGGCGACGCGGAGCTGCTCGCCCAGCTTTTGCATGCGCACCTCGCTGGAGGCCAGGTGAGTGTGCAGGCGGTTTTCCTGCTCAATGGCGAGGAGGTTGGCGATGGTGTGCTGATGCTTATGGCTCCAGCTAATGAGCGTGGCCTTGGGGACGTTGAGTTCGGCGGCGATGCGGGCGAACACCCAGCCTTGAACGCGCAGTTCAATGAACCGCTGAACGGTTTTATCATCGTGCATACGTAACTTTCCCGTCATTCCGGATTTCAAGAATGACATCGGACCGCCGACTGCGCGGTGGGCCATTTTGGTTGCGATGTTCTCTCCGGCGCATTCGCGCGCGCCGGTTGGACTCCCCTCACCCCTGGTGAAGGCCCAAAGCAAACTTTGGAAGCACCACACCCTCCGATCTCTGCCCCCAGAAATCCCGCCAGCCCCGCCAGCAGTCGAGAATGTTTTTGCCGGTCAATCCCACTGCCCCGCAATGGAACCAACGGCAAGAGATTAAAAGGCCGGTTCAAATCCGTCAACCACTGGATTAGCTGTGATTAAGTTTTTAGCTGATTTAAGTTACTCCATTAATCCGACTAAAAAGGCATGCGAACGCGTCTTTTTTAAAACGAAAGGCCAGCGGGTGAGAAGCTAAAACGGCAGCTGAATTTTTAGCCACAGATCAACACAGATGAAACACAGATTTGAACCGCAGAGGCAGGGTTGCCAGCGGGACACGCTAAAGCGTGAACTCCAACGGGGCGGGCTCTCGAGTTATCGCTGGCTTCTGGTCTGGCGATGCGCTGCGAGTGGGGACCACTCGCGGTCCGGGGGGGGGGAAGCGAAAAGCGGAAACTTCTTGCGGAGGGCCACTGGAGAAAACGGAGAAATTAGCTGCGAAAAGGCGCATAAGGCACAAAAACGAGACCTGATTTTTTTACCACGAAATGAAAGGAAACACAGATTGGAACCGCAGAGGCACAGTTGCCAGCGGGACACGCTAAAGCGTGAACTCCAACGGGGGCGGGCTTTCGAGTTATCGCTGGCTTCTGGTCTGGCGATGCGCTGCGAGTGGGGACCACTCGCGGTCCGGGGGGGGCGGAAAGCGGAAACTCCTTGCGGAGGGCCACTGGAGAAAACGGAGAAATTAGCTGCGAAAAGGCGCATAAGGCACAAAAACGAGACCTGAATTTTTTAACACGAAATGAAATGAAACACATCGAGTCACACCGATTATAAAATGCCGGGCGGGACGCCGGCGCTCCCAGGGAATACGGAAACCTTAATTGCGGCGGGCGTGAACAGAGTCAGGAACCGAGCCCTTTCCAGCGGGGCACGAGTGTACATAGTCAAGCCCCCTTCACGCCCCGTCAACTGGCTCATGGTAAAGGCTGGGGAGCCCCGTTAACAGTTACGGCGTCACGGCCCGGTAGAAGCGACGAGGGGAATTCGCGGCCGACGGATCGCGGATGGTGAGGGTGGAATTGGTGCCGACAAAATTGGTCAGCGTTGACCAGTCAATCAGGTTGCTGGAAACTTGAATATGCCCGTTCAAGCCCTTGGACAATTGCAGGGTGAACGCCATCCCATTCGTGGCGTTCGGCAGCGAGTTCGTGAAGGCCAATTGCAACAGGAATGTGTTGCTGGATACCACACTCAGGATGTTGGTCGTGGAAAAGTTTCCGCCCAGGTCCAGCGCGTAGGCTTTCAGCGTGTTGGTGCCGATGACGAGGGGCAAGGTCTGTGACCAGTTGGTGTAATTATTGGTGGTGGAAACAAGATTCCACGGATTGCTGTTCACCTGATACCACACCCCAGACACTTTCCAGTTATCAGCGGCGGTGCCGCTGACGGTCGCCAGTGCGTTCGACATCTTGGCGTTGTTCGCGGGTGATGAAACGGTCAGGGTTGGCTTGGTCACGTCGGCAAAATTGACCTGGAGCGTCAGATTCGAAGCCATCATGAATTGCACGGTGGCATTGTTGGTGATGCGACCGCCCAGCCAGTTGGTTGAAACCGTCCAGTTGGTAACGACAAAACCAGTCGCGGGCGTGGCGGTCATGTTGTAATTGCGGCCAATCTCCAGCCATGCATTGCTGTAATTCGGAGTGAGGGTTCCCAAACCCGCTGGCTGGACTGATAGCATATTCGTGACCACATATTGCCAGCTCACGCTGTTGGTCGCTGAATTATTACCGGTGGTGTCGGTGGCGTAGGCAGCCAGGGTGTTTGTCCCCGGCGTCGATGTCAGAGGTGCTGACCAATTTGTCGTGCCGGTTGCGTTCGTCCAGATTCCGCTGTTCAACTGATATTGCACGCTGGCGATCTGCCAGTTGTCCGCAGCCGTGCCTCGGGCTGTGAATACCTGATTGCTCCACCGCTGCCCCGCTGTCAGGTTGGTGATGCTCAGAGTGGGCCGGTTGGTGTCGATAAAATTGGCGGTGAGGCTCAAGTTGCTCTGCATCAAAAAGGTGAGAGCCGCGATGTTGGTGGTCGGGAGTAAATTGCTGGTCCAGTTGGTTAATTTAAAGCCGGTGGCGGGCGTGGCGGTGACCGTGTAATTGTTGCCGATGATCAAGACCTGATTGTTGGTGGCCCCCGTGATTGTGCCCAGTCCGGTTTGAATCAAGGTCAACGGAACGGATTGCAGGAAAACGTCCAATTGGGCGACGCTGCTGGTGACGCTGCCGGAGGAGTTGGTGATGACCACACGATAGCCTGCGGTTGCGTTGGTTTGAACATTGTTGAGGGTGAGCGTTGAGTTGGTGGCGGAGGCGATATTGAGCAGATTACTGCGCCATTGGTAATGCAGGGGGAGGGTGCCAACCACCGAAACATTAAAATTGACCGTAATGCCCCGAGCCACGGTTTGATTGGTTGGTTGTTGCAAAATGGTCGGGGATGCCGGGTAAACAACCAAAGAACTGGTGGCGTTCCCTTGATAGTTCGCATCGTTGATCGTCCCGATCACGGTGTAGTTCCCGGCGTTGGTCGGGGCGGTGGGCGATCCGTTGAAGGTGAAGCTCACCGGCAGGTTCGTTGGGGTCGTGCCCGCCGTCACCACCCGTGCCGTCCCGTTGTAAACCTGCGCCAGATTGCTCAACACCACTGTCCCCAATGCCTTGTTCACCACCACGACCACATTGGTAATCGCCCTGTTGTAATCATTGGTGTTGAATGGCGTGAAGGTCACCGACACATTCGTCGTCCCCGCATTGGGCGCTATGCCCGGGCTCGTGAAGCTGAACGCGCCACCTGTCGATGCCAACCCGTTGCTCAAGGTCGAACTGGCCAAAGTCTCTCCGTAAACAATCGCCGTCGCCGTGGGTGCCTGCGTGATTACCGAACCGGCAGGACTGATCACCAGCGTGTTGGTACTGCTCCCCTGATAGTTCGCATCGTTGATGGTGCCGATGACCGTATAGCTGCCGGCATTCGTCGGGGCGTTGGGTGATCCGTTGTAGGTAAAGGCCACCGCCAATCCTTCAGGGGCGGTCATGGCGGTTGCCATTTTGCCAGTGCCATCGTAAATCTGACTGAGACTTCCCAAAGCAACTGTGCTGGTAGCTTTGCTCACGACCAGGGTGCTGGTAGCACTGCCCTGATAGTTTGCATCAGAAATGTTCCCTATCACTGTATAGCTGCCTGCATTGGTCGGAGCATTAACCGAACCGTTGTATGTAAACGCAGCCGCCAACCCTGGAGGAAGAGTGCTTATATTCACTAACTTGGCAACTCCATCATAAATCTGAAACAGATTGCCTATTGTGGCCACGGCGGCTGCTTTGTTGATCACCAACGTGTTCGTGGCCGTCCCCTGATAATTCGCATCATTGATCATTCCAACCACCGTGTAGCTGCCCGCATTCGTCGGGGCATTCACATTGCCGTTGTAGGTCAGGTTTACCGTCAAGTTGGTGGGCGTCGTGGTAGCATTGGCACTGATCGCACCGCTAGTGTAAATCTGCGCCAAGTTCGCCAGGATCACCGTGCCGCCGGCCTGGCCAATCACCAGCGTGTTGGTCCGACTGCCGGCGTAGTTCGCATCATTGATCGTGCCAATAACCGTATAACTCCCGACGTTTGTCGGCGCATTGGCATTTCCGTTGTAGGTCAGCGTGACATTCAGAGTTGTCGGACTGGTGCTTGCGGTTGCGGCCTTGCCGGTTCCGTCATAAACCTGATTCAAACTTCCAAGCACCACCACACCCGTTGCCTGGCTGATCACCAGCGTGTTGGTCTGACTGCCGGCGTAGTTCACTTCATTGATTGTGCCAATGACCGTGTAGCTCCCCACGTTCGTCGGGGCATTCACACTGCCGTTGTAGGTCAAGTTCACCGTCAAATTTGCGGGCGTAGTCGTGACGCTGGTGCTGATCGCACTGCCAGTGTAGGTCTGCGCCAAGTTCGCCAGGTTCACCGTGCCGCTGGCCTGGCTGATCACCAGCGTGTTGGTCCGACTGCCGACGTAGTTCGCTTCATTGATTGTGCCAATGACCGTGTAGCTGCCCGCGTTCGTCGGGGCATTCACATTTCCGTTATACGTCAGGTTTACCGTCAAATTTGCGGGTGTAGTCGTGGCGCTGGCGCTGATCGCAATACCAGTATAGGTCTGCGCCAAGTTCGCCAGGTTGACCGTGCCGCCGGCCTTGCTGATCACCAGCGTGTTGGTCCGACTGCCGACGTAGTTCGCTTCATTGATTGTGCCAATGACCGTGTAGCTGCCCGCGTTCGTCGGGGCATTCGCATTTCCGTTATACGTTAGGTTCACCGTCAAATTTGCGGGTGTAGTCGTGGCGCTGGCGCTGATCGCACTACCAGTATAGGTCTGCGCCAAGTTCGCCAGGTTGACCGTGCCGCCGGCCTTGCTGATCAACAGCGTGTTGGTCCCACTACCGGCGAAGTTCGCGTCATTGATCGTGCCAATAACCGTGTAGCTCCCCACGTTCGTTGGCGCATTCACACTGCCGTTGTAGGTCAGCGTGACATTCAGAGTTACGGGTGTAGTCGTGGCGCTGGCGCTGATTGTACTGCCAGTGTAGATCTGCACCAAGTTCGCCAGGTTCACCGTGGCGCTGGCCTTGCTGATCACCAGCGTGTTTGTGCCACTGCCGGCGTAGTTCGCGTCATTGATTGTGCCAATGACCACGTAGCTCCCTGCGTTCGTCGGGGCATTCACACTGCCGTTGTAGGTCAGCGTGACATTCAGATTTGCGGGCGTGGTCGTGACACTGGCGCTGATCGCACTGCCAGTGTAG
>Ga0214172_1000285_pt1 | contig 25759 bp, 30 predicted proteins | sample TroBogEpilimnion_29_FD_153010 | JGI IMG/M metagenome (GOLD analysis project Ga0214172, IMG submission 153010) | Freshwater microbial communities from Trout Bog Lake, WI - 12JUL2007 epilimnion | ecosystem: Environmental > Aquatic > Freshwater > Lake > Epilimnion/Euphotic zone | place: Trout Bog...
AAAACAAATCATACTTAGAAGCAATATCATTTAACTTGTCAAAGTTCTTTTCTGGACCAGCTTCATAAGCAATAACATTAAATCTTTTTTTGATACTTTGAACAACATCATCATTAGAAAGAATATCTAATCCCTCATCATTGAAAGATGCGTTGTATACAATCGTGCTTTCATTACCAAGCACTGATTGATTGAATTCAGCATAATCCACTAAAGAATTAGTGGTTCCGCGATAATTAAGTTGGTGCGCGTAGAAGAGAATCTTTTTCATATTTTGTCACAGTAATAGCGCGAGACTTTAATAAATCAACACCTGCTGTTGATCTGTAGTCTTCCAAATAATAAACATTACAAATGCCACTCTGTAGAATTATTTTCGCACATTCTATACAGGGAGCATGAGTTAGAAACATTGTTGCATCTTTACATGAATCGCCATGATATGCAATTTTAGCAATGGCGTTCATTTCAGCATGGATTACTTCTGGCTTAGTTTTAAGCTCGCCAGTTTTAACTAATTTAGATCCAATACCGTATTCGGTTTGAAATTCAGTTACTTCAAATTCACAACAATTATCGAATCCAGAAGGTGTGCCGTTATATCCGTAGGAAAGGATGCGGTGATCCTTAACAATCACCGCACCTACTTTTAGCCTCTTGGCATGAGAGAGTTCTGCAACTCTCTTTGCTACATCAAAGTAAAATAATATAAACTTTTCTTTCACAAATTACTTCTTAGAAGCCTTCGGTACAGTGATTTCCACTTTGTGTGGTTTTTGTTCTTCAGGAATGACATTTTCTAATGAGATAGAAAGAATGCCATCTGCTAGAACTGCGTCGCGAACAACCACAGTGTCAGCTAAAACAAAGCTGCGAGTGAATGAACGACCAGCAATACCTTTTACAAGATATGTGCGTTCATCTTTCTCTGCTTTCTTACCCTCAATCTTTAGAGAGTTCTTTGCTGCTGTGATTTCGATTTCTTCCATTTTATAACCAGCGACTGCTAATTCGATGTTGTATTTGAAATCTTCAACACGAACTACGTTTACTGGTGGGAAGGTGTTGGTGTGGTTGCCCACTGCATCAGCCACGTGGTCGAGAACTTCGAACACGCGATCGAAACCAACAGTTGATGGAGCTAAACGATTTACATCGAATGAGTTCCAAATCTTAGCGACATCTGGGTGTAAATTTAAATGTGTCATAATTGACTCCTTTTTAAGCAAGTTAATAAAACGTAAGCCTCTTTTGAGCACTTACGAATATTATATATTAAACTTTTGTAAAGGTCAATCTATTTTTTTAGTATATGAAACAACGGCTTCCAGTAGATTTGTAATTCTATAGAGTTCTTTATCAGTGCCGCTCAGAATAGAAGGAACTATTGCTTGTAATTGTCCAGCAGCTTGTTGCGCTGTGATTTCTTTGTTTCGAGCCTGTTCTATTACAACTTTGAAGAAGGGATAAAACTTTTTCAAATAACTATCTTTCTCAATGTCTATCAAAAGATAGTCGAGCCATGGGAGCCGTACAGCCATAAAATATTAAACTTCTTTTTTCTTCTTACCAATATTGTACTTAGCAATTAATTGCCATTCATTTTTATCTTTAAATGCGATAATCTTGATTTGTGACAATGGTGCACGTGGTTCTTTGATAGAATCTGGATTTACAACTTTGATTAAACCCCATTCTTCCAATAGATTAATAATTGCATTGCGGCGAGCCAAGTCATTTTCAACAATGCTTGATGGCTTACCGTCTAGTGCAAATAGTTCTTTAAAGTGCACAATGTAATACTTGCCTTGCTTATGTAAAATGTGGCAAGACTGATAAAGAACGTTTTCTTTCTTTGCTGCAACGCCGATGCGAGTAAGAGTTTCGCGGACTTTTAGGAAGTCATCTTTTTCGGCAAGAGTAACCTCAATTAAATTATCAACGCTCATGTCATTCACCTATATCTGTTTTTTTTCTTATAATTTCAATTTGTTTATCAGTTAATAATTTAAGTGCTTCTCTTGCATGTCTAGTAGAATAGCCAAAAAATAACTTAACTGCTTCCAAATCATTCGTATCAGAGGCTTTGTGCCATTTAGTAAATGGTCTTTTCTTTCCTCTAACACTATTTATAAGATAGTCGTATTGCGCTTTCTTGTGCAAATGATATGACATATTCATTCTATTTGCTTGCATTATAGTATCTGGATGATGAGATAGAGCTTTGTTTACAACAAAAGGTTGATAATCTTTAGCCGAGTCATCGTCCGTAATCACTAAAACTTTAGTCTGAAGAATGCTCGGGATTATTTCTTTAAATAAATCAGGCATTGACACACTCAATCATAAATTCAGTTAAGAAAGCCAAAAGATTGATTTCCTGATCTGCACAGAATGCGGCTTGGTATTGATACTTCGCCAATAACATTACAGCAGCTGGGATAGAATCTTTCTTCAAGACTTCGTATAGATTATCGTAGATCTCGCGATAGATTAAATTAGGATCATTATCGGAGTTGTTAGAAACCCACTTACGGACTTCGTTGAAGTTTTTATCTTTGATCCAACCAAGCAAATCTTTAATCTTAAGATTAGCGTCAGCTGAAAGAATACCAACATCAATCTTTCCAAAAGAAGAATAACGCTGAAGTTCATTCAAGACTCGGCGATAATCTGGGAAGTGTTTGGTTATAACCTCAGCCAAAACTTTAGGATCAAATTCAACTTTTTCGTTTTTAAGAACTGTATCGATGCGCTTCATAAAAGCAGAAGCCATCTTTGCCTTTTCACCGTTCTGTAATCTAAAGTCAATTACAGTACAACGACTATGCAATGGAGCGATGATTCTGTTTTTGTAATTACAAGTAAAGATAAATGAACAATTACTTGCAAACTCTTCGATAACTCCACGGAAAGCTGGCTGAGTAGAATTAGGATTTAGATAATCAGCCTCATCGATAATAACAACCTTGCGACCACCCATTAAAGAAACTGATGAGGCATATCCTTTAATCTTTGTTCTAAGAACATCAATACCTGATTCATCTGATCCGTTGATCATAATATAATCAGCACCAACCTCTTCACACATTGCTCGCGCAACGGTAGTCTTACCGACACCTGCAGTGCCAGAAAGAATCATATTGGGGATTTCTTTTTTGTTTACATATTCCTGAAACGGTTTCTTTAGACGATCAGGAAGAACACATTCATCAATTGTCTTTGGACGGTATTTTTCGCACCAGAGGACATTCACATCATCTATCATAATATCTCCACTTCAATTTGTTTTGCTTCTTCAATTTTAAAAGCAAACGTATCACTATTAACACGAAAAGCGATCGGTCCACCAAATGGGGCTTTTGCTATTACTCGAATTTCTTGACCACAAGCGCAACCAAAATCTCCGAATCTTACATTGTCACATTTGGTGATGATCGCAGTTCTATTTACAGGTAATTGGTCAAGCGTCATTTACGGCTGTTTTTCAAATACAGTTTCGTAAGTTTCCTCAAATTCCTCATGCTCAGCACGAACTTCAGCAAGATTGCGTTTGTGATATGCTTTAGCTAACTTACGAGCAATCTTAGGCGGAAGCTCATATTGATCTTTAAGATCATTGAAGATTTCTTTTACTAAATCTTTCTCAGCAGAAACGCGAGTGTAAGATGCACTGATCTCGTCAAACTTACCTTTGATTTCTTTTAACTGTGTTGGGGAATAACTCTGAATCATACGTTCACCTCATATTTACCAAATACTTTTAACATATCATCATCTAATGATCTTCGATCGCACTTTACGAGAGTTCCCCATTCACTACGATCAAAAAGATCTTTACCCTTCTTTATACTTTCTTGAATATGATCAAGACTTTTATATTGCTCATCATTATATTCTTGATGGGCAAAGTTTTCAATCTTGTATCTAATTGTCTCAGGCTGACCCCAATATGTCAAGTGCCAACCAGAATCATTTATCACTAAGAGATCTTTATCTGTTCTGCGATCTCTAACAAATTGAGGCATCATTTCTTTAACTAATCTATTCTTAGCTAATTGAGTACCACGCCACCAGATAGAATTAAATTGATTGAAGTTATAATAGAACATTCTTTGCTGAAAAGAAAACCTCTCAGTTGTTCCATATTGCTTGTCAGTGGTTATAATTTTCAGTATTGAGACCAGTTTCTTTTTATCTGGGATCTCATCAACATCACCAATCATAACCCAAGCATCATCTGGACAATCATTCAAACCCTCAAGCATATAATTGCGTTGAGCGTTCTCATGAATCCAAGCATTAGGTGTAGAAGTATTCATGTTCTTATAAACAACATTAACAATCTTATCCATATACTTTTTATATCTGGCTTGATTTTGTTTGAAGTATAAAGGTTTAGGTTTGCATGTATGTGATCGGTTGGATTCTACAATCACGAACCGATCGACTACATCATACAAATACTCTAAACGTCCTTCAAGAATATCAAACTCATTGAAGAACATAAAAGAATCAATAATCATTGATTACTTCCCGAATTTAGAAGAACCTTTCTCAATAGCAATCCAGTAAGATACGTTCTTAGATTCATTTGTAAACTTACTGACACCAGATGAAGAGATTTCAACTTTATATGCACCTGGAAGAATCTTCAAGTTTTCAACTTTAAAGACGGCTTGGAAAGCTGTATCAGATTCACCATTGACTTTAACAGAAGCGTCGTCAACGATTTCACCTTTAACATCCATAGCTAGAATGTTAATATCTTCACCCTCACCATTGCACTTAACAACGATGTTTGGTGCTTTAAGAATTGAGGCGGTGCTAAAAATCCAGTTTTGAATTTCAGAAGTAAAATCTAAACTTACATCTACAGAAGGAAGTTCAATGCTCTTCTTTGGTGGTGCGAGAATATGACTAATATCGCTGTAACGAATTCTAATCTTACCAACAGAAGTGAAAGAAAGATATTCTTTCTCAAAAGAAATATCGGGAGAAGATTTATTGCTAGAAACAACGCTCAAGAGTTTATGTAAATCATAAATTCCAAGCTCATTTGGGAATGATTCCTCAACGGTTGCTTCAGCTAGAACTGCCTTGTTTTCAGAAACAGTTCTTAAAACATTTCCAGGTCTAATAACAATCCCTTGATTTAGGGAAGCAAAGTTTTTCAAAACATTCAAAGTATTTTCACTCAATTTCATCCTAATTCTCCATTATCAAACGAAACAATATTATATACCAATTCAATCATAAAAGCAAATTAACTTTATCTTGTAAGTCATTCAAAGTTTTATTGTTTTCAATAACAATATCTATCTCTTGACCAATCCAAGCCCATTCGCTATAATGTACATCTGGGTAAGCAGTACTCATCATTTCTGAATTATCTCTAGCAGTCAAATACCATTCAGGCAGTGGTCCACGGCGAACCCATACAATCTTACCACCAGCTTCGCGAATGCGTTGTATTTCATTAGGGAATCTTACATCAGCGAGAACATAATTTTTATCTGGTTGCATTCTACGCAAAGCTGTAAAGATCCACAAGTCAGGATGAAATACATCTCGACCTGCTTCAGTTCCCATCAGTTGGAGTGCCATTCTTGGTGAGAACTCTTTACCGAATTTCTCTGACCAGAATTTATCAGGTTTTTCGCGCCATTCTCTAGATTCAGAAGTAGCACCTTCTAGCATTTCACGATCCCAACCAAAGACAACGCTAACAGAATCTTTGACGCTGTTAGCGAAGCTTTCTTTAATGAATCCGTGTTTATCTACTAGGATATCGGCGACAGTACCTTTACCTGCGCCGATTAGACCAACCAATCCAATAATCATTAGAGAGTTCCAACGTAATTGGCTACAGCAGACATATCACCATGGAACGCATAAGTTCCAACGTGGTGAGTCTTCATCCATGGACATAACCAGATTTCGCCACCCATGTTACGATACAATTGACAGAACATATAGTCCTCAGACAAGTAACGATCTGATCCACCAACTTCGATAATATCACCAGCTTTCATAGTGCCGTAGTCTTGTTGAATGGTAATTGTACGTTTAGTGTCGATAACTGTATCAAAGAACGCATGAATGTAACGAGTGCCGTCAAAGTTTGCTTGACCAACATGGTCTGGCTTATAGTGGAACTCTGGATATTGTTTCTGGAATCGTTCAAACACATCACGCTTGACCATCATAAAGCCAGTACCAATCTCCATAACCTGTAATGGCTCACCAACGTTAAACTGTCCAGTTCCAGCAACAGCATTGAACACATAGTCACCAGCACACTTTTCAAGTTCAGCTGGAGTTAATTCTGGAATTTGAGGATTGGTTTTTCTCATTTCATCATTGCGCTTCATCGCTTGCATAATGGCTGGCCATTTAATAGACTTCTTAGGATATGGTCCACCAATAACATCTTTATTAAGTGCTAATAAAGCAATAACATCACGTGGGTCAAAGTGAATGTCAGAATCGATAAACAACATGTGTGTAAATCCTGAACGAAGGAATTCGTCAACAAGATAGTTACGAGCACGAGTAATTAATGATTCATTGAAAATGAATGAGAAACGAACTTCAATGCCATATTGCATGCAAAGACCTTGAAGATCAAGGCAAGATTTTGCATACATTCCCAAACAATTACCACCATACATTGGAGTAGCAACAAATAATTTATTTTTTCTAAGTTCTTCTACAGAAATTTGCAATTGCATTTAACACCTCAAAAATAAAAATAAAAAAAACATAACCCACATTCTATATAGTCATGAGAATAAAAACTCTAGACTGCTAGATGAGTTTAGCTTTTCAGTAAAACCGAAATGATCACACCAAACACTATCAATTGTATTATCTAGTTTGCTATCATACTTACCAGTTTCAATTGTTAGCCAGTCCACACCGTCAGACAATTCAACATATTGTTCAGCAATCAAACTGCGTTCAAATCTTTCAATAAACTTCCAATTATTTTCAACGATCTTATCGTATTGTTTAGGGTCCATATTTAGATACTGATTGACCATATCACCAAATTGTTTTGGTGTGGCGTCCCATGGGATCATAAGATAGTTTTCGTTAGGTTTGAACATGCCAATACCGTCTTCATTGGTTGAAACGCCAAGATTACGAGCAATAGGAACAACACCTTGCTTCATAGCGTCAACGATTACACGATTGAAATGTTCACCATAAGTTTTAGACCAAGAAGGATCTACAAGAAACTTTACATCTTGTAAGTATTCGTCGCGTTTAGCTTCTGTAATGAAACCAATATATTCCATATTAGTATTCAGCGCATTTTCCCAAATACGTTTACCAATTCTATCAGGTGTAGCATGAGAATCGCGCTCTTTGGTGCAATAATATTCATCTTTACACTTATCAACGGAAGCCATGTATGCACGCTCAATACCATCGCCACCGACAATAACTTTACCATTAATGTAAGGAACAGCGGCAACTAGATCATCTACACGTTTCCAACGTTTGAATGTTTGGATTGAGAGGATAGTGTTTTCTCGCTCTGAGAAACTCTTTGTTTTTTTCTTTACAATCTTTTGAGGATTTAGAATCAGCGCTCTAGGAATCTCCATAGCAGCTGCTTGATTATATGCGCTCGGATGTACGCATGCTAATCCAGTGATATGTTTTTTAATGTTATGAATCCAAGGATAATTCTTCCTTAGATTACCATCGTGAACGATAACAATTTGTTTGGCTTTCACATCAGTAATCATCTTAAGCCAAGATGTCTTACCTTCACTTTCTTGATTCTTAAAACCAAAAATAGACTCCCAAATGACAAGATCATATTGGTTTGCTTTTTCTACAAACTTATTCACATCATCATCATTTATGAATGAGAGATAGTCTGTACGCCAGCCTTTACCTTGATGTACTGGAACGCCAGTTCCTTCACCAATTTCATATCCTTCATCCAGTTTAGATGACATTGTTCCACCAGATTTGGTGGAACGAAGATATACAAAATCAGCTCGATGGCCAAGATGTTTAAATCCTGCCATCAGCTGTTCTGTGTGAGCAATAATGCCGCCAAAATTATTAAAGTCATGAACAACAGTCAATATTTTCATAGATTATCCAAATAAGCTTTCAAGGGAACTTTCAATTTCATTTACTTCTGGATGATATTTATCCAACATTTCTTTACCACCATTGGCTTCAAGATAGTCGTACCATTCCTTAGAAGTCCACATGCCTTCGCTGATACCATTCCATAACTTTCTTTGTAGTGGATGTTCAGGATTCTTACGGCGAGATTCTACAAATTCGAATCTAAGAGTTTCATATTCATAAGAGCCAAGCTCTAACATCTTTTCTCTCAGATAACAAACAAGACTAATTCTTTCAGCATCAGGATCATCTAACACAATAGGAGTGTTACCATGCATCACTTCATGATTATTAACCAGAAGCAAATCACCTGGACGAACATCTACAGCAACACCATATTCAGGGAATACCAAATAACCACCGCTAAATGCTTTACCGTTAGAAAGAACAAGTAAATTGCTTAAACCATCAGAGAAATCACCAGCGTCAAAGTGAGCGGCTGTTCTGAAGTTTTTATTCACAGTAATTGTAGTAAATACAGTATCAGGAACTAAAAATCTAGGATCAATTTTATCAGCGGCAGCTCTTTGATTGCCATATCTCCATGGCAACAATTCTTTAAAACCACGATTTAATGATTGTAAGAATGGGAATGCTAATTGAAACTTATCAAAATGACGTTGGGTATATGAAGTAGCACGACCATAAGGAATGCGAGGATAACGGTCAAACCAACCAGCAATGCCAGAATAAACAGCATTAGCATAAGTTGTATCCGAGATAAGGTCTTGACGAATCCAGATAGCTTCTTCTTTAGCTTCTTTTAGAGTTTTGGTATTGAGACTTTTCAACCATTTATCGAAACTGAAATTGTGTTTTTGTATTTCTAAAGCCAACCAAACTAATCCGCGATTATCTGTTTTATTTCTTGCTTTAGCTTTTACAGTCTCAATATCACTTTCTAAATCTACAAATGGTGAATCTTCATCAATTTTAGAAACATAATCAATAATATCTAATTGCTCAACAGTTGCCCAATCACGTTGACCTTGTTTTTCACCACGGGGTCCAGCAGCTAATCCTCTATTTTGAGATTGGGTTGCAGCTTCTCTTAAACCGAGATAAGCTTGTTCTTGTTCTTCTTTTGTAAAGAAATTCTTACGGAATTTAAATGCGATTTTACGCTCGTCATCCGCTTCATCTATATAACAGTCAGTATCTTCTGTAATTAAAGTATCATAATGAGAGTCTTCTAAAAACTTTCCTAGAAAGTCTGATGCCTCGTGTTTTACACTTGCTACTATTACTTTGACCATTTGGGTTCTCCTGACATATGAGAGTATTATATAATGTTACTTATGCAATGTCAAATGAAAATGAGGGGCTTTCGCCCCCCATTTCAGTAATGACTTATACCTATACGATTAGGCATTCATTGTAACAGCAATAGCATTGCGATACAAAGTCTTACGTGCACGAGCAACATGACCTGACTCAAAATACTTTGAGAACTGGTAGCTTGGGTTGCCAAGACGATAAGCATATGCTTTAGTTCCGTCGCTCAACTTAACACGATTGGTGTAGATTGAGTGACCTTCGTTGCGCAAACGATACACAACGTCAGCAATATGATCGACCTTGAACATAGCACGAGCCTGACGGCTGGTAACTTGATTGCCCTTAGTCAAATAGTTCAACATTGAATTAATAGCAGACATAATCAAAATCTCCAAAAATACCGCACCAGACAATAATCGTAAACTTAGCGGCATAATTTACGATATTCAACTATTATAGTTGAAATTCTTGTAAAAGTCAAATCAAATCTTCGTAGAGTTAGCTTTATGCTTTTTCAAAGCTTCAAGCGTAAGCGACTCAGGCGTCAAATTAGCATCCTCAAGTTGCTCTTTCGGGATAATAGTTGTTTGACCAAATGATTTTACAGTTATTACGTTTGCACTATGTTCATATTCAATATGAACATCATCAGGCATCAATTCATCAATGTTATTTGTTGTATTGATCGTTGCAGGATGTATATAACCAGTTGTCCCAATAGGAGACAAAACAGGAGTCGGATTAGTAATTGTAAATCCTGTTACTTTTCCATATGTTGTTAAATCATTTGGATCAGTACCTATAATTGCTGTAGCAGTAGCACTAGAACTATTACTACCTGTTACAGTTACAGTTGGGGCTGGGACCTCAGCAGCAACCACAGGTTCTGGTTTAGGATTGACGCTTTCATCAATCTTAGTGTAAAGATCAAGAAAACCAATTTTAGTTTCATCGTCAAAACGATTCAACGCAAGATTGATACACTTCAATCGATCACGGAAAATCGAATAAGCCTTTACAATATGAGTCAGACGACGAGTTGTAATGAGGTTATTACAAGCTTCTTCTTTGAATGTTTTACGAATGTTCTCCGACCATTCAGCAAGACGAGATGCAAAGTCCTCATCAAGACAATCTTCCTTTTCCATATTCTTGATGATAATTTTCTTCTCAACAGCCATCGTTGGATATTCTTGTTCCATCGTGATCGCGAAACGCTCAAGGAATGCTTCGTTCATGACTTTGGTGCCAACGAAACGACCATCCTCTGAACCTTGACCTTTGGTGTTACCAGTAATGAAGATGTTAAAACCTTCGGCTGGTTTGATAATCTCACCAGTCTTTTTGTTCAGATATGGTTTGCCTTCAAGAATCGGCATCAAACAAAGAATCTTAGTGTTGTTAAGATCGCCTTCGTCAATCAACAGAACAGCACCCTCACGCATCGCAAGAAGGACTGCGCCCTCACGATACACGGTACTACCATTGACCAATTCAGTACCACCGATCAAATCTAACTCATCGGTTTCTTCGGTCACGTTGATGCGCAAAAGTTTGCGTTTTAATTTTGCGCAAGCTTGCATAATTGACATAGTCTTACCATTACCAGAAAGACCAGTAATGTACACTGGGAAGAAAATCTTAGACTTGATAATCTTCTCAACATCTACATAGTTGCCGAAAGGCACATAAGTCGGATCAGTTTCAGGAACAGTAGCTGAAATGTCATTTCGCATCACTTCAACTGATGAGTATTTCACTTCATTTGACATTTCAGGTTCCACCGATTCAATCGTTGCCGCTTTCTTAGCAACAGGTTTCATTTTTGGTAATTTTGGCATTGGGTTTAATTTTGTAATTGTAGCAGCCATTGCGACGTTATACAAACCTCTTTTCATTTTGCGACTTTTATCGCGGAAAATAAAATGAGGAAAAGGTAGATTATTATTATTTACATATGAAATAATCTCACTGTTTTTCAACGATTCGCGATTATAATGGGAATGAATTTTCCCAAGAAAATCGTTTTGATCTTCGATCTTCGAATAAGACTTAGACATAAAACTCACTCCTTACATAATATACAACTATTATAGCCTATTGGACTGTAATAGTAAAGCATTAAAAATCATTACAAATCAATAACTTACGCAGCGTTATTATGCAGCGATATTTTCCATAAATTGGTTTAAAAACATGCGTTGCAAGCCACGACCTTTCATATGTTTAATAAACGAACGAGCAATAGAATTCTTGCTAGTACCTTCAACTTCAAAAGTGTTTTCAGTGACTTTCAGATTGGTATTTTCCAATAAGAAATATTCATCAAAACCAAATTGATCAGAAGAAATAAAACCATTTTTTTCTATTCTCTTCATTAAGATTTTACGAGCATCAATTTGTTCAGTTCGTGTAGCGCAACTAAACATATATGATTCGAGTTTAGATGCAATATTTTTTCTACGAGCAAGATAATAGCCTGTGTATTTCGCATTAGTTTGCATTTTAGCTAACTCCACTAATGCGCGAGTTACACGGAACATATCAAGAGTGTCATATCTATGATTTCTATTAGTCTTAACACGAGACTCAACTCGCACACGATGTTTTGTTTTTTGATTTTCAATATAAATTGAATCTCTATTACTTTGTACCCATAAAGGGCGTACAGGATTTTGTGGATTATTGCCATCAGGAAAATAAGTTTGGCAAAGACCACCTTCACCATCTGTCAAAAAGATACAATTTACATTGTCTAAACGATGAGAGTTTTTGAAACTCTCAACAATATCCATCGAAGCAATAATTGCATTGTCTAATGGAGTGCCAGAAAGATCTTCAGTTTCACCCACCATTTCAGCAGCATAATATCCTCGATAAGCAGAAGAAACATACAACATGTTGAGAACACCTTCTCGATAATCAGAAGAAGACATTGAACTTGATAGATAATGTTTCAAATGAAAAGTGTAATTAGACAAATCCATAACACCTTTGACTTGTTCATGATGCAAACCATTCATCGAGCGACCATATTCGTTCGCGACACTTCTCTTAAAAACTGAATAAGCAGTAGTTGAGTCAGAAAAACCATAAACTTCAAATGGGATATTTACTTTTTTACAGAATCGAGTAAGAATAATCACTTGCTCAAATACATTACTAATAATATCAGACATTGAACCTGACAAATCAATAAACATAACTAAACCGTGATTCTTACCACCAGGTGTAATTGTCGTTCTTTTGAAAATATCAGAAACCATTGTATATCGAGCAAGTTTATTTGGATTGATTTTGCCAGACTTACCAATCTTTGATCGAGTCATTTGAGATGCATTTTTACGAATCTCAAATTCCTTTACCATGTAATTTACAACATTGTTAGTTCGCTTGTTGAACTCAGGAATAAGATTAGGAACGTTTTCCACGACTTTTTTTGAAGGAAAATCTCTACAAAAATTATTGCGCGCTGTAGTTATGTGACGCTGCACAATTTTGTATGGAATAATATGGTTACCATTGTAAATTGGTGTTGTAAAAATGTGCGTTTTTCCACCTGAAACATCTAATAAGCGAGTTTCGTTTTCACGATACGCCTTATCAGTTTCAGAAGAAATATCGAATGAATTCGAAGTTCCTTTCTTATTACCAGGTTTATCAGATTCTGAATTTTTATCATCTTCATCTTTAGATTGATTACCATTTTTACCTTCGTCACCATCTTCGTCTTTGGTGCTTTCGGTTTTGCCTTCGCCATCGGCAACTGCGCCTTCGTCATCTTGATCATCTTCGTCATCTTGATCATATTCTTGATCTAATGAATCTGAACCGTCACCGTCTTGATCGTCTTCGCTATATTCTAAACTATCAGAAGGCATTTCGATTTTGTCATTTTCCAAATCTTCTTTAGTCTTATTATAAATTTTGCGTGCAACTTCTACAACTTGTTCCCAAGTTTCAGCAGCATTAATTTCATCGATGTACGGCAATTCATCCTCGGCAAATGATACACGAACGTGCGCGCCGAGTTTATAGAAAATGTTGATACGATCGATCAACAGCATTTTATTTACATCTTTAGCAGCAATGCCAAAAAAGTCATCATCATGTAATTTCTTGTATGCGGCATTGAACGAACGGCGAATGCCTGGGTATTTGATTTTAATTTTACGTTCAATGCGTGCGTCTTCAACAACATTCAAATATGTTTTGAATTTTGGATCTTCCGCAACAGCATCATGCCAACCCTCTGCTGGCGTATTCAATGCATGGCTAACTTCATGACCTACTAAAAGATCATAAAGTTCGCCAGTCATTTCTTTGAACTTCGGGAGCATGATTGTGCGATTCTTCAAATCGAAGTACGCTGTCGGCACATTGCCGTGCTCAATGGTAATATTCTCAGTCGCCAATAAACGACCAAGCATCGATTTTGTTTGAAATAATTGAGTCATACAATCTCCCTATATTTACAACTATTATATAATAATTGCTCAAAAAAGGCAAATTGTAAAAACTCAATCAAATCAATAACTTACGGTGTCGTATAATCGAAGGTTTTTGGAAGCTCTCTTTGTACTGGGGCAGCATCTTTGACTTCGATCATTTGTCTAAGATCAGAGATGTTCTTAGTCTTTTCTTGAATTTGCTGAGTCTTATTTTGAATATTCTTTAGACTTTGCATAATCAAAGCTTCTTTCTGTGCTCTTTCAATATTTTTTAGATTCTTTTTAACTTTGTCTTTTGCTCGACTTAAAACAGTTTTGCTCACTTTAGAAGTAAAGTCAACACCATTTAAGTGATCTAATTCATGCTGAAAGATTCTAGCAGTCAATCCGTCAAACTGTTGTTCTTTTTGAACGCCATTCATATCAGTATAACGAACCTTTATAGATTTTGCTCTTTTTACTTTTAAAAATAATCCTGGATATGAAATGCAGCCTTCGCTATAATCTTCTTCGCCTTCTGCAGAAATAATTTCAGGATTGAAACATGCAAAGCCAACGCTTTCTGCACCCATAACAAATACACGGTATGGTAAACCAACTTGGTTGGCTGATAAACCAAGACCATGATAATATACCATTGTCTCAATTAATGATAATGCCAATTCTCTTGGGTTGATTGGAGGATTAGCAAAATCAAATGTTTCTAATTTTTGTTTTAGAATATCTGAGTATGGATCAACACGCTTGTATAAGACGTATTCGTATGTTTCTCCATTTACAACTTTAAATTTTTTCTCGCTCATTATACCATCCTCACTTCAATACCTTTTTCTTTAGTAATTCTAGTCATGTGGGCTGTGCCCCGACCACCCTTAAACGATAACAATAAATCAAGCCCATGATCTAACATTTGTTTATTACGAATTGGTCCAGCAGATCTACCGTGCATTTCCCAATTAGCGTGATAAATGAAAACAGGAACTTTTCTTTCGGTTGCCCATTTGCGAGCAAACTCATCTACTCCTGTGGCATCACCAACAATTATTTTCACATTAGAATTTGTGTGGTAAATATTATCTAACACTTGCCAAACATGAGCTTCGTCTTTATAATCTCGACCGCCAGTCACACCTACATTCATTATACCATCCTTGAGAAGTTTTTAACTTTCTCGAATCTAATGACATTTCTAAACTTATCCATTAATAAATCTCCTTTGTGTGAGATTACGAACACATTATCATTTAATGTATCGATTAACTTCATAAATTCTTCAGTGCCACTATTATCTAGCGAGCTGTCAAATACTTCGTCAAGGATCAACAAATTAGTATTCATGCTGCTCTTCATTTTCGCAACAGCACGCCAAGTGAACAATAAAGCCAAATCAATTCTTAACTTTTCACCTTCTGAGAAGTTCTGGTAACTAAAGTCATCTCTGTGACGAGACTTAATAGTTTCTTTAAACTCTTCATCGATCTCAAAGTTCACAAAGAAGTCCATCGATGCCAAATACTTATTCACCAACTTGTTTATAATTGGTAGATATTGTTTTACAATTTTGGCTTTAATTCCAGAATCTTTTAATAATGTAACGGCAACATCGATGTAATTCTTTTCTTCAAGAAGTGTTTTCTTTTCTTCGTTTAATTTCTCCAATGTATCAACCAAGTCTTTAGAGACGCTTAACATATCATCACTTAATACTTTCTTATTCTTAAGTTCTTCAATCTCTTTCAATAACTTTTTAGCATATTTCTGAGAAGTTGTAATAGTAGCGTTAATTTTGGTGATCTCGCTGTTATGATCGTTAATTTTTTTATTAACTTTCGCGATCTCCTGCAATCTTTCGCTTAATTTATTATAGTCTTCTTGCAGCTTATTCAGACCACTTACATAAGTGCTTTGTTTTTCATTCAATTCTTCTAACTTTTCTTCTTTGTTATTGATCGTTTGATGACAAGTTTGACAGACATCATTATTAGCATAGAAACTAATTTCTTTATCCGTCTTTGTAATATTTTGTTCAATCTTTGCTTCTAGTTGACCAAGTTTCTTTTGTTTAGATTTAACACTATCTTCATCAGAAACTTTTGTCATTAAATGATCAACATGTTTTTGAATTAAACTTACATCTTTAGAAAGCTTTTCAATGTTAGCAATTTGATCATCATAATCTTTTTGCTTAGACTCAACTAATTCAGTATTATTCTTTTTCGCTTCCTCAATGTATTTTTTCTGCATTTCAATTTTAGAAAGCGTTGAATCAATATTTGATTTAAGTTCAGCTGCTCTATTCTTTAAAGCAGTTGCCTTATCTTTAACAACTTGATTCATTGAAGAGAATACATTAATGTCTAATAGATCTTCAATAATAGTACGTCGATCATTTGCTGACAGTTGCATAAAAGGAACAAATGAAGATGAACCTAATATGACAATTTGTGTAAATGCTTTGTAATTAAAACCAAGAATCTGACTTTCTAAAATATCTTGATAGTCTTTAGATGCTGCTTCTTGGTTCAGCATTTCACCGTCAGCCCAAATTTCAAATATGTTTGGCTTAATTCCACGGACTACTTTATAATTTTTATTATGTGCTCTAAAGTAAACCTCAACCACACAATCTTTACCATTGATTGAATTGATAAGATTAGGTTTGTTAATTCCACGAAATGGTTTGCCGAATAAAGCAAATGTCAATGCATCAAGCATTGTTGATTTACCAGCACCATTAGTCCCAACAACTAGATTGTTAGGATGTTCGTTTAATTTAAGTTCGGTAAAAACATTTCCTGTTGAAAGAAAGTTTTTCCATTTTAAAGTTTTAAATGTAATCATTGATCTTCTAAATGTTGGGCTTCAAAATATATCTTATGCATCAAAGTCTTTAATTTATTTTTATCTAAACTGACTTCTATCGTGTCTATAACTTTATCTAAGATTGTAAGAGTATCATCAGATTGATCAACAATATCATCATCAGATATAGTAGAGTAATCTGTAAAATCCTCAACAATTGTTATATCAAGTGGCGCTGCTTTATATAAGTTGTCTAAAAACATATCATACAAAACAGGATTAGTTTTATTGGCTACAATGACCTTGACCATTGTGTTGCTGTATTGACTTAAATCCATATTTGAAATAGAGTCAAGAGTTTCAGTCTTATCATCATAAACAATCTTATGGAACATTCTATATGGATTTTCAATAAAATCTAATTCACGTGTATCCGTATCAAAGATATGGAATCCACGTTTATCATTATAATCTGCCCAAGTCATTTCACCTGGAGTTCCAACATAAGTGATAGTTCCGTCTGTGCTCTTGTGGTGGAAATGTCCACTTAGAACTATATCATATCCGCTTAACAGACCACGATCCATGCCATCATGGCAAACATTACCCTTGTCCATTTCAAACCCAGCAAGTTCAAAATGCCCAAAACAAATTTGAGAACTGCTATTCTTAATGAAATCTTTAATTTCTTCTTCGTTCTCTTGGCAGATCCAAGGAATTACATCAATACTAGTCTCATCAATATTTTGTGTTGATGGCGCATCATATACTGTAATGTTAGGATATTCTTTTAATAGAAGTTGAGGAGAATTAACTTCTAATGTATTCTTGAACGCAATATCGTGATTTCCTAATAATACATGTAATTGTATGTTGGCCTCACGCATCGGATCAAAAAAATACTTACGGCTCAGAGCAAGTGTCTGAAAGCCAATAAATTTTCGGCGATCAAATAAGTCTCCCATTTGAAAGACAACATTAATATTATTCTCTTTTAAATACGGGAAGAAAACCTCTTCGTAGAATTTACGATAGAGATTATGGAAGGGAATAGAATCCCCACGCATCCCGAAATGAGCATCACCAAGAATAGCAATTTTCAAAATATAATTCCCAAATAGAATTTAATTCAACTATTATACCTTAAGACCTTGTAATAGACAAAATCTTTTTTAGTTGTGCTTCAACTACTTGTTTTCTATTTGGCCATTTGATCATAACTTTGTCTGGATCTTTCTGTAAATTAGATAGAAATGGAACTATGATTTTCTCAACTTCTTCTAACTTTTGTTTGTAAGTCATTTCAGTTTGAGAAGCGGCAGATGAAGCTGCTTGTGTAATCTGTTCATTGATTTCATTTTCATGTAAAAATGAGAATCCGAAATCTTCATTAGAAGGAGGAGCAGGTTGAAATTGTTGTTGTGGTTGTGGTGGTGTAAAAGGTTTGTAAACTGGAATGTTCGGTTTTTGATCGGAAACTTTATCCAGATTACTAAAGCTGTTAAGTGGATATTCTAAATTACTCATTGGTTAATTCCTCATCAAATAATTGGCTTTCTTTTTTCTTTGCTTTATCTTTCTTTGCTTTTTTAGTTTCTTCAAACTTCTGTATAAACTCTGATATGTTTTCATACATTTCAAATTGTTTATAGTTACTACCAGATTCTTCTAATTCTGATTGTTCATATTCATTCAAAATACCAATCTGTTCAGTAGATTTATATTTCACATACAATTGTTTTTTTTCTTTATGAATGCGACGAATGAAAGCGAAGTAAATAATTTGTGTAAAATATGCAAAGGGATTATTAGATTTCTTTGGATCAAAATTATCAAAGTACATAATACAATTTTCAATACCATCGGCAATCATTTCATCTCTGAAAGAATACATTACAAAATTTGGTTTGTGAGAAAGGTTCTCAGCAATAAGCATTAAGCATTTGCCGATGTAATCTGGAATCTTAGGCTTCTCTGTGCCCTCACGTTTAGCTTTCCTACATTGCTTTTTGTAAAGCTCGATCGTCTTTAATAGATCAGCATTATTTACATAATGATTTTTCTTTGCCATAAAATAATTTGCCTTTTACATCTGTGTTCGGTATAATCAAGAGTGTCGGGTTTGAAGTGTAGATCAATTAGGTTTATCTTTAGAACTCTTATTAAATGTAATAATCTTTCCACTCTTATCATTACCTACTCTTTCAGGAGTCTTAAACGGAGTTTGATCAACAATAAGATCAAATACTACCGCTTTGTAATGGTCTTCAATATCCTTTTCAATATCAGCTACAAGAACAACATCTCTCTTGCTGATTTTAACTTCATTCATTTTAACAATGCCTTGAGGCAACCAATTATACATTACAATCTGTTGTTTGTTCATATGAACATCAACATCTATAACAAGCATCATTGGATTTTTCAATTCTATTGATGATGCAGATTCACCATTAATTTCTGTAATAATATCATCTCCGTTCTTTAAACGGACAAATTTAATTTTCTGTTCAGCGTTAGTCATTTCTAATTGGCACCTTGTATGTATGAATCTTGAATTTCTCTTCATGATACGTTTTCATTCTAATAGCATAATGATTTAATGTATAGTTTACATAATCATCGATGCGCAAGTCATCAGCAATATCATAAAGGCTTGCTTTATCTTTTCCTTCTCCCAGACGTAGTCCACGTCCAATAGATTGTAAGTTACGAATCTTAGATTTTGATGGTGATGCGAATATAATATTATGTAGGCGTTTTATATTAATGCCTGTAGAGAAGACACCATAAGACGCAATGATAATTGCGTTGTCTTCTTTCTCAGTAATACGTCTTACTGCTTCACGATCTTCAACTTCAGTTCCGCCAAATACAAAAAAGACCTTACGATTAGGCTGATTTTTCGTAAGTTCTTGAATCATATTATATAATATTTTTCCGTGTTTGTCAATATATTGGAAGAGAATTAAAGTGTTTCCATTGAGTTCATTCGCTAATCTAGCGATAAATCTGTTTCTTCTAGGATGACTTACAATGAAGTCCATTTCTTCATGAAACTTCATTTCTTTAACAGCTTTACAAACTTCTTCTGGATATTTTAAAATAATACAACTAATTTCTAAATCAGAAACAAGTCCACGATCCATTAATTCTTTTGTTGTAGTTAATTTTACAGTTGGACCAAAGTGTCCTTCAACTACAAGTTTATGCACTTCACCATCAAGAGTTCCTGTTGTGCCAACTCTATAAGAAGCTTTTGTTAGCTTCTTCATAATAGCACCTAAGCGATCTGCTTTGTAACCGTGAGCCTCGTCACCGATTATAAATTCAAACTGCTCAAAAAAGCTTTTAGGATATTCGTGAATAGATTGCCAAGTTGAAATTGTCAAGTTCTTAGTGATTCTTTTATCTTGACCTTGATAGATTTTTTGAACGTGATTGTCAACATCCCATCCATTGGCTGATGAATAGTCTTTAAAATCATTGTACATCTGTTCAACAAGAGAAACAGTTGGAACAACTAGCAGACCTCTTTTGACTCCATTGCTAAACAGATAACGATGGATCATGTAAATCATAAGAGACTTACCTGATGCTGTTGGAGATAACAACAATACTTTGCGGAATCTTATTGTTTTAAGCAAAGCATTAAGCTGATAGTCGTGAGGTGTGATTGGTTTGCCGTTAGAATGGAGCTGTAATGATTCGGCAAATTGTTTTGCTTCTTCTAATTTAAATTGATTAAACGATTGTACGTCAGGCGCTATAAGATAATTATAATTGCGCTCTTTACAGAAGTCTCTAAGATATTTTACTAGACCACCATAAAGTTTGTTAGTCTTTTTAGAATAGAGATATATCTTACCGTCCCAAATTCTCTTTTTGTAGAGAGGACTAAATTGATAGTTTTTGGAATAGAAAGAAAAGAAATCCGAAAGCTCGGCTGAAATACTTTGTTCGCATTCAACTTCTACATATACTTCATCTAGTTTACTAACTATAACAGCGTTAACTTTGTCCATGTACAAATCTCTCAAATTCTATAAATGCTCTTAACTGATAAGTTCTAGCATTAATTTCTTTAATAATCATTTCACAAGCAGTTACACCTTGCTCGAATAAAACTTTTCTTGCTGCAATCTTTGAAAGATCACCGTCGGATTCAAGATAAGTGTTAAGATCAGACTTTAGTGTAAATCTAAATGGTTCCCAGCCGTATTTCTTAAGTTCATCTTCATCAAGACGACCGTTATAATATTCCCATTTAATCTTTTTCATTCTAGCATATTCAAATGAACACTGTTTAGCAGCAAGTGAATTTGCCATATGTTGTTTAACATACTTAGAATGAAGAATAGGAGTTCTTAATAACTCTTTTCCTGGATCGGTTTCATCGATCTTAGAGTCTTTTTCCCACATCTCAATGAGATCTTCAAGTGCCATCGGTTTCATAATCACTCACAATAAAAACAAATAATTACTATTATACTCTAATTATGTTGAAATAGCTAAATTTAAATGATGCTTCGCCGTAGATAATTGTATCGGCATCTTTTTCAACATCTAAATCAATTCCCGATAAACTGACAGGGAAACAATCTATGAATTTAATTTTAAAGTTTTCGTTGTTTTTATTTGTATAGATTGACAAATAAGCGTCACTGTACTGTGGAGGAAGTGAAGTTGTCCCTGGAGGCAATGCGCGATTTTGTAATCTTAAATTCACATATTCTTCAAAATCATGAGGGAATGACATTCCGCGAATCCAATCATGCACACCTTGCCATGATCTGTAATCTTCATCTATAATGAATTTAATATCTAATGTCTCATAATGTAAACGGTCGCCTGGAGTGAATAGTTCAACAAATGCTGTTGGTTGTGGAACCATATCAATATGAAATCCTGGAATGTTTACACCATGACAGAAAAATGTCATATCTGGTAAACGGTCAAAGTGTAATTGAAACTTTGTACTTTGTGCTGGATTTTGATTTGATGGAGCTGAGCCGATTGCCATGTGTTATTTACGACCTTTAATAAATCCTGAAGGAATTTCATCATCTATCCTTATTCTTTTATTTAGGGTTCCATTATTAACCCATATTCTATTTTTTGCATGTCCACCATTAATTTGAGATAGTTTTATTTTATTTTTATGTTCTTGAGTTTTTGGTTTTCTTAACTTAGTTGATTTTTTATAACCATTAACAAACTTAGGTCTTTTTGTACCATTAATTCTTTTATGTCCTGATTGAGTTCTTCCTCTATGAAAACCTTCTGGTATTAAAAAATCTTTATGGATGCGAATATTTGTAGCGCCATCTGTGACCCAGATATATTGTCTACCGCGTTCAGCATTTGCTAGATTTTGCGTTAATGTTCTTTTCTCACCTTTTTTAGCTAAACTGATTTTCTTTGCTGTTTCGGGAGAACAAGGACCAGTTCCTTCTCCGCCTAGAGTCATATTATAACCTGAACCGAACGATTCATATTCCTTTACGAAATAAGGTTCCATTTCTTTTAAAGTATGTTCTCCGTCCCAAGATTCATAAAGAGTTTTGATTGAAAAGTTTTCCCAACCATATTTCCTAATAGATTGATGTATTAGATAATTAGATCCTGTTCTTGCTGCGCTTAGATGACCGATTAAACGTTCTTCTACGTCGTTAGAAGTATATCCAACATAATGTTTATTGGTAATATTATTAGTAATTAAATATATCTTGTGCATTTATATTTGCCATAAAAAAAGAGGGTAGATTCCTCTATCCTCTTTAAAGGAGAGTAGATTTCTCTACTCTCTATTTATCTCCTGTATCGGAGATTTATCGTTATATTAACAACTATTTCAAATTGGCAACGATAAACTTGCGATAATACACATTGGTATTATTCGTAAGAGCGCCAAGACCTTGAGTTGTACCTTGTGCGAATGGGTTTGCTACGATACCATAACGTGTCTTGAAACCAATTTTTGGTTGATAAGTGTTAGGATCGATAGCACGTACCATTTGTAGAGGAACGTATGGGCAATAGAATAGACCAGCGTCATATGCTACATTACCCTTGTATCCAGTTACAACGTAGTCAGCACCAGCGACAGAATATGGATCAACATATACTTTTACGCGACCGAATAGAGTACCAGCAAAAGTATTGCCTGTATCGTCAACGGTTAGGTTGGTGTTGTTGGTTAGAGCTGATTGATAGTCTAGAAGACCTGACATTGCTAATGCTGATGCCACATCTGTTGAACAGATGATCATGTTGCCCTTTCCTCTACGGGTATCTTTAGCAATTTTGTTAGCTTCGCGTTCGATTTGGAAAATTAGAGACTTATATGTCTCAACTTGCCAACGACCTGCTGTATCGCCACCAGTTACTGCTAAGTTGAATAGACCTGGAACGTTAGAGTATTGTGCACCTGGAACAGCTGTTGCGTAGATTGTACGAACAACTTCACGGTTGATTTCAGCAAGAATTTCAGTTGACAAAATATTTGCCAATTCTGTTTCTGCGTCTAGACCATGAACTGCTTTAAGGTCTTGTGCCAATTCGATGGTGTAAGCTGCTTGTAAGCCACGTGTGTTAGCTGTAACAGTTACTTTTTCGATTGAGAAGCCCATTTGGTTCATAGTATATGCACCGCCAAGATCTTCACCTTGAGCATTGGTGAAACCGTAACCAGTGTTAGCTAGACCAAAGATTGAGCTGTTTGACTGACCACCAGAGATAGACAAGTTAGCATTTGCAGCAGCACTGAATGCTGTGAAAGTACCAGTACCTGAATATGCAGTGTTAGCTTCGTTAAATAGAGCTTCGGTATATACGTTCAAGCTTGAGTTTGCACCAGCATAAACTGAACGCATTGCGAAGATCAAACCTGTTGGACCTGTCATTGGCTGAACGCCGCAAACATCATAAGCCATTAGGTTTGGTAGTGAACGACGAACCAAGCTGATTAGGATTGGGTCGAAACCAGCTACTGGACCACCAGCATATGCACCGCCACCATAACCGCCTGTACCAGCTGAGTTTGGTGGAATTGTTTCGTTAAGAATACCAGCTTCTTCCTTTAGTGCCTTTTCTTGGTTTTCTAGGATGACAGCAGTAACGGCACGACGATATGGATCTTTGATAGATGGCATATCAGCGTGGTCCAATACTGGTGCCCACTTATTTTGAATTGATTCTGATAAATACATTTTCTTTAATTTCCTTTGTTGTAGAGTTCAATTACATTGGTTTTGTGCGAGAAATTGCATTAACATAAGCAGCCATAGATGGCGCTAAGTCTTCTGCAACAACTGGCTCTGAAGCTTCAGCTAACTGAATTTGCTTCGTTGCTGTTTTCACCTTTGTTGGTTCGCTCTTAACATAACTCTCGCGAATGATGCTAAGTTTCTTTACATATTCACCCTCTGTGGTGAACTCTACACCCTCTGCGAGTGCTTTTACTTTTTCAGCTTGTGTGGCGGTGAGACCTTCACATACTGAAGTTACAAGTTCTGACTTTCTTGATTCAACGATAGCTTGAGCAAGTTCAATGTTCTTGTTTAGAGCTTCATTTAACTTAGCTTCAAGTTCTGCGTTTTCTTCAGCAATAGCTTCAAGAACGTCAACTTTTTCTTCTGGAACGTCGATGTAATGTTCAACGAATAAGTTCTTTAAACCAGCCATGAAGTCTTCAACAATTTCTGACTTCAATCCTGATTCAATAGCAACTGCATTTTCGTTAACCCATTCTTCAACCATATAGTTTAAGTATGCATCAACTTGTTCTTCTAATTCTGCTTTGATTTCTTCAACAGATTCTTCAGCAGATGCTAGAATTGCAGCTTCTAAGCTTTCTGTTACTTCTACAGCGCGAGCAATTACAGCGCTTTCGAAAATAGCAGCGGCTTTAGCTTGGAATTCTTCAGAAAGATTTTCACCACTGAATAAAGCTTCCATGTCTTCTTTATGCATATGATGCATCTTTTCTTTCATGTGTTTTTTCCACATTTCATGTTTAGCTTTCTTAGCTTCAGCAATTTCTTCTTCGCTCATATGGTGAGCTTCTTCTTCCTCTTCTTCCTCTTCCTCTTCTTCTTCGTGGTCGTGATGATGTTTCTTTTCATCTAATTTTGGACCAGGAGCTTTGATTGTTGGGTGAGGATATTCAGCACCTGCCATATCTACGTGTTCACCATTTTCTTCGTCTGGTGAGTGATAAGCTGGATGAGCTTCTGTATCTTGAGCTTGTGGTTTAAGATGCTTCATTGGCTCGTGCATGCTTGCATCTGGCTTAACTCCAGGATATTCTGCTTGACCATGTTCATGGGAAGCAGCCATACCTACGTGTGTGCCTTGTGGATTGTGATAAGTTGCGCCACCAAGATCTACCATGTGGGCAGCTGGTTGGCTGGCATATTTTTCAATGCTTTTGTGCATATGTTCTGCTGGTGCTGTTGCGCGTGTTTTATTCAGTACTTCAGCGGCAGCTTCTGCTAATGTGCGAACTGTCATTGTTGTCTCCTATTTGGATAAGTTTATTTATAAAATTACAGTTTTGAAAGGAAGCTTTCAAACTGACGTAGTTGAATCTCTTCAAGCTGTTTGCGCTTTGCTTTCTCAATGGCTTTTTTCATTTCATTGATTTCAACTTCTTTTACAAGACCGTTGTCCCAAATCCACTCTTTGCCTTCCATAATGCCTTGTACAAATGCGCCTGGAGCTGAAGGATCAGCTACAATATCTGCCGCTGTGGCAAGATAATAGTCGGGCTGAACATAGTTTGTACCATCAATGTTCTTTAATGAGCCCATGCCTCGTGAAGAAACACCAAGTTGTGCACCACCTTTCATAAGGTTTTCTGCAATCTTTCCCATTGGTGTTTCTAAAATCTTTGCTTTACCGATCCAGCAATCGCTTTCTTCTCTTAGATTCACAATCATATGGCTGACGCGATCAAGGTTAATTGTTGGTGTTTCTGGATGTCCTAATTCGCCGAATGCTCTTTTCTTGGATACAAATTCATCCATATAACGAGCAACTTCTTTTCTTAAAACATGCTTAGGATATAC
>Ga0214172_1000287_pt1 | contig 25561 bp, 22 predicted proteins | sample TroBogEpilimnion_29_FD_153010 | JGI IMG/M metagenome (GOLD analysis project Ga0214172, IMG submission 153010) | Freshwater microbial communities from Trout Bog Lake, WI - 12JUL2007 epilimnion | ecosystem: Environmental > Aquatic > Freshwater > Lake > Epilimnion/Euphotic zone | place: Trout Bog...
CAGGAATTTGACCACCCGTTCCCGCAAGTCCAGCGCATATGCCTTCACGCCCCCAAGCTTATCAGACTATGTGCCAATGTCTATATGAATTGCTATAGCCAGCCAGGAAGTCAACTGCCGCTCTTTCAGCGATTCAAATGTTACGTTCCAAAATATCAAGGACCAGTTTTAAAAAAGGCCTTGCGGGGGGGATTATTGTGCCCAAGCGGGCAGGGGGGCGTTAAAAGTAATCGCCTCCAGACTCAGCGGGTGCAAAAAATTGGCCTCAGCGGCATGGAGGCATAGCGGCGGGGCATCGACCGCCAGCGTCTGTGTATGGCCTGTTTGTCGGCCGGGCAGATACAGTGGATCGCCACACACCGGTATCCCCAGATGCCAGAGATGCACCCGGATCTGGTTTGTGCGCCCGGTCAGGGGCTTCGCTTCCAGCAGGTGGGTGCCGTCAGCGTAGCTCTGGCGTAATCGGAATTCAGTGCGCGCGGCCAGGCCGTTTTCCAAATCCACGGTGCGCGAACATCCTTCGCCGGCACCTGCGCTAATGGGCGCGTCGCAATAGAAATCCTTCGCTGGCAGCGGTCCCGGTACGCGGACCAGATACGTTTTCGCCACCCGTCCCGACGCGAACTGGGATTGTAAGGGTCGGGCGTAGACTCGCGTGCGGGCCACCAACACCAGGCCGGTGGTGTTGGCATCCAGCCGGTGTGCCGGATGCGGCGGCTCCGGAGGATAGGCGACGTTTAGGATATCCTGGAGGGTGTTGAGATAAAAGCGGCCGCCGGCATGCATCGGCAGCGGCGCGGGTTTGTTCACCACGATCAGGGCCTCGTCTTCATACAGGATTTCCACAGCCCCGTTCACCTCCGGTTCGATTACGTTCGGGAGCAAATGCTGATAGCGTTGGCCCGCCCGGACGATGTGCGTGGCCGTCACCGGCCGCGCTTCCAAGCTCACGATCCGGCCCCCGGCCAATTCCTTCCGCCACTCGGCTGCCGACATATTCCCCACCATGCGGCCCAGCGCTGCCAGCAGGGGCAACCCGTCGCAATCACCGGGAATATTGAGTGGCTTGACGTGGTCGCGCGGTTGGCTGCCGGGCAGGGGCGTGACTGCCTGCCGGATCGCCTCGTGACGACGCGCCAGAACTGAGGGCATTGAGGGACACGGAACCATTAAACCTGTTCACCTTACTGTTGCGGAGGTGACGGAATCAAAAGCTTTGTGGAAAAACTTGAGTGCAGCTCTGAAATTTAAAAAACGGACGGCTGGAGGTGATCGTCCGTGGATGCGGTATTGGAAACCAATGGACTTGGGACATGGGAATTTGACACTGGACGCATTCCCTGTTAACAAGCAGGACCGTTTAACGAGAAGCAAAACCATGCGCATTCTATTGGCCGAAGATGAACCCAAAGTGGCGGAGCATATCCGCTTTGGGCTGGTGGCTGAAGGTTACGCGGTAGATCTGGCTGCGGATGGGGATGAGGCCCTCTGGCTGGCGGAGTCCAGCACCTACGACGCGTTGCTCCTCGACATCAACATGCCTCACAAGGACGGGATCACGGTGGTGCGCCTGCTGCGCCGTAAGAATATCCTGTCGCCGGTGATTTTTCTGACGGCGCGCGACGACGTGGAGGACAAGGTGCGCGCGCTGGATGCGGGGGCGGATGATTATCTGACCAAGCCGTTTTCGATTTCTGAACTGCTGGCGCGGCTGCGTGCGGTGCTCCGCCGCCAGCGGCCGCAGGCCTCCAACCTCATCCGCGTGGACGACCTGGAACTGGATCTCGTGTCGCATGCCGCGCAGCGCGGCGGAGAGAAGATTGAACTGACCCGCCGGGAATTTGCGCTGCTGGAATTTCTCATCAACGCCTCGCCAAGGTCGGTGAGCAAGACCGCCATTGTCGAGCACGTCTGGGACCAGCATTTTGATTCCGACACCAACGTGGTGAATGTCTATATCAAGCTGTTGCGCCGGAAAATCGACCGGCCCGGCTGGCGGCCGCTGATCCACACCGTGCGCGGCGTGGGCTTTGTGCTGCGGGAGGACAGCCCGTGAAATCCCTCCGTTCCCGCCTGACGATTTGGTTCGGACTGGTCTTCTTGGCGTTGGTGGTGACCTTCACGCTGCTGACGCATCACACCCTCGAAGATGAGCTCCGGAACCGGGCCTGGCAGAAGGATTATCCGGATCATCCGGACTGGAAGCTGCATGGGAGTTTTTCCGAGTCGGAGGTGGAGGATATATCGGGCGAGCTGGTGGAGTCGGCGGTGTCCTGGTCGATCCCGCTCGCCGTGCTGGCGCTGCTGGGCGGCTACTGGCTGGCAGAGCGTTCACTGCGCCCCATCGCGAGTGTGAACCGGCAGTTGCAGACCAAAAATTCCGGCAATCTGGGCGATCCGATTTCACTGCCGGAAATGGATGACGAGTTCCGCGGCCTGGTGCGGCAATTGAATGAATTGCTCAAGCGCCTGGACAGTTCGTTTGCGGAGATGAATGATTACGCCGCCAAGGTGGCGCATGAATTACGCACCCCGCTGGCCATCCTGCGGCTCAAGGTGGAGCAGCCCGGTGGACGCATCGATCCGGAACTCGCGGACGAATTGGAGGCCGAACTGCACCGCCTGACGTATGTGGTGGAACAATCCCTGTTGATTGCGCGCGCCGATCGGGGGCGGATCATGGCCATGCGCTCGGTGTTCAATTTTTCCCTGACCCTGACGGAAGTGGTTGAGGATTTTCAACTGCTCGCGGCGGACCAGGGCCGCCGGTTCACCTTGGAGTCCACGCCGGAATGCTGGGTTTCCGCCGACCCGCGCCATCTCCGGCAGGTGGCGCACTCGCTGCTCACCAACGCGCTCCGGCACGGTGACGGCGACCTGCTGGTGCGGGTGAAACGCCGCGGCAAGTTCGCGGTGCTGTTGGTGGGCAATCGCGCCCGAAGTACCGGCACCACCGAACCGACGCTCGGTCTGGGCCTGCGGGTGGTGGCGGCGCTATTGCGACTGGAGCCGGAGCTCAAGTTGCAGCGCCGGCACCGCGATAATTATTATGTGACCCGACTGCTAGTGCCGCTGCTGGAACAGCCGGATTCGTTTCACATCTGACAGGGCCGGGAGCTAAATATCAATCACGGGAGGCAGCCCAGCGGCTGAGGGATCAATTGGGGTGACGGCGACTCCCTGTGCAGCGGAGGGGCCCTCGCCTGCCGGTCCACGGAGCTTTCCAGCTCCGTCTTCTTGCCGTGAGTTTTCAGGCAGAATCGAAGCTCCCGATGCATACCCTGGCCCTAATCCGCTGCCGCAATCCTTCGTCAGGGGCGCAAATATAAATTTTTTTTAATACTTCAAACACGGGCTTTTAATGGTGGGGTTGCTAGATTTTGCCAAGATTTTCAGAAATGCCCAATGCTATGACTATAAAAAATGCCACTCTCCCCACGGCTTGGCCAGCCAGTTTGACGTCGCGTCTGCTGCGTTTTGGCGGGCGCGGTTGGCCGCTCGGACTCACCTTGAGCCTGCCCCAGCTGCTGCGCGCCGAAAATCAGGTGGACTATCGCTACGAGTATTACAGCGAAGACAACAACCGGATGTCGATTGATACACATTCGGTGTACTTCGAGCAGAGCCTTGCGGACTCCATCACCGCCAAGGGCGAACTGGTCTATGACGGCATCTCCGGCGCAACGCCGACGGGTACGGTTTTGCCTACGGGAAAAATCTCGCTGACGCACCTCGAAGACACCCGCCGCTCGATAAGCCTGCAACTGGACGACAAACTGGGCAATCACACCCTCACGCCCGGCTTCGCCTATAGCAAGGAAGGCGATTATCGGTCCTATGGGATTTCGTTAAACGATGCGGTTCAGTTCAATGAAAAAAACACTACTTTGCAATACGGCATCTCGCAGAATTTTGACGATGTTCGGCACGCCGATACGGTACACTGGTCGGACAAATATGCCACCGAAGGCATGATCGGGGTTTCCCAACTGCTTTCGCCTAAAACCGTTTTAACGGCCAACGTTACGTTCGGCAATGATTCCGGTTATTTGAGTGATCCTTACCGGTTGGCGGGCTATCTTCCTACCGGGTTCCCGTTTAGCATCGGCGTCCCGGAACGGCGTCCCAGCCATCGGAATAAGGAAGTTCTCTACACGTCGTTGACCCAGTACTTTGACAAGGTCAATGCCAGCCTCGAAGGGTCCTACCGGTTCTACAACGACTCTTATGGTGTGCTAGCCAACACCGTCGGGCTGACATGGCACCAATGGCTTGGTAAACATTTTATTGTCGAACCGATGGTCCGTTTCTACGAACAATCTGCTGCCAATTTTTACGCCACGACTTTTTCCGGCCCTTTCACGATCGATCCCAACGGCCCCCCTGGTTTGCACTCATCGGACTATCGCCTCTCGGAGCTATACTCCACGGATATGGGACTCCAGGCCACGGCCGTTATTAACGACCACATCCACGTTGTGGCGGGTTACCACCGTTATGAGATGCACGGGCTGGACAGCAAGACCCAATCCGCCATGTATCCCAAAGCGAACGTCTATACTGTGGGTATCTCGTTCTTATGGTAATGACCAGTGCCAATTCTGCATCGGCCGTTTTCGACCGGGTTTCTCAATCCGCGCAGACGTCTGTGGAACGCGGCTTGCACCAGTTGTCGTTCCGCGCCATGAGCACGCTCTGCCGCGTCAATGTTCACGGCGTCCCTGCCAGCGTTGCCGCCGAATTCCAGCGGGATGTCATCGTCTGGACCGCGCAGTTTGAGGCCCGTTACTCGCGTTTCATTCCCGATAGCCTCATCGGCCGGATCAATGCCGCCGCCGGTGAACATTGGGTGGAAACCGATCCCGAAACCGACCGGCTGTTCAATCTCTGTCAGGAATTGTTCTTTTTCACGCGTGGCTCGTTCGATCCGACGGCGTTGCCGCTGATTCAATTGTGGAACTGGAAACAGAGTCCGCCCGTCATGCCCACGGACGACGCCATTCAAGCGGCCCGCGCCCTCGTCGGCTGGAACAAAATCCAGCGCCGGGCCGGCGGCATTTTCCTGCCGCAAGCCGGCATGGCCCTTGACCTCGGCGGCATTGGCAAGGAATACGCTGTGGATTGCGTCATGAACATGGCCATCCAGCGCGGCATTCCCAATGTGATGGTGGATTTTGGCCAGGACGTGCGCGTGCGCGGCCATGCGCCGGATAAGAAATTTTGGTGGATCGGCCTCGACGACGCCAAAAGCCCCGGCAAATGCTGGGCCGGTGTTGCCGTCACGGACCACGCGGTGGCCACCTCGGGCGATTACCTGCGCAATTTCGTTTCCCAGGGCCGTCGCTACGGCCACATCCTCGACCCGCGCACCGGTTATCCGGCGCACAACGACTGCCGCTCCGTGTCCATCATTGCGCCGAGCTGCACCATTGCGGGCCTGCTTTCCACCAGTGTGTGCATCCTCGGTGCCAAAGAGGGGCTGCAACTGGTGGAACTTCATCCCGGCGCCGCCGGGGCCGTGACCACCGATACCACCCAACTCTATTCCCGAAAATTCCATGAATACATCCCTGCTTAAAAAATTAACCATTGCCACCTTGCTCGCCGGCACCCTGTTCACCGCGCAAGCGGCGCTGAAAGTCGGCGACAAGCTGCCCGATCTGACGAGCTTCTCGCTTGTGGGGCCCTTGCCCGCCGCGCTGAAAGGCAAAATTGTGATCGTGGATTTCTGGGCCTCCTGGTGCCTGCCGTGTGCCAAGTCGTTCCCGGTGCTGGACGAACTCCAGAAAAAATACGGTGACCGACTCGTCGTTCTGGCGGTAAACGTGGACGAGCAGGCCTCAAACATGGACAGCTTTTTGAAAAAACATGCCGTCTCCTTTACGGTCGTGCGCGATGCGGGACAGAAACTGGTGGCCCAGGTGGAGCCTGCCACGATGCCTACCTCCTTCATACTAGATGGCACGGATAAAGTGCGGTTTTTGCATAATGGTTTCCACGGCGAGGACACCCGCAAGGAATATATCAGCGAAATTGAATCCCTTTTGAAATAAACCCTATGAAGCCGAAAACTTTTATTCTATTGGCATCGGTGCTGCTTATGACCGTCAGTGGTTGCGCGAATGTCAAGCCCTGGCAGCGCGAGCATCTGGCCGACTATACCATGTCCGCCGACCGCGACCCTCTGGGCACCGCGCAGATGGAACACATCTGGTTTTCGCGCGAGGAAGCCAGCGGCGGACGCGGGGTGGGCGGCGGCGGTTGCGGCTGCAATTAAGCGGTGACGAAGCAAAACAAACTATAATCCCAATACAAAACGGTTTCTATGAAATGGCTCACTCGGACATTCCCTTTATTACTGGCGGCGGCGTTGCAATTGCTGCCGCTGTTGCGAAACATCGTGACCAGCCCGTCCGCTGGTTCCAGCTTTGCCATTATCCTCCGCTGGGGTATTGGTGCGGGTGCCGTGGTGGGTTCTGTGGATGCCGTTTCCGGTGTCTCCGTGCCAGCTTACACTTCGCCTACTAACTTTGTTGGAACTGTGGGTGTCCCGTTTACGAATAACCTTACGGTTAGTGGTACTGGTACAGATGGTAATTCTTTCGCCACAGTCACTAGTAATTCTGTTACTGTGAGCTTATTGGTTAGCGGTCAAACAACAAATTTCGCAATGCCCTCAGGTCTTAATATTAGTTTTATAGATAATAGATCGTTGGCAAACGGGGTTTACGAAGCGATGTTTGGAACACCAACTAAAGCAGGTACTAATACATTTACCATTACGATGGTGTACGCTGCTACTACAATCACGTCGGCTAATATAACAATCCGAATTCTTGCCGCTAGCTCAAGTCCGCTAAGCATCACTAACCAGCCTGCAAGCGTAACGAACACTGTTGGCAATAATGTCACCTTTAACGTGACGAATGGGGGCGCCGCCCCCTTTAAGTATCAATGGTATTACAACACCAACACGGCATTGCTCAATCAGACCAACGCGTCCGTCACACTCACCAATATTCAACTCACCAACGCGGGGCAATATTCGGTGGCCATCACCAATTCGGCCGGTTCCACCAATAGTACTTTTGCTTTGCTCACTGTTTGGCAGCCGCCCGTCATCACCAACCAGCCGACCGGTCTCACCACAGTGGCTGGCGGCAACGCCACGTTCAGCGTGCTGGCCGGAGGGGTGCCGGCACTGGCGTATCAATGGAAATGGAACACCAACACAGCGTTGGTCAATTCAACCAACGCCTCCCTGGCGCTATCCAGCCTTCGTGCGAGTCAGGCTGGGGTTTACACGGTGATCATTACCAACAGCGCGGGCAGTATCACGAGTTCGGTGGTCAGCCTGGTCATTACCAATCCGCTCCCGCCGGCGATCGTGGCCTCCGTGGGGGGCAGTGGCAGTGCCTTCCATTTCGGTTTCACTTCGGTTCCCGGCCTCACGAATACGGTGTTGACGAACAGCGCGCTGGTGGGTGGAACCTGGGGTGTTTATACGAATATTCCACCGGCTCCCTCAGCCGCTCCCATCACCATCACCAATACTTCGGGCAATCCCAATCTCTTTTACCGCTTGATGGTTCAACCTTAACGATTAACAGCCATGCTGTACCGGCTCCAAAAACCCGCCTTATTCCTCGCCGCCTTGTTGCAATTAGTGCCGCTGGCCAGAACGCTCTGCCTTAACCCGGCTACAGCTTCCACCATGGCCTTCATTTTGCGCTGGGGCATCGGTGCGGGGGCAGTGGTGGGTTCCGTGGATGCCGTGTCCGCAGCCACGTCGACGTTCTCCACGCCTGGCACTTTTAGTGTCGCGGCGGGCACGTCGTTCTCCAATAACGTGACGGTGGCAATCGGGGGCGGCAATCAAGCGGCGACGAGCGATTATTTCATTGTGACTGCTGGGACCACAAGTTCCGCCGCGCTTTCTAATGGTCAAGGCACAACGGTGGGTATGCCGCCCGGATTGACGTTTGTCGCTTCCTGGGTGAATCGCGCCACAACGATCGGTGGTTATATTTCCGGGACCCCGACAACCGCAGGCAGCTATCCATTTTCCGTGACCTGCGTCAGTCCCGGCAATGCGCAACTGTCACAAGCCATCACCATCACGGTCACCGGTTCGGTCGCGCCCACGGCTCCGGCCATCACCAGCCAGCCAGCCGCCTCGAATGTGGTTGCGGGAAAAAATGCTTCCTTCACGGTTACCGCCTCCGGCACGGCGCCGCTGGCCTATTTCTGGTTGAAAAACGGCAACCCGCTCGCCAATGCGGGTAACGTTTCGGGCGCGACCACCGCCACGCTGACCCTGGCCAGCGTTTCGGCCACGGATGCGGCCAATTATTCGGTGTTGGTGAGTAATAGTGTCGGCACCGTGACCAGTGCCGCGGCGGCCCTCACGGTCATTCTGCCGCCGGCTCTCACGAGCCAGCCCGTGCCGCAAACCCAGTCGGTCGGTGGGACGGCAACCTTTTCCGCGACCGCCACTGGCTCCGCGCCGTTGAGTTATTTCTGGCTCTTTAATGGCACGGCCCTTGTCAACGGCGCCAAATATTCCGGCGCCAATTCCGGCAGCCTGACCGTAACCCCCGTTGCCACGGCGGACGCCGGTAATTATTCCCTGCTGGTTTCCAATCTGGCTGGCACCGTCACGAGTTCTGTCGCGGCGCTCACCGTGGTCTCCTCGCCGACCATCTTAACGCCGCCGGCCAATGTTTCGGTCATTGCCGGCAATGCTGCCTCGTTCACCGTCACCGCCACCGGTTCTGCCCAGCTCTCTTATCAGTGGTTGAAAAATGGCGCTCCTCTGGTCAGCGGGGGGAATATTTCGGGCACCGCCACTGCCACGCTGAACCTATCCGCCGTGACCGCACTTGATGCGGCCAGTTATTCGGTTACGGTTTCCAATGCGCTGGGCGCGATCACCAGCGCGGCGGCCACCCTGACCGTGGCGGTTCCGCCAGCGATTACGGCGCAACCTTCCGGGGCGACGCTGCTGGCCGGCACGAATGCCTCATTCACGGTTATCGCCAGCGGCACGGCGCCGCTGTCGTACCAGTGGTTGAAAAATGGCGTCGCCATTTCCGGTGCCACCGGCGCCACCTTGACGCTGTCCGCCATTACCGTGGCGAATACCGCCAATTATTCTGTGACGGTTACGAATGCCGTCGGTACCGCCACCAGCACCAGCGCCACGCTGACCGTGCTGGCCGCGCCCGCCATCCTGACCCAACCCGCCAATTTGACCGTCGCGCAAGGCAGTCCCGCCTCATTCGCTGTCTCGGTCAGCGGCACCGCGCCGTTGAGTTTTCAATGGTTGAAATATGGCGTCGCGCTGGCCGGCGCCACCTCGAATGTCCTTGCGCTTTCTGTCGTCACAACGAATGACGCGGGAAATTATTCCGTCGTCGTCACCAACTCCGTCGGCAGCCTCGCGAGTTCCTCCGCGACGCTGACGGTGCTGGTGCCGCCGACCCTTGTCACCCCGCCGTCCAGCGCCACCGTGGTGGCCGGCAGTAATGTGTCTTTTACCGTCACCGCGGCCGGCAACGGGACCCTGACGTATCAGTGGTTTAAAAATGGCGTCGCCATGCCTGGCGCCACAACCCCGACTCTGACGTTCGCCGCCGCCGCCGCTTCGGATGCGGCCAGTTATACCGTGGTGGTCAGCAACGCCGCCAGCAGCGTCACCAGCAGTGGCGCTGTGCTGACCGTGCTGATCGCTCCGGGGATTACGTCGGTGCCAGCTAGCGCCACGGTGGTGCAGGGCAGTGCGGCGGCCTTCACCGTAGTGGCCAGCGGCACGGCGCCGTTGACCTATCAATGGTTGAAAAACGGCGTCGCTCTTTCCGGCGCCATCTCCAATGTCCTCACGCTTTCCCCCGCCACGACCAATGACGCCGGAAATTATTCCGTCATAGTGACCAATAGCGTCGGTGCGATCACGAGTGCCAGCGCAACGCTGACGGTCCTGGTGGCGCCGGCTATTGTCGCGCCGCCCGTGAATGTGAGCGTGGTGGTCAGCAACGCCGCCACGTTCACGGTTGCTGCCAGTGGCACGGCTCCGTTGACCTATCAGTGGCTCAAAAACGGCACTAATCTTCCCGGCGCACTGGCTGCAACCCTCACACTGGTAAAAGTATCTGCCCTGGATGCGGCGAGCTATTCCGTGGTGGTCAGCAATGCCGCCGGTACCGTGACCAGCGGAAGCGCCGTGTTGACCGTGCAATTTCCGCCGGCCATTGTCACCTCCCCGGTCAGCCAGTTTGGCGCGCTGGGCAGCGCTATCAGTCTGTCGGTCGTGGCCAGCGGCACCGGACCTTTGCGCTACCAGTGGTTTAGCCCCACCGGTGCGTTGGTGGACGGTGCCAACATTTCCGGATCCTCCTCGAACCGCCTGACCATAGCGGCGCTCACTACGAACAATGTGGGCAATTATTTCGTGGTGATCTCTAACGCGTATGGAAGTGTCACCAGCACGAGCGCCGCCATCACCGTGAATGCCTCGCCGATCATCACCCGCCCTCCGGCAAACCTGTTTGCCGCCGTGGGCAGCAACGCTGTTTTGACTGTGGCGGTCAGCGGCACGTCTCCTTTCACCTATCAATGGCTGAAAAACGGAGCCAAAATCGGCAATAGTAGCACGGTTTCGGGTGCCACTAGCAATACTCTCCAACTCGCCAAGGTGGCAATCGCCGCCAGCGGCAATTATTCTGTTGTGGTTAAAAACAGTTATGGCAGTGCCACCAGCGCAGCGGCCAAGTTGTCGGTATTGCTGCCGCCGAGCATCAGTGCCGCTTTGGTCATCAAGCCGGCGATGCGGATGACCACCGCGCCGGTTGGCGTCCTGGTCAAGGCGGGAACCAACATCACGTTCCTCATTACGGCCACCGGCGGCGCGCCTTTGAGTTACCAGTGGTTTAAAGACGACACCGCGCTGGTCAACGGCGGGAGCCTTTCCGGGGCCACCACGAACGCCTTGAAAATTTCTGCGCTCACAACCAACGACTCAGGCGTTTATTCGGTCATCATCCGGAATCCCGTGGGTAGCGTGACGAACCGCAGCGCCTTGACGGTGATTGCGCCACCGGTCATCACGCTGCAGCCCCTCAGCCAGTCGGTGACTTCTGGCAATAGTGTGATTTTTAGCGTGGCCAACACGGGCACCGCGCCGTTCAGTTATCAGTGGTACAAAGCGTCCAAAGTGATCCCCGGCGCGACGAATACCATTTTCAGGCTCTCCCGAATCAGTTCGAGCAACGCCGGAACTTATTTTGTGGTGATCACCAATTTGGCCGGCCGCGTCACCAGCGCCAGTGCCAGTCTCACCGTCCAAACCCAGTCCGGCGGTGGTGACGGCGGCACTGACAACCTGCGTATCAATAACAGTGCCTCGGTGTTGACCGTGGCCCCTCTGCAGCCGTTTATCGCCCAACTCCTCCGGAACCCTGACGGCAGTATCACCCTCAATTGCAGTGGCACCGCGGGCTCGAATTACGTGGTGCAGGCCAGCGCCGACCTGACGTCTTGGCTTGATATTTCTACCAACACCGCAGCGGGCGGCCAGTGGCAGATGATGGACAACACCCGTGCCAACAGCCGGTTTTACCGGTTGAAGAGCGCACCGTAAATCGTCGTTATAACAGTTTTTTTAAATTACCATCGTTATCCAATTTTCATGATTAAGCGGAACTTGTTATTGCTGGCCGGCCTGATGCTCGGTTTGATCAGCGCCCACGGCGCCCACACCGGCGTCCAGTTGCTGCTGTCTGCCACCAGCGCCAAAGCGGGCGATACGATTTGGGCGGGCGTGGATCTGAAGATGGAATCCGGCTGGCACACCTATTGGAAAAATCCCGGGGCCGCTGGTCAGGCCACTTCAATCCACTGGCAGCTTCCCGCCGGGGTTATGGCGGGTGACATCCAGTGGCCGCTGCCGGAAAAGTTGCCGCCGGCTGATATCACCACCTACGGCTACGAAAATGAAGTCGTCCTGCTGGTGCCGCTCACGGTGGCCTCCAACCTGCCCGCCGGGGCGCTGAATCTTTCCGCTAAAGTCGCGTGGCTTGAATGCAATGAATCCTGCATTCCCGCCAGTGCGGACGTTCAGGCGACCCTGACGGTCGGCAATGAAATGCTGAAATCGGCCGCCGCCGCCACGCTGGATTTGTGGCGCAGCCGGACCCCGCAGGTGGCCGACAATTTATTCCAGACCTCCGCCTCGTGGCAGCAGGCGGCCGATGGGGATCAGCGGACTTTGATCATTCAATTGAAAGCCAATCAACCGATCCGGCCGGACGACGCCGATTTTTTCCCCGCTGCCAGCGAGGATTTTGAAATCCAATCCGCCAGTCAGACGCTCTCCAACACAGCCGGCGTGACGGCGTTTAGCAAGCCGGTGAAAAAATTCTCCGGCGCCTGGCCGTCGGAAATTTCCGGTCTGGTCGTCCTGCAGAACGGCAGCAATCGCACCGCCTATCAGGTCAGACTGCCGGTCGCCGAGTCCGCCGGTGGGACCGCTGTGAAAGCTGCGGCGGGCACCAAACCGTTGGCCCCGTCGCTCTGGCAGATGTTGCTCTACGCCTTCATTGGCGGGTTGATTTTGAACCTCATGCCGTGCGTACTGCCGGTGATCGCCTTGAAAATTCTCGGCTTTGTCAATGAGGCGGGCAGTGACCCGCGGCACATCCGCAAACTCGGTTTGATGTACGCATTCGGCGTCGTGGTTTCTTTCATGGTGCTGGCCGCCTGCGTCATCGGTATCAAGGCGGCGGGGCACAAGGCCGGCTGGGGCATGCAGTTTGGTAACCCGATTTTCCTGGTGTGCCTCACCACGCTGGTCACGTTGGTGGCGTTGAATTTGTTTGGCGTCTTTGAGGTGATTCTGGGCGGTGGCGCCAGCAATGCGGCCGGTGAACTGGCTTCCAAAAGCGGCGTGGCGGGCGCGTTTTTTAACGGCGTGCTGGCTACCGCGTTGGCCACGCCGTGCACGGCCCCGTTTTTGAGCATCGCGCTGGGGTTCGCCTTCGCTCAGGGCCCGGTGGTGGTGGTGCTCGTCTTTCTGTATGTCGCCCTGGGGCTCGCGTCGCCTTACATCCTGTTGAGTTGGAACCCCGCGTGGCTGAAATATCTGCCCAAGCCCGGTGCATGGATGGAGAAATTTAAAATTGGGATGGGCTTCCCGATGCTGGCCACCGTTGTTTGGTTGTTAAGCATCGCCGGCGGTAACTATGGCGATCGCGCGCTGTGGCTGGGCGTTTTTCTGGTGATCCTAGCCTTTGCCTTGTGGGTGTTCGGCGAGTTTGTTCAGCGCGGGCGGAAACATAAATTCCTGGCAAGCCTGATCGTGGCGGTCTTGCTGGTCTGCGCTTACGTCTATGTGTTGGAGAAGCAATTGCATTGGCGGGAGCCGATCAGTTCCACGCAAGCTGGCACTGGCGTCCATGAAATCAATGGGGTCCATTGGCAGCCTTGGAGTGCTGAAGCCGTCGCCCAGGCCCGCGCAGCCGGACATCCGGTGCTGGTCGACTTTACCGCCGACTGGTGCCTCACGTGTCAGGTCAACAAAAAGACCAGCATTGAAATTCCTGCAGTGGCGGAGAAAATCAACGCGCTTCACGTCGTCACGCTGCTGGGGGATTACACCCATTTTCCTGACGCGATTACGACCGAACTGAATCGTTTTAACCGTGCCGGCGTGCCTTTGGTGCTGGTGTATTCCACAAATACCGTTGCCCCGCCCCAGGTGCTGCCGGAAGTCCTGACCCCCGGGATCATCTTGAATGCGCTGGAAAAAGCGGCGCAGTGAATCCACCGTTTGGGTGGTCCGCTCCCCCGGAGCGCGCCCGTCCCCGGGCGCAGCAACAGCCGAGGTGCCGTCCGCTGACTATTTTTTAACCGTCAGCATTTGCCAGTTTTCTGCGGTAGTGCCGTCCGCTAGCGAGTCACATGGGCTGCCGGCCAATGTTCCACAAACCCAATTTTAACCGCGCCTATTTTTTCATCCGCCGAATAATGCCTTTGAGTTCTAAAAACATCGGATGCGCGCGGAGTTTTTTTAAATCCGGATCCTTGGCCAGCCACTTGAAATCGCGGTAGCCGAGGTCGATGGCCTGATGCAATGACGCCATCGCCCGGTCAAATTCATTGGTGAGCGAGTAGCTGCACGCCAGGTTGTAAAACACGAGCGGGTTGCCGGGCTCGAGCCGGGCGAGGCGTTCATCCACATGCAGCCCTTCGGTAAAACGGCCGCGCTGGGTGTAGTGGTCGCCCAGCAGTTGCAGGGCATCCACATAATCCGGATCGCGGCGCACGAGTCCTTCGACAAACTGGATTTTGGTGTCGAGGTCGCGCTGCTCCGCGCTGCTCAGTTTTTTCTGGGTGCTTTTTTTAGCCGGCATACAACAACCCGATTTTTTCCAACCCCGCGCCGCAAGTCAAGGGGGCGGCCCAATTATTTGATGGAACTGTCCGAGGCATAGGCGTTAGAGTGGGGACGGGATGTTGCTGCTATGAAATGTTTTGTCACTGGTGCTTCCGGCTTTATCGGCTCGAACCTTGTGCCTGAACTCCTCGCGCGCGGGCATCGGGTCAAGGCGCTGTTGCACCCGGGAGCGGATGAACGGGGCTTGCAGGGAGTGAAATTCGACCGCGTGAACGGCGATATCCTTGACCGTAAATTGTTGGACCGCGAGCTGGCCGGGTGCGACTGGTGTTTTCACGTGGCGGCCAGCTATCGGCTGTGGATGCGCAATTACACGCCGATGTATGAAATCAATGTCGAAGGCACCCGCAATGTGCTCGAGGCGGCCGGCAAAGCGGGCTGCTCCAAAATCGTCTATACCAGCACCGTCGGCTGCATCGGCCTCCCAGCAAATATCAATGGCCAATATACCCCTTCAACGGAAGCGGAAAAGATTTCTGATGGCCAGTTGTCCTGTGATTACAAGCGTTCCAAGTTTCGGGCGGAAGGCGTCGCGCTGGATCTGTTCCGCAAAGTGGGACTGCCCGTGGTCATCGTCAATCCCTCCGCGCCCGTCGGTCCGGGCGACCTCAAGCCCACGCCGACCGGCCAGATCATCGTGGATTTTTTGAACGGCAAACTGCCAGCCTACTTGGAAACCGGACTGAACTGGGTCCACGTGCGCGACGTCGTTATTGGCCATATTCTTGCGGCGGAAAAAGGCCGGTTCGGCGAGCGTTATATTCTGGGCAGCCAGCAGGGGAACTGGACCATGCAGCAAACGCTGGCCGTCCTGGAAAAAATCACGGGTCGGCCCGCTCCCAAAATCAAAATCCCCTACTGGCTGGCCGTGCGCATTGCCGAAGTCAATGAGATGCTCGCCTTCGTCACGGGCCATCCGCCCCGCGCCCCGCTGGCGGGCGTAAAAATGGCCCATCACAAAATGTGGTATAACCCGGGCAAGGCGATTCGCGAACTGGGCTTGCCCCAGACGCCGCCGGAGCAGGCCTTTGCCGATGCCGTCGCGTGGTTCCGCGCGAATGGCTATGTCAAAACCTAAGCGGGAACAATTTGAGTAAAGCCGCGCCGCCCCGTGAATGGTTTTTGTAAGAGCCGACGTGAGGACGATCCTACGTGGTTTTAACTCATTTTACGGCTGGCTTGGCTTTTGGGACCGGAGCATCCAGGCATTGGCGGACAAACTGGGCCATTTCACCGATCGAGTAGGGTTTGGGCATAAAATTATTCCCTTCCAGAAATGAAATATCCTTGCCCGCCATCTCCGGGCTGTAACCACTGGTGTAGATGACTTTCAGGCCCGGCTGGTGCGCGAGGAGTTGTTCGGCCAGTTCGCCGCCCATGATCCCCTCGGGCATGACCATGTCCGTGACCAGCAGGTCAATCTTCCGATGGGCTTGTTCCCAGATTTCCAGGGCGTGACGGCCGGAGCGGGCGGTCAAAACGGTGTAGCCTTGCTTGGTCAGGAGTTGGGCGAGCATCTCCCGCAAGGACACTTCGTCCTCGGCCACCAGCACGGTTTCGCAACCGCGACTCAACTTCCCGCCGCTCACGGGCGCTAGCGTCTCTGATGGGAGTTTACTAGTCCGGAAATACAGTCGGAAGGTGGTGCCTTGCTGGGGCTGGCTGTCCACTTCCAGCCAGCCGTGATGTTGTCGGATGATGGCTAAAACGGTGGCCAGCCCCAGTCCCGTGCCTTTGCCGGGGGCCTTGGTCGTAAAAAATGGCTCGAAAATACGGCCCAGCACGGTGGCATCCATGCCGCAGCCGGTATCCGCAAACGTCAGGCAGGCAAACTCGCCCTCGCGATCCTCCGGATCCAACAGCGTGGCCTTCCGGTGTACCGGGACGAGGGCGGTGGTGATTCGAATCCGTCCGCCGTCAGGCATGGCATCGCGGGCATTGACGGTCATGTTCATGACCACCTGGTCCAGCATGCCATCGTCGGCGTGAATGGCGGGCAGGTTCGGCCCGGGCTGGAAATCTAAGTGGATGTGACTGCCTGTCAGCGGCGCCAGCATCGCGACCGAATTGGCCAGTGTTTCGTTGAGGTTAATCTCCCGGAACTGCGTCACCTGCTTCCGGCTGAAAATGAGCAGTTGGCGAATCATCGTGGTGGCGCGCCGGGTCGCAATGAGAATTTGATTGATGGAATTCGTGTTGGGGTCTGCTTCGGCCAGGCCGAGTTGAATCATCCCGGTATGCCCCTGGATCACGGTTAGAATGTTGTTAAAGTCATGCGCCACGCCGGCGGCCAATTGACCAATGCCTTCCATTTTTTGCGACTGGAGGAGTTGGCGCTCCAGCAACAGGCGTTCGGAGATATCCTGTATCAATAGCAGGGCATGCGGTTGCCCGCCCAGCGACATGGGCATTAGCGAGACCAGCACATCGTAGCCGTCGCCCTTCTGATTCTTGATTTTGGCGCTCGTTTCCCGCACTTCCTCATTTTTAGCCAGTTGGTCAACCCATTGCTCCGCCAGTTCGGGCTTTTCCCACAGCAGGAATTTCTTTGAGAGCTGGCCAACCACTTGTTCCGCACTGCACCCGATCAATTTAAGGAGTCGTTCGTTGGCATCCACAAACCGCCCTTCAATCAAGGAGGTGATGGCACTGGGAATCGGACTGGCATGAAAGGCCTTATGAAAGCGCTCCTCGGTGGCCGCCAGCAGGGTGTTGGTCTGCGAGAGGTCTGCGGTCCGCCGCTCCACCATGGCTTCGAGTTCAGCGAGTTGAAAATTAGCCTGGATGCTCAGCAGCCACTTTTTGGTGAGGGAATGTGCCAGTTGCTGGACCTCCACGTTGTCAAAGGGCTTCTTGAGCACGAGCAGATTGTCGGGTTGGCCGACCTTGAGCCGCAACTCCTCCCACGAGTAATCGGAATAGGCGGTGCACACCACAATCTGGAGCTGGGGAAACACTTCCCAGATGCGCGCGATGGTTTCCACCCCATCCCACCCCGGTGGCATCCGCACATCCACAAAGGCCATCGCATACGGACGGTTCTCGGCCAGCGATTTTTTAACCATCGCCAGCCCTTCCTGACCCTGATAGGCCGAGTCCAATTCAAAACTAACCTTCTGTACCGCCGGCTCGGTTTCTTCAAACAGGGCGGCTTCCATCCCCGTCAGTTTGCGGTCATCCACCTTGGCGGGACAGAGAATCTTTCGGAAGTCCGCATGGATGGACGGGTTGTCGTCAATGATCAGGATGCGGTGGTTGGGTTTAAAGGCAAAGGCGTTCATGATGGTTTATGCGTTGAGGTCTTCTCGGCGGACTTCCTTGGTCACGGGTAATTCTAAAGTGAAGGTGGCCCCCTGTCCCAGTCCCGGACTGTGGGCGGTGAGGCTGCCCCCCATTTCTTTCGCCGCGTTGGCACAGCTATGCAGGCCGAATCCGTGTCCGTCCTTTTTGGTGGTAAAACCGTGGGTGAAAATTTTAACCAGATTGTCCGGCGCAATCCCCACTCCGTTGTCGCAGATGGCGATTTTCACCCGGTGGGGCGCGGCGGGGCTGACCTGAATGCGCAGTTGCTTGTCTCCGGCCGACTGGGCGTCTACCGCATGCTTGGCATTGCTGATCAGGTTGATCAGAATTTGCAGGGCCTTGTGCCGGTCTGCCGAGACGGTCGGCGTGGTCGCATCAAATTCCCGGATCACCTTGATGCGATGCCGGTCAAATGCCGCCGCGTTAATGCGCAGGGCATCCTCCACCAAACCATCAATGGCGAGATTTTCGTAAGCCCCGGAAACTTTGGCAAAGTTTTGCTGCATGGCCACAATCTCTTTGATGTGCTCGATGTGTTTGGCGGCGGACCCCATTTCCTCTACCAATTCCGCCTGCTCGGCGGCCAGATGGTGGGCGGCCGTCCAGAGATAATCCGGCAGCAGCTTGCCTTTCGGGTCGGTGGTCAGGAAGGTGGCCAGCTGGTCTTTTTGTTCGTGCAGCATGGTGGCCGCACGACAGAGTTTGGCCAGCTTGGATTGTTTCAAGCGTTCGCCAACCAGCGTGGCAGAAACGCTCACGCTGTTGAGCACGTTGCCCACGTTGTGCAGCACGCCGGTGGCCACTTCAGCCATGCCCGCCAGGCGGGAGGTGTCCAGCAGCCGGCGGTTCAATCGTTCCAGCTCATCGGCCGCCGTTTTTTGCGCGGTGATGTCGAGAAAGATCCCGCGCATGGTGGATGCGGTTCCGGCTTCAGCCAGCACGGAGCCGCTTTCGCGAATCCATACCGCCCGGCCATCGGCCGCCTGCATGCAATATTCGCACGTGTAGGCTTTCCCGGCCCGGGCCTGATCGTGCCGGTTCTGCAGGGCTTTGGCCTGATGATCCGGATGCAGGTGGTTCTGCCAGAAGGCGGGTTCTGCGAGCCATTGTTCCGGCGGATACCCGAGGATGCGTTCGGATTGGCGGCTGACGAAACTAAACCGGAATTGTTCCGGTTCGCATTCCCAGACGATCCCGTCAATGGAATGAATCAAAGCCTGGATCCGTTGTTGGGAAAGGCTCAAAGCGGCATCCTGGGTTTGAATGCGACCCAGCATTTCATTGAACGATTCCGCCAATTGCCCCAGTTCATCGCCGCGGCTGCTGACGGTCGCCCGCAGGGCATAGTTTTTTTCGCGGCCCACCGTCTGGGCGGTCTCGGCCAGATGCAGCACGGGGTCCGTGATGACCCGCTGGAACCGGCTGGAAAGATAAATGGCCAGACTGATGGATAAGACGGAGACATCCAGAATCAAGAACCCGTAAAACGTCAGTAATTTTAAAAACGTTTTTTGGAAGTTGGAGCGCAGGTAGAGCGTCCCCACCTGTTTCTTGTCCAGATCCACCGGTTGCGTGATGAGCAGATCGCCGCCGGAAAACCGCGCTTCCCCGACCGGCGGGAATAGCCGTCGTGCTTGGGCATCCTCGGTCTTGCCGAACTGGGCCAGCTGGGAACCCTTGAGATCGACCAGACAGGCCGAAACCACGGTGGGCACGGCTTTGAGGGACCCCACCACTTCGGCGCCGGCGCCGGCATCCATGAATTGGAGCGCGGCGGTGCTGTTGTTGGCAATGATCCGGGCCAGGGTCTCGTTATCCCGCTGGAAACTGGAGCGGAAGTCCAAAACCTGGAAGGTGAAGAGCGCCGCAATGGCCACAAACAAAATCGTGCCGCAGATGACCAGCGTCATCACCAGCATCTTCCGCTGCAGGGGGAGATTGATGAAGGATTTCATGCGCGGTGGGATTAAATCAGGTTCAATTCGTTTTAACAATGGTCGCCAGCCGCAACAGTTTGGCGCTGATCTGCAGGCCGGCGGCTTCCGCCGCCGCCTGATTAATTTCCAATTTCACCTTCTCTTGAACCAGCACAAAATTAACCATCCCGCCCTGTTCGCCAAAATGGCTGACATCGCCCACCGTCAAAATCGGAATGCCTTGCAGGGGCTGTAGCAACGCCGGTAGTTGCTCCTTCAAATTACGGCTGAAAAACAGCACCTGGCAACCTTGCAGATTATCGCCGGGTTGCAGCCGCCTGATGAGCAGGGGATGGCGGCGCACGCTTTCGCCTTTGATCAGGGCATCCAGCGTTGCGCCAAACGGATCGTCGCCCAGAATGCCGATGACAATGGGGGCGTCCGCCGAGGGAAAGGCGCTGGCGGGCCATTCGGTGAACTTGGTGAAGTTAAAAAGATAAACCGCCTTGACCTGATATTCCGTCACCGCCGGGGTGTCTCCCGCCGTCGCCAGTGAGCCACAGACCAGCCAGAGCCAGACCCAGCTCAGCCACCGCGGGCCGGACTGGAAACGGCGCCATCGCTGCAGTGCAGAAATCGGCCCGGCCCGCTGGATGTCGTCAAATATCACGAGGGAAAAAGCACCCGAAATTAGAAATGATAGGTCATTTTGACCCGGAAACTGCGCCCGTCCTGCGGGATCTGTGCCTGCAGATGACCGCGTGAGGCGGGATCGGCATACGCGGTGCCCAGGAGATTGTAAATGCTGGCGGAGACCTCCAGGTCTTTAAGGAGATTCCGGCTGAACAGGGTGGCGTTGAGAATGCCGTAGCTGGGAACGTTTGGCCCTGACAGAGTGTTTGCCAGCGTGTCGGTGAAGACCGTTTCACGACTGCTGGTGTATTGGTATTCCAAGCCGGCAAAAATCTTTTCACGCAGGAGGGGGACACTGAGGTTTAATTTAAACATACTTTCCGGGGAGTCCGGAAAATCTAATCCCCCGGACCGGTTTTCGGTTTTCTGCAGGGTGTAGCTGGCTCGACTGAGAATCCCATTCGTCCAGTGTCCTTCCACCGCCAGCTCCAGGCCTTGGGCCTCCGCGTTGATATTATCATAGCTTCCGTTCTGAAAAAGTATCAGATGATCCATATGATTAAAATATCCCGCGACCGAGGTGCGCAGGTGCTGCCCGATGCCCTGTTCATAGACCAGTTCGTAGGACTGGATCTGTTCGGGGCGGATGATTTTATTGGTAGTGGAAGCATTATTCACTCCCTCCAGAAAGTTGGGGTCGCGGAAGGCCGTGCCATAAATCGCCTTGAAGGTGGATTGGGGCAGCGGCGTGTAAACCAAGGCCAGGCGGGGGCTGATCGATGGACTAAAATCACCGTATTGGTCGTAGCGCGCCCCGGCATTTAAATGCAGACAGTTGAGAAGTGTGAAAGCCCCTTGGACAAAGACGCCGTGGCTTTGCCGGGTGGCATCATGTGACGCGGCGAAGGTGTTGTTGAGATAATTTTGATCATACTGGCTGAAGTCATCCCGGTATTCCGCGCCCACGCTAATCGTATGCTTGTCCCAAAAGCGTTTACTCAATTGTAGCTCGGTGCCCCACCACTGGCCTCCGGAATTTTCCTGGGTCATCTCAAAAAACGGGGTGCCCAGCGGACTGCCCGTGTTGATTTGGTTCTGGTCGTAATAGAGCCGGGCCGTCAAATCCACGTCCTGGGGCAGTTCATGGGTGAATTTTAAATCCACATAACTGCGCTCTTCCATGATTTTGGCACGGGGATCGTTGAACGTCACCGGATTCGGGGCCGTGGGATCGGTGTGTTTCCGGTTGAAGTAGGCCCCTTGCAGCACTAAATCCGCATAGCGGATCGAGCCCAAGACACTCGCATAGGCGTCGCCATTCATGTGGTGCGCTACGCCGTTGTTTTGATCCGGGGTGTTGAATTCTTTGTAGTATAATTGATCCGGCCCGTCGCTGTGGTAGTACGTGCCGGAAAGCAGCATGGCCACCCCGTTGGTGTAGGTTTTTCCCACCGTCACCCGGGCCTTGTACGTGTTGAACGCATCGTATTCCCCGGAAGCTTCGACGCCGTCCACCTTGCGGGTCACCACATTGATGACGCCAAAGAATGCATTGTTGCCATAGAGCACCGACCCGGGGCCGCGAATGACTTCCACGTGGTCAATCAGATCCACATCCAGAATGAAGTCTGTGCCGATGGCCGCACTGTCATTGATGTTGTTATTGACCCGGTGGCCGTCCACCAGCAGCAGGATGCGGCTGTTGAAATCACCCAGGCTCAGTCCGCGCGCTCCCAGAAACGCGTAATTGCGGTCGTGGGAGACATTGAATCCTTGCAGGCTCTGCAACACGTCCGCCAGTGTCCGGTAGCCGTAGCGCTTGATTTCTTCCGCCGTGACGATGGAAATGGAGGAGGGGGCTTCAGTGGTTTTTTGTTCGAACCCGGACGCAGCGACCACCGTCGACACCCGGATATCCCCAAGATCTTCCAGGCTCATGGATTTCAGCGCCGACAAGTTGGTGGCGGTATCATCCGCCAGAACGATGCTGGCGAGGAAAATCAGGAGCAGTCCGAGGCCGCCGGTTTTGAACAGGCGCTTCAGGTGCATGGGGCGTGACAGGAGTTCGTTTGCATGCGTTCAATGTGCCATTGCACAGGGAATGCTGACGGCTTTGAGGGTATGTACTCGTTTGCCCTTTGTCCATCTGAACCATGGTCAGTGACCGTGTGAACGGAGCTACGCTTTCGTGCTGAGCGTTGGCGTGAATGGATGACTGAGCCGAATCCAAAAAGTATGAGAGCCGAAACGGCTCAAATCCTAAAACAGTTCCCCCGCCAGTTTCTCCCCGTTGTCCTGGCTGCCGACGATCAATATGGGGCTTTGGATCCACTTGAAAAACTGATCCGGTTTCTAGTCAGTATCCCTTTCCGCTTTGCCCCATCCGTGTTGATCCGTGGTTAAACATCAGGTTTGTCTTCTGCGCCTTTTGCGCCTTTTCGTGGCTAAGAATTGAACGCTTGTCCTCTGGCGTCCTTGGCGTCTTGGCGGTTTAACTTCCGCTTTCCGCTTCGCCCACTGCTCTCCGCTGAATCAAAGATTGAACTCTCCCGTCACCCCGCCCATAATCGTTTTCATTCTGATGAGCGCGTTTCAAATCATCTTCACTCCGACCGCCGCCGCGGAACTGGCGCGGATGCCCAAGGAACTGCAACTGCACATCCTCGGCGATTTCCGCGGCCTGCCGCAGCACGTTATCGGCAGCGAACTCGACGATTTCGGCAAACTGGAGAGCGACGGTCACACGCTCCACCGCTTTCGCATTGGCGATTACCGGGTGTATTTTGAGCGGCACCCGCTCGGCGTGCTCGTCCACCGCATTTTGAGCCGGCACACCCTCAAAGATTTCTTCTTCCGTTCCGGCATCAAGGTCGGTGAGGATGAGGCGCTTCAGGAAAACCCCAAGTTCTGGAATCTCATCGAAGCCGCCAAAAGTTCCAGCGCCAAATAACCCCGTCCGTGGTCACCGCCGGCGTCTCGCCGGTACGTTTCCCTAATGTGGATGTGGTGTGCTGGTTTGCTTGGTGACAGGGTGCCCGAACACTCAGGCAGCCGGTATGGCCGCTTCATTTCAGGTTGCAGATTTCGCTTTTAGGCTTTGGAGTTGGGCCGCCGGACTTTAGACTGGGAGTGCATGACATCTGCCATCATCGTTGCCGCCGGCAAGGGCACGCGCATGGGCGCCAACGTGGATAAACTCTGGCTGGAAGTGGCGGGCCGTCCGGTCGTGGCCCACACCTGGCGGCAATTCAATGACGCCGACTGCGTGGCGGAAATCATTCTCGTGGTGCGCGACGGGATGCAGCCGCACTTCACGGAACTCGCGGCGCAATGCCACTTTCAAAAACCGTTCCGCCTGGTGGTGGGCGGCGCGGAACGTCAGGACTCCGTCTGGAACGGACTGTTGGCCCTTTCTCTCCAAGCGGAAATCGTCGCCATCCAGGACGCGGCGCGGCCTTGCACCAGCGCGGTCCTGATTGCGGCGACCATAGCCGCCGCCCGGGAAACCGGCGCGGCGGTGGCCGCCCAGCCGGTGACGGATACGATCAAGGAAACCGTGGATGGCAAAATCATTTCCCGCACGGTGGACCGCTCGAAACTGTGGTCGGTGCAGACGCCACAGACCTTTCGCGTGGCGGTCATCCGCGGCGCCATTGCCACGGCCCGCGCACAGGGGCTGGTGCTCACCGACGACACGGCGGCGTGCGAACTCATCGGCCAGGCCGTGCAATTGGTCAAAGCCACGACGCCCAATCCCAAAGTGACCGTGCCCGCAGACCTGCCGTTTATCGAGAGCTTGCTGTGCGAAAAGGGTTTTTGACTACGGACAATCGCACCGCTGAAATTTTGGTTTCTAGTTGTCCTCAGGGTGCGCCGGCGTCCCGTCCGGCCAGTTCAGTCTGCGCTTTCCGCTTTTAAATTTTATTCAAGTTTGCCCGGAGGCTAGCCGCAGGAGTTACCGCTTTGTCTTCCAGCGCCTGCAGGACCGTTTCCACCAAACTGGCGATCGAGAACGGCTTGCACAGCGTGGCCTTGGCCCCCAACAGCGCCGCCGTTTTCATATAACTTTCCGACGTGAACAGCCCGCCGCCGGAAACCGCAATCACGGCCGCCGTGGGGTCGGCTTTCAGGAGCGCGGCAATCAGCTCCAGCCCATTCATGTCGAGCATCACAATGTCGGTGATCACCAGATCAAACCGGCGTTCCGCATACAGTTTGAGGGCCAGTTCGCAGCCCCCGGCCGACACCGTTTCATAGCCGGCGGCCGTCAGGGCATCGCACATCAAAACGCTCATCACCTCTTCGTCTTCGACAATTAATATTCGCGGCGTGGCAGTTTCAGTCATGGGGTTGGGAGGAATGCTGGCAGGATAATGCCGCCCCTCCGTATTGACCAGCTCGTTTCCCGCCGCGAGGATTTTCCGGTTTTCGCCCGCGTGGTTTAGCCAGCATAAATAAAATTTAATATTCCGTACGGGCTGGACTTTAAGGTCCTGCGCTATCGTGGCCCCGCTATTGCCTATGAAAAAACTGAAACGCCGGATTCCCGTTGCATTCAAACCCCTGCGGCATTGGGCTGTGGCGGTGAAAGTCCGCCCCTGAACCCGGTGTGGCCCACTTCGTCCTTATCTGTCATCCTATGACCCTCTATCTCATTCTGTTACTTAGCATCGCCCTAGTGGCCGTGTTTTACATCTCGAATGTGGTCTTTCGCGAGGCCGAAGATGCCACCGATTCCATTGAGGAGTTCCACGAATCGGTGAGCCTCTTTTCGGTGCTGACCACGCGGCTCCTCCAGTTGGGCATTTGGTTGGCGGTGGTCTTGGTCGCGGGCTGGCTCGGCTTTCATTGGCTGCCGGTGGCCTGGCAGCGGTTGCATACCGCTTAGGATGAGACGGTTTAACCTATAAACGCCATCGCTACACCGCCCCCGCCATCTCGCATGACGTTTTCCATCATCACCCCCGGTTTCCGCAATACCGACTGGCTCAAACTGTGCATCGCCTCCGTCGCCGATCAGACCGAAGTCACCCGGGAACATATCGTGCAGGACTCCTGTTCCGATGACGGCACCCAGGACTGACTGCCCCACGATTCACGGGTGAAAGCCTACATCGAAAAGGATGCCGGCATGTATGATGCCGTCAATCGCGGCTTCCGCCGGGCCACCGGCGATATTCTGGCCTATCTCAACTGCGACGAACAATACCTGCCCGGCGCCCTGGCCACCGTGGAAAAATTCTTCGCCGCCAACCCC
>Ga0214172_1000288_pt1 | contig 25528 bp, 29 predicted proteins | sample TroBogEpilimnion_29_FD_153010 | JGI IMG/M metagenome (GOLD analysis project Ga0214172, IMG submission 153010) | Freshwater microbial communities from Trout Bog Lake, WI - 12JUL2007 epilimnion | ecosystem: Environmental > Aquatic > Freshwater > Lake > Epilimnion/Euphotic zone | place: Trout Bog...
ATTGAGTTGACTGCCTTGTCTACGCTTGATTGCATTTGCTTTTGCATTCCGTCAATAAAGCCACGCTCGTATTCGTTGGCATGGCTTTGCAAGTCGTAGCGGTGACTTACAAAAATCACCTTGTCTGGATCTGTTGGGTGTGGTTTAAGTGGCATTGTTTTTCTCCTTCAAAATTTCTTCTGCCCATGCAACACCATCTCGCCACGCTCTAGCTTTATCCAAAACATAAAAAGATCGCAGTAAACCTTCGTTTATTTCCTCTTTAGTCAGCCGTACGCATGTGCGTTGTGGTGTGGTGTAGAGAGGTGTTGTATATTCACCTTCTTCACGCTCATGTTCTTCAGGGCAGATTACATCAAGGATAACTCCGTCTTTTTCCATGCCCCACGCAACAGGCTCATCTTTTATTTTTAGTGCTTCTTTAATGGCGTTATGGGCCTCCCATGCGGTATCTTCATCCAGTTTATGATTGAGCCACAATTTCAACGCCTCTAATGCAAGTTTTAATGCTTCATCTTTAGTCATTCTTGTCCCCTTGCTCGGATTGTTTCAGCAATAGTTTTTGATGGGTGTGGATAAGCAAGCACCCATTCGTCTGCAATCTGGGCACATTGCTCACGCTCTACCATTACACCAGCGTCATACCCATATCCCCAACCCATCTCTATCAAGGCACGTTCATCTTTTGAGTATGCTTTAATGCGTGGCTCTCCTATTTCAAGAAAGCGGCCTTTGACCCATTGTTTAAATGTTGTATAAATCATTATTTTCCCCTTGGGTTGTAGTTTAGAATTCCAAGACAACCTTTAATCTTATCTTGCGCTGCCTCTAGAGGGTTAAAGTTAAGACATACAAGACAATCGTTAATCTTGTCTTGCGCCACCTCTAGATCACGTTCCAATTCATAAATATATGCATGATTTGACGCACGCTCTTTTTCTGCTACCAATTTGGCAAAGTAAGTCAGGCAATAAATCAACTCTTCATTTGTTTTATAAAGATAAAGCCCAGACAACTCAGCCATTTCTTCTATTTCTTCATTCGTCATCGTTATTCCTTATAAAGACTGTGTACCCACATCTCCAGCAGACCCAATGCAGCCGAGCCTCTGTCAGCTCCATCTCGCCCAAGAGACATACAGGACAGTCATTCATGAGCCATCACCATGTAGCCAATCCAAAAGACCAGAACCGCCAACATAGCCCCTATCGCAGCCGTGATCAGCGCCACAGCATAGATTACAAAGTCAATGAGCAACATGGGCAGACTCCTCTAACCGACTAGACTTCTCCTTCAAAAGCCAGTTATCCCCAAGTAAACGCAACGAACGAATCCACTTCCTCTGATTCGCCCTGTTCTCCCAGTAAGGTATGTAGTCCACGTTCCATAGCCGTCTGGCCATGCGTAAATAAGTAATATCCATTGCACCTCCTTGTGATTATGTGGAGGATTATACACATTATTGTAAAAACTATACTAGGATAAACCCTAATGCCAAAAAAGATATGAGTTCGACTCAGATCTCTCGCCAGTCAGTAGTATCCCAATTGCCCTTACCATGATTGCACTCATGGCACAGTATCTGTAGATTATTGATATCCAAAGCCAAAGAAGGAAACAGTTTCCTAGGTTTAATATGATCCACATTCATCACCGCATTAGGAGGCGTAGCTCCACAGCATTGACACCGAGCACCATACTTTTTCAACGCCATCATTCTAATTTTACGCCACTCATATGAGTACAAAAACGCATTAGAACTAACGCCTATATCTTTTCTCTGTTTCCTACCAATCTGCTTCGGTTTAGGTAACTTAGCCGGTACAGATAGTTTTTTCGTAACACCCAATTTCTTGGCCTCAGCATAGATGTAGTCCAAGTTAGACTTCACCCAACTCTTAGCCGTGATATCTAGTGGCAACGGCATCCCATCAGACTCTAAAGCCATACACACAAGATCGTATATGCTTGTGTCCTTCTTACCACCATAGCCTAACCGTGACTTGGCGTACTTGCTTATCGCTGAGATACTGATCATAGGGATCCATTGTTGGAATGCTAGATTCTTTCGGGAAAGCTATGCCTATCGGGGACAAGCCCCTACATAGCATTACCTGATCCACCGCAGTTTATACTGAGTTCCACCAGGGGGAATGTAAAGTTGTTCGCCATTCCCTATCTCTTAGGATTATCTGCTCAACGTGCAGCGTTCTCTAACCACGCTCCCAAGAGGCAACCTTACCCTCGCCACCGTGTACCGTCTCAATGAAGAACAGGATTGGTATAGCTACTCTACAGTCACTCTATCCCTACGCACCCAGCTGGAGAGGCTTCTGTCTGGGGTACATCACAAGCCAGAACTGTAGTGACTCTGCTCCTCAGGGACTACACTTTTACTGATGCCATGACGCAGTACAGTTACTCGCTTCCTCTACCCTCGGTATGAAATCTAACCCGATAGACTCTTGTGATGACATTTTTATGGACGAAAAAAAACCGCTTAGTGATGCATTCAAGGTGGCCGCCTTGCCTAATGACTCTCCCACGAAAGCATTAGGTAAAGCATGAATACATCGCTAAACGGTTTCTCATTACCGGCCACAGTAATGTAAGGAAATTATATTTTTAAACCATCCTATTGTCAATCTCTATATAACCTTGCTCGTAAAAATTAATGGATATGTTTTGGAAGGGGTACAAATCTTTTAAGAATGCTAAGCCACCTTTGACTTGCAAATCAGGGACATTACCGCACTCAAATGGCCCAAGCATATAGATTCTGGCATCGTCACAGATAATAAAGTCACGCCCATTGGGACGGTACTTCTTTATTAACTCTAACTCTTTTTGCAAGGGTACAGCGTACTCTCCTTCTACTGTATAAGCTGCACCTCGGTAATCAGCGCCTGGAAAATGGGCATCCAGAAAAAACAATATCCTATCCTCTTGTGAAAACTCACCAGAAGAAAGCCACTTTTCTAAAACATCATTCGAATAACCCAGGCCCACCTTGGCATTGGGGTATGCGTTCATGGCGTTTATAACAAGCTCTTGGTCTATGTCTACAGAATAACAACGCTTGAAATGCTGATAAGCCTTGCCTAGCGTTCCGCCATGCCCAGTCCCAGTTTCGACATAAACATTGCAGCCGTAGGATTGCAAGTAGTAATTGTTAAGTTTACCCATATTTATAAGTTGTTGGTGCTCACATAAAGCAGTGGTTTTTTCAACTTTAAAAGGAAAAGCTTACAACGGCGCTAACCCGTTGCACACCAACACGACTGGAGACTGCACTTAAAGTCGGAACTCGTCCCACGGCTATGCATCGCCTCAATCCCCATGCGTCTTGGTATCGGCCCCCATAAAGCAGGGTTAATGGGACAACACTTCTATGAAACCCATTACGGAGCTAAACCGTTTTGCCGATGAAGAATAGTAGCACAAAAAAAATCCCACTACATAGAATGGGACTAAACCAACCCCAAAGGAATGGCAACTGGATTGTCTCTATTTTAACAACATTTCTTAAGAAAATCAAGGGCTTGCTCGACACTCTCTACCATCACAAGCATTCCACCACTCCACTCATGGAAGAACTTTTCCTCTGCCTCGGTCAGCTTCCTGGCACTCGGAACCTTGCTCCCATCCTTGACCTCCATCAATATCGTGTAACCGTTATACCCTACTAGCAAGTCAGGTATTCCATCTCCTTGGGTTACAACTCGTACATAAGCACCGCATTTCCTCAACGCAGTAACTATTTCGTTTTGGTTTTCATCAATCCGCCTGGCGTATTTTGACATGGCAATATAATATGTTGACGTTTAACAATACACCTGATATATTCGAGTCCCCAAACATATTAGGAGCAACAATGGAGGAAAAAGAAATCATAGACCGCACTGAGAAGATGTATCGCAGTGCTGATGAAATCATAGCATACATGATGAATGAGTTGGACTTGGATGCAGAGATGACGATGGCGGCCTTGGCTTGTGCTTATGCAAATGCAGCATGGAACACCAATGTATCAATGCACGATGGACTAGATCTATTCATTACTTTTTACAAACAAATGGTACAAAAAGGAGCAGCACATTGAAAGCATTTCCCGACCCCCACATCAAAGACGAGACACGCCAAGGCATGGACTTGAGAGATTACTTTGCTGGTCAAGCATTGGCTGGAGCCATTGCACACGGCTTATTCAACACAGAAAAAGCTACAAAAGACTATGCAGTTTATCTTGCGAATGTTGCATATTGGTACGCAGATGAGATGATGAAAGCACGCAATGAAACTAACGAACAAGTTTAACTTACCCGAAACCATCATCAACGTCATCAAGCGCCCAACCTATTCCAAGGGTAAAGCGCACATCTCTGTGACCGAGCTGATGACTGCACCTCAGATCGTCCTACTCAAGCGCCAACATTGGGACGAGATTGAGCAAGACGCATCCGAGATGGTGTGGCAAATCTTTGGCTCTGCTATTCACGGAGTACTTGAACATGGCAAGAGCGAGAACCATGTGATTGAGCAACGCATTCATGCCAAGGTGGATGGATGGGATATCTCTGGAGCAATTGACCTCCAAGAGAACACGCCAGAGGGAATCATTATCTCTGACTACAAGACCACAGGTGCTTGGGCAGTTATGAATGAGAAAGACGAATGGCATCAGCAGCTAAACGTCTATGCTTGGCTAGTGGATAACGTGAAGAACGACAAGGTCATCAAGCTACAGATCATTGCCATCATCAGGGACTGGTCTGCTAAAGAGGCGCAGAACAAGGAAGGCTATCCACAATCTCCAATTGTTACCATTGATATCCCTCTGTGGACGATGGACGAGCGACTGGCCTACATCAAACGTAGGATCAAGATGCACTCAGACGCCCAGTTCAACTTAGACATGGGAGATCCAATCCCTGAGTGTGGAGAGAAGGATATGTGGGAAAAGCCTACTACATGGGCATTAATCAAGGAAGGAGGAGTAAGAGCAAAGAGGGTATACGACAACGAGGCAGAGGCAAAAACAGCCCTAATCAAGGGCTACATCATAGAACACAGACCAGGCGAGAGGACGAGATGCAAGTCCTACTGTCAGGTTTCCCAGTTCTGCAACCAATACCAAACTTATTTAAAGGAGCAACAAAATGGCTAGACCACCAATTGACTGGAAGAAAAGATGCGTAGAGCTCGAAGGGCAAGTCGCAGCTTTAATGCGTGAAAGGGCAAATTTAGAGAGAAATTGTTTCGAGCTATCGTTTTCACAATCAAACGCTAAGACCGAGTCAGAAAATCTTAAGGAAAAGAATACAAAACTTTATGGAATCATTGAGTATCTAGAAGACCACATCCATACACTTAACTCAACAATAGAAGATTTGAGGAAAACAAATGAGCGTACATAAAAAGCTGATGGCAGTCAGGTGCGACCTACTGCGTACTAAGCTAGAAAAATCTGGCTTGAATAAGTTTGCTGGATACAGATACTTTGAGATGGGGGACTTTATGCCTGCCACAATGGATCTATTCCACAAACATGGTATCTGTGGTGTTGTAAGTTATACACATGAGTATGCAACGCTACAAATTACAGACGTAGAAGACGGCACGATGATTGTCGTTACTTCCCCAATGGCAACCGCCCAACTCAAAGGCGCACACGACATTCAAAACCTAGGTGCAGTTGAGAGCTATCAAAGGCGCTACCTCTGGATGACTGCACTTGAGCTGACTGAGACAGATCCCATTGACTCTGCACCACCAGTAGATATTCCCAAGAAGGATATCCCAAAGCCCATCGTCAAGAGCGATGAGCAGTTCAAGAAGGAACAGAAGTCTGTAAAGCATGAGACGGTTTTACAAGATCCGTTTGCCATCTACATTGACACACAGAACGATACTCTGCCACCAGAGGATTACATCAATACTCTAGTTGAGGCTACAAAGATTCAGCTAGACAATGCCAAGACCCAAGACGATCTAAAGATGATCTTCCAAGTCAACCGCAAGCACTACGACAAGGTTAACGAGCTCGACCCCAGACAGCACGTTGAGATTTTAGGTTTATTCAAAACAAAGAAAGAGAGTATATAAATGGAATACAAGAATTCAGGGATGCTATCCCCCAACCGTTGGAAGAAAACAGAAAAGCAGCCAGACCATAAGGGCGCTATCAAGCTAGAGAGACAACTGCTCAAGAAGTTATTGGAGGCTACTGACGAGGACGATATCAACATCAAGCTCTTAGGATGGACACGCAAAGGTCAGTATGGTGAGTTCATCAGCTTAAAGTACGATGACTTCCAAGAAGTACCTAAGACAAAAGCCACCCCTTTAGATGACGATCAAATACCTTTTTGACCATGAAGACAGATCAATTTGAGGCAGTAAAGATCAACTTGACACAGAATAGAACAGGGTATGTACTTACCCTTTCTATCCACCCCGATGACGTACCCGAAGGGGTACTGAGAGATTTTGTAGGGGCTAGGTATCAAGTCGTGATGGTTCGCCTGAACGATGACAATACCCCATTGAATCGAGACGTCTACAAAGATCCAGTCAAAGTCGCTGGTATTCTTTGTAAAGACCCATTGTTTCAGAAGTACCTTGTAGAGACAAACGCTATCCTTTCCGAAGACGAGGCGCCAGCGATCCAATGGCTCAGGCATGAGCTTGGCATCCTCTCTAGGGCAGAGCTCGCAGATAACAAGGATGCAGCACTAAGACTATTCAGCATACAGGAGGGCTTTATTGCATGGAAACACCAAAACGCATGATCCCTTATTCAGTCTATCTGACCGAGGAATCATTCAACAAAGTCAAGGAGGCGGCCAAGGATAGGAAAGCGGCCAGTATGGTTAGGGATGCTATCGACCTATTCATACAAGGCAACAAACCCTATACAGCAGGCTACAAGAAGGCTTTGATTGATGCCAAGAAGATCATTAAGAAACAGGAGAAGATGACGTCTATCCACGTTGGCGGTAAGTCCTTATCAAAGATCATCTGCGATGAGATAGACAAGCTGAAAGGGGATTCAGATGACAAGAAAAAAACCTGAAGGCATAGAGGCTATGGTCAAGGATGAGCCAGTACCATTTGATGACCTGACTGCCGTAGACTTCATTGCTTGCTTTTGCATGGTCAACTCCATCGTTGGAGGAGACTATGAGAGGGAGGCAGAGATGGCTTACGATAGAGCCTATGCCATGCTTAAAGAAAGAAAGAAAAGACTGTGAGCATTAAAAAGTACATGAACGAGGTAGCTGATCTAGGCTGCATACTATGTCGGCATCTCGGCTATGGACAAACCCCCGCCCAACTCCACCACCCAAGGGACGCGGCTGGGGGTGCTCAAAGAGCCTCAGACTGGTTAGTCATTCCACTATGCCCCGAGCACCACACAGGTAACTCAGGGCTACATGGTCTAGGAACCAAAGGCTTTTACACCAGGTACAAGCTCAACGAATGGGACTTGATGGCCATGACCATCCAGGCCCACCACAAAAGCTAGTCCTTCATACTCTTACGAATACTTTCGGCTTGCTGAGCTAGTTCGCTTTCCAGAAATGTAAGGCGATCTATCTCTTCTTTTTTGCTTGTGCCGTCCATATCAGTATCGTTGGTAATAACTCTTACTTGCTTACGAACCTTAGCCAACTCCTTAGAAGTCTTATCGTAAACCTTTTGCAAGGCAAGCAGATCACCTTTTTCCTGTTGGATTTCAATCACCTTATCGTACTGGCCCAACTCAGCATAATGCCTCATATCAGCATAGGCTTGTTGGATAGCAGTATTGTTCTCATAGAACGAGGTCATGTAAGAAGATTGTCTAGCAGGCAAAGACTTCACAAACCCAAGACTCAATCTATCCTGCCAGTTGGCATCAGGGTAAGATCCGTCCTTAAATGGCATGACGGCATAGTGTGATGCAGCCGTAGCCGTACCACCCAACCATCCAAGATAAGATTTGATGGCATAGTCAATCTGCATGGGAGACAACTCAGATCCCTCACCCAAGACGTTCGCTGCGGCATGGGATACACCACCCAACGCTATAGCTAAGGGACTGGTAGAGTCCGTCATGCGCTCTTGCTTAGACAATCTCTCTAGTCCAGCAGTCTCAATCGGAGCCCCAGTAAAGCTATCCTTGTTGGCATATATATCCACCATAGGCTTGATGAACTGGGGGATAGGATTGAGTGAGAACGTATTGGTCAGCATACGGCTCATGCTATCGCCAAACACTTTACCCTCAACATCCTTGTCAACGATCTGCTCCAATACCCGCTCAGCAATCGTACCGAATGCACCGATCTCAAACGGCTTAGGTATACGCAAGGCAGAGTCCATACCGGGTAAGCGGATCCACCAGAAGTTATCACGATCCCATTGCTCACGTTTCTTGAACTCATCGTCATCCTTGAACGCAAGGTACAAGAGCATGGATGCGGCCATAGTGGACAATGTAACCAAGCTGAACGCCTGAGCTTTCTTGGCATCATCAGCATCTATCGGTTTGCCAGTAGCCGTGTTATATATCACACGACTTGTAGGAATCAATCCATCACGCCCAAGCTTATACAAGCCTTGCAATCGAGCATTCAGGAACGGCACAGTCTGGGTCAAGTATCTGAACGCACCAGACGATCCTTGCATGGAGAAGTCTAGCAAGTCACGAGCTTGATAACTGGCCTCAAGGTGAGACAAACCTTTTTTTCTGAGCTGATTGTAAAGAGCCAGTCTGTTCACCGCCTCAGTACGGTTACCCAGATCCTCATAGGCTTGCCACAACTGCTTCAATCCATCCTTGATGCCTTCAGGCGTAGTCAGAATAGTCTTAGGATTAACGCCACGCTCAATCAACTTCTTGACCAATGTAGCCTGATCCCCTTCTAGAGTAGTACCAAAGTTAAAGATACCACCGCCAGCCAATGCCTCAATGTAGGCAGGTTGACCACGCTTAGTCTGCGACCAAGTACCGGCCACGTTAGCCCAAGGATTCTTCTTCAGATCAGACAAGGCCATAGACTGAACAGAGTCCTTGAACAAGTTACCGATCTTGAACGCAGGAGACATCGTGACGCCAAAGCGCAAAATGTTCCTAAAATCCTTGGCAATATCAAGGAAAGGACTGTTCTTGTTCATAAAGGTGATGTTGGATATAGACTCCAACAACAACGGATCATGCACATCAAAGTATGCCCTCTCTCCATTTATCATCACCTTGACCATGTTGCTAGTATCTTGGCCTGGCTTAGCCCTAGACACCGCTGCCATGCTTTCAGCATCCTTTAAGGTCTGAACTGCTGCATCGTTCTTCTGAGCCGCGGAGAGAATGTGACTCCAGTTTCTCAGAGTGTTCTCCATTAGATCACCCAATGGTTTTTCACTCTTACCCTTGAGCTCCTTAGAGAAGTACTGGTTGGTCAGCGTAGCCGCAGTCTTGATGGCATCAACATCTCCAGTCTCTTCCATCGCACGATAGAAAGGAATGTAGAAGATATCGTTAGAGAAACGATCATAAGCTTCATCGTCAATCAAACCCTTGTCGTAAGCAACCTTGAGCACCGATTTGTTCAGAGCATTCAAATCCTTTTGTACGGATTCATACACGGCTCTACGGCTCTTACCGTCTTGCATCTTGCCGTCAATGAACTCATCTTCTCTGCCAATCAGCTTAGCCAAGTTAGGTGAACGCTTATCGCTAGGCAGTCTAGATTCCCTGTTCAGCGCCATCCATATTTGGAATCGATCTGTCTCATCACCCAATGGTTTCATGGATTCAATCAAACCCTTGGTATTCTTCTGGATGTTCAGCGCTCCACCATCATCAAACACATGACCATAGAACAACAATCCTTCCAACGCACCATCTATAGACTGAGATAACCTAGCCTTCATGTAACCAATGGGTGAGAAATTCTTGATGGATCTGAACTGGTCAACAGTCTTCTGTGCCAACTTCTCCCAGAAGTCATTCTGTAATGACTTAACCTTATCCACAATGGTCTTGTTCTCAGGATAGAAAACCTCATCCAAAGACTCCACAAGACTAGGATCCATGCCCCTAAATGCGTTTGTAGGCTTAACCCTCTTCTGACCAGCTTTATGGACTTTCTCAGCAACCTTCTCTGTGGCCTTTTCTGCTGCTTTCTTTAGACCAGAAACAGACTCATTTGTTTCTTGGAATGTCTTAGGTTTACTAAAGAACTTCTCACCAAAGCTATATCCCTGATCCCTAGCTGCGGCCGCCAACACCTCAATCCTCTCATCCAAGAGACTGTCTGTTGTTCTAACCAACGCATCTAAGGCGCTATCGTAGTTGGGGCTCAAGCCAATGATCTTCCTGATCAAGTCAGTCAGCACATTAAACATGGACTTATCGCCATACTTAATGCCAGACAAGAACTCTTGCATATTGCTATCAGTCATACCCCAAGAGATTAACTCTTTGGGATTCTCAAAGGCGTTGTTTCTATTATCAAAAAAACTCTTCTCAATAGCAGACATCTTGCCTTCAGATCTATTCTTCTTAACCTGACGAGCAACGATGTTATATATGTTGGTCAACTCTCTAACGAATGGATCATTAGGGTGTGAGAACTTGATGTGTGCAGTCGTAGCAGCGTGCAATAACTCATGCAATACAACACGGTAAGACGTGCCAGGATCATTGGTCTGTTGGTTAGGACGAATGGTCGGGCCATTTAGCAAAACCCTAATGACGTTTGGATCCTTGCCTGAGCCTAATATCGTATTGGTAACACCAGACGCATTCCTCAGCAGAGAATTCCTGACCTCTCCAGACTGGACTTCAAAGTGCAGAATAAAGCCTGCCTTTTTGTATTCCTTAAGCCTGTTGAGGATTTTGTTAGCAACAATCTTGCAAAACCTATTGGGGGCTTTATCAACCAACCATTGAGCTGCCTCGATTAAAGTCTTGCCCTCTAACTCGCGGGCATTCTTTCTTTCTTCGTCTGTGGTTTCAAAAGCATTCTCAGCCCTGTTGATGGCCCTATCAGTTATGCCGGTTACATGGGGATGCAATAGGTCAGCAAGGCGTTTGTAATAAGCCTCTTCAGGTTGACCATAAGTCTCCTCATGAGCCCGTTCTCTAAATTCAGTTACATTGATACCCTTTTCTTTAGCCTTTTTAGATAAGTCCAATGCCTCATCTTTGTAAGTCCTATAGATGGGATATCCCATTTCTTCAGATATTGGAGACTCTAAAGACGCACGTTCAATACGATCTCTATCTTCTGCTTCTAAGTCTGCTTTTTTACGTTCAGCATCTGCTTGCTGACCGGCATAGTTATATGAATTCTTATTGATGGCATCTCTAGCCAAGTTATGGTTGTCTTCTGAGATATAGCCAGCTTCCAATAGCTTTTGTGTGGCCTTTTCAATAGACATACCATTTGTTCTAAACAGAGGCGTAGCACCATGCTTTGGGTTATCCTTGGGATCAACATTCATGCTTGCTTTTTCATTGCCACTCAAGCCACCTTGACTAGCAATAAACTGACTTGCGCCCATGATATCGCCTGGTTGCATACCTAGGCTATTGAGCATATTTGCGGCACTTGCTCTACCTCTTGCTATATCTTCCTCTGTCTTTGGAGAAAGAACATAACCATCAGGAGTTTTTGCCACAACATAATCAGACAATCTAGACTTTTTCTTCGCAGCAGTAGCTTCTTCTTTACTGGCAAACGGCTTACCGCCATTGGCAATAGGCTCGCCTGCAATACCTATATTGTCAGGATGCAGACTGCGATCAATAGGAGGATTCTTTTCTTCCCTCTCTATTCCCATCTGATCCAACTCAGCTTTATTCCAACGACCACCATAGCCTGTGAATTTCTTACGACTTTTGTCAGCAGCTTCTGCTTTCTGAATGATCTCTTCTTGTTCTGGCTTGGTCAAAGAGTTCCAATGATCCAACTCTTCTTGGCTCATTTCCTCCTTTGACTTGGGGGGAACATAGCCCAACTCATCCAAACGCTTCTTCCTCATCACAGAATTGATGAGAGGGTCAGCACTATACGTTTCGGTCAAAGCCTTTTGAACATCAGCTTTGTACTGGTTATATTCGTCTAACTGCTCCTGCGTCATGGCAATCGTGCCATCAGGCAAACTTACTGGCGTGAACGGCTCAGGAACTTTGTATCCCAACTGTTTTGTTTCTTCTGGTGCAGCCAATGCCTGAGTCTCTGGAGGAGCAGGCAGTTGTGGTGTCTCAGTAGCTTGTGGCGTAGTAGGAGGAGGCAACTGTGGAAGTGGAGGAGCCTCAGCAGCTGGAGCTTCTGGAGCTTCAGGCGTTGCTTCCTTGGCCTGAGTGTGCATACCCGCACCACCCAATGCACCCATACCAATACCACCAAGAGCTGCCATACCAGCAGTCTGTCCCAATCCCTCAGTCAAAGACTGGTTGGGATTAACCTGTTGCATAGCTACGTTCTGACCCAGCTTACCGCCAGTCTCTTCAACAACTTCTTGCAAGCCCTCACCGCCCATACCCTTGAGTGCGTTAATGACTCTGCTCTCACCGCCAGGAACCTTAGCTGCAAACTTCTCGAATGTCTGAGCACCAGGCAGTTTCTGAGACAAGAGAGATATCAATGCACCACTAGCACCAGATGCACGAGCCAAACTAATAGCACGCTTAGCTGCATCAGCGTCAGACAAGCCTTGTTTCTTGAGCTCTTTGTATACGTCTTCGTATGTGCCTGAACCAATGTCAGCGCCCTGTTGTACCGCACCAGCTCCGATGGCCGCCTTAGTACCTACTGCACCTGCCGCCTCAGCACCAGCACCTAACGCCTCAGCACCCAAAGCACCAACACGACCAGCGCCAAAAGGTATAGCCAACTGAGGAGCCTGTTCAGCAAGGAACGATAACAACAAACCGGGGTCTTTGACAGTCTCACCAATAGCAGTCCCAAAGGCAGACAACTGACCTTTCTTCTCTGCCTCAGCAATCTTCTGAGCTCTTTCTTCCTCCCGAGCTTTAAGCCCAGCAGACTTCATCTCCTCGCCTTGCTTCTGTAGCCTTTCACCCAGGCCAAGCAGGCCAGTCTTGTCAAAGTTACCAGTAGCAAGACCGTATAGTTGACCGGGTGTTTGAACCAAAGAGCCTATGCCAGATAGACCAGACGCAGCTATGTCCTTAGCTGCTTCGCCAAACGTACGCTCTTTAGACTTAGGATGCGGGTCAAACTGATCAAAGAAGTTACCAGTCGTGCCAGTATCAAACTGATCAAAATAGTTTGCCATGTTATTGTCCTAAGTATTTTGCCGATGCTCCTGCGCCAAACTTGGCATCAAACTGCGCCTTTAAATTAGGGTTAGCTTTTAATGCGTCAATCGCACCTTGAGGAATAGCTGATGCCTCGCCTCCTCCTAAGCCTGCCATCTGTGCAAGCCTAGCTTTAGCTGCATCTCTGGTTACTTTGTCATTGTTTGTCAAAGGATCCGCCATCATCTTCAACATGGTGATGTCGTTTCTCTCACCCGCAGCGCCTTGCTTATAAGCATTAACCGCTTCATAAAAGGTAGCCCCCTTGTTCTTATCCATGTAGTCTTGGATATACTTATTGGCAAACACTTGCTCTGCACCAGGCATCGTATGAATAGCCATCTGAGCATCACGATTTGCCTTGGCAATTCTCTCGTTAGTCTCATTTGTTTGCTGATGGATACGCTCTTGGCTCTCAAATCCAGCAATATGACCTGCTGCGGCAATCTTGTTCTCTTGAGCTTTCTGCAACGCTTCAGCAGCTTTCTGCTTAGCCGTCATCATGGTTGCAAAGTCACCACGAGCTTCAGCCCTACGAGCATTCTCAATCTCAGCTTGGTACTTGGTCATCTCAATGGCATGGTTACGATCTGCTTGCTCATAGGCATCTTGTCTATTAAGCGCATCCATAGCAGACTGATGTGACGCATTGCCATAGTTACCAAGCAAGGAGCCAATACCTGTCTGACCTGCAGATGCTCTACCAGCCATAGACAAGTTGTGGAAGAAGTCAGCTAGATTCCTCTGTGCTTCTCTGCGTTCTCTGTCTTTCTTAGCTTGTGCGTCTTGAGCTTCTAAGTCAGCTAAATGCTTTTCCATTCCAGACATGGCGGGTTGCTTGAGCTCTGGGTGCGCTGCTTCAAAAGTTTTCTTCTCAGCTTCATAGTCTGGGCCAGTCGGTGCAGCGGCACTAAGCTGATCAGTCAGGAACTTTTGTCCTAGTCCGATTTGTGGTGCAAGAGTCTGTATGCCACCTTGTGGTTGTGCAATTGGTCTGGGAGGAGCAGTTGGTAAAGTCTGTTGAGGAGCAGCAACTTGAGGTTGAACTTGTGGCGCTTGAGCCGTTGGTTGGGCAGTTTGAGTAGGTTGCGTAGGTTGAGCCGCAGGAGTTGCAGGCGTAGAGCTATCGCTGATAAATGGGGAAAGAATACCATGACCATGACCAGGAGCACCAATGATAGACAAAGGTATGTTCATCAAAGCATTGCCGAGTCTGCTCATCTGCTCGCCATAACTCATCTCTGGTTGAGTATCTTCAACTCCCTTCTCGCCTGTACCCTCTTTGAAAGCAATGATACCGCCATGATCAAAGTGGAAGTTAGCAGGTAAGTGTGCAATACCGCCATGAGCCATAGCTTCTGGCTCCTCAACTTGTGGCTCAGCTTGAGGAACAACTTGAGGCGCTACTTGAGGTGAAACTTGTGGTTCTTTCTTAGGCATGGCGTTATTGATAGCAGACAATATGCCACTCACATCCTGAGATGCTACTGTTGGAGGCTTTCCTCCAGCTCCCTGTGCACTAATCTGTGACTTGATCTTATTCAAAGCAATTAAAGCCTGAACTGGAGGCATGGCAGGATCTAGCCCATTAACAGCATTGATCAGATGATGAACTGTACCCAATAGTGTCTGCATGATTTATCCTTTAAGGGCCTGTTACGCCCAGCGTCTTCAAACTATTCATAATAGATGTCAAACCAGTTGGGCCAGTCAACAACGATCCCAATCCGCCAACCGTACTTGCTAAACTAGCCAGGCCAGACTGAGGCTGAACTGCATTGCTTACTGTAGAAATGGGCAAGCCTTGGAGCATAGACTGCTCAAACTGCAACTGAGTCATTGGGTAGTTACGTTGATTCAAAAACTCGTTATAGTCAGCCGTAACCCCAGCTTGGTTAAGCGCCTGTTGCTGACCACCAATGTTAGCCATTGTGTTGGCCAATGTATTAGCCTGTTGTTGCTCAGTATTGAATTGATTCTGAGCATTGTTATAAGCCGTGTTATAGCCTTGACCAATCAAGTTAGCTTGTTGTCCAAGCAAAGCGTTTTGATCCATACCTTGCAAAACGGCTTGTCTTGATCCACCAAAAGCGCCTTGTGAAGTCAGTTTACCCAAATCAGACTGCTCATTGGTCTGAGCCTGTTGAGCCAAAAGGTTTAACTGTGGCGTCAAAGACTGTGCCAAGTAAGGATTCATGTACTGTGCAGCAATACTGTTATTGTCTGGCTGAGCCATTTGCGTATTGGTCAAACCTGAAGTGCTTGTATTGCCAGCGCCCGCCTGACTGACAGATTGCGTCTGACTAGGAACATTCACGTTGGGCATCTGAGGTGCGCCAGTATTAGTCCAACTTTGCCCATAGTTCTGAGGTAATGTCAAATTACCAATGCCAGAAAACAATTGATTCTGGATAGAAGATGGGCCTGCCGTCAAAGGGCCTTGGTATGTCTGATAAGGTTGGTTTGCTACGGCAGCAGCTTGCCCCAACATATTGGTTACATACGGCCCCGCCCAATCCGATAGGGTAGAAACGGAAGACGTTCCAGTAGGTAGTGTAGTTCCAGAACTTGTTGATGTTGTATCAGCCATGATTTTTCCTTAAGCTGGTAAATATTTATCTACTTTGGTATCCACAGCTATGTCCTTAGCTTTGGCTCTTGCGTGCTTAATACGATCCATCATGGCGTATAGTTTCCTTGCTCCTGCGTCAGTAGAGCCATTACCAATCTCTGACACAATCCTTGCAGGTATCACAAACTCACCGTCTGCTAGACGAGCTGGCTGATGACCACCAATTGTAGCTGGGATTGAGTCAGATACCCCATCGCCAGGCCCCTTGAGCAAGTGACCACCATCAGAATATGCACCTAAAGTACTAATTCCACCATGCATCATGCCGCCATCAGCTGCATTAGTCGTGCCATCTGTTGAAGCGGCGGCGGGAGCAGGTGCAGGAGCAGGCGCAGTGGCAGGAGCATATGTCATAGGACTAAAGTATGTAACACCGCCTTGTCCAGGGCGATATGAACCTAATTGAGCATTAGGCCCCATTACAGAGTTGTAACGCTTTTGAACTACGGATGGATCTGTTTTAGTGATGCTTGCCACTTGATCAGGCGTAATGCCATACTTGTTCATTTCATTGGCTATTTGTGCATCAGTCACATTGGGATTGTGCAAATATGATGTGAACTGATCTGGCGTGACATTAGGTTGTGCGCTACCTTTAGGAGGTGTAGCACCAAAGGTTCCAATCTGTTGTTGAGGCGTACCGTACATGGCACGAGTAGCAGTCAAAGATGGAATGCCACCTGTAAACCCTTTGTATACAGATCCACTGCCGCCAAAAGCACTGTTTAAAAGACCAGCCAAGCCAGCTATTCCAGCCAGTTGACCTGCACCACCAAGAGATGATGTACCCTTGAATAGGTTGCTAATCTGTGTGGCCAAGTCTGTTGAAGAGCCGTCCGTAGCGGTAGTAATAGGTAAGCCAGTAGATGAACTATAGGTATCTGTACCCATGTTCTGACCATTTTGATACGTTGTACTGGTATTGATCGAATCATCATAAGTGATATCTTCGCCAGTCAAAGGATCTGTATAAGTTACTAATGCCATCTTAGGCCCCCTTTACAATGTTTAATAAGTCATCAAGGGAGGCAGCATCTTCTGATTTCCCAAGAATGTGGTCTAGTAATCCATTAACGTCATTTTCGCTGACTTTGGTGTCTTGTGCAACTGGCGCACTTTTGTCAATAGGCAAAACTGCTTCTGTTGTGTAATCGCTTTCATCACCCTCAGCGCCAGCTTTAGTAACGCTCAATGGCTTGTACTCTTCATCAACCAACTGCCCCTTTTCGTTAAGCTTTTGCTTCTTTGCTCCAAACTCTTTTCCGTAATAGAAAACATTAGCCAAAGCTGGCAATCCCATAGCCATAGCTGCCTGAGCCAATTGCATATTTCCTGATGGAACGGCAGTAGGCGCTGCTACTGGAGAGGCTACTTTTATAGCTATTGGTGCAGCGGTTGGAGCAGATGTAGGAGCGCTTGTTGGCGCTGAAACAGGAGCACTGACAGGCGAGGTAACTGGCGTAGAAATTGGTGTTGTGGTTGGCGTTGTAACTGGTGTTGTTGTAGGCGTAGTAACTGGTGGCTTTACAGTTGGCGTAGTGATTGGTGTAGTTGTAGGCGCAGTTACTGGAGTAGTAACTGGTGAAGTTACAGGCGTAGTAGTAGGACTAGTTGTTGGTGTAGTCGTAGGAGTAGTCGTAGGTGTCGTAGTTGGAGTAGTAGTAGGTGTTGTCGTGGGGGTGGTGGTTGGAGTGCTAGTTGGTGTAGTTGTAGGAGTTGTCGTAGGAGTCGATGTTGGAGTAGTAGTCGGTGTACTTGTAGGCGTGCTAGTAGGAGTACTTGTAGGTGTTGTGGTTGGTGTAGTTGTTGGAGTACTAGTAGGGGTAGTGGTTGGTGTTGTTGTGGGACTACTAGTCGGTGTAGTTGTTGGTGTACTAGTAGGCGTAGATGTGGGGGTACTCGTAGGAGTACTAGTAGGTGTCGTAACCGGGGTACTAGTTGGTGTAGATGTTGGTGTACTTGTTGGTGTACTTGTTGGAGTGGTTGTTGGAGTCGATGTGGGTGTGCTTGTCGGTGTAGACGTAGGACTACTTGTTGGAGTTGTAGCAGGTGTAGTAAGTGGAAAATCTGTATAAGGTTTGTCTGATGTTGGTGTAGTTGTAGGTGTAGTTGTTGGTGAACTAGCCTTAGCCCCAGCCACAACAACAGGAGCCAAAGTAACATGAAGACTTGTATCAGTATTCAATATCCTTTGAACATTGGCATCATTTGCCAAAGAAGGGTTTTGGTTAACCACCTCTTGCATCAGTCCTTTGTAGTAACTTTGATCATCTAAATTAGTTGAGTTGTCAAAGTACTGTTGGATTTGAGTAACGTAACTGGTATCCCCAGTTGCTTTGATACCTTTGCTGATGGCGGCCGCAATATCAGGCTGAGACAAAGCCATAGCAGCTTCAGCAGTTTCTCCACCCAATAGCGACTTTAAATTGAGAGAACTTAAGAAATCAGACAAGTTTGCTGGATCTTTGCCAGTAACAGATGCAAGCGCCGCATTCTCTTCAGCAGAATTAAATGCGCTACCGGCTACAGTCCTAGTGTCTCCCAAGTTTGGATTAAGTTTAATCAATGCCTGCAAAACATCCGATGGGATGGTTGCGGTTTTAATACCTAATTGATTCAAACCAGCTGCAAAAGAAGCTTCGTTTGCTGCATCTAAAGGAGCTATTTGTTGTGTTGAACTATTGTAGACAACTGGCAAACTAACTTGCTTACCATTAATATCAACAAAGTTAAAAGTAGCTTGCCCACTAGAAGCATCTACTTGTAAACCAGGCTTAAATTGATTACTTTGACCGCCCCCAGTATATTCAGGGTTCGCCGCTAATGCCGTTGCTGTTTGTACGTTAATGGGCAGTTGACCGTCCTGCGCATTGTAATTTTGTAAATATTGATATGCGTTTTGGGCATCCGACAATCCACTTGCGTCAGCGGTTTGAGATGAAGGAGCTGGCGTACCCGATGAAGTAAGAGAATTTAAAGTAGTTGTCAAACCTTGGAATGCTTTGGTAATAGCCGTTTGATTACCTGAATTTAAAGCATTTTGTAAGTTAAGAGCAGATGATGCGGTTTTAGCGTCTTTGCTATCCGTTAGGTTGCCGATAGCTAACAATAATGTGGCGTTATCCCCAGACTGTAAAGCCTTAGCTGCGGTAACCAAGTTAAGCGCAGAAGCTACATCTTTTGTCGCTCCTGTATTGAATACGTTAGCTGCCGATGTTAAAGCGCCTACATAGTTACCTTTTGTTGCCGCATCTACACCAGCAAGTGCATTAGCCGTTGTCTTAAGTGCGCTTGCATTGTCAGCTAAGAATTGATTGGCTTGATCAAGAATACTAGCCGCTTCAGCTGCATTGCCTGCATTGGCCGCATCATTAGCTGCTTGTAACTGTTGCTGACCATATGCACCTGCCGCAGAAAGAGCACTGATCACGCCTTGGACATAGTTACCACTTTTAAACGATGCATATGCACTAGCCGCCGCCATAAAGGGAGCAGTTGCTGGATTAATTGACAAAGCCATAGCAATAGCTGGCTCTGCTGCATTAAACGTAGCGACAAGACCTTGACCAACAGTACTTATAATTCCGCCAATAAAGGATCCAGATTGACCTTTCGTCCAGTTATAGTTTGCAGATATATCGTTAGGAACAATCACGTTTCCATCAGAATCTACTCTGAAACTAATTGCATCACCACCACCCCTAGTAGGATTGCCTGAACCATAATAATAAGAACCATCTGGATTCTTGTATACGGTAATGCCATTCAATGCATACTGCGGAGTACCGTCATCATTTTCACCAACAATTTGTACCTTACCGCCTTGGGTAATGGCATTTACACCTTGCTGAAGGTTTGGATCTTGTTGGATTAATTGATCTAAGGTTAAATAGTTTTCTCTTGCAGTCTTACTGTCAACGCCTGTTATTGCTGCGGCTTGATCAGTTGTGATTCCATATTTACCTACCGCCTGTCCAATTTCAGCATTGGTTGCGTTTGGATGTGCAGAATACCAATTAGAGAATCCATCTGTTCCTGTTGGTGCATCAATCGTTTGAACACCATTTGCAAGCAAACTATTGACAGTTTTATCATCCAGGCCAAAATTGGATTGAAGTTGAGCCGTGGTGATATTGTTATCTTTAATTAACTTATTCAATGCATCAGTATTATTTGAAGCATAGGCGGCCTCCATCTGAGTCATCAAAGATGGTGCAAGATATGTTGTTGGAGCAGATATTGGACTAGTTGTTGGCGTAGTAGAAGCACCTGCTAAAGAAGTTGTAGCAACCGCCGCAGGCGTTGTGGCAACTGGAGATGAAGTCGGAGTAAATATTGGAGCAATAACAGGAGAAATGATTGGAGTTGTTGCAGGCGTAGTTGCTGGAGTTGTAGCTACAGGCGCAATGATAGGGGCCAATACAGGAGTAACGGTATCAAACGTAGGAGTTAATGTTGGAGTAGATGCTGGTGATGACGATTGAATAGCAGCGCTTGATACTTGACTGCCACTTATGTTAGTACCCAAAGAGGAATTCAACATTGATGCAATCTGATTTGGATCAGTAATTCCATAAGCGTTAAAAACATTTAACAAAGATTGCTGACCAACTGTAGAGCCTAAAAGTATATTTGCTTCATCAACTCCTACACCCATACTTGCTAACGTAACCGTTGGCGTTTTTGCAGATCCTGAAGTAATAGTGCTTGCTATTCCTGAATTTGTTGAAACTGATGGCGTTGTAGCAACTGATGCAATTCCTGTGTTATTTGCTACAGAAGGTGTTGCAACAGTAGTAATTCCGCCAGGAGCTGGTGTTTGTGCTGAAACATAAGTGCCAGTAGGATTTACTGTATTGTAAATAGTCTGGACATCTTGAGAATTCAATCCCATAGCATGAGCTACTTGATCTATTCCTACACCATACTTGTCCATAGCCGCGGCTACGTCAGCATTGGTTCCACCACTGCTCAGTACGTTATTAACATATGAAGAAATTACTTCATCTGAATAGTCTGCCATTACACAGCCTCTCCACCGCTAATTGTTATTGTCAATCCTGTTGTGGATGCTTTAGCTGATATGAAAGAACTGGTCGGCAGAACTTGTACGCCAGCATAAGAAAACGTAGTATTTGCTGCTACATTCTGCGTGTAAAACAAAGCATTTCCAGTCCCTGCAGATCCACCACTTGGGACAATATGAAGGTTAAAAGTTATTGCTGAACCTGTCGTGTTACAAACATCAATCTGTTTAAGATACGTCCTAGTTGGTGTAGTAGGATTTGTAGGAACCGTATACAAAGTAACATAGCTGGTTGTTAACGCAGCCTGTGCAATCTGTACTGGAGTGACGTTTTGATAATTAGCCATTACACCCCCAACCAAATCAAAGCTTGGTTTGTTGATACCTGATTACTGATCACTTGATTGACGTTATCGTTGCTTGAAAAATACAAGCGCAAAACCTTGGTCAAATTATCCAAATAATGTTGGTCATACTCTGAAGATGGTAAAGGTAAGTTAGGAGCAACATTGATCACTGGGATACTCATGTGTTACCTCTCATTCCATCTTTCTGGATATCCAATCTAGGTGTACCCAATTGCCATTGTAGGTTCAACTGGTTTCCCTCAATCTTAAAGATCATCTGTCTACCACGCAAACGAATAAACACCTGACCCGTAAACTGTTCAATAGGAGCAGTAGCCGTTCTTGTAACCTTAGCCACATTGGAACCACCCTGAGACTGCGGTACGTTGTATCCAGACCCTGAGTTTTGCATAGGTATCAGCGTCATCGTTACCTGTGGGCTGGTCGCAGTTGACTTTCTAAACGTCACATCAGGAAGGATACGATGCACAAAACCAAAGTGATCTCCATCCTCAATGTCAAACTCAGCAGACGTAATATAAGAATCTATTGCATTATCTGTGCCAGTTGTATTGTCATTTAGGCCGTATTCTTGGAACACTAGTGTCTGATCGTATGTAGCTGATATTGGATATGTTAAAGATGTTGAATCAATCCAAGCTGTTCTAGCCAATGAACCATAGTACCAAATATCATCTTGGTAGTTATACACAACATAACTGTTAATAGTCGTGCTAGTTCCAGAACAATAGAACCACCACACCTCATTGAATCCTTCGTTTGTTCCAGAAAATACCTGTTGCGATTGCATACTATTAATGTTTGCAAAAATGTATTCTCTTAAGTCGCAACGCAATGTAGTAACAGTGCCGTTGTACTTATAGAACTTGTCCACACCCATCCAGTATGTAGTACCAGCAGCCAAAACAGCAGCATTCTGACCCAATATAGATATATTGTCTCCAATGATGTTAGAACCCCAAACACCAGGAGTGCCAACGTATTGGAAAGAATAAACAGATGTGTCTGTGAATACAACAATCTCTTGCCTGTTTTGCACACAACTAACAATCTGTGATCCACGAGAAAGTCTAATATCTCCTGCCTGATTTGTAGCAGCTGGAGTCCACATGGTTACTGATTCTTGATCTGACCAACGAACCAACATAGGATCTAGCGTAGATGTTCCCAAGGCATTAGTGCCAAATGCAAAGACAAAACGACTGGCATCTGAAACAAAAATAAAATTGGCAACAGTAGGTGCGTCTGAAGCTCCAGATAATGTTGTAATGTTTACCGCTGGATTTGTAATACCGCCAGTATAAGACTCATAATAAATTGCTCCACCCCTTGGGTTAAAGATCAAGTCTTGCCCAAAGTTAGACTGGCTCCACAATCTAATACTAGAAACACTTGCCCCACCAGTACCCCAAACCCCAGAACTCCATGTTCCTGCTCCCCAACCAGTCAAAGGAATCTCAATCGCTGGGCCTACGTTGATCTGATAAGTTGCGGTAACTGTACCACCCCCAGGCGAGCCTGATGCATCTGTTGCATTAGCCGTAGCCGTAGCCGTAAAAGTAAATGTATTAGTTGTTACTGCGGTGATTTGATACTGTTTATTTAGAACTGTTGCCGTGATATTTCCACCAAGTCCAGTAGCACCAGAAAAAGTTACAAAATCCCCTACAACAGCTCCATGACTAGTCGCTGTTACAGAAATTGTTGATGAACTAGCAGTTGCAGTAAATGGATTGGTAAGTGTTGAAACACCTCTAACGGGAGTAATATCATAGTACTGACCACCTCGATTGATGTAGAACTTAAGATTTGTTCCTACACCTATAAGAGAAGTGCCATCTAATGCTGACCAGTTGAATAAAGATCTACAAACACCCAAAAAGGTATTAAAACTTTGTGGATACCAACCGCCTATCTTTTCAGGAAAACCCTGCCTAAAACGTACCAGTTGTGATTCATACCATCCAGCAGAAATGCCAAAGCTGGGGGTATTTGTTCCTACCTGCTCAGAAGTATATTGGGTTTGCTCACGGTTTACACCGGGCCTAAATCTGATGGCGTGTAAAGTCATACCCTATTCTCTCATTAGGCGCTCAAAACGGCAAGAGCTTTGGCAGTCAATTGTATGCGTTCGTTAAGCCCAAATAGTCCACCATTGATACGCTTACATAACCCCTCTTCATTACCTGATTCAGCCAGTTGGTTGCATCCATGTGTAGCCCAAAACCATCCACCACTCATGGCCGCATACATAGGTGTTTTTACCAAGTCTGGGTTCTTCACAAAATCCTGACCAAGTGCTTGTCCACAGTGCCAGTAGTTATCGTGAAAGGTAAGCTGGATCGTGCCTCTTCCCCGGTACAAAAACCCGTCCCCACTTGCTTCATTCCTGTTTCCTCCTCGATTGGCGTAAATTCTGTTGGCAATCTTTTGAGGTTGATGGGCAAAAAGGGCAAACTCTTCTGGCTTGAAGTGAGTATGGAAGAGAGCTTGAAGGGTTTCGGCTCTGTAGTTAAGATTCTCTTCCAATGTACGGAAGTGGTTGCACTCGTGTGAAAGCTGTCCGATAAAGGCGGCCTGCTCTTTGACGGTAAAAATGCTGAACTTTTGGATGGTGGCATTGAGTGGCTCTACCCATTCTGGCCCAATCTGTAGGGCATGAAGTTTCTCTACTGTGATCATTTCACACCTTCATTTACGGTTTCCATCACTTGGTTGTAACGGGCGATGCAGGAGTTGTAGCTGACGATGGCTGAGTCCCCGTCTGCGGCGATTTGGACAATATCTTTAATAGCCTGTCGCTCAGATTCGGCTCCAGCGGCTCCATCCCCAGCGGGGGCACTTGGATCGGCTTGTACACCACAGGTGGTGGGGAGGCGCAACTCGCCAGAGTCAATGCGAGCATTAATGCCAGCTTGCTTGGTCTGAATGTCATCTTTAGCCTTTTTTAATTGGCTGGTGGCTCTTGCGAGCTTGGTGTTGAGTTCGGCTTCTTTAGCCCTAGCTTCACCATTAAGTCGCTCAATTTCTGCTTTATCTTCTGCAACCCGTCTTTCATAACCTCGGTGATCAGCAACATAATAGCCTCCTAAAACAACTAACGATAATCCCACAACCTTCATTACAAAAGCATGGGGCTTCAACATAGGTAGAAATCCTACCAGGTAACTCAAGACATAAGCAACTGCACCACCGACCAAGGCAATGACGGCTATCCAATAAAACAGGTCATCAACAAACCATGATAACCAACTAAGCATTTGATGCCCTTGCTTGTGCCATTCTCTCACGTTCGTGGTCGGCTTCCAAGGTGGGAGGACTCATGGGCGGGGGAGGGGGCGTCCAGTTTGGGGCTGGGGCAGTCATGATGATTGGCGCGGGAGGTGGGGGTGGCGGTGCGACATAAGCGTCCTTATTCGACTTGGCGGCGTTCATCATATTGGTGGCTTCATTGGTCAGCCCTTTGGTCAGAATGCCTCCTATACCGCCAACAATCAAGAGCACAATGTCGTTGAGCATCTTTGTATAGGCTTGGTCGATGGGCGCCATGGCTTTGATCGGCTGACTGACAAACGTCACCGAGTACAGAAGGGCCATCACAATGAATGCCAATATCAGGGTCACCACAATTATCACAAAAGATCGGACTCTGATCTCTATCTCATCGGCAGACAGGCGTTCCTTGGGGCTGTTGAGCAGGAGCAGCAATAGTTCCTTCAATTTTCTTCTCCAAAATAGGGGCTACCAAATACTCAGGACAATCCTGATTAAACTCACACCTGGGTTTTTGACAACGCTCTTTGCCAAAGTTATCTGGGTCTTGGCAATAATACCTATAAGTGTCATTGCAACTTGTAAACAAAAAAGGCAAAAATATACATATCAATATTGACGTGTATAGAAAACTAGATTTTTTAATCATTTGCCTTCAATCCTTGTCAAAGCTTTGTTGACCCTGAGTTCCATCTGCCTTACATCCACATACATCCAAGCAATCAACGGAATCAACAATAACAAAACAACCAACAGAACAACGATCAGTAGGATGGCGAGTGAGTCAGACTTATTATCATCAGCCATAGCCACATCAGCATCAGCACTGTAATTGCTGTAGCCGCCATTCTTCCCTTTATTAGATCCGCCTTTTGCTCCCGTTGCCATTTTGCCCTACGCTCCTTCAGCATTTC
>Ga0214172_1000289_pt1 | contig 25296 bp, 28 predicted proteins | sample TroBogEpilimnion_29_FD_153010 | JGI IMG/M metagenome (GOLD analysis project Ga0214172, IMG submission 153010) | Freshwater microbial communities from Trout Bog Lake, WI - 12JUL2007 epilimnion | ecosystem: Environmental > Aquatic > Freshwater > Lake > Epilimnion/Euphotic zone | place: Trout Bog...
GGCTGTCCCCGATAGCGTTCGGAGAAATGTTTGATGAGAGCTTTGTCGCGGTCAGTTGGATAATCCGTCTGCATCTCTCCCAACACCTCATTCATCGTATTGTCATCGAGAAGAAAATCACGGACGTTGAACAAGGTTGCTTCCATGTCCAAGCGCGCCAATACTTCGAGAGCCAAGCCGATGTGCGTTTGCGCCTGACTTTTGAAAAAGGATTGCTCGGCGCGTTGCCCCAAGCTCGTCACCGTATCCACGACGAATTTTGCGTAGGTGGACGGCGGGATGGTCGGGTCGGAAAGCAGATTGAAAGTGTGCGCCGGTTTCCATTTATCCGGCGGATTGTCCGGTCTGACTTGCAACAAAATCAAATCGTCCTGACGATGAAACTCCGCCGCCATTTCAACAAGCGTTTCCCAATACACGCCTTTGTCGTCAATGCAAAGTCCGCCCCAGTTCGGATCGTTTTGAAAAACCTGAAAGAGCAGTTGATTGATGCCAGAGCGGGTTTTGCCAGAGCCGGTGTCGCCAGTGATGAGCCAGCCACGGCAAAAATCTTCGCGTGTCCACGCAAAGCCTTTCAGCCGGACGATAAATTTGCTTTTGGTGATTTTGTCTTTCGCAGTAACAGCATAAGCGGCGATGGCGGCGAAGATGCCCGCCACAAGGAATGAAGCCGGCCTTGCTGGATAAAAAAGTGCGCCGACTGCCAGTAGGAATGATAGACCAGCCGTGATGTAATTTGCCAAACGCATAATCAGAGCAGAAATTTTCCAATCAAAATTCCGGCCAAGAGCGAAGCGATTGCCACGCAAAGAAAAGCCATGGCGCGACCGGCGGAAAGTTGTTTGGTGATTTGGGGGACGCTGCGAATTTCCTGCTTCAGCTCCCGCGCCTCCTTTGAAAAGTCTTTGGTCAATTGCGTCAGCGTTTGGAGCGAGACACGGACGGTAATCAACTGGATGGAATCCGTATCTGGCGGTATTTCAATTTTGACGTTCTGGAAAAAAATCTTCAGCAGTTCCAGCATCTGCAAAACGGAGTCGTCGTCCCGAATTCCGTTCTTGCGCCGCCATTCGGAAACCGCCTCGTCAAAGCTGTTCTTTTCTTCGCTCACAAAAAGGAGTCGCCGGATTTTGTTTCTTTTTTCGGCTTCTGAATCTTTGGCGGTGGCGGCAATAGCATTCCGCGCACGGTTTCCAGTTCGTCATAAAACTTGTGCAGCCAATTTTGAAGGCGTCCACGGTTGAAGAAATCAAAGGCAGGATTTTTGATGGCGGCGGAAATGGTCAGGTCGTGCTTGTTCAAATCGGCGACGATCCAATCATAAAGTTTCGGCATGGTAATTTCCTTGGCTGCTAGTTCGCCCATCAGCCGTGTTCGCGTGGCGCTGCGTTCGTAGTTGGCGAACCGTTCCGACAACACCTCATTTTTGACAACCAGGTATCGGGCATTGTGGTTGAGCCGGTCGGTGATGTTGCGAATTTGCTCCAAGCTGTCGGTCTCGTGGTTCACCGGCATGATGAGGTTCAACGACGCGCCAAACTGTTTGAGCAAATTAAAGATTTGCACCTCGTCAAAATAATCGAGAAAAATGTCGGTCGAGGCCGCGCGGCAGTCCATGACAACCAAATCCGTTTTGTCCAACATTGCGAAAACCGAATCAATGTCCGTTGGGTCGGCTATGTTAAGAAACCGGGCTTCGGGATGGAAACGCTTCAGCGTTGAATTTTCGTTGTCGGTATCAACGGCGATGTGAGCGAGGTCGTTGTCTTTGAGATACTGAACGAAATTGACAGCGAAAAAACTTTTGCCGACACCGCCTTTGCCGTTGATGACAGCATTGAATTGTTTTTGCATAAATTGGGTTAAAGGTTTTTGGAATCGGCGATGCGTGGGCCAGGCTTGCGTCGTGACCACGGGCCGGGGATAAGTTTGCGTTGTTCCCGCAAGCTCACTTGGATGCTTTCGGACGGTGATTGTTGAACTGGCGAAATTTTCAGCGGCAAGATTTCTTTCGCGCCCGCGTTGCGCTGGCGAACCGCCTTTTGGCCGATCACTTGACGGCAAAAGCGATGCACGGTGTCTTTGGAAACGGTGACTTTTACGTCTTCCAAAAGTAGGCGGATGTCATCGTAAGACGCCTTCCGTTCCAAAAGTTTTTCGATTTGCGGTTTGAACGGCAGCAGCAACGCGAGCTTGCGCGGCAACTTGGGCTGGTAGCCGTTGGCAAGCTCCTTGAAGCGAATCTGGCTGTCCTCGGATGGGCTGCTATCGCTCATAAATCGTCGGACAAGAATCGGATAATTTTCGGACGGAAATCGGACGAGCTTCCAACGCATCGCCGCCAGCCTTCGGATAGTGTTCGGACGCAAAAGTTCTAACGACAGTTAGAGGTAAGGCGTGCCATGAAAAATGAGTCTTCAATGACGAATTCATGCCTCCATCTAAACCGATTCGCGGAAGTCAGGTTGTAATGATTTCATTACAACTTTGCTGGTTACGATGAGCTAAAAAGTGGATGTGCTGTCCACAAAAACGCAATGCAACTTGAACAATGCGGAAAAATATTTCAAAGAGCATCTGCAACTCGGCGACTATTACAGTCAGGAAAACATCGTGTCCGGCGAATGGGCTGGAATCGGGGCTGAACAGCTTGGGCTTATGGGCAGGGTGAGACAGGATCAATTTTTGAAACTCTGCCATAACCAGAATCCACTGACTGGCGAATTGCTTACGCAACGGATGAAAACGACGCGATGGGATTCGGACAAAATGGCAGAGGTCGCCAATCGCCGGATTTTTTACGACTTCACTTTTTCACCGCCTAAATCGGTTTCCATTCAGGCATTGATTGCCGATGACAAGCGGCTTTTGGATGCACACAGTAACGCGGTGCGAATCGCGGTGAGTGAATTGCAGCACTTCGCCGGAACACAGGTGCATCGGGGGATGGACAAATCGGAACGGCTCACCGGCAATGTCATCTGCGCCACGTTTCGGCATGACACCTCACGCGCGCTTGATCCACACTTGCACACGCATTGCGTCATGTTCAACGCTACGTTTGATGCAACCGAGCAGCGTTGGAAAGCTCTTTCCAATTACGAAATGCTGCAAGCGCGGAAATTTGCGGAGAATGTTTATTACCACGAATTCACCCGCGAACTGCGGCAGTTCGGCTACGAGATTGAAAACAAGCCGCGCGGCGATTTTGAAATCAATGGTGTGTCGCCTGAATTGCTTTCACGCTTTTCCAAACGGCACAATGAAATTGACGCCAGCATCGAAAAGATGCTGAAGGAAAAGCCCGAACTGGCGAAGGGCAATTTGAAGGAACTGCGCTCGCAAATCGCGCAAGCGGAGCGCAGCCGGAAGATTGAAGGAATCGCGCTGCCCGAACTGCAACGCCTCTGGGACAGTCAGCTTACCGGCAAAGAAAGGCAATCCCTGCGGAAGCTGACCCATCAGCCAAAGGCGGCGATTCAATCGCCGTCCGTCACGGCACAGGCCGCAATCCAGTGGGCGGAAGCACACCTGTTCGACCGCCGTTCGGTCGTGCGCGAAAACGAAGTTTGGAGCGCGGCTTTAGAGCGCGGGCGCGGGTCGGAATTGACGACGGACGACATCAAGGCGGCAGGACGAGAACGTGATTATATCCGCAACGAACACGCGCCGTCGAAAATCACGACGCGCGAGATTTTAAGCTGCGAATGGGAGATCGTCTGCCTTGCCCGCGACGGGCGGGACAAGTTCGCAGAGTTCAATCGGCTTCACAACATTTCCGCCGGACTCATGCCGGATCAGCGCGCCGCCGCTGAAATGATTTTGAGTTCGTGTGATTTCGTCACGCTGTTCTGTGGTGGTGCAGGAACGGGGAAAAGCCACACGCTGCGGGAAATCGGCCACGGTTTGAAAGCCGCTGGTCACGTCTCTTACGTCATCGCTCCGCAGCGCCAGCAAGCCCTTGATTTGAAAAAGAGTTTTGCCGACACCCAAACCGTTTCAGAATTTCTGGCGAAACGGCAGATGATGCCCGGCGCGGTGGTGATTGTGGATGAAGCCGGGCAAATCGGCGGAAAGCAAATGCACGAACTTTTGAGTTTCGTGCAAGCGAATGGTGGGCGTGTCATTCTTTCCGGCGACACGCGCCAGCACGGGGCGGTCGAAGCCTCGGACGCGCTGCGCGCTATTGAGCGGTATGCCGGTCTGGAAGCCGCAAGGCTGACAAAGATTCGGCGGCAAAACCCAAAGGCGGGCGAAACGAAGTCCGAGCGGAAGCGTATCAAGCAATACCGCGCAGCGGTTCGCAAGGCGCAGTCCGGCCAATACGCCGAATCATTCGACCGTCTGGATCACCTCGGCGCAATTGTCGAGTGTCGCACCATTGACGAGCAGCGCGAGCGGCTGGTCGCCGATTATCTGACGCTGGCGGAGAAGAAAAAATCCACCGTGATTGTTTCGCAGACATGGGCGGAGATTCGGGAAATCAATGAACGGATTCGTATCGGATTGCGAAGTGCGGGACTGATTGACAAGGGCGATTCGCTGGTGACGGCACATGAACGGCTGGATTTGACGGATGCCCAAAAGCGCGATGCGCGGTTTTATCCGACCAACGCGGTGATTGTGTTCAACCGCGAGACGAAGGACTTTGCCAAAGGCGAAGTCGGCACGTTGCTGAAAGCGACGCCGACGCATTTGCTGGTTCAAACGGAAAGTAAGATTCAGCGAGTCCCTTTCAAACTGCTAAACCGGCTCACGGTCTGCCAGCCGGTTGAAATGACGCTTGCCAAAGGCGATCAACTGCAACTCAAGGCCAATGCGCTGTCGGTCGACGGCAAGGAATTGATTAACGGCGAATTGGTGGCGGTCGGGGGCGTCAATCGCAAAGGGCAAATCCAACTGAAGGACGGGCGAGTCTTGCCGGAAAATTACCGGGAGTTTGTGCGCGGATACGCGATTACGTCCTACGGCTCGCAAGGCAAAACTGTCGAACACGTTTTGTTTTCGGATTCGTCGGTAAAAGCCGCAACGAATAATCAGCAATGGCTCGTTACGATTTCACGCGGAACGCGGGCGGTCAAAATCTTCACCCAGGACAAAGCGCAGTTGCGCGAGAACGTCGGTCGCTTGGGCGACCGCGAACTGGCAATTGAATTTGCGAACCAAGATGCGACACAGGCGCGGCGTATGCCGCCGCCGGTTCGTAAATACATTGCCGGACTGATTCAAAGCCGCCGTTCGGAGACACCTCAACAACAAATCGAAAAGATTGATTTATGGAAAAGCCCCACAACAAGACTGACTCAACGAACGAGAGCGCAAAGAATCTGACGTGCTGGCGCACGGCCACAAGCCCGCAATGCTTGCGCGTGGAAACTACCAACGAGGTTCACTTGTTTCCATACGGCTATTATCAGCACGCGAAATTCGTCCGGCAAAGCGGCAAGGACGTTCTTCAAATCAAGTTTCAAGACCGAATAGTGACGGTCAAAGGAAAGGGTTTAGAACCGCTGTGCGATGCGTTGGAAAGGCTCGCCGTGGAACGAATCCGATTGCGGCCTGAAAAATACGAGGGGCTTGGCAAAAGCGAAGGAACAATTGAAGAAATTGACGTGAAAGAGAAGGGCGAGCAAAATCCACAAAAAGCAAGCTGACGCGGTTCTTGCGGCAGGTTAAAATCGCGTGGAGAAATTGTATATGAAAGCCACTTTGCTCGAAATCGAAGCCGTCTTGAGTAACGCAACCGCCGAGTTGTCCATGCCGAGTCCGAATGTGGAAAGGGCAAGATTGGGCATCGAGGTTGCAAGAGGAAAGCTGCTGGATTTGGCAGAGAATCAGTGTGGCCGCGATCCGCTGCTCGAAGCCAAACGCAAGCTGGTTCTCGTTTATCTCGGAATGGCAGAACACCAATTCACGGACGCTGACACCGATATTTTTTCCATCCTCGCCAAAGAACGTGCATTGCAAGACGAGATCGAACGGGCGCGGAAGAATAATTGAACGCTGCTTCTCCGATGCGACTTGGCAAAAAATCGAGAGCGGCTATGCTGGTAGAAATTTGCGCTCCCGTAGCTCAAATGGATCAGAGCGGCCGTTTCCTAAATGGCAAATCCCGGTTCGATTCCGGGCGGGAGCACCACTTTTCCAACATCAATTTCAACGTCCTAAATCCGATGCCGCATTTGATCCCATTTTGAAAATTGAGGCAAAAAGTATCAAATCAAAGCCAAAGGACAGCGGCAAAATTAAGTCGTCAGAAAGTCGAAGATCATCAATGGAATTAATGTGATTATATGATAATCAAAGCGGGCGAAAAGTTTGGAAAACACTTAGACCTGTTGTTTATACAGATTTCACGGCCTTTCTAGTATCCGTATTCGACACCCATTTAATACCGTTTGCATTCCAATTCACTTCTCCGGCTCTTTTGCATTTAGTTTGACTTGAGTCAATTCCCGCAAGCCGCGTCCATGCGATAGTTTTTGCATGAGCGAAAAACCATTGATTGATGTGGCGCACGAAAAAATCCTGTCGCTAGCCGATGAAACCAAGTTTGCCGCGAATGGCATCGTGAGCCGGACGTTGTTGCGCACGCCCAATACGCGAGTAGTGCTGTTTGGCTTTACCGAAGGCCAGGAACTTACCGAACACACCTCGACGCAATCTGCCGTCGTCCAGATATTGTCCGGCGAATGCGAATTTTCACTAGGCGGAATACCGCACCCAGCCAAAGCGGGCGACCTGATTTACATGCCGCCAAACTTGCGGCACGCCGTGAGCGCAACGAAGCAATTTTCCATGCTGCTAACGCTGACAAAGACGGAAACCGCTTCCGCCAAGCCATGAGTGAGAAAGTTGTCACGCTGGATGTCCGGGAAGACTTGCGCAATGGACGCGAGCCGTTTTCAAAGGTCATGGGAGCGGTTGCAAAATTGGGGCCAGATGAAAAACTGCGGATGATCGCCCCGTTTGAACCCACGCCGCTTTTCTCCGTGCTGGGTAATCAAGGTTTTGATCACGAATCAAAGCAAATTCCGTCGGGCGATTGGGAGATCCTGTTCACACGCAGCAGCAGCGAAACGGCCGCTTTCGTTCTGCCAACCCGCCCGCCTTGCAGCGCGGCCAAAACCGAGCCGACAGAAATCATAGACGTGGATGCGCGTGGTCTCGAACCGCCGCAGCCGATGGTGAAAATCCTTGAAGCACTTGCAACCTTGCCTGCCGACGCGGAGTTGCGTGCCCACACAGAACGTAAGCCGATGCACCTGTATGCTCAACTTGAAGAACGCGGATTTGTCGGTGAAACGAAGGAACAAAAAGATGGAAGCTATATTACCAAAATCCGCCGTCATTGAATCCAAACCTGTGTTGAAAAATGTGGTTCGCCCGACGGCGACGCCCAGTCTTGCCGGCATGCAGGCTGCAGCGGTTCGCCTCCCGCTTTGCTTCGTGCTGACTGGCGTGCTGTCGCTGCTGGTCAGCGCGGGAGTTTTGCTGTCACAACCCGATTTGTTGGCGATGTATCATTACACCCCACATCTCATCGCCATCACGCATTTGTTCGTGCTTGGCTTCATTTGCTCTATTGTCATGGGAGCAATGTATCAGCTCGTGCCGGTGACTTTGGAAACGCAGATTTTCAGTGAACGGCTGGTGAAATTTCAGTTTGCGGCGCATGTCATTGGCTTTGTCGGCATGGTCTGGGCGTTTTGGAATTTCAACCTGGAGTTGGTCGGAGTATTCGGCTCGGTGCTTACCGTGGGAGTTGGGCTGTTTGTATTTAATCTGGCTTGCACGCTCGCAAAGGTGAAGCGCTGGAATACCATCAAGTTCGGTATCACATCCGCGCTGCTTTGGCTGTCCGCCACGGTCGCGGTCGGACTATTTGTAACGGCCTCAAAATTTTGGACCTTCTTCGCCTTCCAACCGTTGGCGGCCATGCACGCCCATGCCCACCTTGGCGTGGTCGGCGTGTTTGTGATGATGATCGTTACGGTGAGCTACAAACTTGTGCCGATGTTCACTCTGAGCGAACTGCAAAGCGAACGGCGTGCTTGGTGTTCGGTGGCGGTGATCAATATCGGCTTGGTCGGTATTTTCATCACCGTCTTGTTTCAAGAACCGTTCAAGCCGTTGTTTGCCTTGGTCACGATCAGCGGTTTTCTTTTATACGGGTGGGAATTGTTTGCAATCTTGCGTGCCCGGAACCGTCGCGTCTTGGATTGGGGGATGAAATATTTCCTGACCGCCATTGGACTGCTCATTCCATTGTCCATTTTGGCGCTCGCGCTAACATGGTCGGGGCTGCCGGCAAACGCAGTAACGATGCAGTTGGAAAGTGTCTATGGTTTGATCGGGATGTTCGGTCTCGTAGGGTTGGCGATTCTTGGAATGCTCTACAAAATCGTCCCCTTCCTGGTCTGGTTTCATAGCTATAGCCGCCACATCGGCCGTGCCAAAGTGCCGGCACTGGCGGAGATGTATTCCGTGCCGCTCCAAATCGCGGGCTACTGGAGCTTTCTGGCTGGACTCGCCGTTTTATGCGTGGCGACGGCTTTGTCAAATGAGGCGGGCATTCGCTGGGGCGGTGGTCTGCTGGCTTTGAGTCTCGCCATTTTTGCCGTCAACCTGGGTAAAATTCTTTCGCATTTTGTCCGGCCAAAAATCGAAGCGTTCGCGCCAAAAGCATTTACCGCCGCTAAAAATTTATGACCACAACACCTCTCACCGACGAACTTGTCCTCGAAACTTTGCGCCAAGTCATTGACCCGGAACTCGGCGTCAACATTGTGGACCTCGGCCTGGTTTATCGCTACGCCTATGCTGCCGGCAAGTTGACGGTGACGATGACGCTCACGACACCTGGTTGCCCGATGCACGACAGCATCGCGGAGGGCGTAAAAAATATTTTACTAGGTCTCGAAGGCGTTACCAACGTGGAAGTCGAAGTCGTCTGGGATCCGCCGTGGCATCCATCGATGATGACCGAAGTTGGCCGCGCCATGACGGGTGTCCGAAATTTTTAACCATCAACCAATACTAAACACAAAAATAATATGAATACATCAACTGAAAATCTTGTCGGCACGGATCGGGTCATGGACGTGCGACCGATTCCCTGTTCTGTCAAACATGGGCTGATCATCAAACAATGGTTGGATTTGGCGGTCGGCGAGCATTTCATCCTGCTTAATGACCACGATCCCGTGCCGCTCTATTACCAGTTCGCCGCGCAGTGGCCGAATGCGTTCACCTGGGAACATCTCGTCAAAGGCCCGACAGAATTCCGCGTGAAAATCACCAAGCTCAAGACAACCGCGCCCGCAGAAGAAGTGGCCGAGTGCTGCGGTGGACATTAAAAATCAAGTCATGACGCTGACCGAGGAAAAATTCTCTTGGCGCGCGGCGGCTCAATTGACGTTGCCCAAAGAGCACGGCAGTTGGTCGCTCGCCCTGGAGCCGGTGGCGTTTGGCCTGCTGGTCGCGCCCTCGGCAGCGGGCGCGGCGCTGGCGCTGGCGGCGGTGTCGGGATTTTTTCTGCGGAGGCCATTGAAGCTGGTGATGGCCGGGAAACATGATTCGCGTCAATCGATTGCCCTTATTTGCGCAACCATTCTTGCGCTTCTCGGATTGTCAGGCCTGTGGCTGGCCGCTAAATTAGGCGCGGTTGGCGGCTGGTGGCCGCTGCTGCCGGCGGCGCTGGCCGGGGCGGTCTTCGCTTGGTGCGATGGTCGCAACGGGGCGCACGAAACCGCGGCGGAACTGGCGGGCGCGGTGGCGTTCGCGCTTTTGCCTGCGGCCTTTGGCGCGTTGGCGGGCTGGAGTCTGGTGGCTTCGCTGGCACTGGCAGCCATGATGCTTGTGCGTAGCGTGCCGACGGTGCTAACCGTGCGCGCCAGCATCCGCATCCGCAAAGGCCGGACGAATTTCATCACCCCGGCCCTGCTGACGACGGGCGCGGGAGTTGTTCTAGTTGCGTGGCTGGTGTCGCTCCGGCTCGCGCCGTGGTTGGCCTTGGGATTCGCCTTGCTGTTGGCGGCCCGCACCGTGTGGTTGCTGCTCTGGCGTCCACAACTCACGGCCCGCACCGTCGGCATCACCGAGGCCGCGCTAGGCGTGCTCCTAGTGCTGTCGCTGGCATTGACGTGGAGCAGTGCCGTTGGCAGGTGATGCGCTCCAAATTTGATTTTACAACACATCTGGAAATTTTTATAAAGTAAGCAACCACCATGAATGATCAACCTTCGCCGGATTGGGATCCAAAATCCAGTGAAGCCCTGCGCGACCAGCGCGCAACCTACGACGACCTGCGCCGCCGGTGTCCTGTCGCCCACAGCGAGTCTCTGGGCTGGTCGCTGTTCCGGCACGCGGATGTGACGCGTGCGCTGCATGATCACGAGACTTACAGCAATGCCGTGTCGCAGCATCTCTCCGTGCCCAACGGCATGGACCCACCGGAACACACGGCTTACCGCCGGATCATCGAACCCTATTTTTCCCCGGAGCGGATGACGGCGTTCGAGCCGGTCTGCCGCGCGATCGTGGTGAAGTTGATGCAGGAAGTGTCCGCGCACGGCGAAGTAGAGTTCATGGCGGATGCCGCGCTGCCATTCGCGGAGCAAGTGCAATGCGCCTTTCTCGGCTGGCCACCCGCGTTGCACGGACGGTTGGCCAACTGGACCCGCAAGAACCACGCCGCCACCCTCGCGCAGGATCGTCAGGCGCTGTCGGAAATCGCGCGTGAATTCGAGGAACTCATTGACGACCTCCTCGAAACCCGTTTACGCGCCGGCACCGATCCGAAAACAGATATTACCGCCGCGCTGATGAACGAGCAGGTTTGGGGGAGACCCTTGAGCAACGAGGAAGTGGCGAGCATCTTGCGGAACTGGACTGTCGGTGAAATCGGCACCATCTCCGCGTCCGTCGGCATCCTGGCACAGTATCTGGCCGGACATCCCGAACTTCAGGCACAACTGCGTTCGCAACCGGGCTTGATTCCGCCCGCCATCGAGGAAATTCTTCGCCTTCACGGACCGCTCGTCATGAACAGGCGGGTCACCACCCGGCCCGTCGAGATCGGCGGCAAAAAAATCGGGGTGGGCGAGCGCATCTCCCTGAACTGGATTTCCGCCAACCGCGATGAAGCCGTGTTTGACGAGCCGGACAAATTCCGCTTGGACCGCGATCCGGCCAAAAATCTGCTTTACGGCGCGGGCATTCACTACTGTCCGGGCGCTCCGTTGGCCCGACTGGAGATGCGAGTGTTTCTGGAAGAGTTACTGGCCCGCACCCGCGAAATGATTCTCGTGCCGGAGAAGTCCGCCACGATTTCGGTCTATCCTGCCAGCGGCTTTGCCACCCTGCCGCTGCGAATCCGTTGAACGGTGGCTCGCTGAAATGGACGGCGCATTCAATTCAATTGTGAAACTGACTCAAGCAAAGAAGGGCGTTTGTTGCCTGACCGACAAAGTCGCAACTCATTGACCTGCGTCAATTCATCCCGCTGGCATTTGGGGCAGATTAGTGTCGTGACAACAAATGCGATGCCATGAATGAGAATCAAACTTTACCAGTGAAGAAGCCGGGCACGGTGGTTTATGCCTGTTCCGGTTGTTCAGACGCGGGCGAACTGGCCGACCGCATCGCACGCCAACTCACGCGCGACGGCGCGGCGGAAATGTCCTGTCTTGCGGGCATCGGTGGTCGCGTCAAGCCGCTGGTCAACCGGGCGGCCTCGGCGGAACGCATCCTGGCGATTGACGGCTGTCCACTGAACTGCACACGGCACACGCTTGAACTTGCTGGTTTCAAAACTTTCGACCATCTCGAACTGCACAAGCTCGGTATGCGCAAAGGTTCGTGTCCGGTGACGGAAGAAAAAATTGCGGCGGGCGTTGCTGCGGCGAAGAAAATTCTTGCGGACGTTTCGCAACCCTCCCTTACTGATTGAATCATGCTGCCGCTGACCCAATTCAAACGCTTCGACGTGCGCGACCTGATCCGGCGCGGCGTCGAGCCATTTCCCGAAATCCTGAAACGTGTCACCGCGCTCAAGCCGGAGGAAGGCTTGATCGTCGTCGCGCCGTTCCTGCCGTCGCCGCTGGTCGAGAAACTGGCCGGTGACGGCTTTGCCAGCAAGGTTGAGCGCGGCAACGGCGCAGACTGGCTGGTTTACTTTTGGCGCGAAGCTGATTGAATGAAGTCATGTCGTCCGCGTTCGCCGAATTCAAAGAAATGGCCGTCGTCAATACGCTGCGAAGCTGCCAGCTTTTCACCGGCCTGCCGCAGCCGGATTTGCAAAACATTGCCAACGTCTCAACTTTGAAATCGCTGGCGAAAGGTGAATACCTGTTTCACGAAGGCGATGCAGCGAGCGGATTTTACGTCATTCAACGCGGAGCGGTGAACGTGCATCGCGTGACCGCCACCGGCAAGGAACAAATCATCCACGTTTTTCGCACCGGCGATTCCTTTGCTGAAGTGGCGCTGGCATCGGCTACCGGCTATCCCGCTGACGCCCGCGCGCTGGAAGACACAAAAGTTCTGCTTGTTCAAAAGGCCGGCATTCTGGCATTGCTCAAGCGCCAGCCGGAACTCGCGTTGCGGATGCTCGGTTCGATGAGCAGCCATCTCCGCGTGCTGGTTGGACAAATTGAAGACCTCACAGTGAAGGACGTTGAGACGCGCCTGGCCAACTGGCTGGTGAAGCGTTGTCCGAATCCGCAAAGCGAAACGCCGGTGAAAATCGAACTCACCGTGGCCAAGCGCGTGCTCGCGGCGGAACTTGGCACGGTCGGCGAAACTTTTTCGCGCACGCTTGCCAAATTCCGCGAATTAAAATTGCTCGCCGTCAAAGGCAAAACTGTCACGGTGCTGTCACCCGCTAAATTGAGCGGGCTGCTCCGGCGCAATTTGGGCGAATGACGCTGCATCGCGCGTTTCAGGTTGCACCTCAAGGCTGGCGTGGAGCGGCGAGTTGAAGGTCTTGAATCTGTTGAGCCATTTGCGGTGGCGTCACCGACGATTGCCAGTGACCGGAAAGTTTTCCAAACCCGACGGCGAGGAGAACAATTCCAATAATCCCCAGCGCCACGATCAGCGGTCGGACGCGCCGCCGGGAGAAAATGGTTTCGACGCCCAGAGTATTGGCTATCGGACAGGATTCCACACATTCCAAACACAGCGTGCATTCATCGGAATGAACCGTGATGAGCCGGTCCACGGGCAGCGATGCCGGGCAGGCTTTGGCGCATTTGCCACAATCAATGCAGGAGGGAATGTTGCGCCTGATTCGGGTCGGACTCACCAAACCAACCAGCGCGGTCAGCGCCCCGTAAGGACAGAGATAGCGGCACCAGAAGTGGCGGACAAAAACCGACAGCACCGTCAGAATGGCCAAGACGACAATCGTGGTTGAACTTGGATGCAGGAAGAACTGCAACATGCGGACATCCGCCATTTGATTAAAGGGACTGCTCAGAAATGCCTGCAAATCGGAAACATCCATGCGGCAGCAAATGACATAAGCAAAAAATCCCAGCAGCAGATATTTAACCGAACGTAAAGGCCAGTCCGCCCATCGAGGCAGAGTAAAGTTCCGCCGGGCAATTTTGCGGCCCCAATCAGCCAATTTTTCGGATAATAATCCGAACGGACAAACCCAACTGCAAAACGAGCGTTTGAAAAGAAATGAAATGGCCAATATCGCACCAAAAATCAGCAACCCCGCCGGATGCACCGGCTGAATGACGCCTGTCTGCAACCAAAACCGGGCGCTCATCAAGGCGCTGATGGGCAGAAAGGCCTCAATGCCCGGCGGTCGAGGAGCCAGCGGTTGACCGGAGTTGAGGCAGGAAAAATAGAACTGGATGAAACGCCAGCCAATCCACAGACAAATACCCAAAAAGACAAGTTGCACCGCCCGGCGCAGGCGATGCGGCTTGGATTTCTGGCCCAGACCGAATCGCTGGCGGAGGGACGATACAGATGTGCCCGTTTGTTTTCGGTCAGTTGGCCGATGCAAATTTGTGTTTTCTTTGCCGTCACTTTTCACGGGCGCAATCATATTTTTCGATATGAATATGGCTCGTTTATGAAAACCGCGCCTTGACCTGAATCAAACAATGCGGCGACAGTTGTATTAGCGATTTCAATTTTTCACAACGCCGGGGTTTCGTGGCAATTGTGCCGGGCAACTTCCAAACTCCGGTCATTGCCGGGGCGATTCCTGTTTGCCCGGATGTTTCCAGCCCAGCACCCAAACGCCGATGCCTGCCAACACGGCCAGATCGCAGAAAAGCGTCGGTGCGAAAATCGGTGCGCCGTGAATCGCCTTCTCCAACAGGTTTTTACCGGAGGCGTTCAAGTCCGCCTGCAAGTGCAGGGCAAAGCCGGTCAGGCCGACGATCACTTGCAAGGCGAGCAGTCCAAAACAGAGCTTGAAAAATCCCCGATCCACGCGGGCGACCAGCGGCACGGTCAGAAAACCCACGGCCAGTCCGCTGGCGATGACGGGAATCCATTCCACCGACCGAAAAAAACCATTCTGCGCATGGTCGGTGACACTGAAAATAAAATTGCCAGCGAAGCCGCCGAGCGCAAGGAACACGACCCACTCCGCCCATTCACGCGAATTGGCACTCATTGATCGGTTGAGAATCAGCAGCAGGCCGATGCCGGTGTAGGCCAGCGGCGCGGCGAACGGTGCGGTATAGACGAGGCTCGCCAGCGTCCATTCCTGAAAGAACTGGCTTTTCAAATGCAGCACCAACCCGACAATGCCGATAAAAACGGAAACCCAGCCGATGAAATTTCCCAGCACGCGCCAGAAGGATAATTTTCCTTTGGCCAGCGCCCAAATAGCTGGCAGCAGAATCACGGGTGCGGCGAGCGAGAAAATTAACGGCACGAATTCCGCCCGCGAATGAAACGCGTTCGTGCTGTGCGCGAGAAAGATGTCAGGCGCGAGTCCCCCGAGGTTGAACAGCGCGAACAGTTCCACCCAGGTGCGCGGCTGCCGGAGCCAGTTATTTTCCATTTTCCTTGCGAAGTTGGGCGGCCTCTTCTTTAAGTTCAACCATGTGCTCAAGAATGGGGTAGTTGCCATGCCACTGCACAAAATCCGCCCCGCCCATGAACGCCGCGTGCTTCGCCGTGCGGCCGTAGTAATGCCAAAGGTCGAAATAGGTGAACTGAATTTTTTGCGTGAACGGATTCGTGGAGAGCAATCCATCGGCATTGAGCGAATCCATGATGGCTTTCGCGGCGAGAACTTTTTCGTTGGTCGCTTTCACGACGGCATCACCCTCTTGGTAAACTCGGTCCACGAGCGGCGGGGTATGGCATTGTAGGCAGATGTTCTTCATCCTGGCCCGTGCGCGGTCGGCATCCGGGCGCGGGGTGGTGACTTCGGCGAACAGATTATACGAGAGCCGCTCGGACGGATCGTGGGTGACGCCGCTGCCGTTGAGGCCGCTCATGTGACAGGTCGCACAGGTGGGAATAAACATGTCTTTTGTGGACAAGTTGTCGGAGGGCGCATTCAAGTTCAGCAATTGTTTCTGCGCTTCAAACATGATGCCGTGCTTGGATTGCGTATAAATTTCTATCTGCGAATGATCGGGGCCGAGATGGCACTGGCCGCAGGTGCTGGGCAACCGGGCGACTTCCACCGAGGACGTGTGCCGCGTATGGCAGAGCGTGCAGTTGCCGATGCTGCCGTCGGCGTTGGGTTTGCCAATCGCGTGACAGGTGATGCAGCCGCTCTTGGTCGAGGAATCACCCTCCAGTTTCGTCAACGGATGCGGTGGACGTTTCATGGAGCCGGGATGCAGTTTTTCCATCTGGTCAATCATCTCCGGCGAAAAATCCTTGTTGCCCATGACCGCCACCCACGACGGCGCAGCGTGGCGGCTCCGCACAAATTGGTCGTAGATCGCAGCGTGACATGTTTTGCAATTGGCTGGCGTGATGCCGGTGTTGATGACGAAGCCATTATGATTTGTGGCGGTCTGCCCCGGTTGCACCTGATGACAGTCGAGGCAGGTCACGCCTTTCTGCGCGTGCTTGCTCATCTCGTATTCATGCACAATGGAATACTGGAGATTACGGTGACATTCGGCGCATTTGCCGCTCGCCGTCACGAAGGCGGCGTTCGGTTGCTGCACCACGATGCTCGGACGTTTGGAGTTGATGACGTAAGCCGAGACGATCAGGCCGGTGCCGATGACGAGGGCAATGAAAACAGCGCGGAAGTTCATAAGTCAATTTTTAGTCCGTTCTTTTGAATGTCAATCTCCAGTGTAAATTCTGTGGTGCTTTTGCAGGTTGAACTCCAGCTTGGTGCCATGCCCTCCAGTCAGCCGCTCGCCGTCACCCATTTGTTCGCCCCCGCTCCGAAAAGAAAATCCAATAGCGCGAACCAGCAAAGCCGATAGGCACGAGCAACAAGCCGAGCACCAGCCATTCGCGCGCGGCCCGATACTCGAACATTTCTGCAGCGAGAATGAGCACGGCCAGCAACAGCAGCGCCAGCGAGATGCCGCGATGGAAGCGGTTCAGTTCCGATTGCAACCACGCATCCAAGCGGCTTTCCAAAACCCGGCCATGATGAGAATCCGTGCAGTCGCCTTTGACGTGGCAGCCGTTGCACTTGTGGGCCGGGGCGCGATAGGTGGCGATCTTGCGCTGGAAATCCGTCTGCTCGCGCGTCAGGTGAATGCCCGTCGGACATTGCCACACGTCCATTTTCTTTTGGTAAACGAAACCGGAGTTGCGGAAATGTTCCGAGCGATTGTGCGCATGGCGCGCGACGAATTCCAGAATCACGGCGACCCCGACCAGCAGCAGCGAATAGCCGCCGGCCAGGAGCACTTCGATATGAACGCCGTGAATCATTCGCCGCCGAATTTCTGGTTTTCTTGGATTTCCGTGAACAAAATGCCGTCCGGGTTTTCGCGCGGCGGCTGTTGTTTCCGGTGCCGCACGCCGAGCCAGCAGAGGTAAAGCACCGGCAGCGTGCCGCCCAGAATAAAGACCGTGTCGCCAGGCAGCCGCATCCATTCGAGCAGCGAGAGCGTGTGGCCGGAAATGAATTTCAGTGAGCGCGCGTCGAAATAACTCACGTTGAGCGAATGGTAGAGCTGGATGCAGCCGAGCGGAAACAGCGTAGCAAATACCATCCACGCCAGCCCCAGATTCAGCGACCAAAAGCTGATTTTCGCAGCGCGGTCGCTCCACAGTTTTTCAGGAATCAGGTAGCGCAGGCAGAACAGCGCGAGGCCGACCGCCAACATGCCATAGACGCCCATCATTGCCGCGTGCGCGTGATTAGCCGTGAGCGCGGTGCCGATTTCATAATAGGAAACAATCGGCAGGTTGATGAGAAAGCCGAAGACGCCCGCGCCGAGGAAATTCCAGAAGCCGACGGAGGCCAGGAACATCACCGACCAGAAGTGCGGGAACGGGGTGCGCGTGCGTGCGCTTTGTTGCGCGCCGAGTTGGAGGAAGCTCCAAGCCTCGACCGTGAGGAACGTCAGCGGAATGACCTCCGCCGCCGAGAAGAACGCGCCGAGCGCCATGTGCAGGGCGGGTTCGCCGGAGAAATACAGATGGTGCATCGTGCCGATGACGCCGCCTGCCGAATACAAAATCACGTCCAGATAAATCAGCCGCATGGCCACGCGCTGGTTCACCACGCCGAGCAGCACGAAAATATAGGCGACCATCACCGTCGTGAACAATTCGAGAAAATCCTCAACCCAGAGATGCACGACCCAGAACCGCCAGAAATCCGTGGTGGTGAACGTGGAATCGTTCCGCACGAGCAGCCCGACGGCGTAAAACGCGGGAATGGCGAGCGCGGCGAAGAAGAACAGCCACGGCAGGTTGCCCATGTATTCATTGCGCAGCCGGTTCCGCAAGCCACGGAACAGGATCACAACCCAGAAGAACAGCCCCACCGTGAGCAAGATTTGCCAGAACCGGCCGAGATCAAGAAAGGTGAATCCCTGATGGCCGAACCATGACCAGCCGTTTTGAATCCAGCCGAAGACGCCGGCATATTCGCCGCCCATGCTGCCGAACACCACGATTGCCAGCGCGCCGAGCAGCAGGTATGAAAGCACGCCCTGCCCGCGCGGTTCGCGGCCGGTGATCATCGGCACGATAAAAATGCCCGCAGCCAGATAGGACGTGGAGACCCAGAAAAGTGCCAGTTGCAGATGCCAGGTGCGAGCGATGTTGAACGGCAGCACGCGCCCCAGATCGAAGCCGAAAAAGTTGGAAAGCTCCGCGCGATAATGTTCGCCCGCGCCGCCCAGCAGCGCCTGCATCACAAACAGCAGCGCCATGACGAGGAAGAACCACGCACACGAGCGCTGCGCCGGCGTGAGCAGCACTTCATCCGGTGGCCGGAACGAAATGCTTTTCTCCTCGCGACCGTGCCAGCCGAGAAAATTCCAGCGGCCAAACGCGGCGAGCAACAGGCCAATACCGCCGAGCAGCGCAATCAGCGAGATCACGCTCCAAAACATCGTGTCCGCCGAAGCGAAATTGGCAACGAGCGATTCCGGCGGCCAGTTGTTTGTGTAAGAATAATTTTTGCCCGGTCGCAAAGTGGATCCCGCCCAGGCCGACCAACTGAAAAAGGCCGTGAGTTGCCGGATTTGTTCCGGATCGGTGATGGCATTGGGGCGCAGGCCGTATTTCGTGGTGGGCGATCCGAAATAATCCCCGTAGTAGGCGGTCAATTTTTGGAAGGCGTCCACCTGCGCCGCGCTCCAGGTCAGCACTCCCGAGGCCGCGTCGTAACGGTTGGTTTTGAAATCGGTGATGGTCTGCTGCCTTGCTGTGGCTGAATCGGAACCGCCATAGTAAGCCGTCGTCATTTCGGCGGCGCGGTGCAAATAATCCGCCGTGTAATCCGGTCCCAGCCACGCGCCGTGACCAAAAATGGAGCCGTATTCCATCAGCCCGTTTTTGAGGAAAATCTTCTGACCGGCGATGATGTCCTTGCCGGTGAAGATCACCTTGCCATTGGCGTCCACGACTTGAGCCGGAATGGGCGGCTCATCGGTGTAAGTGTAATACGCCAACAATCCCATCGTGAAAAACCCGAACAGCATGACGAGCGCCACGGCTTGAATCCAGCCTTTGGAGATCAGCGGGGTTTTGGAGGAAGGTTCATTCATGGTTTACGCCTTGGTTGTGTTTTTGGTGATGGTTGTGAAACGGAAACATTGTCGATTACGAAGCTTTTCATTCGTAATGGGGAATCCTGAATTTATTTGTAAATACATGCCTTGAGTTTAGGTGATGTCCAATCATTGCACTTTGACCCACGTCAAGATTTCTGAACATTTGAAACCGGGTGTGTCGGTTCCTCTTTGCATTCTCGTAGCGATGGGAGACGGTTTTCAAAATCTATGCCAGGATCACTTATAAATATCGGAATACGATATACATGGCAAACGAAAAACCAAGCCATTACCCATTGTTTGCGAAAGCTTTTGTTGTCGTTGTGATATTAACTTGATCAGAATCGCTGGAGCGCTGGTCGAATTGGGCGTGGATATAGACGTTGAGGGCACCAAATTGGTCCTTCACAACATGGCCAATGTGCCTGTAATGAATAAATAAATATGAAAAAAATTGAAGCCATCATCAAACCGTTCAAGCTCGAAGAAGTCAAAGATGCCTTGGGCGAACTCGGCATCCACGGCATGACCGTGACTGAAGTGAAGGGCTTTGGAAGACAGAAAGGCCACACCGAAATTTATCGCGGCAGCGAATACACCGTGGATTTTATGCCGAAGATTAAAATCGAAACGGTGCTGCCGGACGATCAAGTGGCGCAAGCCGTCGAGGCCATCATCAAAGCGGCTAAAACCGGCAAGATCGGTGACGGCAAAATATTTGTCTCGACGATTGCCGAAGCTCATCGCATCCGCACTGGTGAACGGGATGACAATGCTGTGTAGCCGATAGGATGACAGATGCCCAAAAATCCGTTAAATGGATGTATTGGATATGAATGCCGAAATATTCGGGTTTATTTCTCAATGAAATTGATCTGGTCTAGCAGTCGGCTGAGTTCGGGTCCGATCTGTTGGAGTTGTTTGCGGTGCATGGTGGAAAGCTTCTCCAGTGTCTTCTCACCACGACTGGTGAGTTGAATAATCACCTGCCGCCGGTCCGCAATGGATGGCGCGCGCGCCACCAGTTTATCCAAGACCAACCGGTCAATCAACCCGACCGTGCTATGGTGGCGAAGCTGCAATCGTTCCGCCAATTCGCCTACCGTGATCCGATCCCGTCCGGGGAACCCTTTAATGGCGAGTAATGCCTGATGTTGTTGGGGCGTGATTCCGGCAGCCTGCGCCGCCGTTTCACTGAAATGGATGAATTTGCGCAGCGCATAACGAAATGCGGCGAGTGTTTCATACTGTGCCTTGTGAAGTTTATCGGGTCGCGCCATTACGACAAATTTAACATGAGTGCTGCCGTCGTTGCCATCATTTGTTTGACTATATCGTATTACGATATAATATGTGCGTCCGATAAATGCAAAACGAATCTGCGGCTTCCACCATTATCAACAACGGTCAAACAACCGGCGAAGATGAACTGGCTGATTTCAGCACCAACCGCCGCGTGCTGTTGTTGTCCGCCATGGCACTGGCCATTGGCGCATTTAGTGGCTTGGTCGCGTATGTTTTGATTTGGCTGATCGCGGCCATCACCAACCTGGCGTTTTACCATCGCCTTTCCGCCGCACCGGCGATCCCGCAGGGTAATCAATTGGGTTATTGGGTGGTGCTGGTGCCGGTCGTGGGCGCGCTCATCATCGGCTTGATGGCACGGTTTGGTTCGGAAAAAATTCGCGGTCACGGTATTCCCGAAGCTCTCGAAGCCATTTTGTTGGGTCGCAGCCGTATTTCGCCCAAAGTGGCAATTCTTAAACCACTTTCATCCGCCATTTCTATTGGCACGGGCGGCCCGTTTGGTGCGGAAGGTCCAATCATCATGACTGGCGGCGCGTTCGGTTCCATTTTCGCCCAACAATTTCATCTGAGCGCAGCGGAACGAAAAACACTTCTCGTGGCGGGTGCGGCGGCGGGAATGTCCGCTGTATTCGCCACACCCGTTGCCGCCGTTTTACTCGCGGTGGAACTGCTTTTATTTGAATGGAAACCGCGCAGTTTCATTCCAGTGGCTGTGGCTTCGATTGTTGCTTCGGTTGTGCGCGTGCCGCTGCTCGGCGCAGGGCCAATTTTTCCGGTGATTCCGCACGCACCCGTTTCAGGAACAGAATTAGCCATCGCCGCCGGCCTTGGAATTTTGGCCGGGTTCGGCTCCGGCTTGTTGACAATGCTGGTTTATGCGTTTGAAGACCTTTTTCAAAAGCTGCCATTGCACTGGATGTGGTGGCCGGCTATTGGCGCGGTGTTTGTGGGTGTGGGCGGAATTATTGAACCGCGCGTTTTGGGTGTGGGCTATGACACCATTCACAGTTTGCTACGCGGCGAACTGGTTGGCGCGGCCATCGTTGGTTTGCTGGTGGCGAAGGCGCTTGTTTGGTCGATTGCTTTGGGTTCGGGAACTTCTGGTGGTGTGCTGGCTCCGTTGCTCATCATCGGCGGTGCGCTCGGCGCGCTGGTTGGCTCGTGGCTGCCCGTTGGCGATGTCGGACTGTGGGCTTTGATTGGCATGGCGGCGATGATGGGTGGCACCATGCGTTCGCCGCTCACCGCGATGGTTTTCGCCGTTGAGCTAACCCGCGATTTCAATTTGTTTCCCGCATTGCTCATCGGTTCCGTGGCCGCCATGGGCGTGACGGTTCTGCTCATGCGCCGTTCCATTCTCACGGAAAAACTGGCCCGACGCGGTCATCACATCACGCGCGAATACAGTATTGATCCATTTGAACTTGCACGCGTGCGCGATGTGATGGATAAAAATATGCCGACCATTCCGGCCACTATGAAACTTTCAGAACTTTCGGATCGTATCGCCGCTGGCGACACCAATCTTAACCGGCGTCAGGGAACTTTGATTGTAGATGAGCAAAATGAACTTGCCGGCATCATCACGCGCGGCGACATTGTCCGCGCCTTGCGATTAAACGAGCCGGAAAACATGACGGTGGCGGAAGCTGGCAGCACTAACCTTACCGTCGCATTTCCTGACGAGCCATTGCACGCCGCGCTCACAAAAATGTTGCATCAAGACATTGGCCGGTTGCCGGTGGTGGAACGTGACAACCGCAAAAAAATCGTCGGTTATCTGGGCCGGGCGTCCATTCTTTCCGCGCGGATGAAAATTCATGAAGAGGAAAACATCCTCCAGAAAGGCTGGGCTTCGCAGCACGTCGTGAAAATAAAACCCGCGTAATTTATGATCAACTTTGCCTTGTGGAAATTCGTCATCGCGACGCTTTCGGGCGCGATCATTCTTTACGCACTCTGACCATGCCGCGTTTCCGCTATCACCGTGACCCGCTATTTTTAATCGGCTGCATCGCGTATGCCATCAACCGCTGGCTCGTCAAACCGCATGTCCACACGGGATTTTTTCATGACCATTTTAATGATTGCTGGTTGATTCCGTGCGCGCTGCCGCTCGTTCTTTGGTTACATCGGCGATTTGGCCTGCGCTTGCACGATAATCCGCCGGAGATTTCCGAAATCGTCCCGCATCTCATTTTCTGGTCGCTGTTGTTCAAAGGAATTGGCCCAATCATCTGGTCGCACGCTACGCCTGATCTTTGGGATGTCCCCTGCTACTGGGGCGGCGGAATAGTGGCGTGGTTCTGGTGGCATCGTGAATCACAATCCTATCGTCTGGCAGTCAGATGAGCTTTGATAATCTCGCGCCGTATTATCGCTGGATGGAATTCATCTTCGCTGGCGGAAAAATGCACTGCTGTCGCACGGCCTTTCTCGATCAAATTCCACAACCGAAAAACATTCTGTTACTGGGTGAAGGTCATGGCCGCAGTCTGGTCGAGTGTTGCCGCCGATTTGCGGACGCACAAATTACCTGTGTGGATGCGAGCGAACCGATGCTCGCGCAAGCCCGTCGTCAACTGGCGCGGCACAACCTGAAAACCAGCCGCGTGGAATTCATCCACGCTGATATTTTGAATTGGTTGCCTTCTGTAAAAACTTACGACCTGATTGTCACAAACTTTTTTCTTGATTGTTTTACTCCTGAACAACTGGAGCAAATGATCCCGCGAATCGCTGGCAGCTCGGCTCGTAATGGAAATTGGCTGGTTTCGGATTTTCAAATGCCGTCCACCGGATTGCAGCGTATTCGCAGCCGCCTCATTATTTGGATGCTGTATGTCTTCTTCCGCCTGACGACCCGATTGGCAGCGCACGAACTGATCAAACCAGATTCACTTTTAGAGAAAGCCGGTTTCACGTTGCACCACCGCATCGAAAATGAATGGGGATTGCTTCACAGCGACTGGTGGCAAAATAAAATCTGAAATCAGTTAAGCCGTTTGGCAGCGATTACGGTCTGACCAAATGCAGCCGGTTTTGAAAAGTGTCCGCAATGCTGGCGGCGATGTTTTTTGCTTCAATCGCCTTCGGGCCGGAAAAATGTTCGTCCACCGTGTCTTTGAACAAGGAAACCCAGCGGTCAAAATGCTCAGCGCTAACCGGCAGCAACGCGTGCTTTGGCCAAGGCCGCCCTTGATAGGTGTTTGTGCGAAACAGGAGCGTGTTCCAGAATTGATACAGGAGCGGCAGATGTTTTTGCCAGTCAACATGGGCAACGTCATTGAAGATGGGCGAGAGCAGCGCGTCGGCATTGACCTTATGGTAAAATGAATCCACCAAAATCTTGATATGATCTTCGGTCGTGATGTCATGACAAGGCAGTTGCATATCATCAAATTTAGCATTTTTTCCGGTTAATGAAAGTGTAACGATCTTCGAAGCGCGTCGAATTCCCGACAAATTTCCAGTCTTAAATCTGATACCGCATCTGATACCATATTGGTTTTTTAGATCAAATTAGAACCAAAAAGAACAAAAGGTCAGACTTTGAAAACTGCCGGCGGAAATGAAAAACAGTCAATAGAATCAATGGGGAAATACGAAAACCAATCAAAGCAAAGATTCAAAAAAAGTGCTTGCCTAGATTTAGGAAACCGACACTCTATCCAATTGAGTTATGCGAGCGACTGGTTTTACGTTGCATCTGTAAGTCGCTTTATGATCTGGGCAACGATATTTTCATCGCCTGTGTAAACGGCGGTTGAAAAGTGCGGCGGGGGGCGCTCGAAAAGTGCTGCCCCCCCTCCGGGTAAAGAAGACTGGATTTGAGGCTTTTCGTCAAGTTGTTGCTTTCGCTTCGCGGTAGAAGCAGCAGGAGGAGGAGCTTCTCCCCTTTAGCTCTCCCTCTCCTGCGCTCGAAGGCTCGTTTGATTTACGTGCGTTTCAGTCGGCGTTTGGCATCCGTCAGCCGGTAGCTCTCGCCGTTGGTTTCCAAGATGTGAACCCAATGGGTCAGCCGGTCCAGCAAGGCCCAGATCAACCGCCCACTGCCAAGCGTTCACGCTGCAGGTATGGCCCAGTCAGCGCTTGCCTGGCGGGCAATTGGTGGAAGTGCTGCCGGTTGGCGTAAGGCTGCAGGTTAGAAAGTGGCCAAACAAAATTCATGCCCCGCATACCCTCAAAGTCCAAACCAACTCCCAACCCGGAAATCGGTTACCCCACGTCGCGCGTGACGGCCAGTTTACGGCAGCTGAAGCACCAGCTCACCGGGACGGCGGGCCGCCCCCTCGGGACGCAAGCGCTTGGCCAGCTGACCGGACGGGCCGCGCGCACCATCGAACATTGGCTGGAAGGCGAAACCATGGAGCAGGCGCGCTTCCTCTTCAGCCTGCTGGAACGACTGCCACCACGCCAACGACACGAGTGGCTGGATGCGGCGTGCCGGCTCCAGCCAACTTTGCAGCATCCGCGACTGGCGCATGACCCCTTGGTCCGGCGCCAATTGGAAAGATTGCTTGGGCAACCGCAGGGCCTGGCCGTGATCCACGGAGGCTCCCCCTTTCAACGCGCTTTTTTATTGATGGCCCTCGGCAATGCGGCATGGCTGGAGGGCGGGCGCACGGTGGCCGGTTTTGACCGGCACGGGCTGGACTGGGCCACGCCGCCGCAAGTGGAATGCCTGCCGCTGCCGCTTGATTTTACCTTTCCAAAAATCTGGGCAGATTTTGCGCCGGCTCCCGGCAGTCTCCTGCTCTTGGGCAACTCCGGCTTGGATCCCAGTTCC